>Ga0075424_100007699_pt1 | contig 10475 bp, 10 predicted proteins | sample SoiMethybrSBSTD3_FD_75301 | JGI IMG/M metagenome (GOLD analysis project Ga0075424, IMG submission 75301) | Bulk soil microbial communities from a Populus tree surrounding site in Tennessee, USA - Soil MetaG P. TD hybrid SBSTD3 | ecosystem: Environmental > Terrestrial > Soil > Tree plantation...
CAAGCTGCAGACCGTCTCGCCCGGGCATGTTGAAGTCCAACAGGGCAACGTCGAACGGGGTTTCCTTGGCCAAAGAAAGCGCCTCGTCGGCGTTTGACGCCTCTAGGCGTGTCCAGTCAGGATACAGAGTCTTCAGCGCCTTTGCCGCCGACATCCGGGCCAGCTTGCTGTCGTCAACAATTAGGAGCTTGTAAGGCATGAATTCTCCGCGACGGTCCGACGGGACCGGAACCCAATATTTTCAACGTTTTCGCACCTCTGGACCCCGGGGGGAAGGTGGAACTTGGCAGCCTGCGCGTCGCAGGGCGGGCTCAATGAGCCGCTCTAGAAATGGGCCAGCCGGGGGACCGCGGAGCGGTCGTCTGGATACCAGGATGACTTGGATCACGGCAGCATGTGCGCTTTCGCACCCCCGCCAATCGACTTCGGCTTGCGGGTTGGCCAGCAGATGCTGCAGCAATACTTCCCCGTCATCTGCGGGACACGTTCCGATCAGGCGGATGGTGTTGGCGTCGTGCAGGACAATGGTCAACTGAGGATCTCCTCGACGTCCAGGACGATCAGGACACGCCCATCCCCGAGTAACGTCGTCCCGGAGACCCCTTTCATCCCGTTCAATAGACCCTCCATGGGGGTTAGCATGACGTCCATCCGTTCTCCTAACCGATCGACCTCAATAGCTCCGATCTGCCCTGCCGCCGAGGCTATGACGACCTTGGCGGGGCTTCGACTCAGCGTGTCTGTGCGCTGAATACCGAGGGTATCCGCCAGATCGATGAGCGGAATCGTCTGGTCTCGCAACACGAACGCCCGCCCGGCACCAATTGGGACGATCCGGTCGCGAGGGACAATCGTGGTCTCCACGACATTATCTAGGGGTAGCCCGAAAGCTTGTCCGGCCACCTCCACAGTCATTAGCCGGGTCATCATGAGGCTGAATGGAAGCATCAATCCGACCTTGGTCCCAGTTCCAGCTTGGCTTTCGAGGGTAACTTTGCCGCCCAAACGCTCGACGGCCGTTCGAACGGAATCCATGCCTACGCCCCGGCCCGATAGATCGGTTACGGTGGAGGCGGTCGAAAAGCCGGCGGCGAAAACCAAGCCCGTCGCTTCCGCATCGGACATCGCCGTCAATGATTCCGCGGTAGCAATCCCCCGGGCGCGTGCAACGGCGCGCACCCGATCTACGTTAATGCCGCCTCCATCATCTTCGACCTCGATCGTGACAGTGTCGGCGTCACGACGCGCGCGCAAAATCAGAGTTCCCATCGCCGGCTTGCCGGCAGACGCGCGCTGTTCTGGAGGCTCGATCCCGTGGTCCACGGCGTTGCGCAGGACATGCAACAATGGCTCGAAGAGCGCATCCACGATCGTGGCATCGGCCTCGGTGCTTTCACCCTCGGTGATGAACCTTACGGTCTTGCCAACACTGACGGCGATCTCTCTGACCAGTCTGGGAAAGCGACGGAATACCGAGCGCAAGGGAAGAACCCGGATACGAAGCACCGCACTTTGCAGTTCTGTCGCCAATCGCTCAAACAATGCGTGTTGTTCGCGCAAGGTTGCTATGACGGCGCGAGGATCTTCATTTTCGTGCACCAACTTTGCAGCGTGCCCAATGGCATTCTTGACCACGATTAGCTCGCCCGCGAGTTTAACGAGCGCGTCGATACGATCCATATCTACGCGCAACGCACGGGGAACGACGGGAGCGGTGGGACTGTTGTTGTGACGTTCGGGTTGTCCAGTCCCGCTCAATGCCTGTTCGATCGCGGCGATCAAGGGATCCGGGCTATTTTCAGCTTTGGTCGTTGCAATGGCAAGCTCAACGTTGGCGGCAAGTTCGGATCTTCCAAGGTAGAGCAAAGCGTTGACGGCTGTACGTCCAGCGGAGGCTCGTCGACCGACACTTCTGTCCACATCGGACTGCTGCAACACCAGAAGCTGAGCCTCAATCAACGACCTTGCGTTGGTCTGAACTTCTTCCGATTGTCTGATGGCTGTAGAGGCCAGTTCGCGAACCTCAACCTTGCCCGGCACATTGAGGAGCGCCGCACGCACTTGTTCGCCAGCTGCCTCCATCAGCGCCACGATTTCGAGGCTGCAGTTGAACGTATTCATGGTTTCGAGAGAAACGTCCGGGTCGGTCAACACCACATCGACGGTCATTAGATGGGGGAGAGCGGCCACGACATTCATCGGGTCGAGGCCCTGAAAAAACGCGTCAGGAGACGGGATATATCGAAGGGCCGTACGGTACTCCGTAAAATGGCTGCCGGCGGCGACGCTCAACCGTCCCACCCACGTATCGTCCCCCGGTGCTGACGCGTGCGCGACCTCGGCAGCACCACGTGAACCGACAAGTCGCGCGATCATATTGTCAGCATCGGCCTCAGCAGTCGATGGCGCCTCGCCAGCGGACTGCATAGCGTCCAGCCAGCGAGATGTCAGGTCGAGACACGTCAGAAATTCATCAAGGGTGTCCGGATTGATCGGCTCTTCGGACGAGCGGAGCGAAGCCAGGATATCCTCGGCGGCATGCAGCGTACGCGTCATCGCGCCGAACTCAACGATTCCCGCAGCTCCCTTCAAAGTGTGGAAGGCCCGAAATGCGCCGTCGAGCCTTTCCCGGTCGCTCGGATTTTCCGCGAGTGCCATCAAATCGTCGGTGCCTTGCGCTACCAGATCCCGTGATTCAATGAGGAATTGTTCGAGGAACTCGTTCATCGTGGGCGCCCGCAGAAGATAGCGGCATACTCCGCCAGCGTTTCCTGCTTGATCGGCTTCACAAGATAGTAGTTCGCCCCCGCGCCTCGCGCAGCCGCTATATCGTGTGGTCCGGCTTCGGTGCTCGTCACCAGAACCGGGATGGACGACACTGGAAGCTCCTTCGATCGCAGTGTTCGCAGGAAAGTTATTCCGTCCATTTGCGGCATGTTGATATCGGCGATCACCAAATCGAAGGGTTCAAGCAATAGCTTTTCCAATCCCTCCAATCCGTTCAAAGCCTCTCCTACCACAAAGCCGTGTGCTTCGAGCGCCGCGCGATAGTATGCCCTGACAAGTGCGGCGTCGTCGATGATCAGAACCCGCTTGCTGGAGTTATCGGGCACGGCGCAACTCCTCTGGTCTCCGGTAAACGATCGCTTCCGAATAACGGCAGACCTCGAACAATGGCGAGATACGGCTCATGGACTCGGTATGCCCGAGGCAGATGAAGCCGCCTGGCAAGAGGTTATCGTATAGATTTTCTGCCGCGATGCGGCGGGATTCGTCGTCAAAGTAAATCAGCACGTTCCTGCAAAAGATTACATCGAAGCGACCCTGTGGCCGCGTTTCCTTTGTCTCGATGAGATTGACCCGGGTGAACCGCACCGATTGACGGAGGTCATCCAGGATCTGCCAGCGCTCGTCGTCGAGCGCATGGAAATAGCGAGCGATGACTTCAGGTGATAGCCTCATCAGGGCGCGTTTGCCGAAAATGCCCACCGCCGCTGCCTCCAGGACGCATGTATCAATGTCAGAACCCACTATTTCGATGTCGTAGGTGTCTACGTCCTTCCAGTTTTCCAGCAACCATATCGCAATGGAATACGGCTCTTCCCCCGTGGAACAGGGGGCAGACCAAATTCGTATCGGATCTCCCGGCCGCTTCGTTGCCACACGTTCTCGAAGTAGATCCGTCGTCAGGCAGGCAAGCTGATGGTCTTCACGATAAAAGTAGGTTTCATTAACAGTGAAGGCGTTGATGAGCTGCTCGACCTCGTCGCGTACCTCGCTGCGGAGATGAGCAAAGTAGACAGAGAAAGACAGGCTCGAGGTTGCGTCTATACGCTCCCAGACACGACGCTCGACGTAGTAGCGTTTCGACTCAGTGAAAACCATGCCTGTTCGCCGATACAGAAACTCGGCAAGCCGGCGAAACTCGTCCTCCGTCATTTGCGGTGGATCGGTCATCGTTCAGATGAACCGATCCGGCCGCTGGCGGTTTTGACTGCGAATGTCAGAAACGGGTCGTTCGGGAAACGCGCTGCGCAGCGTGCGAGGATTGGCAAACTCGCGACGTCGCCTGTTTCGGCCAAAATTTCGATGGCCGCGGAGCAGACATTTGAATTGGTTTCTTTTTCGATGAGTTCTCCGAGAACGCGGCTGGCGTCGCCCGTGGGAAGGGCGCGCGCAATTTCACATGCGAGCAAGCGGACATCAGGATCGCTGTCATCCAGAAGTTGCGAAAGATGCTCGGCCGCCACTGCGGGCATGGCGCGCAGAGCGTCAAGGGCTTGCGTGCGTAGAGCTGCGTCCTCAGATCGCAAATAGGGAAGGGCGACGGAAGCGCTTTCAGGCGTAGCTATCTTTGCGAGCGCCGTAAACATGGCTTCGCGGACGCGCGGCACCCGCTCCACCGCGAGCGCGTGGGTGAGCAGCGATAGTCCCTCAGGAGTTTCAGCTGCACTACGTGCGGCGATCCAACGTTCCTCGTCGGAACCAGAGGCAAGTACTTGGACTGGCTTTCGCTCGTCCGGTGCACGAGGCTCTACCGTCGGAGTGGGGTTACGTACTAACGGCATCAGCGCACCAACTTCTTTAATTCGGACGCAATATCATAAAGGGGCACGACGAAATCCGCGCCGTTTGCTTTGACCAATTCCCCCGGCATACCCCAAACAATCGCCGTCTCCTCAGCCTCAGCTATCGTCTTGCCCCCGCCGGCATGGACGAGTGCCATGGCCTCAGCCCCATCATTGCCCATGCCTGTCATGAGCACGCCGATTAACTGGCTCGGGGGCAAATAGTTCATAGCGCTCCGCACAAGGCGATCGGTGCTTGGATGCCACGGATACTCGGCCTGGCTGGGCGCAGCCATTGCAACAAGACCGGCGCCCCGTCGGGAAACGATCACATCGGCATCGCCTCGACCAATGTAGACATGCCCGGGTTTGAGTGCGACATGGTCCCGTACCTCCTGGACACTGAGCTCGGTGAGTTCGTTCAGGCGGCGGGCCAAGGGCCCGGTGAACGTAGCCGGCATGTGTTGGGCAACAACGATGGGCCAGGGAAAGGATGCGGGAAGACCGGTGAGGAGGGCTTCAAGCGCCGGCGGCCCGCCAGTCGATGTGCCGACCAGTACCAGGCCTTCTCCCTTCGAGGCGGCCTTGGGTTTCTTTGGGGGCTCGTGGCGTAAGCTTCGGGCGCCGCTGCGCATTCGATGCCGGACTTTGTCCCTCAGCCTCAAGGAGGTTCTTAATTTTGCGCCTGCTGCCGCCCGTACCTTCTCAATCAAGGGCTGCGCCAACTCTTCAATCCGCAACGACACCGCTCGGGTTGGCTTCGCGACGAAGTCGACCGCCCCAAGCCGCAGGGCTTCGAGTGTGGCGTCAGCGCCTTCGGCAGTCATTGACGACACCATGATAACGGGGCAGGGCTGCTCGATCATGATCCTGTCGAGACAGGTAAGCCCGTCCATTTCGGGCATATGGACGTCGAGGGTTACCACGTCCGGACGCGCCACTCTGATAGTATCGAGCGCCTCTCGGCCGTTGCGGGCAAACCGGACCTCAAAATCGGATTGCGTCGAAAAGACCTGGCCAATCAGCTTGCGAACGAGAGCCGAGTCGTCGACCACCAGTATTTTGATCACGGCTTCGTCTGCCGGCTCTCTTTACCGCGCGTCTCCTTGCTGAAGGAATCCAGCAGGCCGCGTTCCGCGCGCGTGAGCAGCTCAGAGGGGTCGAGCAGCAATACAATCCTGCCGGACGCTTCGAGATTGATAACGGAGTTTACCAAGCCAAGCGCCTCCCCAGTCAGATCCGGGGCGGGTTTGATCAGGTCCGGAGCGCATCGCAAAACCTCTGTGACGCTATCGACGATGAGGCCGGCGCGATGCCGATCGGTCCGAACCACTACGAGCCGCCTATGACCGTTGACCGTGGTCGGCGGCATTTCAAATCGGCGCCGCTGATCGATGACCGGAAGGACTTCGCCTCGCAGATTGACAACGCCTTCAAGGAATTTTGGAGTCTTGGGAAGCCGGGTAATCTGATCAGGTACACGCGCGACTTCGTCTACGGCGTCGATCGGCAGCGCAAACTCGTTGTCGTCAAGCCGAAAAACCACAAATCGGAGTTCGTCCGTCCTGGACACGTGACCGCCTTCATCGACCTTCGCTTCCATCGTGGTGTTGCCATGGACCAGTTTCTGCATTACTTCTTCCCGAAATAGCCGCTCCGGGGCCAGGATCGAAACGAGCCGGCCGTTCTCCGCTCGATAGATTGCCTTGATCTGGGCTTCTCCGCCCGCACGCGCGGCCAGCACGAGAGGTGCCGATTCGATGCGGTCGGGCTCAACCGACAAGACTGCACGCGTACGATCCGCCACAAACCCGATCACGAGATCGCCTATGGTGGCAACCAATACTTTCTCCCGCGACAGGACCGTCGAGGGCAAGCCGAGAAGCCTGCGTAGCGAAAGCAAGGGTAACAGGCCGTCGCGATAAGGCATGACGCCGCGCACTGCGTCGTCGCTTCCCGGGACAAAGGTCAGGTCGTCGGGCGTCGTAACGATTTCACGCACCACGTCGAGAGGAAAGGCATATTCTTGGCCGGCGACCTCGAATGTTACTAGACGTGACCGGGCGGTCTCGACCGCCACTTGTCTTTGCGGGTTCGCGCCGACAGCGGCAGCCATTGCCTGGCGCTTGGGTACAATTTGAGCAAACGCCCGACGCAGCAATTCCTGAATATCCAGGATTTTGGTGACATGGGAGCTGTCTTCGAACACGCCCCGCAGATATTCGCCGGATTCCGATGCGACGTCAGCTTCTGCGATTTTCACTTTCTCGGGCGCAATCCGCACCAAGTTTGTGACTTCGTCTACCGCCAGTGCAACAGGTGAAGCTCCGTCGAGGACGATTAGACGAGAAGCTGGAGTAGTCGTCGCGCCTTCCTTTCCCAAAAGAGCACGCACGCTTGCAACGGGAATCACAGATCCGCGCAAGTTGATAAGACCCATCAGGCTCCGTGGCGCGTGGGGGACACGCGCAAGCGGAGGTACTCGCACGACTTCCGTGACAGAAGCTGCGGGTAGGGCATAAAACCGTCCCTCGCTTCTGAACGTTAAAAAGCGATCGTCGGCCGGTTTTGCGGTCTTGTTGACGTCAGCCATTCTGTTTCTTTAGTTCGTCCGAAAGAGAGGCGATCTCCTCGATGGCTGCGGCGAGATCGTCGGCGCTTTGGGCCTGTTCGGCGGATGCCGTGGCGGCCTGGCGCGAGGCGGAACTTGCCTCTTCCGCGGCTGCGGCGATTTGCCGGGCAGCCGTCGATGTCTCGGCCGCGGCGGCGAGGATTGCGTCAGCGCCTTGCTGAATAGCCTTGTTGGCGTTTCCAAGTGCAACGATTTCGTTGGTCATGTCTCCGAGCGTCTTGAACACGGCCCGATTGTTTTGAACTTCGCTCTCTCCGGTTACGATGATCTGTTCGAGATCGCGGCGTAGCAGCGCAATCTGGTCGAGAATGCCGCGCACTGTATCTTTGATCATCTCGACGCTGTCAGTCGCTTCGCGCGCGAGGGATCGGATGTCGTTCGAGACCAGTGCGAAACCTTGGCCGGCCTCGCCGGCGCGTGCCGCTTCCACCGCGCCACTAACCGCGAGCATGCCGGTCTGAATATTCACCAAAGTGATCGCGTCGACGATCTTTTCGATCTTCCGGCCTATGGCCTCCAAAGAGACGATGGTTTCGAGGCTCCCGCGGGTTTCTTTAAGGGCCTGCATCACGCCTTCGATCAACCCTTCGACGGTCTTGTGGGCATCGGCCAGTTCTTTTCCCATTATCGCGACGCGATCTTTCGCAAGCTCGCCTCTTTCTTGCGCTACCCGAGCACTTTTTTCGATTTGGGCCAGCGCAGCCGACGTCTGTTGAGCGGCTGCGGCCTGCTGCTGCGCTCCGCGGTTGATCTGCTCCACTGCCGTCGAGATCTGGCTTGCCGCACTGGACAACTCCTGGATGGTCGCTGATAGCTCTTCGGCCGTGCTCGCTATCTGCTCGGGCGCGGATTGCTCTGCTTTCCCGCCGCGCAGATTCTCAGATAAGGATGCTAGAGCCTGGGCGGCCGCTTGGCCCTGGTCGAGAGACTGAGCCTGTTGACGAACCGCCGATTGAGCTTCGCTTGCGGCCGAAGCTTGTTCCTCGGCCGCGCCCGCGACGAGTTCGGCGCCTTTTTGCGCTTCCTGTATCGCGCGCTCCGCCTCGATGGCCGCCGTGAGCGTCTCGAGGCTGCCGTCAGCAAGTTCAACCATGTTTTTGCGAAGTCCAGACAGCGTCTGGATGACAGCTTGTCCCGCTTTGGCCTGTGCAACCGCTGCAGCCGCCGCCGCCTTGACCGTTCCGGCAGCATCGCGGACTTTTGCCTGGATCTCTTCAGCGTGGCTTTGCACCTGCAAAGCGCTCTTGTCAGAGACGTCGGCAAGGGCGCGGACTTCCTCCGCGACTACGGCGAAGCCTCGCCCGTGATCTCCGGCGCGTGCTGCTTCGATAGCCGCGTTGAGGGCAAGCAGGTTTGTCTGGTCGGAAATCCGGCTTACGGCACCCGTAATCTCGCTCACATCCTGTGCTCTTCGTTCGAGCTCGCCGATAATTTCTGCCGAAGCTGCCTGCCGCTCGGAGTTGCGTTCGATGGATTGAACGGAGGCGCCGATCTGGGCGCCAGTTTCGGCCAGCAGGACCTGTGCAGCTTCGGTCCTTCGCCTTGAATTATCGGCTTCCCCTCGAGCGGTGGTCAGATTACCCGCGGTCTGCTTGATCGCCGCCAATTGCTCTTGGGATGCACCCGCGGCCTCATCGGCGCCTGCGGCGATCTGTTCCATGGACCGCCGAAGCTCTTCGGCCGCCGCCGAAGCTTGGCTCAGTCCGGTTGCTAGTTCTTCGGTCGCCGCTGCCACCCTTTCAGAGATTTTTTCGGTACCTACTCCGTTGCCAGCTATCCGGGCGCGCGCGGGGCTCGGGGCGGGTTGAGGATTGGAACTGGAGGTCGCCTTGGCCGAACGACGGCTTTTTGCCTCCGAACCTGCAATTTTTGAAGTTTTTACGAGGGCCATACGAACATCTCGGGCTGAAAGGGCGGGCAGGGAACTCCCCTAAGGACCTAAAACATACCGCACTTATCTTATTGAGGGATATCGCCAATTGACGCTCAGTGGCGCTTCTTTCGCCATTTATCCGGATGGCGAAAGGGAACTTCGGCCTAAGCAAAACGAGCAGTGGTACGAAAACGCCGAACGGTCCACCTAGCCGAATCTCCAGTGCGGGGATTCATTTGGGCCTCTCTTTGGCAGTCGTCGCGCCACCAGAAAAGTGATCTTGAACTTTCCATTCACCATCAAGCCCGCGGGACTCTGCTCGACGACCGTTTTAATTCGCTGCTCGATTTTTAGTGCTTCGGCTACTTGGGCGGCATGCTTTGCCAAAACGTCGGGCCAAAAAACGCGAGTATCGATCCAGTCGCAGTGGCGCGAGGTGTCATACACCGAGCAGGGCGTAGACTTTTCGCAACGATCCGAAATGCTCGGCGCATGTCCCGCCGAGGGAAGCCCGGGAGTGTTGTTGATGATGCTCCAACTCAGCTTTCCCTTTCGATGGAGAGCCGTTCGCAGCGTCAGCAACATCTGATCTTCCGGGACCTGGACGCGCCGCTCGGCCATGAGTTTTTTGTGCGCGTGCAAAGAGACTGGGATCGACGATTGGGCGATAAGTGCCAGGCCTCGAATCCACCTATCTTGAGGATTGTTGATCAGTTTCTGCCCAATGGGCCGCGTGGTGAGGTTGTAAACGATATTGCCGATGTAGTTTTCATTCATGAGAATGATGCGGATCATGGCGCCGGACCAAAGGCGCCCTTGATTTGATGATCTTCGCCCGATTGAGTTCCCGAGTGATTTGGCTGTAAGATTTTCGCTCAACGACAACCTGATGGAAAATCCACCTGATGACGGCGGTCTCCTCATCGGATCCGGCATGATGCCGCGCGTGATCCGTTTGTAAGGCCTTGCGCTCTCCTTTCGTAAGCCTGCCTTTCGAACGCGCGTTCTCATCTACCAGCTCCCTGCGGAGCCCGAACGTGAGAGGGCCACCGACGCGATATCCGAGGCCTGCCACTCGGCTCTGACCAGTGTGCACCTTCACGCCAAGCTCCCGGCTATACTCAGCTGCCATCACACGCTTGATGTTCTTAACGATGCTTGAAAGAAGGCCTCCGTCTTGTCGAATTGCTCGGCGCAATAGGCAACCTTGATGCCGTTTCGCTTACAGAGAAACTCGCAATGCGCGCTCTCGTCGACATCCTGGAAGCGTTCCCATTGGCTGACGTCGTAGACCAGGATATGGTCGAAATCCGCGTTTCCTGATTGGACATCCTCAATCAGTGTGATCAGCCCCTGACGCCCCTTGATCCCTAAGCCGCTGCGTCCTTCATCGACGTAGTCC
>Ga0075424_100007700_pt1 | contig 10475 bp, 6 predicted proteins | sample SoiMethybrSBSTD3_FD_75301 | JGI IMG/M metagenome (GOLD analysis project Ga0075424, IMG submission 75301) | Bulk soil microbial communities from a Populus tree surrounding site in Tennessee, USA - Soil MetaG P. TD hybrid SBSTD3 | ecosystem: Environmental > Terrestrial > Soil > Tree plantation...
GTGCCGGTCACACTCAGGTTTGGGATGGAGATAGCGACGTGTTTCATCCCGAGCGGGATCAGGCTGCTCATTACTACCGTTTCCAGGAACTCAAACTTGGCCGAAGGTATCGCCGCGGAGACACCCCACGGACCGGCCCCACCGGTGATCCGATCTCGATTGACTGGGATTCTGTCCGACCGCTGCGCACCAATCCGCGCATTTGTGACCATGCTCCAGGCAGTCCGATTCGCGTGGCCCAGGAAAAGTTCAGCCAGTCTCACTACGCGCTTTTGCAACTCCTGGAAGAGGCGTTTGGTGGTGCCCCACGGACGCTGGGGTCCGCGATGGGAGCCATGTACAGTCTGAAAGCTCAGGCCCAGGCACTCATGCAAATGCCAACCGAGGACGGACTTGCGACTGCGGGCCCCACTTTCGAATATGTTGCTCCGGATCGTCGTCCAGGCAGTCCGTAATCCGCTGGGGAGGGCGGAACGGGCGGCGAACGATGGAGAAAAAGGAGAATAGCAATGTCGATCAAACATGGATAACGACAAGAACATTCCGATTGATACTGACGCTTACTACGAGCACTACGAGGAGCTGGCGAGTCCGGAGAAGCTATACCTGGGAAGAGACAGAGGACGAAGTAGTTGCGATCTTAACCTCGTACGTTTCACCTGCATCGCAAAACGACCTCTCCGTAGTGACAGAGTATTGCGGATTGCGAGAATCCGATTTGGAGGTAAGGGAATTCCTGACCGCCCCAAAGAACGATCCTCGCAAGGCCGAGAGTCGCGATGAACAGCTAGTTGAGGCCTCCGAAGAACTGATCACCGGTGATGCAGATGATCCTCCGCTGAGCAATGAGGCTGTCCAGGAGATGCTCAATGACTCACCTGCCCGAGGCTCGGATCTATGAGTTGACCGTGGGAGACTGGATAGCGTTCCTCTCCCCCGCTTCTCTTTCGACTAAACCTACATCGGGAAGTGGCTTCCCGAACCGGTAAGACAACAGCTGCGATCACGGAATAGGTGCGGAGTTCTCGTGTCGTGCGAGGGCGTCCCCGTGACGCTCGGGACGATTGATGCCTCCGTCAGAGGCATCGATCAGATCATGTGGTTCCTGAGACCAAGCAAGCTTGCTGCAATCTCAAAGTCAGGCCAAAGATTAATCGACGGTTACGCGTCTGGACCGGCTGCCGCCTAGCATGGCTTGCGTCCGCGTGGCTTGCGTCCGCTTGACACGAAATCTGGCCCCGGCATAACCTTTTCTAGCATTCACAAGAGCCCACCAAAGTTAGGTTTGTTTCCGAGGTGTCGGTATGGGGGGCAGTGTTAATACCTTTGCGGTATTGGTGGGCTTGGCAGCTTTTGCTGGCTGGACGCTCTCTCGCTTTTCTGTGCCTCGGAGTAAAGGTTGGGTTCACAGGGTTGGTGGGGCAGGTATCCTCGCTCTCCTCTTCTCTATAGTATCTCCCGATGATGATACCTTTCAGCAGGAATTAATCCGGCCAGCAACTCCCTCCGTCACAATATCCGCACACACGAGAGTTGCGCAGCGCCGATCGTTAACAGACTTGTGGATCAATGCATTTGTAGCCACAGGAGATCCAATCCTGGCTCCACGAACGGGTCGCTCCTATGTCGCGGATCGGCCTCTTGAACATCAGACGGACTTCCAGGCTCCAGTCTCGATCCATTCCCCGCCAGTTGATCTGCTCTCGATTTTGTGCCTACATCTGCGGAGCGGTGTCTGCCCTCAGTTTGTCTCCTTCAGAAGCCTGTTGATCTTCCGACGAACTGAGATGCCGATCATTTCAGCTGCATAGCTTGTTTCGATCGAAAGGCAGAGACTGTCGCCTGTTAGTGATCGCATTTTCCGGCTCGAGTGCTAATGATGCCGTAGGGGATCGTTCGTGGAACTTTCGGGGTACTCCTTCGACCGCCTCCGTGATGACGGGGAATTCATTCTGTGCCGCGCTCACCCGAAGCATACAGAACAAACTTCCGTTCTGGTGCTGGCCCCGGCTGCCACTCGGCCCAGCCCCGAGACACTCAAGAAGATCGATCACGAATACTCATTGAGGAGCGAACTGGACTCGGCTTGGGCCGTGCGGCCCGTGGACCTTTCAGACCGAGGCGCGCAGCTGACGCTCGTATTTGAAGATCCTGGCGGCGAACCTCTCGATGGATTCCTGTCGGGCGCGATGGACATGACACGGTTTCTAGGTTTCGCTGTCGGTCTTGCAAGAGCACTCCGCGGTTTGCACGAAAGGAAGCTGATTCACAAGGATGTAAAGCCGACCAATGTTCTGGTCAATTCCGCGACTGGTGAGGTCCGGCTCATGGGTTTTGGGATCGCTTCCCGCCTTCGGCGCGAGCACCAGCCCCCCGAACCTCCCGAATTCATCGCGGGAACACTTCCTTACATGGCTCCTGAACAAACCGGGCGAATGAATCGCTCGATCGACTCGCGAAGCGACCTGTATGCCCTGGGGGTCGTTCTTTACGAGATGCTGACGGGTAACCTGCCCTTCACAGCTTCCGATCCCATTGAATGGATACATTGCCACATCGCCAGGCATCCGGTCCCGCCTCAAGAACGAGTCAGGAGTGTGCCGGCCTGTGTCTCAGCGATCGTGATGAAACTTCTTGCCAAGACTGCCGAGGACCGGTACCAAACCGCTGTCGGCGTGGAAAGAGATCTTCGGCGCTGCCTCGCTCAATGGGAAAGTCAGCACCGCATTGACGAATTCCCGCTGGGCGAACACGACATGCCCGACCTGCTCTTGATTCCTGAGAAGTTGTACGGGCGGGAGCGTGAGATCGAGACCTTGCTTACCGCGTTCGATCGTATCGTAGCCGGCGGGAGGCCGGAGTTGGTGCTGGTTTCCGGCTATTCCGGAATCGGCAAATCCGCAGTTGTCAATGAGCTACACAAACCGCTGGTTCCTCCGCGTGGCCTTTTTGCGTCCGGCAAGTTCGACCAGTACAAGCGCGATATTCCTTATGCCACCCTGGCGCAGGCCTTTCAGAGCCTTACCCGCACGCTTCTAACAAAGAGCGAAAAGGAGTTGAGCAAGTGGCGCAATGCCCTTCATGAGGCGCTCGATCCGAACGGACAACTGATGGTGGGATTGGTCCCGGAGTTGAAGGCCATTACAGGAGAGCAACCCGCGGTTCCTGAACTTCCGCAGCGAGAAGCGCAGGCCCGGTTCCACCTGGTATTCCGTCGATTTATCAATGTATTCGCGCGCCCGGAGCATCCGCTGGCCCTATTCCTGGACGATTTGCAATGGCTCGATGCGGCGACTTTGGACCTGATGGAGTATCTACTAACGCAGCCCGAGATGAAGCACTTGCTCTTGATCGGTGCCTATCGAGACAACGAAGTCGACTCCGCACATCCGCTGATGCGCAAGCTAGAAGCCATGCGCCAGTCAGGAGCGTTACTGCACGACATCATACTTGCCCCGCTAACTCGTGAAGACTTGGAGCAGTTGATCGTGGATAGCCTTCACTGTGAGACGGGCGATGCTGCCCCGTTCGCAGAATTGGTGCATGACAAGACGACTGGCAATCCATTTTTCGCAATCCAATTCATTTCTGCACTTTTTGAAGAGGGCTTGCTCACCTTTGATCATGTCGAAGGACGATGGTGTTGCGATCTGAATCGCATTCACGCTAAAGGGTATACCGACAATGTGGTGGACCTGATGGTCAGCAAGTTAAACCGCCTGGCCCCTGAGACTCAGAACGCGTTGAGGCAGCTGGCGTGCCTGGGAAACAGCGCAGACTTTACGATGCTAGGCGTGGTCTACCAAGACTCAATGGAGCACATGCACGCACAAGTTGAGGCAGCGGTAGGAGCGGGTTTCGTCTCGCGTTCGAAAGATTCCTATCACTTTCTTCACGATCGCGTTCAGGAAGCGGCGTATTCTCTGATCCCGCAAGAATCGCGCGCAGAGGCGCATCTTCGGATCGGCATGTTGATGGCATCACACACTCCTCCAGACAAAGTTGAAGAAGGGATCTTTGAGATCGTCAACCAACTCAACCGTGGCCATCAACTGATCACGACGATTGAAGAGCGTGAACGAGTTGCAGAGTTCAATCTAATTGCAGGTAGGCGCGCAAAGATTTCAACGGCGTACGCCTCGGCGCTGAAGTACCTTCAATCGGGACGCGGGTTGTTGACAGAGGAGACTTGGAATCATAACTACGACCTTATCTTCTCAATCGAATATCTGTTGGCCGAGTGCGAATTATTGACCACGGATATGGCTGCCGCAGAAAATCGGCTTTCCTTGTTGGCAGAGCGGGCCAAAAGCACTCACGACATCGCTCTCGTCACGCGTTTACGCCTGACGCTCTACACGGCTTTGGATCGCAGCGCCCGCGCTGTGGAAGTCTTTCGTCAATACTGGAGAGATCGCGGCACAGATTGGTCCCTGCACCCTACTGAAGAGGAGGTATTGCGCGAATACGACCACATCTGGTCTTTGCTGGGAAACCGACAAATAGAGGAACTCGTTGACTTGCCCTTGATCAGCAATCGGGATGTGCTCGACGTTCTGGATGTTTTCACTGAGATCGTGACGCCTGCGCTTTTCATCGATGTTAACTTTCTCGCTCTCGTGATTTGTCGGATGGTCAATCTCAGCCTGGAGCACGGCAACAGCGACGGATCGTGCTACGCCTATGTATGGTTGGGTATGCTTGCTGGACCTCACTTCGGAAACTACCCGGCCGGATTCCGGTTTGGCAAGCTTGGTTACGATCTGGTCGAAAAGCGTGGATTGCATCGTTATCAAGCCCGCACTTATATGTCTTTTGGAACGCTTATAATTCCATGGACAAAACACATTAAACCAGCGCGAGACTTGCACCGTCGCTGTTTCACTGCCGCGAACAGGATCGGCGATCTCACTTATGCCGCATACAGCTGCAACACCTTGTATACAAATTTTCTCGCCGCGGGAGACCCTTTGGCCGAGGTCCAGCGTGAAGCTGAGACCGGTCTCAAGTTCGCGACTAACATCCGGTTCGGTCTAGTAATCGATGTCATCACTGCGCAGCTTGGACTCATCCGGACGCTTCGCGGCTTGACACCGAAATTCGGCACCTTCGATGTCGAACACTTCGACGAGGTTCAGGTCGAGCGGCATTTTGCAAGTGATCCTGTTTTGGCGCTGCCGGAGTGTTGGTATTGGGTCCGAAAGTTACAAGCGCGATTTTTGGCGGGAGACTATTCTTCCGCGATTGAAGCGTCGTTGAATGCAGAACGGCTGCTTTGGACGTCGCCAGCCTTCTTCGAAACAGCGGAGTATCACTTTTACAGCGCACTGTCGCGAGCCGCGTCCATCGATTCTGCAAAGGGCGATGCACGACAGAGGTATTTCGAAGCTTTGGCCGCTCACCAGAAGCAGTACGAGATCTGGACAGCGCATTGCCCGGAGAATTTTGAAAACCGCGCTGCGCTCATAAACGCGGAGATTGCCCGGATCGAAGGCCGCGTGCTTGATGCTGAGCAGCAATATGAAAGGGCCATCCGCTCGGCGCACAGCAACGGCTTTGTCAATAATGAGGCGATCGCCTACGAGGTCGCCGCGCGATTCTACGCAGCACGGGGCTTTCAAAAGTTCGCGGACGCCTATTTGCTCGAAGCCCGGTATTGCTATCAGCGCTGGGGGGCCGATGGCAAAGTAACGCAGCTAGACCATTTGTATCCTCATCTCAAAAGGGAATCCTCGATCTCGACGCAGACGAGCACAATTGTGGCGCCGACGGAACTCCTGGATCTCGCCACGGCGATCAAAGTCTCGCAGGCAGTCTCGGGAGAAATGGTTTTGAACAAACTGATCGACAGCCTCATGCGCGCAGCAATCGAGCACGCTGGCGCTGAGCGAGGTCTCCTGATCATTCCAGGAGGCGATCAGCTTCTGATTAAGGCAGAGGCTATCACTGACGGAAACGATGTCACCGTGCATCACGGAGATGTCCAAGTCAGCGCAGAGCTGTTGCCAGAGTCCGTTGTACGCTACGTGCTGCGCACTCAAGAAAACGTGATTCTCGACGATGCATCATCTCCGAATCCGTTTTCTGCCGATCCCTACATCGCTCATCACCTCCCTCGCTCCATTCTCACTTTCCCATTGATCAACCAGGGCAAACTTATCGGTATCCTCCACCTTGAAAACAATCTAACGCCGTACGTTTTCACCAATAATCGCATCACCGTGTTGAAGGTGCTTGCGTCGCAGGCAGCGACATCCCTTGAGAATACCCGGCTTTATCACGATTTAGAAGATCGTGAACGGAGGATTCGGCGCCTGGTCGATGCCAACATTCTGGGGATTTTCATCTGGAATTTCGAAGGTGCAATCTTTGAGGCCAATGACGCGTTCCTCCACATGCTGCAGTACGACCGTGAAGATGTCGCCTCAGGTCGTGTGCGCTGGACCGATCTGACACCTCCCGAGTTGCGCGAGCGCGACGAACGCTCACTGGCGGAACTGAAGGCAACCGGAATGGTTCAGCCATACGAGAAGGAGTATTTCCGGAAAGATGGCAGCCGCGTGCCGGTGTTGGTCGCGGGCGCGCTGTTCGAGGAGGGTGGTGCCGAGGGTGTTGCTTTCGCGCTTGATTTAAGCGAACAAAAGCGCGCCGAATTGAAGTTGCGCCGAAGCGAACGTGATTTGCACGAGGCACAGCGACTAACCCACACGGGCAGCTGGAAATATGTGGTTTCGTCGCAAAGAGTCACAAACTCGCCCGAGGGGGATCGAATCTACGACATCCAACCCAATGAGGACGCGTCGGTGCCTGAGTTCTACTTCAACAGGATTCATCCTGACCACCGGAAACGGGTACGGGAGCTGTTTAAAACATGCGAAATCCATAGAACGGATTATCAGGCGGACTACCCTCTCGTCCTTCCTAACGGTGCCGTCAAGCACATCCACGCCATCGGCCATCCCGTCTTGAACGAATTAGGCGAGATCGAGGAGTGGGCCGGCACCATTATGGACGTTACCGAACAGTGGCAATCTACGGCGGCACTCGAGAAAGCCTTGGGAGAAATCAAAGAGCTGAAAGATCAACTCTATAAAGAAAATCTGGCACTGCGGGATGAAGTTGATCGAGCTTCGATGTTTGAGGAAATTGTGGGCAATTCCTCTGCCTTGCAAGCCGTGCTTTCTCGTATCGCGAAAGTTGCGCCTACCGAATCCACAGTTCTCATCACCGGAGAGACTGGCACTGGTAAGGAACTGATTGCCCGCGCGTTGCACAAGCGCTCGAAAAGGTCAGGGCGCGCTTTTGTCAGCGTGAATTGCGCCGCACTCGCGCCATCATTGCTTTCCTCAGAGTTGTTCGGCCACGAAAAGGGTGCGTTCACGGGTGCGACGCAGCGCCGCCTTGGCCGATTTGAGCTGGCCGATGGCGGAACGATCTTCCTGGACGAGGTTGGCGAACTTCCAGCAGATACCCAGGTTGCGCTGCTAAGAGTTCTGCAGGAACGGGAATTCGAGAGAGTCGGAGGGACAACTTCCGTTCAGGTCGATGTCCGCGTCATCGCGGCCACGAATCGTGATTTGAATGCGGCCACAGCCAGTGGAACTTTCCGGCCAGACCTGTTTTATAGGCTAAATGTATTCCCGATCGAAGTACCGCCCCTGCGGGAACGTAAAGACGACGTCTTGATGTTGCTTGAATATTTCGTGAAACGTTACGCCAGCAAAACGGGAAAGAATATCCGGAACATTGACAGGAAAACTCTTGATCTGTTTCAGTCCTATGATTGGCCTGGTAACATCCGGGAGTTGCAGAACGTGATTGAGAGGTCTGTGATCCTAAGCGCAGGTGATGTTTTTTCCGTCGATCAAGCTTGGCTATCAACGGAACCGCTGCGAGCGCCATCTCGCCCGCATGCATCGCAGCCCACGAACGGCAAGTCGCCTGGGGAACGGGAGATCATTGAGGCCGCACTGAGAGAATCCAGGGGCCGTGTCTCGGGGCCGAGTGGTGCGGCGGCCAAGCTGCGAATCCCAGCCTCCACCCTTGAGTCCAAAATCAAGGCTATGAAGATTTCCAAGAGTCAGTTCAAACTCCTCTGAAAATTGTTCGCGACAATCGCGGAAATCGCGATATTCACGAGATTCGCGGACCCCTTGCCGATCTGCGCAGTCAACCTACTCATTTCTTTTCATAACCATACGAATGGCGCCCGGGTTGCAATCACATGAATTACGTTTCGACGAGAAAGACAGCAAACGCGGCTCTCATCGAATAGCGCGGGTATGACTTGCAGAATTGAGCGGCTCAGTGGAAAACGCTCAGTCGTCTTGCGGGTGAGCGGTCGGATTGAAGCGGAGCACATCGAGATGCTCAGGGAAATGCTCGGGCAAGAGAAGCTCGAAGTCGCTGTCGATCTGGAGGAAGTGCTTATCGTGGATCGGAATGCCTTAGGGCCGCTTGCCAGATTTGAACAAAGTGGAGTTGAACTTAGAAACTGTCCGGCCTACGTCCGCAAATGGATCATCAGTCAAAGGGCTGGCGCATCGAAAGGGCAGCGCGATGGTGTCATCGATTGATCCGAACGCCGTACCGATCATCACTACCCAGGGCTGCCGGGCTCAATCCTCACACAGCACGCAGCTGGTTCCGCGTCTTCACTTTAACGCGGAGATCAGGGAACACGACGACGGCTTTTCAGTTTTTGCCGACGTGCGTCCGCGTCTTTTCCGCATCGCCTACCGTATTCTCGGATGTGCTGCTGCGGCAGACGATATCGTGCAAGACGTTTGGTTGCGGTGGCAGTCTACGAATCGGAGCGTGGTTGAGAACCCGCCCGCATTCCTGGCGACGACGACTACACGATTGTGTTTCAATCTCGCCCAGTCCGCCCCCTCGCGCCGCGAAACCTATATTGGGACTCTGCTTCCCGAACCAGTGGACACCAGCGCCGACCCCGCGTTTGATGCGGAGCGTAGCGACGCTTTGAGGTGTGCGATGTTTGTACTGCTTGAAAGACTCTCGCCCACAGAGCGGGCCGCATATATTCTGCGCGAAGCGTTCGATTACTCCTACCGCCAGATCGCGGATATCCTGCAAATGGAGGAAGCAAATGGCCGCCAGCTTGTCTCCCGAGCCCGTAAGCATATCGTCGGTGGTCGGCGCACGCCTGTCAGTTTGGACAAGCAGCGGCGCTTTCTGGACGCCTTTATCGGTGCCGCCGAAAGAGGAGACCTGGCTGGATTGGAAGATTTCTTCGCAGAGGATGTTGTCTCTTCCTCGGATCGCGATGGACTTGTGCGCGCGGCGCGGGTTCTGGTCTCTGGTCGCAACCAGGCGCCGACTTTCATTGCTGCCGTCGCATGAATTGTGAAGGCCGTGATACTTGTACAGGGCGAAACAAGGGTGAAGCATCCGTTCTCAAGTCGCGAGATTTCTGGCCGCACAAGGCTACACGACAAGATTTCGTTGGCTGGTGCGAGACCACGTCGTCGTAGAAACCGCTCAGGCGAATGTTTCCTCGCGCATGATGGACGGTTGTCCCTCGTTGAAGGACGCCGGATAGTGCATGAACTTAAAGTCTATACAATCGTCGGTAGGTTCCATGGTTCCTCGTGCATACAAGTTGACGGAGAACGGCCTTCTCGGACAACTGGTTGCAAACGATACCAAGTCATCGCGCGAGGTTTTGCCTTTCTTATTCAAGCTTAATCGGCAGCAGGTATGGAATACGAAAGAACCAATCAGCGGATGAACACTGTTTATTGGAATTGGAGTCGTCAATGAGCAGCGTACAAATCGAACAGAAGAGCTATGAGATGCCCCCGCGAGAGGGGATCAGCATCGCGTATTTTCTCACCGTCGCCGATATCGAGCGATCGGCTCGCTACTACGAAAAGGTCTTCGGTGCTCGCATTCTGAGCCTGGGTGACAGCAACGCCCCTGGGTACCTTCAGCTTGCGAATATCTGGATGATTCTGAACGTTGGGGGCGGGCCGACCCCGGATAAGCCGACGGTAACGCTCAGCGTCCCCGACCCGAATCACATCAACAGCTTTATGAATTTCCGCGTTGCGGATATTCAATCGTGCTATGAATTGTGGAAAAGTCGAGGAGCCGAGTTCATCACGGAGCCGATCCCCAAGCATGGCGAGACGCGCTGCTACATCCGGGATCCTGACGGATATATCATCGAGGTCGGACAGAGCACCTAGCCCACCTACGGTTAGCGCTCTCGGCCTGGCTGAGTGCGGATTTAAACGCTGACGGATGTCCGCTTAGTGTATTGGACCGACCCGTGTGCTGATCTCAGGCACTCTTGATCGACTTCCAATCTCTCATCCGCTCTGCGATCAATTCCCCGCGTTTCTGATCGTCGCGTCCGTCCAGGATGCTCAGATCTTCTGGATCAGCGCGCCAGTAAACACCGGAAGTCCGGACATCCACTTCCGGGTTCTTGTCCTCGCGAGTCGTCCAGT
>Ga0075424_100007701_pt1 | contig 10475 bp, 10 predicted proteins | sample SoiMethybrSBSTD3_FD_75301 | JGI IMG/M metagenome (GOLD analysis project Ga0075424, IMG submission 75301) | Bulk soil microbial communities from a Populus tree surrounding site in Tennessee, USA - Soil MetaG P. TD hybrid SBSTD3 | ecosystem: Environmental > Terrestrial > Soil > Tree plantation...
CCCCGGCTCGGCTTGGTGGAATCGTTGCCGAGACAGCTCTCGTCGGCATGCACGAGCACGAACAGGTCCGTCACGGCTCGATGACCACCGGGATGTCGGTGTGCAGCAGGATGTCCTCGGCATGCGAGACCGTCACGTCATTCCGCTGGCCGACGTGCGCGCCGGCGAAGAGAGCATCGCACTGCGTTCGCTGAATTGCGCGGGCGACCGCCTCCCCGGGCGTGCCGGGCTCGAGGTGGGTGACGAACGCCACCCCCTGGAGTGAAAGCAGCGCTTCGGCCTCACCCACCACTCTGCTTCCGCTCGCCGCGTCGTTCGTCGCATGAATGATGTGCACCGTGCTGTTGGTCACGCTCGCGAAGCGCGCGACCGCCTCGAGGGCGCGCTGCGACGTCGCGCGGCCATCGTACGCGACCGCGCACGCACTCATCGGCGACGGCTTGCTGCCGCATACGATGACCGAGCGTTCGGCGATGCGAATCAACGACGAGACCGTCTTGCCCAAGACGTCGGCGTGTGACGTACGGCCGCGGCGCCCGACCAGCACCGTGTCGACGTCACGCGCGAGCGCCGCCAGCTCGGCGTCGGGATGGCCGTGCTTGAGAATCGTCTCCACCGCAAGGCCCGCATCCGCGACGCGCTCGTGCGCCCGCTGCAACAACGCGCCCGAGTCGGAGGTGCGGGGAGGGCCGGTGAAATGCATTTCTTTCACGTAGGCGACGAGCACACGGGATTTGAAACGGAGGCCGAGGTGGACGGCTTGTTCCAGCGCCTCGTCGGCGCTGGGACTGCCGTCCAGACCTACGAGCAAGCGTGTGAACACGGGATTTGGGCGGTGCTCAGGGCAGCACCGCGAAACTCTCCAGGTCGCGAAGCCGGAACGTGAGCAGCTCGCCGGTCATCGGGAGCCGTCCCGCCAGCGCGTCGTCACGTCCGCTCGTCTCGAGCTGTTCTGCCACCACGACATATTCGGTGCCGCGACGCTTCAGCGCTACCCGCAGGTGCTGGCGCACCGCGCGCTCCAACGCGTCGAGCGCCTCCGGCGTCAGTGCGCGGTACTCCGGAATCCGGGAGGAGGGCCCCAGCACTCAGCTCACCGTGATCGCACCGGCCACGCCGCGCGCGAGGCGGCCGATCTTCGCCGCGACAGGCGTACCTTCGCGCTCCAGTGTCCCCACCAGCGCGCTCGCGCGATCAGGATCTACCGCGATCAACAACCCGCCGGATGTCTGCGCATCGAACAGCAGCACGCGCAGGGGCTCAGGCACCGACCCCGCGAACTTGACGTTGGCGGCGAGGGCCTCCCGGTTGCGTTTCGTCCCGCCCGGAATTGCACCCCGCTCGGCCAGCTCCAGCGCCAGCGGAAGGAGCGGCACCGCTCCGGCGTCGATCTCGGCTGCCAGGCCGCTCGCCATCAGCATGTTGTGCAGGTGACCCATGAGACCGAACCCCGTGACATCAGTTGCGGCGTGCACCCCGCCGCCGGTGGCGCGCATCGCGCGGGCCGCGCCGGCGTTCAGCGTCGTCATCGATTTCACCGCCGGCGCCAGGTCGGCCGCGGTCGCGAGGTCGCGCTTCAATGCCGTGGAGAGCACGCCGGTGCCGATCGGCTTCGTCAGCACGAGGGCGTCGCCTGCACGCGCGCGCGCCAGCGTGATGATGCGATTGGGGTGGACCTCGCCGATCGCAACCATGCCGTACTTGGGTTCGGGGTCATCGACGGAATGCCCGCCGAGGACGAAGGCACCAGCTTCTTTTGCGATGTCCGCGCCGCCGCGCAGCACGTCGCCCAGCAGCTCGTAGGGCAGCTTGTCGCGCGGCCAACCCACCAGGTTCAGCGCGAGCAGCGGCGTTCCCCCCATTGCATAGACGTCCGAGAACGCATTGGCGGCGGCGATGCGGCCGAAGTCGTACGCGTCATCGACGATCGGCGTGAAAAAATCGACCGTCGCGACGATCGCGCGGTCCGGGGTTAACTGATACACGGCGGCGTCGTCCCGCGTCGAAGCGTCGACCAGGATGCGTGGATCGGAAATCGTGGGCACGTGGCGCAAGACCTGCGCCAACTCGGCTGGGCCGAGCTTGCAGGCTCAGCCGGCGCCGTGCGAGAGCGCAGTCAGTCGAACAGTGGTCATGTGTCCTGCGAAGATAGCTACGAAAGACGCCAGGCGAGCAGGGCGCCCGCTACGATGTAGCGCGCCACATCGAGCAGTGCATGCACCAGCAGGTGTTTGCGCCGGAGAGCGTCGACGTGCCGCCACATCACGAGCCGGCGCGGGAATGCGACCAGCAGGCCGACGAGCAGGAACAACAGCCACGAGCCACTCGCGCCCATCGTATCGAACCAGAGCGATGCGATGAGCGTAACGACGGCAGCTTCGACGAGTCGCCAGCTGATTTCCCAGAGGTTGGGTGACCAGACGAGCGCGCGCTGGTCCGGCGGCGGGTCTCCCCCTCCCCAGCGGTAACCGAGCGGTGGCGCCAGGGCGAATAGCACCGCCACGGGAAGCCACGCGATGATGAGCCGGCTGAGTGTCACTCTACCGGTGGTATCCTGGGCCCCTGAGGCCGCGTCCCGGCCGCGCGCTCGTGAGCTGGCCCTTCTTTAATACCACCTGGCCGTTCACCAGGACGTATTCGATGCCCACGGAGGTCTGGTGCGGCTGCTCGAACGTCGCGCGATCGATGACCGTCGCCGGGTTGAAGACGGTGATGTCGGCGAACATGCCCGGACGGACGAGACCCCGATCGGAGAGGCCAACGCGTTGCGCCGCGAGCGACGTCATCTTGCGCACCGCGAACTCGAGCGGAAACAGTTTCACGTCGCGCGCATAGTGACCGAGGATCCGCGGGAACGTGCCGTAGGCGCGCGGGTGCGCGGACTGCGTGCTCAACGGCCCGTCGGGTGCGACGCCGCCGAAGTCGGTGTTGACCGAAACCCACCACTGCTTCATCGCAGCCTGGACGTCGTCCTCCCGCATGATCGCGTAGACCGCGTCGGTGCGGTGCCCCCCCTCGGCGAGCACGATGTCGAAGACCGTCTCGACCGTATCGCGATGGTGCAGCGCAGCGATCTGGGCCACGGTCTTCCCCTGCATGTAACGCAGCGAATCCTGGAAGGTGCCGGTGATGAGCACTCCGGTACCGCCGCCCGCCGCAACGAAGAAGCTTTCGGTCTGCGGGTTCACGATCTCGCTGCGCAACCGCGCGCGCGTCACCGGGTCACGCAAGCGGATCAGCAGCGAATCCCAGCCACCGCTCTCCGCCCAGGTGGGGATCGACGCGTCGAGCGACGTTGCCGCGCGAATGTAGGGGTACTGGTCGGCCGTCACGTCCAGGCCGGCGGCGCGCGCCGAATCGATCTTCGCGAGTACCCGCGGCATCTGCCCCCAGCTCCGGCGTCCCGAGAGCTTGAGATGCGAGACCTCAGCCGGAATGTGCGCTTCTTTCGCAATGCGGAAGACTTCGTTGAGCGCGTCGTCGATGTGCTGGCCTTCGTCACGCATGTGCGACGCATAGATGCCGCCGTGCCGGCTCGCGGCGCGCGCGAGCGCGATCAGCTCATCGGTTTTCGAATAGCTCGCCGGGGCGTACTCGAGCGCGGTCCAGACGCCCAACGCTCCCTGCTCCATCAGCGTGTCGACGATCGCCACCATCTGCGCGAGCTCCGCGGCGGTGGGGTCGCGATTCTCATTGCCGATCACCGCGAGCCGGACCTGCGTCGCTCCCACGAACGTCGCGAAGTTGAGCGCCGACGTCTGGCGCTCGAGCTGCGCGAAGTAGCCGTTCAAATCGCGCCAGTCTTCGCGGTAGTGCCACTTCTTCATGGCGTCGGAATCGGCGGCGGCCAGCTTGTCGGTAAGCGGCGCGACGGACCCGCCTTCGCCCGTGACTTCCGTGGTGATGCCTTGCGTGACCTTCGACAGCACGCGGTTGTCGATGAGAACGTTGATCTCGGACTGCCCCATCATGTCGATGAACCCGGGAGCGACGACCAGGCCGCTCACGTCCAGCGTCTCGCGGGCGCCAGCCGCACCGAGGAATCCGACGGCCGCAATCCGGTCGCCGCGAACCGCAACGTCGCCGCGGTACCTGGGATTGCCGCTGCCATCGACGATCCAGCCGCCCTTGAGAATCACATCGTAGGGTCCGCCAGAAGGGGAGGGGGTTTCCCTCGAACATGTGGTGAGGAAGAAGAGCAGGGCGATTGCCGCCCGTCCGACCGTCCGACCGTCCGACCGTGCTATTTCCATGTCGCCCTCAGTGAATCAGGCCGGATCACCCGGCCGCGGATCATGACGAACGCGATGTTGCGCGTCGCGAGGATGTTGCCGGTGGGGTTGCCGTTGAGCACGACGATGTCGGCGACTTTGCCCGGCGCCAGCATCCCCAGGGAATCAGCGTGCAGCAGCTGTGCGCCGCGGCGCGTGGCGGCGGTGATGGCCTCGAGCGGTGTGAGACCGGCCGCGACGAGGAGCGCCATCTCTTCATGCAGCGAGTAGCCGGGAATCAGCAGCTGATTTGCGGCATCGGAGCCCGCGGCAATCGGCCCGCCGGCGCGCTTGAACTCGCGCACGAACTGATCTTCGCGGCGGCGCGAGCGGCGGAACGCGTCGAAATCGCCCGAGCGCCAGCCCGTGCGGCGCAGCAGGCTCGGCACGCTGCGGACGCTCTGGGCGCTCTCGGGCACGTCCTCCATGCCGGGACGCGTCAGGAGAATCGGGTTGTCGAGGCGGGCCAGCATGTCGTGCACCACCAGCGTGGGGACGATCGTGACCTTGGTATCCGCGAGCGCGCGGGCGGTGCGGGCCAATGTCGCGGAGTCGAGACCCGCCCAGCCTTTTTCCTCGGCCGTCCAACCCGCGAGAAAGGTGTCGTGCGCGTTCGCGTACGACGGATCGCCGGTCGCGGCCTGCACGACGCCGGACATGTGCTCGATCGAGATCACGCCGGCGCGTGCCGCGGTCAGCGCGTCGGTCTTGCCCAGGTGCGCGGCGACTGGCAGGCGCAGCTTCTCGGCTTCGTCGAGCAGCGGCCGGAGCAGTGCCGGCGTGATCTTCGTGTAGATCTTGAGATAATCGACCCCGGCGACCGCATGCTGGTCGACGGCGCGGCGCGCCTGGTCGGGCGTCGAGATCCCCGTGGCATTGGGGTAGGTCGGTGGGACGCCGTCGATCATCGCGCCCGCGCTGAACATACGCGGCCCGACGATCGACCCCAGGTTCAACGCGTTGCGCAGCGCGAGCACGGTGTCGCCCGCGCCGTGCAGATCGCGCACGGTCGTCACGCCCCAGGCGACATACCGTCCCGTCGCCCACCGTTCGACGTGGGCGTGCGCGTCGATCAACCCTGGAATCACCGTCTTTCCCACGAGACTGATGACTTCCGCGCCCCGCGGCACGGCGATTTCGTTGACCCGCGCGATTGCGTCGATGTGACCGTTGCGAATGATGATGAGGGCGTCTTGTTTCGGCGGGCCGCCGGCGCCGTCGATCAACGTCGCGCCTTCGAGCGCGATGACGCGGTCCTTCGGCGGCAAGAGTTTGGAGCAACCGCCGAGGAGCAGCAGCGCGAGCGCGACGGTCGGACGGCCTGACGGCCGGACGGTCACTTGGGGTCTGCCGATGTGTGATCGTGCAGGATGCGCCACCGATCTCCCTGTCGCTGCAGCACCAGCGTGAACGGCCCGCTGGCCACCACAGAGTCGCGTCGTGACAGCTTGAAGCGGGCGGTGGCGTACGCGAAATCGGGTGTCAGGATGCGCACGTGCAGCTCATCAAAGGAAAGCGAGTCGCGTGATTTGCCGGGCGCGAAGTAGTTCGCTTGATAGCGGTCGTACATCGCCTGCCATCCGTACATGACGTGACCGGCGGCCATGTAGCTCGTGAGCGAGTCCTTGGCGTAGTCGCTCATGAAACCCGCGAGATCGCCGCGATTCCAGTCGGACGCCGAGCGCTGCAGCATCGCCGCGATCTCTTTCGGCGGATCCCCAAAGGGAATTCCCGGAGCGGAACAGGAGAGTGCAACCGAGACGAGTACGACGGACGACGCACGACGCACGAGTTGTCCTCCTTAACGTGGCCGCGGGAGCGTCTCGTCGAGACGCTCCCGCGGGTGTTGTAGCGAGCTCTTCTAGCGGCGGCGTTTCTTCTTAGCTGCCTTTTTCTTCTTTGCCGGTTTCTTCTTGGCTTTGGGCCGCGATTTCTTCTTGGCGGCTTTCTTTTTGGCAGCCTTCTTCTTCTTCGCTTTCGGCTTGGAGGAGGGGCGCGACTCTTCCATCGGCATCGACGAGGGGGTCGGCGCAGGCGCGGGCGCCGAGGGGAACATCGGTTCCATGAACCCCGGTCCAGGCCAACTGCTCTCCGTGAAATCCATCTGCTCAAGCATCGGATCTTCTCCTATGCTGATAGGTGCAGGGGGCGTCGGGTGGCCTATAGCTTACCCCGGGATTCAGACCTCGCAAGTGACACGGACTACCGCGCTTTGGGTCTCTCCCGTTGCGGTCGATTGTGACAAGTTGGCTTGACAACGGCATTTAGCTGGACACACATTCGCGAGCCATGATAAGACGCGGACTCATCGTCGGGCTCGCCTGCCTCGTACCGGGCGCAGCCGGGGCGCAGAACGTCGCCGAAGTCCAGGTCGCGCCTCCGACCGTAACAATTCGCGTCGGCGAGCGCAGCGGTCTGCTCGCCACGGCCTTCGATCGCATCGGGAATGTGATCCCCACGGTGCGCATCATCTGGTCGTCGAACAACGTCAACGTCGCCAAGGTCGACAACAACGGCACCATCACCGGGGTCAGCAACGGCGTCGCCATCATCGAGGCACGCGTGGGCGCCCGGCGCGGCCAGGCCGCCATCCAGGTGACCGGCGGAGCAACGGCACCGCCCGCCGCGCCACCACCCGGTCCGCCGGCCGCACCCCCGCCCGCAGCTCCTCCGGGCCCCGATCCGTTCCTTGGCCAGCCCCCCGGCAGCGGCCCCGCCGCCGCGCTGCGTCTCGAGCCGGGGGTGGTCTATTTGCTGCCCTCAGAGAATACGCGCGTGTCGCCGCGGGCCCTGCGGGAAGACGGCTCACCCGCTACTCCAGTGCTGGTCACCTGGACATCACTGCGTCCCGACGTGGCGAGCGTCGATCAGAGCGGCAACGTCGTCGCGCTCGCGCCGGGCCAGGGTACGATCCAGGCGACTGGGACGGGTGGTCTTACTGCGACCGCGCCGGTCGTCGTCCAGCAGGCGGACTTCAGCGTGCGGGAAGGCACGTCGTTGATGCTCTCGCCCCAAGAGCTCGACACGCTCCACGTCATCGTCGCGACCCAAAGCAACCGCACCGTGAATCCGCTCGTGCTGCAGTGGGCGTCGAGTGATCAGAGTGTCGCGCGGATCAGCCTGGCCGGCGTCGTCACCGCCGTCGGGCCCGGCAAGGCGATTCTGACCGTGTCGGGGCTGCTGCAGAGCAAGAGCATCGAGGTGTCGGTCCACCAGGTTGTGGCGAAGCTCTCGGTAACCCCGCGGCTCGCCGACGAGGTGCAGGTACCGCTCACCGGCACCGCAAAGTTCGAGGCCCAGGCGCTGACTGCCGAGAACGCGCCTGTTCCCGAGGCACCGCTGCGCTGGAGCGTCGCCGATCCTGGAATCGCGACCTTCGACGCACAGACGCGACAGCTCACCGGTCGTGCCGTTGGGAAGACGCAGCTGACCGTGCGCGGCCCCGGCACCGGGCTGGTGGTGACCTGGAACGTCAGTGTGATCGCGGGATCGGTAAAGTTCTTGCAGCCGCGGGTGGGGATCGGTCTGACTCAGCGCCACACGCTGCGTGCCAGCTACGCCGACGATCAGGGGAAAGTGCTCGGACCCGCGTCCAACCTCACCTGGGCGAGCGACAACGCACAGATCGCAGCGGTCGGTGAAGACGGCACCGTGTCGGGCGCGGGCTACGGGCATGCGAAGGTCACCGCCACCGCACCCGGTGGAAAGACCGCAACGGCAGACATTTACGTGGTGGGCGAAATCGTCGTCGCGAGCTCGCGCGGTTTCCCGAACACCCCCGGCAAGTTCCAGCTGTATGCCATCGAGCGGTCGAATCTCGCGCAGCTCACCAAGCTGACGCCCGACACGGCATCGGCGAGCGATCCGGCGTTTTCGCCCGACGGGTCGCGCATCGCGTTCGTCTCGCTCCGCGACGGCAATGCCGAGATCTACGTGATGAATGCGGACGGAACGGGCGCGGCGCGCGTCACGAATGACCCGCAGGCCGACGGCCGGCCCGCATTCACGCCCGACGGGCAAGCGCTGGTGTTCCACTCCGCGCGGACTGCCGGCAAGCAGCAGATCTGGACCGTGAATCTGGACGGCACCGGCCTCACGCAGCTGACGCGCGACTCGGTGAACTCCTCCCCCACGGTGTCCCCGGACGGGCAGACAATTGCGTACGTGTCTACGCGCAACAAGGACGGCGACATCTGGCTGATGGCGCGGGATGGCACCAATCAGCGGCAGTTCACGCGCTCGCCGCAGCAACGCGAGTCTGAGCCGCGGTTCCTGCGCGATGGGACGCTGGCGTATCTGGTCGAGCGGCGGGAAGGGAATCGCACGGTGCAGCAGGTCATGCGCGCCGACCTCGCGACGGGAGCGACGACCGCCCTCACCGGCACCGATCTGGCGATCGCGTCGTTCGCGGTGTCGCCGTCGGGCGATCTCGTCGCCCTGGTCGTGAATGCCGAGCCGCAGAATCGCCGCAATCCGACCTATCGCGTGTATATCCAGCCGGTCAGCTCCGCGACGCCGATCCCCCTGCCCGCCACGGGGACGGAGCAGATGATTACGCCGACGTTCCGGCCCTAGATTTCAGGCGCCCTATGCGCGCCTGCGTTCTCACCGCCACCGGCGGAATCGACAAGCTCACGATCACCGACGTTCCCGACGCGCCTGCGCCTGGCGCGGGAGAGGTGCGCGTCGCGATTCGCGCCGCGGCGTTGAACCACCTCGATTTGTTCGTGGCAGACGGACTTCCCGGGACTGCAGACCGCTTTCCGTTTGTCGTCGGCGCCGACGGCGCCGGTGTGGTCGAGACCGTCGGCCCCGGTGTCACCAACGTGCAGCCCGGCGATCGCGTGCTCATCAATCCGGGCATCTCCGATTACACCTGCGAGTTCTGCCGCGCGGGCGAGCATTCGCTGTGCGTGAGCTATCGGCTCCTGGGCGAACACCTCCCGGGGACGATGGCGGAGCTGGTGACGGTACCGGCGCACAACGTCATGCGCGGGCCCAATCTGTCCCCGGCGCTCACCTGGGCGGAGGCCGCGTCGTTCTCGCTCGTGACGCTGACCGCCTGGCGGATGCTCGTGACCCGCGCGCAGCTCAAGCCCGGCGAGACGGCGCTCATTTGGGGAATCGGCGGGGGCGTGTCCTTGACCGCGATGCGCATCGCCAAGCTCCTCGGCGCGCGCGTCATCGTGACTTCCTCGGACGACGTCAAACTTGCCGCGGCGAAGCAGCTCGGCGCCGATGTGACCCTCAACCACCGCACCCAACAGGTGGCTGCCGAGGTGCGTGCCGTGACCAACAAGCGCGGCGTGGACGTCGTGGTCGAGAATGTCGGAGCCGCGACGTGGGACGACTCGCTCCGCTGTCTCCGGCGCGGGGGCCGGCTGGTGACCTGTGGCGCGACCTCCGGTCCTCACGCGAGCCTCGATTTGCGCCGGCTGTTCTGGCACCACTGGACGATCATGGGTTCGACGATGGGCAACGCCGCCGAGTACGCCGAAGTCGTGCGTCGACTCGGACAGGGTGAGCTCCGGCCGGTGGTGGATCGCACCTTTCCGCTCGAGCGCACGAGGGAGGCTTACGAGCGCTTGGCGAAGGGCCAACAATGGGGGAAAGTCGTGGTGGAAGTGTCTTCCTGACCCGTTGCCTTAACGGACCTAAGTATTTAATTTTTATCATCTTACCTCACTTCACAAAGATCTAAATGACCGGTCCTAATGTCCGCGAGCGCATCCTCCCTCGGCTGATCGAGGATGAGCTAAAAGAGTCGTTCCTCGACTATTCGATGAGCGTCATCGTATCGCGCGCGCTGCCCGACGTGCGCGATGGGTTGAAGCCGGTGCACCGGCGCATCCTGTACGCCATGCACGAGCTCGGCCTGGTCCCGGGCCGGCCCTACAAGAAAGCCGCGACGGTCGTCGGCGACGTGCTCGGCAAGTACCACCCCCACGGCGACATCGCGGTCTACGACTCGCTCGTCCGGATGGTGCAGGATTTCTCGCTCCGCTATCCGCTGATCGACGGGCAGGGGAATTTCGGCTCAGTCGACGGGGACTCCGCGGCCGCCTACCGCTACACCGAAGCGCGTCTCACCCGCGTCGCGATGACGATGCTGGAGGACATCGACAAGAACACCGTCGCCTTCGTCCCCAACTTCGACGACCGGCTGCAGGAGCCGACGGTGCTCCCCGGCCGTCTGCCCAATCT
>Ga0075424_100007702_pt1 | contig 10474 bp, 10 predicted proteins | sample SoiMethybrSBSTD3_FD_75301 | JGI IMG/M metagenome (GOLD analysis project Ga0075424, IMG submission 75301) | Bulk soil microbial communities from a Populus tree surrounding site in Tennessee, USA - Soil MetaG P. TD hybrid SBSTD3 | ecosystem: Environmental > Terrestrial > Soil > Tree plantation...
TTCGGCAAACCAGATGGTGCAGTCATCGACCAGGCCCGAGGCCAGGGCATCATGGATAAAGCGCGATTTGCCAGTCCCGGGGTCGCCGCTGACGCTGAGCACGCCGCCGATCCCCTGTTTGGTTTGCTCCATGAAGGACTTAAGAAGGGCGCGCTCAGGCGCCCGCCCACAATAGGGTGTCAGCCCCATCAGCGCACGGGTATTCCAGCGCGAGCGGTGCTCGACGTCGAGCAGCTCCCAGGTTTCGACGGGCTGGTCGAAACCCTTGAAGGTGGACCTGCCGCGCGGCTGCACTTCGGCCGCGGTGGCAACGGCGCGATAGACGTCTTCGGAGATCAGGATGGTATTGGGTTCGGCGGCCGCCTCGAGCCGGCTCGCCAAGTGAACGGTGGCGCCGATCAGCGAGTTGCCCGCCTCTCCCGGATTGACAATGACCTCACCGGTGTGGATGCCGATCCGCACGGGCAGCCCCGAGGAGGCGCCTGCCTTGGCGGCCTGACGGATGGCAAGCGCAGCCCGGCACGCCGCCAGGGGATGATCTTCCAGGCTGTCGAGCGCGCCAAAGCCCGAGAGGATGCCGTCACCTCTGACTTCGATGACGGTGCCGCCCTGCTCGCGCACGGCGGCGGCCATGGCGTTGATCATCGGCCTAATGCGCAGCATGGCGCCCTCAGCGTCGATGGCGCTGATGGCCTTGGTCGATCCCTTGATATCGGCGAAGAGAACGGTGGCGATCTTACGTGAGGCCTGGGCAGCGGCCTGCCCCACGCTCCTGGCCTCCAAGGGCGCGCCGCATTCGCTACAAAATCTGCCCGTCGGACTGGACAATCCGCAGCGCGGGCAGTGCATCCCCTGTCGTGACGACATTTTGCCGTTACCGCGTTACACGCGTTCGGTTTTTGGCCGAGCCTCCAGGCTAGTCTTAAAAGATCATCCCTGCGTCAACGCCAAACGCTATTTGCTGACGAGGTAAAATCGGCACCCCTATTTTAGACCGAAGAGGGGGGTCGGCTGTGCTGGAGATCACTCCCGGTAGGCATTTTTGCTGCAGACTGATGTCTTCCTTGGGGCCGGGTCAGGGACTTCCCTGAGTGCTTCTGTCTGGTTCCTGCCCCCCAAGCAACCGACGCCTGGACTCATCGAGACATGAAAAATGTTGGCTCAGGGCGGGTGGAATGGGGGATAAGGCGGCGCTGCAGGGGTGACGACAGCGATCAGGTGAACAGCGGAGAATTGTGATGGCAAAAAGCTATGCGTCCGTTTTCCGCCCCGGCTTATTCAGCGGACAGGTGATGATCGTCACCGGCGGCGGCAGTGGCATCGGCCGCTGCACGGCCCATGAACTGGCCTCCCTGGGCGCCAAGGTTGCTCTGATCGGTCGCAATCCCGAAAAGCTGGATGGGGTTCGCGCGGAGATCGCCGCGGTCGGTGGCGAGGCCGAACGGTGGGTCTGCGACATCCGCGAGGAGGAGAAGGTCAAAGAGACCATCGCCGCCGTGCTGGCGCGCTTTGCCCGCATTGATGGCCTCGTCAACAATGCCGGCGGGCAGTTTGCCGCCCCCCTCGCCCAGACGACGCAAAAGGGCTGGGACACGGTGGTGCGCAATAACTTGACGGGTGGGTTTGTGATGGCGCGGGAAGCCTATACCCAGTGGATGGCAGCCCATGGCGGCGCCATCGTCAATATTGTCGCCGACGTGTGGATGGGGGTACCCATGATGGCCCATTCGGGCGCGGCCAGGGCTGGGATGGTCAACTTTACGAAGACGGCGGCCTTCGAGTGGTCGGGCTCCAATGTGCGGGTCAATGCCGTGGCCCCCGGCTGGATCGCCTCCTCCGGGCTCGACCGCTATCCTCCGGAGATGCGTGAGAAAATTCGCAATCTTAAGAACCATGTTCCCGCGGGTCGTTTGGGTACGGAAAGCGAGGTCGCCGCAGCCATCGTCTTCCTCTTGAGCGAGGCCGCTGCGTTCATCTCCGGGGCGACCCTGCGGGTCGATGGCGCCGCCCCGAATGCGCCCCGCCATGTACCGATGCCACCGCGCAAGATGCCGATGCCGGCCTTCGACGGGTTTCATCTGGCGTCGATGCCCATGGTCCTCGGCGATTGAGCGGTCCGTTGCAACCGGCGCCGAGCTGTTCGAGCCTCTCGTGGCTTGACAGGCGAGGCACCGCAAGCGGCATCCTCTTCTGAGCGAAGTCGATGAAAACTCTGAGGCTTATCACTCGCCGCACCACACAGTTCAGCGCCGAGAAGAGCCCGACATGTTCTCTGCCGTGCCCTCCGTACCTGCTGCGTCGCTTTGCAACTTAGTCGTGTTGGCCGAGGACGGAAGCTTGTCCAAGCCTCCTCGTCGGGAGAACTTTGTGATTGCGATCCTCGACGTCGAAGGGCTTAGCCCCTAAGCTAGACAGTCACGCGGATCGGGCGTGCCAGCATCGGGGGTGCGCACGCCAAAAGTTTTTTCAACGCCTGATGTCGTGCGCTTGCTGGCGGATCCGCTGAGGGATTCGATAGGAGGGAGAAGATGGTCGAGCGATCCAACAGGGAACCCGGAGGTGAGCCGCTAGTTCTCGGTCAGATCCACCGCCGTCGCTTCCTCGCCGCAGCAACCGCCGCCGCTGGGGGCGCGTTAATCGCCGAAGGCACCTGGGCCGCCCAGCCGAAGAAGCAACCCGCAGCCGCACCTCCCGCATTTCTGGATTTACGCGACAGCAATTTCATCACGTCGGTGAAGGATCAAGGGACGTGCAATGCCTGCACCGCTTTCGCCATCGTCGCGACGGTCGAGGCGACATTCAATAAGAAGCACGGACAAAACGGTGCGCAGGGTCCTGATCTCGACGAATTGGAATTGTTTAGTCAGCCCACTTCGCCGCACGGCGGCTGCAATACGTCGCATTGGTGGCCGCGGGATGCCCTGCTGCGGTGCCAAAGTCGCTCCCTGGCATGGGAAGGCAACCCAGCAAAGCCGCGCCTCCCCATTGCGGGCTTCCAGAGCCTTCTCGATCCGAATAACAAGGTGAGAGAAACCCAAAAGGCCATGAAGCAGTGGTTGGTCGACACTGGTCCCGTTGCGGCGGTGATGATCCAGTACGAGGATTTCCACAACTGGGGTAAGAGTTGGGCGCAGCAATACCCGGGCAAGAAGAACTGCAATGTCTACACACCAGGCGCGCAATGGGCACCCTGCGCTTCAACAACCCTCTCGTCGAGTACGCAAAGCAAGGTGAGGAGCGGCGCCGGCTCAGCCCCTCCGCCGGTTCCCATTGTGGGCGGGCATGTCGTCTCAATTGTCGGCTACGATGATCGAGGTGCTAACAAGCACTGGATTTGCAAGAACAGTTGGGGGCCCACCTGGAACGGTGACGGATACGTGTTGATTGCACAGGGGAGCCCCAGCGCAAGCGGACCGCAGGGGGTGGGTAGCTGCTATATTGACTTCATCGATGTTTGGGGAATTAGGATGAATTAGGAAACGCTTTTTACTGCACTGGGTAGTCGTCCAACGGAGAGGAGCGGACTTATGGCCGGCGGTCCGAGCGGCACGGGGTGGTCAGATCTGGTCGTAAAGCTGAACGACTATTTCCAAGACCAGAAACGAGGGAATTTTGCCAAACAGTTTAAGGACAAACATGGCCGCAAGGGCGACGGTGACGCTAGCGGCAAGCGACCCTATAAATTTGGGCAATTCGTAGACCAATTTGTCGACACACAAAATGGCGCACTGCTTTCAAATGACAACCAAAGGGCGCAGTTCTTGATCGATTCCGGGACGCGCCACTGGGACCCATCCTCGCTCGAGCTGCTCGAGCACGCCATCAAGCAAAGCCTAACCAATGAGCAGCCGGACGGGACAGCTGCACCCAAACGCATCTTTTTCAATGCTCCTACCACGAACCGTACAGCGGTTATGGCGACGGCGCAGATCAAAATAACCGGCTCGAGCCCGCAAGATCCACCGTTGAGAAGCAAAGCGGATATCGATCGCGCGGTCGCGACACAGGGTGCTACTTTGACAATCGACATCACATGTCCACCGCCAAACCTGCGTCCTCGTCCGTGAATGTGCGCAGCGCGCCTATTGATTCGGGTGGCGGGGTCCTTCGTGCGCACGACCTGGCCTGATCGCCGTCCGAACCTACGACCGCGGGGCAGCCTGTCGGCACCAATGTCGTTTCAACTTCCTGAAAGCAGGCGAGGCCCCGCGCGCAACGCTTCGCGCTTGCGGCACATCTGGATGCTGCCACCGGCTGGCCTTGCTCCGCAACGCAGCCTTTCCTTTCCCGCTCCCGCTCAAACCCGAGGCCACACCACAGCGGACGAGGATCGCTGGTGATGGCCCGAAGCATTGTGCGGCCGCGATCCTATTGGGCCGGTTGTGGCTTCGTGATCGCGGGAGGGTTGGTGCTCAGTCTCGGTATCCTCTGCCTTCGCGCCGCCAGCGCCAGCGACGCCTGGCAATATCTTTTCTGGCGCGGAATTGGATTTGCGTGCGCCCTCTCGGTCCTGGCGAGCTGGCGTCATGCCAGCAGTCCCCTGACCCAGATCGCACGGCTCGGAGGTTTTGCCTGGTTGTCAGTAATCGCGTTGGTGGCGAGCCAAATCTTGTTTGTGGCTGCGATCAAATCCGGCAGTACGGCCGAGGTGTTTTTTTTGCTGTCACTGGCACCGCTGCTGGCTGCGATTTTGGCGCGGCCACTGCTGGGCGAGCGTATTGGTGTCGTTGGTGTTTTGGCCATTGCCATCGCGCTTGCCGGCGTGGCGCTCATGAGCGGGCTCGCCTTCAATGCCGGTGAAATCGGTTGGATGATGGGGGATGGCCGGTGGCATGCCCGAGTTTTGGGCTTGGGCGCCGCACTCAGCTTTGCTCTTTATTCGCTCGGCACGCGTGGTGCGCGAACAGAAGACCTCGATGCCGCATTGGTCGCCGGCGGCATCATCACGGCAACTGTTTGTGGTATCGTCGTTCTATGCCTTGGACTGCCTTTTGCCCCCGGCTTGCTCGACGCCGTGCTCGCGTTGGTACATGGGGCCGTCATCTTAGCCTTAGGCCTTGTCTTGTTCGCACGGGGATCACGGGTCGTGCCCGCTGTCACCCTGCTGATGCTGGCACAGACCGAGACCGTCGCAGCCCCGATCTGGACCTATCTCGCCTACAACGAGACAACTACGCGGGCGGTGGTCCTCGGAGGCACGCTCATTCTGTTCGCCGTGCTAATGCAGGCCTCGGATCAGGCGCGCCGCAAGACCGAACGCGCACCTGCCGGGGCATCGCCAGCTGGGGGTCAGGATAGGCAAAATCCCAATCGATAGGGACGTGACTTGGCACCTCGTAAATAGTTGCACTGGGCATTGTTGGGGCTGGCTTGCTGCGGGTGCGGCGGCGGCCTTGGATTTCACCCCTTCGTCCGTGGTCGTTCCCGGCGCAAACGGTGAACGCATCTCCCGGGGCGATCGAGATAGCCGTTACGGTGATCAGGGCTCCGTCCGCCGTCCCCCGATGGGGCACGCCTGAAAAACTCAAACTAAGGCCAAATGGCCGGCGGGCATTTTATAATTATCCTATAGGAAGTTGCGCCAGCAATGGCCTGTTCCGTCGTAAGCTCATTGTTCATCTGATCTCTAATTTCAGCGCTGGCTACGGGCAGGGTCGCGATCCCCGGTTCGAATCTTATCTTTTTAAGGGGGGTGTTTGTAAGGCTGTGCTTAACCGTAAATTCGAGGAGCCCAAGCGAGACCGGCTCCCAGTGATGTTGTCCGGCATCAATTAAAAATCGGCCTCTCTTGCCAGGCGCATCAAGCACAGTTAGATCGTCATTCTTATCGGCAAAGTGTCCAAATTTGTATGGTTTTTTGCCTGTAACAGTATCACCATTTCCCATATTCCCATGCTTGTCCTTAAACTTATTTGAGAGTTGGGGCAAACGGTATTCGAATTCATCATTGAGTTGATCCATCAGCTCTTGCCAACCACCAGTAGTACCGTAGGGGCCACTCGCCATGATCTCCTCCTTATTTGAATGGAACTCTACCGCCCTCTCCCACGCAACGTTTAAGGTAGCACCGTTACCCCCCAAACATCGATAAGGTCTATATAGGTTTCGGCACGATTGCCCTGCCCCTGTTCAATGAAGATAAACCCGTCACCGTTCCAAGGACCCCAGCTGTTCTTGCAAATCCAGTATTTATTCTGCGAATATCCAACTATCGCGATTGTATGACCGCCGACGATTTTCCCAGGATCTTTCTTTTTCCCGGGGCCATACACGTTCGTATTCTGTGCTGTACCATTATTATCAGACCATTCTTTCCCAAACTGATAAAAATCGTCATATTGGACCATTACAGCAATAACGGGACCTCGGCTCGAAATCCAATCCTTCATCTTGTCTTGGGTCTCGTTCAATTTGTCGGTTAAAAGATAGGTAGCTGCAGCATAGACTCTCGGTTTGGGTGACCCTTCCCATTTAAGTCCGTTTGTCATGCAATAGGCCAAAGCGTGCCGCGGCCACCAATGAGTGGTTACGCACCCCATTGGTGGGCCTGGATTCGTAAACAAGTCCATCTCGTCCAGATTTGGCCCGCTGGAACCCGATAGGCCGTACTTCTTATTATAGCTGCATTCGACCGCTGCCACGACCGCAAAGGCAGTGCAGGAATTGCACGTAAGACCTTGGTTTTGTACTGCGGTTACGTAACCGACGCCGTCCCGAAGATCGAAGCTCGGAGGAGCCGCCCATGAAGGGGCTGGGCAAAGTCCTTCTGCGGCCCCTCCGGCTGTTAAAGCAGCCGTACCGTTTATGAAGTGTCGGCGGGTTACGGGTGCCGATGCCAACGCACCGCGTTTCGATCCAGACGTGGTCATAATTAATCTCCGTTGGTGGGCACGCGCGATGCAGGGGGCAACTTAGGCGATCTCTGCATCTGAATACAGAGAGGAAGCGTTCGCAAGTCCCGCAGCATGCTCCTTGCCTCAATTTAGCCGTGTCAGAATAGCCGATGAATGATCATCAGCGATCAGCCACGTTTCCCCCGCCTTTTACGAAGCTGAAGCCAGGAACCATACTGGTGTTGCCGTCCCTCATTTGACCCGGCTATGCATCTGATGCCGCCAACCAAAGCCAAGGAGCGGTGTCGAACATGCTCGGTTCTCAGTTTTCTTCCCAGGCGATCACGCGGCCCCGAGCTGCTCTGTCCCGTGAGGGACATTGCCTTGGTTAACAGCTGAGATTATTCCAGCCATACCTCCTTGCGGGCTCGAAATATCGCTCCACGACATCGCATGCCGTTGGCGAACTTTTATCGGATCTCCGTAAGCCCTACCCCGGAGTCAGAGCGTGAGGGCACACGTTGCACCCTCGAGTGAACACTACAGCGCGTCAGGTCTGTTCTGGCCCTGCTTGAAGGTGATGATGTCGCGCACCGGGCATTTGTCGTAGATGGTTCGGCGCCAGCAAAATGGCTTTGCGCTTTATTCACTCGCCATGCGCGGGGCGCGCACGCAGCACCTTATGCTGCCCCGGTTGCGGGTGGCATCGTCACCGCGACACCCTGCGCGGTCGTTCTCCTGTGGCGTGGATTGCCTATGACGCCAAATCTCCGCGACGCCGTGCTCGCGTTGGTGCACGGGGGCATCATCCTCGCACTTGGCCTTATCTTGTTTGCGCGGGGATCGCGGGTCGTGCCGGGTGTCACCCTGGTGATGCTGGCACAGGCTGAGACCATCGGGGCGCCGATCTGGACTATATGTTTTTCAATGAGACAACCACTCCGGGCGTGATTCTTGGCGGCGGGCTTATTCTCATTGCCGTGCTGATGCAGGCCTCCGATCAGGCGCGCCGCAAGGCCGAACCGGCACCCACGGGCTCATCGCCAGCGTGATTGTCCCCCTCATCGTGGGAAAGGAGCGTCGAGACCCGCCGCGCCCATAGGGATGCTCTGCGGGTCAGGTCGGCCGGTGCAGCTCCGAATTGCGAGGTCATCGCGGGATGCGGGAGGGCTATCCCTCGCCCTCCCAAGCAACCCGTCGAAGACCTGCTGCTGACCGATAGACGCGCCTAAGATAGCCCAACAGGCGCGCCGTGCCCGACGCGATGCCCCGACCTGTCACGCGACCGCATACATGGCCGACTCGAACGCATAGTAGAGCGGCAGCGACTTCTTATCGGCAAAGGGTAGCACCTGCGACAGGTAGACACCGCCGATGCCGGTGACGGGGTCGATCCAGAAGTATGTGTTGGCCAACCCAGCCCACATGAGACCGCCGGCAGGACGTCCCGTCGGCGCCTTTTCCGCGTTGATCTGGAAGCTCAAGCCCCACGTCTTCGGCATGCCGGGGAAGAACTCCGCGTCATTCGACAAGGCCGGCGCCGCCGTCTTCAGGAGTATCACCCGGGAGTCGCCCATGGCGTTGTGGGTCATCAACTCGACAGTCGCGGGCTTCAGGACTTCGTTGCCGTCGGCCTTGCCGCGGTTGAGGATCAGGCGCACGAAGCGCAAATAGTCTCCGGCCGTCCCGTAGATACCGCCGCCGCCCATCTCGAACTCGGGCTCCTGCGGGATCTCGAGATCCATCTGCGGTGTAAACGCATCGTTGTCGCCGCGCTGGTGGACCTTGGCGAGACGCTCGCGCATGGACGGTGTGATCTTGAAGCCGGTACTGGTCATGCCGAGCGGCGCGAATAGGTTCTCCTGCAGATAGGAGCCAAGCCTCTTACCACTGGTGGCCTCCACCATCTTGCCGGCCCAATCGATGCCGATGCCGTAAAACCACCTGTCGCCTGGATCGAAGAGCAGCGGCGTGCGCAAAGCTGCGTTCTGGCAAGTGATGATGCCCGGAATGTTTTTGGCGGTCTGATACTTGCCGAGATCGACGCTCCAAAGGTCGTAGCCGAAGCCGGCGGTGTGCGTCAGCAGATGACGCAGCGTGATTGGGCGCTTCGGCGCGCGCGTGCGCGGCTGTCCTGATGCGTCGAAACCCTCTAGCACCTCGATGCTAGCGATTTCCGGCACGACCTTCGCGGCAGGCGCATCGAGATCGAGTTTGCCCTGCTCGACGAGCTGCATGGCCGCGGTCCCTGTAAGCGCCTTGGTCATCGACGCGATCCACACCACGGTGTCCATGGTCATGGGCGCCGCCTGACCAAGGATGCGCTTACCATAGGCGCCTTCGTAAAGGACCGAATTTCGATCGGTCGCCATCGCGACGACGCCGGGTACATCGCCGGCATCGGTGGCACCCTTCAGCAACGCATCGATCTTACCCTTGCGTGCGGCTTCGGCGGATTGTGCGCGGGCGCGTGGCGCGGCCGCTACCGTGAGCGCTGCACTTCCCGCAACCAGAAACTTCCGACGGCTGGTCGACATTGGCGTTCTCCCGGTGAAGTAAATGATCTGCTGCTGCTCAATTCTATTCCGTGAATACCGTCACTCTATCATGTGAATACGGCCTCGGCACGATCAGGCGGTGCGGGAGAATCGGAAAATCATCCGCGGCCCTCAGATACCGCGCAGAAGCACCGTCTGAGAGCGATGGTCAGGCACTATACCGAGCGAGCCAGCTCGGGCTCACGTTCAGCGGAAGTCATAGGGTCCCAAGATCAGTCCCCGCGCGGTTCATAGCATCGGCGGCGGAGATTCCTCGGCCCATGCGACCGGTGAAATCCTAGGGGGACGTCGGTAAGTACCCTGCTCGATCTCGGTAATCGCCCGTTCCGTCGCGGCGATGGCCTGGTGCGCGTAGGGTCCGAGGTGGAGATAGAGCGAAAGGAGCGAGACTGTTTGTCGGACGGCCGAGGGATTGGCCTGATAACAGCGCATGAAGGTTGCCCACAACTGATCTCGCCATTCCGGAACGTGACTGACGATCCGCCGTACCGTTTCAATCCCGTGCCGTCGGCGGAAATCGTCCGCCGGGTAGTCCTGCTGCGGTTTCCCAGTCCACTTCAGCCTGGTGATCAGCCGCTCGACCCGCGCGCAGAAGGCATCTGGCTCGTAAATACGCCGCAGCACCTGGCAGTAGTCCTCAAGGATCTCCCGTCGCGCGCGCACGGTCTCGAAATTCAGGCCCTGCATGCACTGATCGCCAAGACCGTCGGGATGATAGTCATGGTTCTCGTGGAGCCGATCCTCGCTGATCAGCCGGCGTGTCATCTGGGTGTTGGGCAGCGCGGACAGCAGGCCGACCATGGCCACGGGGATTGCCGCATCCTCGATGAAGTCGGCCATCGGCGCCGCCACCGACCGGGTTTCGCTGTCGAACCCTACGATGAAACCGGCGGTGACCATCATGCCGGCGTTGTAAATCCGCTCGACGCTATCGGTGAGACTGCGGCGGGTATTCTGCTTCTTCTGCATGGCCACGAGTGTGTCGGGATCGGGGCTCTCGATCCCCACGAACAACGTGAAAAAGCCGCAGGCTCGCATCTGCTCGAGCAACGCGGCGTCGTCGGCAATATTGATCGACGCCTC
>Ga0075424_100007703_pt1 | contig 10474 bp, 10 predicted proteins | sample SoiMethybrSBSTD3_FD_75301 | JGI IMG/M metagenome (GOLD analysis project Ga0075424, IMG submission 75301) | Bulk soil microbial communities from a Populus tree surrounding site in Tennessee, USA - Soil MetaG P. TD hybrid SBSTD3 | ecosystem: Environmental > Terrestrial > Soil > Tree plantation...
CAAGTATCTCGGGTTGATTTTCGCCATCGCCTTTTGCACCTTTCTGCTGGAGAACCAGACGTCGATCTTCGCGAGCATTCTCAAGCGCACCGGCAGTCAGATTCTCGACGTGACCGATGCGGACGTATGGGTGATGGATGGGAAGACCGAATATTTCGAACAAACACAAATTAGGGATCACGGATGCAAAAGACTTGCGCACTGTCATGCAAGGCAACGACGCAATCGCAGGTGAGGCTTCCTACGAGGGGGCCCGGCAAGTTTTCAACGGCGCGGTTGATCGCCAGCCAGCGCCCGACATGAGAGCAATTCGGAAGCTTCAGGGAAAGACCGCTCTAATTACCGGGGAACAAGGCAGCGTCTGCCTAGCGATGGCAAGGCGATTCGAAGAAGAAGGTGCCTATGTCTTCATAATGCATCCAGATGATCCGGAGTTCGCGAGAGAGACACAAGGAACCGGTAAAAACGTCACCTGGCTGCAGGGCGAGGTGTTCAAGCCCGACGATCTTAGGCAACTCTTCACGCAAATCAGAGAGAAACGGGGCAAGATCGATATCATGGTGGTGACGAGCAGTACACCAGACGAGTACGTTCCCTTCAGCAAGATCACTCAAGAACACTATGAAGCCGTATTTGGCCACCCCGTAAAGGGAGTTCTCTTTGCGATAGAAAAGGTACTCCCGCTGCTTTCCGATGGTACGTCGATCATCTTCAATATGGCGATTGCATCGGCGAGGAAGTTCGCGGGCAACAGCCTTCACAGTGCGACAATAGAGGCAGTCCTCTCGTTCGCACGGGCATTGACGAAACAGTTGGAAGATCGGTGGATTCGCGTGAACGCTGTGAGTTCAGGAACGGCTCTGCATGTCCAGCGAGTCCACGGAAAAACGGTGCAACAGGAATCGTTGCATTCGGCCTGTCAACTTGATATCCCGATCACACCCGATTATGTCGCGGCCATGGTGGTTTCTTTCTTGTGCGATGACAAGACGGGATTAACCGGATCCGAACTTAGCCTGGAGGCCGGCGTGCCGCGCTTGAGGATGCTTTCAGACGGTTCCCAGACCGGCGCGTTGGAGAGCGCAAGCCCCAATAAGTCGGCGGACGCTGTACTTTTTCTCGCGTCCGAGGAAAGCCGCAGAATCACAGGGATGCAACTATTTCTCAATGGCGGAATGGCACCGCTCTAAGTCCGCCCAGCCAAAAAACTGAAACAAGTCATGGGTGCTCTCTTTAATTTCGACTGGATGTCAGCTGAAATCTATCTATCGCCCGAGTCATGGAGAACGCATATGGAGAAGGATGCGCAGAAGCGGTCGCTGAAAAAAGCAAAGTCAGCCCCGACCAAAGAGAGCGCGAAAGTGCTCGAGTTCTCAAAGCACAAATCCAGGAACGCTCTGGACAAAGGGACTGTCAGGAAAAAGGAAGAAGCAAGCCTGCCGCCAGTTAATTTCTTCGGTTGCTGGTGATCAGGCCAAGTGGTGGCGTGCTCCTTGGTTGGGACGGCCATCAACTTGTGGCAGAAGTGCGAGGACTAGTTATGAACGATCAACACAGTTTCTTGGATGCAGAGCGTATCGACTCTGATCCCTACTCCCGCTTCCTATCTGCGGAATTCAAGCTTAACGATGCCATCATTCGAGCTCGAATCAACGAGAGCTTCGAAGAATTTCTGGAAATATTCGACAAGTTCTACGCGGAAGATATCGAGGTAAGCCAGGAGGAGATCGGAGAGCCCATTCGCGGTAAGACCAGAGTCGGTTCGATCCTCTTAAATTTCTTGATTCCACTCCATATCATGGCGGAAGTCGGCGGTCTGAAGGTTTCCATTCAACAAACTGCCGAAACTCGCGACGTACCCGACGAAACAAATTCGTCATGGAGACTCGAACTGGTTGGCTCCTCCGGTAAGAGGTGTGCTCTTACGTGGCGTACCTTCAGAAAGTGGAAGCAAGACCTGGTGGTGCGCGAGCACCATTATCAGCTCGAGCGCACAGGGGACCCGCTGACTTTTGAAGATCTCTGGGGCACACTTACTCGCCCGAATTATCTCAGGAAGCAGCAGGATCAAATGAAGAGAATGAGAGAAACTGAAGAGTCATGTCTACCATACGAGTCAATTCAGCTCTGCCTGCGCCGTTCACAGCCTGTATCCCAATGCCGATCATGATCGTTGCGATGTACCGAGCATAGTCGGCGGCGTTTACGTCTAGGCCCAGCTCGCCCTCACGTTGTGCCTGCTGAATGCGTTCCTTAATAAGGTTCTCATTAGATCTGCGCCATTTGGCCATGGCCTGAGTCACAAGTTCGCCGTCAGTTCCGCAAGCGAGCGCTCCGTGAATCGACAGACAGCCCTTTGGATTACCAGGGATCGAGAGGGAGTTCACCATTCCTCGAAAGAGCGCCTCGATCGCTCGAGGGAGAGTCGGCTCGGCGAGTGCCTTTGGTATGTGCTTCATCTGTGCTGACTTATAACGTTCCACCGCTTTAAGGAACAGGCCCTCCTTACTCCCAAATGCAGCATGAATGCTCGAACGACTAAGCCCAGTCGCATCGGTGAGGTCTGTCATAGTGGTTCCTTCGAAGCTTTTCTCCCAGAAAACCCGCATCGCCGCGTCAATCGCCTGGTCCTCGTCGAAGGTGCGAGGTCGCCCTTTCGTCGCATGTTCCATTCGCCAATTAAGCTCCTTCCCAAATTCGACGCAAGCGCGTGTGGAAACAATTCAAAGATTTTTGCATCCATCACACGTGCAGCACATCTGTACGTTATGTACAGAATAGCGCGTCGCGCCGGTTCTGTCATCAACGCAATAGAACATTCGTGAAACTGGGAAATATTTTCAGAGGCAAAGTCGGTGACCTGACGTCCGGGTGAGCCGTCGGGAATACAACACGCGCTCGCGTGTCTTGTGTGCTGTGGTGCATAGAAGAGGATGAAGATGTTGCGAACTTCCCATCCAATGAGATTCGAAAAAGGCGCAATTCCTTTAGGCAAGTACGCCGCGTTCGGTTTATCGACGGTTCTCGCCCTTTTCGCGGCGGGTTGCACTGTCGGTCCGCGTTATAGAAAACCAGTTACCGCGATCCAACCATTTCATAATGCACCGTCGATTGAATCACGGCACGCGGTTCTACCGGCGCCGGAGCTAGATACTTGGTGGACTGGGTTCGATGATCCAGAACTGACCAGGATCGTTGAGAGGGTTCTGAATCAGAATCTCGATCTTGCCGAATCTTTCACCCGAGTGGAACAAGCGCGAGCGGCTGCGAAAGGGGCCGGCGCAAAGCTGAAACCCTCCGGTTCGGTTACGGCACAATCCAGCTCATTTCGACAGTCGTTGGATAGTCCAATCGGCCGGTATGCCACTGCCTTTCCAGGCTTCCATCGCAACCAAAGCTATTTAGACCTCGGGTTGGAAGCGTCATGGGAAGTTGATCTGTTCGGTGGACTTAGGAGAGGCGCTCAAGCGGCAAGCGGCGAAGCCCAGGCAGCCGAGGCAGAAAGACTCGGAGTTCGTGTTTCCGTAGTTGCCGAGGCAGCGGATGCGTATATGCAAATTCGTGGCGCACAGGTCCGTCTTAAGGTGGCGAAGGAGCAAATCACTACCGATGAGCACTTGCTCGCTCTTGTCTCCCAGAGAAGAACTGCCGGCGTCGCATCCGACAGAGAGCTTGCTCAGGCGGAGGCTCTTTTGTCTCACGCAAAGGCTACAGTGCCGCTCTTAGCGATCATTCTGGAGGCGCAGTTGAATCGCCTGGATGTGCTCATGGGAGCTCAGGCCGGTACATACGCGGCCGAATTGGAGGCTCCTGGGGAGATCCCATCTGTTCCGTCGATCTCCACGACGGCAAACGCAAGTGATCTCCTTCGCCGTAGGCCAGACATTGTCGCTGCAGAAAGAAGACTTGCGGCGTCAAACGCTCGAATTGGCCAAGCGATCGCGGAGTATTATCCCAGGGTTTCACTGTCAGGGCTTCTTGGTAGTGAAGCAATCAGTCCTGGAAATCTTTTCCGTGAGAGGGGATTTCAGCCGGGTGCTGTTGCTGGCCTTCAATGGAGACTATTTGACTTCGGTCGCGTCGATGCGGAGGTCAAGCAAGCGAAGGGCGCGAACGCCGAAGCTCTCTTGCGATACCGGAGTTCGGTGCTGCGCGCCACCGAAGACGTCGAAGATTCGTTCAGCCTTCTCGCACAGTCAGAAGTTCGACGAGACGAAATAGTCGTCGAAATAGCGGCGCTGCAAAGAGCAAGAGACCGTTCCCAAGAGGCATATCAGGCCGGAGTGATCGGATTGACAGATGTGCTCGATGCCGATCGCCAGTTGCTGGTTGCGAGGGACGACCTAGCACTCACCAAGGAAGCTGCAGCCCAGGCTGCGGTCGGATCCTTCCGCGCGCTCGGCGGAGGATGGACGCCATGAATCTGCGGCCTCACGTCATTCAGAGAGTTTCATGGACAGCCTGCGCTAACGCGCCAACCGAATCTGTTCAAAACGCGCTGAGAAGTTGATTACACCTCGACGATTCTGGAGGGAGAAAACTGTGACCGTCACGAAATTCACCGCATTGGGATTGGCGTCAGCCTTGGTGGCCTTGGCGGGCTGTTCGAAGTCCCCGGAACTGGACCCGAGAACTGAGCCCGTTTCGGTACTCGTAGCTCAAGTTGGAGCCCCTATCGCAGAGACCGAATCATTCACGGGCGTCGTTACTGCGCGGGTTCAAAGCGATTTGGGTTTTCGCGTTCCGGGCAAGGTAACGAAGCGTTTTGTGGATACGGGTCAAAAGGTTCACATCGGCGAGCCCCTCATGCAAATCGATGTGACAGATTACGCGCATGCCATCGCAACACAAACGGAGAACGTTGCGGCTCTGAGAGCGAAGGCCAAGCAGGCGGCTGCAGATGAGGTCCGTTACAGAGGCCTTGTATCGACCGGAGCGATTGCTGCTTCAACTTACGACCAAGTCAAGGCGACGGCCGACGCGGCCCAGGCACAACTCGCCTCCGCAGAGGCGCAAGAGAAAGTTGCAAGAGATCAGGGAGACTACTCTCTCCTTCTTGCCGACTCCAACGGCACCGTTGTGCAGACATTGGCTGAGCCAGGCCAAGTCGTGGCCGCGGGACAAACGGTTGTCAAATTGGCTCACGCCGGCCCCCGCGAAGCTGCAGTCTACCTTCCGGAGACGCTTCGGCCAGGTCTCGGCTCGGAAGCACATGCAGTCCTGTATGGAGAAACTGCGAGCGTTCCTGTCCGGTTGAGACAACTGTCGGATTCTGCGGACCCGGAGACCCGCACCTTCGAAGCCAGATATGTTCTTGGTTCCCTCGGCGCAAACGCCCCGCTTGGAGCTACAGTGACGGTTCAGGTCCCCAAGAAAGACTCTTCCGATCCAGAGGAAGTTCCCATTGCTGCGATAACCGACCGCGGCAGCGGGCCTGGTGTCTGGGTTCTCAATCAAAAGACCTCCACAGTTTCGTTTCAAAGGGTCAAGGTGCTTCGTTTGAGTGAAGAGGACGCCATTCTTTCGGATGGCGTGCAGCCGGGAGAGCAGATAGTCGCGCTAGGCACACATCTGCTTAGCGATGGGCAACACGTCCGTGTGGCAGGCGCGAAGGTCGCATCCAGATGAGCAAATTCAACATTCAGGAACCGAATTTCGAAAGGGAAAGTAATGCGAAGAGTGGAATCAACCTCTCTTCGCTAGCCGTCCGTGAGCGATCCGTCACGCTTTTCTTCGTCATCGCGGTAATCATTGCCGGGGCATTTGCATACTTCAACCTGGGCCGTGCTGAAGACCCCAGCTTTACGATCAAGGTATTCACCGTGACGGCGGCGTGGCCAGGCGCGACTGCCCAGGAAATGCAGGATCTCGTAGCGGAGCCGCTGGAAAAACGGATGCAGGAACTCACTTACTACGACCACGTGGATACATTTACCCGACCCGGCCTAGCATTCCTGACAGTTACGCTGAAGGACTCCACACCTCCCGAAGATGTTCAGGAAGAGTTCTATCAAGGCCGCAAGAAGATTCAAGACGAAGCCTCGAGGCTGCCGCAAGGAGTCTTGCAGCCGGTCCTGAATGACGAATACACAGATGTCACGTTCTCTGTGTACGCACTAGAAGCACCCGGACTACCGCTTCGAACGCTCACGCGAGAGGCGGAGACTCTGAGACAGGATTTGCTACATGTTCCCGGAGTCAAGAAGGTCAATGTCTTCGGAGAACGGCCAGAGAGGATATTTGTTCAATTCTCCTATGACCGAATTGCAACGCTGGGAGTGAGTGCGCGGGACATCTTCGATGCACTGGTCAGGCAGAATGCTGTGACCCCATCTGGTTCGATCGATACTCAAAACCAACAGGTGTATATCCGCCTCGATGGCGCACTCAATGATCTGGAAAAGATCCGAGACACGCCCATCGTCTCTGGCGGCCGAACTCTGAAATTGTCAAATATTGCCGATGTGCAGCGAGGCTATGAAGATCCCGCGACGTTCCTGGTTCGTCACAATGGTCAACCTGCCATGATGCTTGACGTTGTAATGAGAGAGCAGTTCAACGGGTTGGCGTTTGGAAAATCTCTGGAGGCAGAGCAAAAGAAGATTCAGGCGACTCTTCCGGCTGGGATGAGCTTTGAAAACGTGACTGATCAGTCAACGATTATCAAAGAAGCAGTGGGTGAGTTCCAACTAAAGTTCTTTGTGGCCCTCCTGGTCGTGATGATTGTCAGCCTTCTCAGCCTCGGCTGGCGTGTGGGCATTGTCGTCGCCGCGGCGGTTCCGATTACGCTTTCAGCCACACTTGTCATCATGCTGTCCACGGGCAAAGATCTGGACCGCATTACCCTGGGCGCCCTCATTCTCTCACTCGGACTACTGGTCGATGACGCGATCATCTCAATTGAGACGATGGTGGTCAAAATGGAGGAGGGCTGGGATCGCATTAAGGCTGCCGGATATGCGTGGAGCCATACCGCCGCACCGATGTTTGCTGGAACCCTGGTAACCATCATTGGCCTCATGCCGGTTGGGTTCGCGCAATCAAGCGCCGGCGAATATTGCAGGAACCTTTTTTGGGTTGTCTGTATCGCTCTGTTGACCTCATGGGTTGTCGCCGTTACCTTCACGCCATATCTCGGTGTGAAACTCCTTCCCAACATTCGCCCTATGGAAGGCGGATACGCGGCGATTTATGAAACGCCGAACTATCAAAGCTTGCGTCGAGTGATCGTCTGGTCGGTAGAACACAAATTCATGGTGGCCGGAGCCGTCGTTCTCATCTTCTTCGGATCGTTTTTGGGAATGGGCTTGGTCAAACAGCAGTTCTTTCCGAGTTCCGACAGACCCGAAGTACTGGTAGATGTAACGATGCCTCAGGGTTCCAGCATTGAGGCGACACAAGCCGCCGTAATCAAGGTCGAGAACTGGTTAAGGGCGCAGCCTGAGGCAAAGATTGTCAGTTCCTACATAGGTGGTGGCGCCGCGCGTTTCTGGCTCGCCTACAATCCCGAACTGCCGAACCCAAACTTTGCCAAGATGATGATCTTGACGCCCAATGCGAAGGAAAGAGATAAGCTCATCCTACGTCTTCGTCAGCAGGTTGCCGCAGGACTCGCTCCCGAAGCCCGTGTGCGGGCAGTTCAATTTGTCTTTGGCCCCTATTCGCCCTTTCCGATTGCATTCCGCGTCATGGGTCCGGACCCGACCGTAGTTCGTACGATAGCGGATCAGGTATTGGCGAAGATGCAGGCCAACCCGAATGTCCGACAGGCAAACGAAGACTGGACGGAGCGCGCTCCGGTCGTCCATCTCGTCCTCGACCAAGACAGGGTTCGTTTGATCGGCTTATCTTCGCAAGACGCCGGTCAGCAGATTCAGTTCCTCACAACCGGCCTAGCCGTGACCCAGGTACGTGAGGATATCCGCACTGTCGATGTGGTGGCGCGCACTTCTGGAACCAATCGCCTTGATCCCACGAAGTTGCTGAACATGACTTTGACCAGCAGCGACGGGCGATTGATTCCTCTTAGTCAGGTAGGACAGGTCGTGGTCAAAGAAGAAGACCCGATCCTCAAGCGACGCGACCGCAGTCCTACGATCACTGTTCAAAGCGATCACGATGAATCAGTTCAACCGCCACAAGTGACTGCAGAGGTGTTGAAATCCATTCAACCCATTATCGCTAAGCTTCCCGACGGGTACAGGATCGAAGTTGGTGCCAATGCAGAAGAATCAGATAAAGCAAACGCAGCGCTCGCCAAGGTATTCCCGATCATGTTTGTTTGCACGCTCGTCGTGATCATTCTCCAGGTCAAGTCTTTGTCCGCTCTCACCATGACAATCCTGACCGCGCCCTTGGGGCTGGCCGGTGTCGTTCCTACACTTCTTATCTTCCACGTGCCGTTCGGGTTTAATCCGATCCTTGGATTGATTGCCCTGGCTGGCATATTAATGCGCAACACACTTATCCTGATCGGGCAAATCAAGACAAACAAGGAAGATGGTCTCGATGACTTCCATGCCGTGGTCGAAGCTACCGTTCAGCGGTCACGACCGGTCGTTCTGACCGCATTGGCAGCGGTACTTGCATTCATTCCCCTGACGTTTTCGGTCTTTTGGGGATCTCTAGCCTACACCCTTATCGGAGGAACCGCGGTTGGCACTGTACTTACCCTCGTTTTTCTACCCGCGCTTTATACGATCTGGTTCCGCGTCAAGCCAACGGTTCGAGAACAGGAGCCGGAGGCGCAGCCTGCCTACTGAGTGGTCGGTCCTCCCGCTCCGGCCCCCTGCACACATGGGCCGCTCTCTCATACCGCATTGAGCTTGGGCCAGAGGCCAGGATTAGTCCAAACACGCATCTCGTCAATGCCTTGATTTCCTGACGATGCCGACTTCACACGACCGATGATTTAACATCGGCAAACGTGCCAGACGCAACCTCAGCGATTCGTCGTAGGGCTGGCCGAGTCTTTCCCGCTTTCGCAGCAATCCTAATTCCTGACAGCGTGCTTTCAAAGAAATCGGCAAGACTCTCAATGTCCGTTCGAGCATCAAGTTCGCCTTCCATCTGCGCTCGTCTAACGGCGATGAACATGCCGAGAATGAAATACGGCCACATCGAAACTCCGTCACCGCATACATACAGCGGCGCGAAAGGGATGGGAGAGGGTGGAGGGGGGCCAATCCATGCGATCTCGGCAGCGCTGCAGGATGCGCTATTCGCAAACCGCATCATCATTGATGACTCGTTCACCAATGCAGACACCTTGTTCCGCGCACTGGAAACTCGGCAGAGCCGGCAGCTAGTGAGAGTCGAGAAACGAATATGAGCGCCTCATGTTCGCCTACCCTGCACACAGATGTCTAAGGGAGATCACAAGATGATTCGCAAACTCTTTGGCACGGGAGACGATACTGCTACGGCCATTCTAAGGCTCGTGTTGGGAACTGTTTTCTTCGCGCACGGCGCGCAGCTGATGTTCGGGTGGTTCGGAGGCCTCGGTTTCTCCGGAACAATGGGTTTCTTCACAGGCACAATGCATATTCCATCGCCGCTAGCCTTCCTGGCGGTCGCTGCGGAGTTCTTCGGCGGCTTGGGCTTGATCGTCGGACTTGTCACGCGAATCGCCGCGTTGGGCATTGCGGTCACTATGCTGGTCGCAGTTGCGAGGGTGCACTTCGCTTTCGGGTTCTTCATGAATTGGAATGGCACGCAGAAAGGTGAGGGCTTCGAGTATCACCTGCTGGTCCTCGCAATCACCCTGTTCCTGATGATCCGCGGGGCTGGTGCGTTTTCGATCGATCGAGCGATCGCAACTGCCTCTACATCACGCAGCGGAGTAATCGCCCCTCATTCACTAATTTGAAGGCCGGCCCGCAGTGCCGCTCCGTTATGCCCTCTGAAATCCGAGATTGTCGAGGCAAATTATGCACTCCCACAAAACTACGAAACGCAGCGCACCCAGACTGCTGTGGCTCTTTCTTCTTACGGGCTTGTGCGCGGCTGCGACGGCGACGCCTGGGTCTGCCCAGGTGCATCTACCGACGGTGAATCTGGGGGATACGAATTTTGAAGACGGTTTCGGGGCACCGGGCTGGTTCTTGGAAGAGTTCCCAAGTGGCTACAGCGCGGGGAAGTTGAAAGATTCCAAGGGCAAAACGGTTCCAGGATCGAACCGCATGACCGCGTATGGCACGACGACTCACATGGCCTACGTCAGCAAAAAGCGTGCCCTCGGAGCGTGGTTGGCCGGAGAAGCTTTGCAACCAGTGGCACAGCATATGGGATTTTGCGGACCGAGGCCGACGCCGAAGAGGTGTCGCAAGAAGCGATCCTGAAGGGGTTCAGAGGGTTGCGCACATTTCGTGGGGAGGCGAGATTCTCTAGTTGGTTACTGAGCATCGTGGCCAACGAAGCCCGGATGCGTCTGCGACAAAGGCGCGAGGTGTCTCTTGAGCTTCTAAAATCCCCC
>Ga0075424_100007708_pt1 | contig 10470 bp, 5 predicted proteins | sample SoiMethybrSBSTD3_FD_75301 | JGI IMG/M metagenome (GOLD analysis project Ga0075424, IMG submission 75301) | Bulk soil microbial communities from a Populus tree surrounding site in Tennessee, USA - Soil MetaG P. TD hybrid SBSTD3 | ecosystem: Environmental > Terrestrial > Soil > Tree plantation...
CGTTTTTCCAATATGCGTTGCGACCGCAAGGGCCGAAGTGCGCGCAGTTTTTTCATTGCAGCGATAGCTTTGTTGGTAGCACAGCTGCGGGTTGCTCTCAACGCTCGCTCAACCACGTGAGGCGAATCAGTGAACTTGGCTGCGGAGCGGTCGCCGTTATCGTCTGTCGTCATGTCGTTCGGAAAGTCGTTGCCTGGGCGCAGAGCGTGTTGTTAGCTAGACGTGCCCGGAGTTCTCGCGACGCTCTCAGGCCAACTGAATGCAGACATTTTCCCCGCGCCCGGCGCGCCTCGTTTTCTGCCTGCAGATGTTGCTTTTCGTTTGCATAGTCCTCGTTATTTTTTTCGTCTTGCCAATGCGAGCATCGAGTTTCCAGGAAGCACAGCAATCGCGAGAACCAAGCCCGCCCACGCGCCTGCCTCGCCAACAAGCGCAAGATTTTGCCGCGCTGGACGGCGCTGTGAAATCCGGATCAGGCTCTGCCGGTCAGTCGCCAGTCAGCGGCGCGGTGTTGACGCTTCGAAAAATCGCCTCAAACGCAATGACACAAATCATCGCGAGCGGAGAAGGAGTGTTCCGCGCATTTCCTCTCGCGCCGGGCGAGTACTCGTTGATCGTTCATGCCGATGGGTTTTCCGACTTTGCACTGGACAAGCTGACGCTTCGCGCGAACGAAGTTCTGACGCTCGAGATTTCGCTCGCGCCGCTGACCTCCGCTGAATTTCGTTCGCGGCTCCCGCGCTTGCCGGAGCTTGGGCCACCGCTTGCAGCGAGCGCGGAATCCGCCGCCGGCAGCCATCGCGAGCTTCGTCATAGGCTGGATGCCGATCCTAACTACGTTTTGAATCCCGCTCCGGAAAGCTTGCCGCCCGCCGCTGACGTCTTTGCTACCGTGCCGGATCGCTGGGCACTTCCGCAGCCCGAATACCGGCGCTACTCCGCTTCGGGCGAATACATCTATACCAAGCCGCGCTGGTACGATCCCTTCAATCGCAACTGTTTCAAAGGCGACGAGCCGATCTGGCCTTCGCTGCTTGGCCAGCAAGTCTTCCTGAACCTTACCGCCACTTCGGACACCACCTTCGACGTGCGCCGCGTGCCTTCGCCGAGCAACGTCAGCGCAGCCAATCCCGGAAGTGACGAATTTTTCGGCCACGGCGAACAGGAGTTCGGTGACCAGACGCTTCGCTTCAGCTTCGACCTGTTTCATGGCGACACTTCGTTTAAGCCGGTTGACTGGCGCATCCGCATCACACCAGAAATCAGCATTAACGACCTCAACGTGCGCGAACTCGGCATCGTCGGCCCCGACGTGCGCAGTGGTACCAATCGCTTCGACACTCACATCGGTTTGCAAGAGGCCTTTGCGGAAGTGAAGCTGCGCGATCTTGGCCCGAACTACGATTTCGTCAGCCTGCGCGCAGGCATCCAGCAATTCAACGCAGATTTTCGCGGCTTTCTATTTGTGGACGAGCAGCCCGCGCTGCGCATTTTTGGCGACTTGCACTCAAACAAGATCGAATACAACGTGGCCTACTTTCAATTTCTCGAAAAGAACACCAACAGTGGCCTCAACACCTTTGAACGTCGCCATCAGCAAGTCGTGCTCGGCAATGTCTACCTGCAGGATTTTGTCTTTCCTGGCTACACGGCGGAATTCGTGGCTGCGTGGAACAAGGATGACGCCACGATTCGCTACGACGACAACGGATTTCTAGTGCGGCCCGCACCGGTCGGTAACGTCATCAACCAGAATCCGGGAGCGGGCCCGATTCCGCACGGCATCCGGGTCGGTTATTTCGGATGGCTGGGCAGCGGACACATCCATCGCATCAACGTCACGCATGCGTTCTACCAAGCCGTGGGCGAAGACACGTTCAATCCCATTGCGGGCCGCCCCGTCACCGTGAATGCGCAACTCGCCGCGGCAGAAGTTTCTTACGATCGCGATTGGGTGCGTTATCGAGTATCCGCGTTTTACACCAGTGGCGATGGCGACCCGCGCGATAGCCGCGCGCGCGGATTTGATTCGATCCTCGACCTCGATTCTTTTGCCGGCGGCCTCTTCAGTTTCTGGAATCGCGAAGGTTTCCGTCTCACCGGCTCCGGCGTCTTGCTGACCACGCCGGGAAGTTTGATTCCGTCCATGCGCGCGAGCAAAGACGAAGGCCAGGGCAATTTTGTGAATCCGGGGATTTTTCTCGCCAACGCGGGCGTCGACCTCGACATCACAGCGAAACTCAAGGGATTCGCTAACGTGAATTTTCTGCGTTTCGAACGCACAGAGCCGCTCGAGTTCGTTCTGTTTCAAGCGCCGATTCGCCACACGATTGGCGTCGACTATGGCGCCGGCATCACCTATCGCCCGCCGCTTTCAGAAAACATTGTCCTCACCGGCGGAACGGCAATGATGACTCCCGGCGACGGTTTCCGGGACATCTACGGCGGCAAAACACTCTTTTCCCTGTTTGGTTCGGTAAAGCTTGTGTTTTAGGACGATGCAAAGAGGCCCTACACGAACAGTCGTACGCACTGCCGGCAGCAGTCTGCTGGTCACGGTGTTCACGTGTATCACGGCGGTATTTTTGGCTACGGCAATGCGCGGAGCATCCGCGCAACATCAAGGTGCTGGTGAATCCAGGCAGGGCCAATCCCGTGACGAAGTGGACCGCAAATCTGCCGGCTGTATTACTTGCCACTCGCCGATGGACGAGCCGACCATGCATCCGACAAGGACCGTCCAACTCGGCTGCACGGATTGCCATGGCGGTGACTCGTCCGTGAGTATTACTCCGGGCACGGCGGAAAATTCGCCAGAGTACGCCACTGCGAAAGAAAAGGCTCACATTCAGCCACGCGATCCGGCATTTCGCAATCGCGGCGCGTTGCCCGAGCGGGCTTTCACCAAGTGGCTCGAGGAGTCAGCCGAGTACGTGAAGTTTGTGAACCCCGGAGATTTGCGGGTCGCGGCGGAAACTTGCGGCGCCGCAGGCTGTCACGCCAACGAGACCCGAGCCGTTTCCACCAGCATGATGACGCACACCGGAATGCTCTGGAACGCCGCGCTCTACAACAACGGCGGCATCCCCACAAAGAATACGCGCTTTGGTGAAAGCTACGATCGCGATGGCAAGCCACAGTCGTTGAAGACTGTTCCACCGCCCACGTCCGACGAAACTCGCGCCAAAGGCGTCATCGCGGAGCTATCGCCGCTCAACCGCTGGGAGACTTCACAGCCAGGCAATGTATTGCGCGTATTCGAACGCGGCGGCGAGAAGAAGGGTGAGGTTGGAAATCCCACGCGCGCCGAGCAACCCGGCAAGCCCGATGACAAATTAAGCGATCGCGGCTTCGGCACAGAACTTCGTACCGATCCAGTTTTTCTTGGCTTGCAAAAAACGCGCCTCGTGGATCCGGTGATGTCTATGCCGGGAACCAACGACCATCCCGGCGACTATCGAGCGAGCGGATGCTCCGCCTGCCACGTGATTTATGCCAACGATCGCAATCCCGCGCACTCCGCTTCGTACGGGTTTTTTGGTCATTCCGGTACGAGCGCCGCAGTTGACCCGACCATAGACAAATCGCAGCCCGGCCATCCGATCAAGCACACGTTCACCCGCTCCATTCCCTCCAGCCAATGCATGGTCTGCCACATGCACCCCGGCACAAACATGCTCACCACCTATTTCGGCCTGACGTGGTGGGACAACGAAATTGACGGCGAACGCATGTACCCGTCCAAACAGAAGAACCCCAAAGAGGAAGAGCGCTACCAGTCGGGATTGCGCAATCCGGAAGGTGCAGCCGCTCGAGGCTTGTGGGGCGAAGAAAAATTCCTCGATCAGACCGGCAGCGCGGAATTCAACAAACAGCTCAAAACCACGCAGTTTGCCGACTTTCACGGCCACGGCTGGGTCTATCGTGGCGTTTACGCGCACGACCGAAAAGGAAACTGGCTCGACAAGAATGGCGCAAAGATCGACTTCGACGATCCCGACCGCTTCGGCAAAGCAGTCCACCTAGCTGACATTCACCTTGAAAAAGGAATGCAGTGTAACGATTGCCATTTTGCGCAGGACAATCACGGCAATGGAAAAGTTTACGGTGAACCACGCGCGGCCGTCGAAATCGACTGCACGGATTGCCACGGCACAATCAATTCGCGCGCGTCGCTGATCACTTCGGGTCCAGCCGCTCCTCCGGGCGGACGCCAGCTCGAAGCGCTGCGCACACCTTGGGGACAGCGTCGCTTCGAATGGCGCGGCGACTCCCTCGTACAACGTTCGATGAGCGACCAAGGCCAGGAATGGGAGGTCGTCCAAACGCGCGACACGATCACTCCCGGCAACGTGCACTTTTCTCCGAAATCGCAGCGCGCCAAGCTCATAGGTAAATCCGGCTCACTTCTCTCCGCCGTCCCATCTGACGCTTCGCTGCTCGCGCACGCGAACAGTTCGATGACCTGTTACACCTGCCACACTTCCTGGACGCCGACCTGTTTCGGCTGTCACCTGCAGATGACCGCCAACGTGAAGCGGCCTATGCTGCACAACGATGGCACCACGACGCGCAACTACACCAGCTACAACTTTCAAATTCTGCGCGACGACATCTACATGCTCGGCGTCGACGGGACAGTCACCGGCCATCGCATTGCGCCAGCCCGTTCTTCGTGCGCAATCCTTGTGAGTTCGCAGAACGCCAACCGCGAATGGCTGTACTACCAGCAGCAGACGATTTCGGCGTCCGGCTTGTCGGGCCAAGCCTTCAGCACCTTCGTGCCGCATACCGTTCGCGGCAGGGAAACGAAGCAATGCACCGACTGCCACGTTTCCGCCGCGAATGACAACAACGCCTGGATGGCGCAACTGCTTCTGCAAGGCACAAACTTCATGAACTTCATGGGCCGCTACATTTACGTGGCGACCGGGCATCACGGCCTCGAGGCCGTCGCCGTTGCCGAACACGACGAACCAAACGCCATCTATGGCAGCGACCTGCAACGAGTTGCGTACCCCGACAACTACAAGAACTTTGTCGCGCGGGGCAGGGAACTACGCACCACCTACGAACACCCTGGCACGGTTCTCGACGTTCAGGCCCGTGGTGAGTACGCTTATGTTGCGCAAGGAGAGGGCGGCCTCCGCGTCTTCGACATCGCCAACATTGACAACAAAGGCTTCTCGGAACGAATAACGTCGGCCCCTGTCTCGCCGCTCGGTCAGAAATTCTTCGTCCCTACCAAAAACGCGGTTGCCGTCGCTTCTCCCACCACACTCGGAGTTGATCCGCTGCGTGTGCAGCTTCCGGAAAACGAAGAGCAGCCGATACCTCTTCTCTACGGCTTTCTTTACGTCGCGGACAGTGAGCAGGGGCTGGTCGTGATCGGCAATCCGGATCTAAAGGCCAAGAGCCCAGGGGTCGGAACATTACTCGACGGCAATCCGGCAAACAACTTTCTGCAACGAGCACTGGCCTTCAATCCGGACGGAATCCTCACAGGCGCTCGCCGGATCAGCATTGCAGGCAACTACGCGTACATTCTCACCGGAAAAAATCTGGTCGTCGTTGATTTGGAAAATCCTCTCGCGCCAAAAGTGACGGCCACCATCGGCCAACCTGCACTCGATGATCCGCGCGGCATCGCCATCCAGTTCCGTTACGCGTTCGTGGTGGATCGTTCCGGCCTGAAAGTCCTCGACGTTACCGACCTGGCGCATCCAGAGACGATCGAAAAGGCGAGAATCGCTCTCGATGACGCCCGAAACATCTACGTTGCTCGCACCTACGCATACGTCGCCGCCGGCAAGAACGGTCTTGGCATCATTGATGTTGAAAATGCGGAAGCTCCGCGCCTCGATCAGCTCTTCAACGCAAACAAGTTGATGAACGACGTGAACGACGTAAAAATTGGGATGGTCGCGGCAAGTGCTTTCGCGTTCGTGGCAGATGGAGTCAACGGCCTACGGGTTCTGCAGATCGTCTCGCCCTGGGATGATCCCGCGCATTTCTCCGGATTTAGCCCGCGCCCAAGGGCAAAACTGATCGCCACCGCGAAGATGAAAGGGCCCGCTCTGGCCATCTCCAAAGGAATAGACCGCGACCGCGCCGTGGACGAGTCGGGCAACCAGGTTTCCGTTTTCGGCCGCCGCGGCGCTCGCCCACTCAATCGGAACGAAGCGCAATCGCTTTACCTCCGCGCCGGCCGCCTCTACACGGTCACAGACGAAGCCGATGTCCCCCAAGCCTCTGAGAACAAGGACCTTGGCGGTCGCATATCCTGGCTTGGCATCCTGAAGCACGCTTCCGGATTGCGCACGCGCTGACGACGCATAAAATTACATTCGCTTTTTTTTCACGCCGTTCCTTCGTACAGGTTTCGCTTTCCTAATTCCCGTCCTGCAGCGTTAACTCGACTAACCTTCGTCCCTTCAACCTTTTACCGCTATAATGCATCTAATGAACTGACAACATTCTGTTCACGTTTCTGTGCATAGCACCCATCAAAATAATTCGTGACCCGCAAGGCGGGAAGATGGGTAAGGTGTAAGCGTGGGGGCATTCTGCCGCTGATGAGCGGCCCAGCCCCAAGCAGGGGCGAATAAGAAAGGGGTAGTCAACCTAATGGTGCAGCAGTATCTTCTGGCCAGCGATTTTGACCAGACGCTCAGTTTCAATGATTCGGGAGTCGTGCTTGCCGAACTCATCGGCGTGCAGGGCTTCCATGACAAAGTCCGGGGATTGGCCCAAATTAACCTGGTACAGCAGGGCGCCGAGCTCTCGTACCTGATCCTGCACGATCCGGAGTTCCGCCGCGTGCGGAGCCACCACTTGATCGAGGCGGGAAAGCAAATCCGTTTGAAGCATGACGTTGCGCTGTTTGCGAAAACACTGGAAACCCTTGCCGAAGGCTATCACTTCAACTTCCACGTCATCTCGGCCGCGCCGCAGGAAATTATTCAGTCGGCGCTTGAAGGAATTGTTCCGCCGGAGAATATTCACGGAACGAAGTTCTACTACGACCCGGAAAACAGCGAAGTGAAGGCCATCGTTCGCGCTTCGGCTGGCTGGGGCAAGGTCACTGTACTCGAGGAGATTCGCGCGCAGCTCGGCATCAGCCACGACCACATCATATATATGGGTGACGGCAGCTCGGACTTGCCGGTCATGATGCACGTCAATCAGTATGACGGCTTGACGATCGCGGTGAGCGATGGGGAGTACATCACCCGCATTGCGCGCCGCACCGTCCTCAGCGACAACGCGATGAGCGTTCTCATTCCGGTGCTCGAGGAAGTCCTCCGTTGGGACTCGTCGAAAATCCGCCGTTTTTTTGCAACCCAAGGCCTGATGCTCAAGGAGTGGGGCAAGACCCGCACCGACTTGCTGACCATCAAGGAGTCGCCGCTGGACTCTCCGGAGTTGGCGCCGGCATCATCCGAAGTCTCAACCTCGGCTCCGGCCATAACCGCTTAAACACTCTCTACACTTTCGAGCGCCGTTCCTCTGCAGGAATTGCGCGCGTTTTCTTTTCGCGTGACGAACGCGCTACACTACTGCCCGGCGCGGATGGAGGCGGACATGGGCAAGAAAATCCTTATTCTGGCGGGCGACTACGTCGAAGATTACGAACTTATGGTGGCGACCGAAGCTCTCATGATGGTCGGCCACACCGTGCACACGGTCTGTCCGGGGAAAAAAACCGGAGAATTCATCCCCACGTCCATCCACGATTTCGAAGGGGATCAGACGTACACCGAAAAGAAAGGCCACAACTTCGCTCTCACCGCGACCTTCGATGACGTAAAAGCCGAGGACTACGACGCGCTCTACATTCCGGGAGGCCGGGCTCCCGAATATATCCGCATGAATCCGCGTGTCCTCGACATGGTTCGCTATTTCGCGTCATCCGGAAAACCTCTGGCAGCGATTTGTCACGGACCACAAGTCCTCGCGGCGGCCGGCGTACTGAAGGGCAAGAGGTGCAACGCCTATCCCGCCTGTGCACCCGATGTCACTTTGGCGGGCGGAACGTACGTCGAACTTCCCATGAATGAATCGCTGATGGACGGAAACCTGCTCACGGGTCCAGCTTGGCCAGCGCTGCACTCTTTTCTCGGCAATCTCCTGAAGGCGCTCGGCACCAAAATCGTGCACTAATACCATCAGCCGGCTAGTCGCACTGACCACCGACACCCTGACTAAATTTTTGCTAGGCTTCGCAACTTCTTAGCGAGGTGTTCGATCTCGCCCGTTTGTTTGTACACCTTCATCGAGAAAACGTCCGCCGTGTGCGTCGTCTCCATGTCCTGCTTCAGTTCGCTGACTCGCTCATAGAGCCTGCCGAGCGACTCGCGAAACTCCTTTTCATTCAACTTCAGTTGTGTCCGCTGCAACATTTGCGGATCGCCTAGTGAAGCATCGCGGTTGGGATCCGCAGGCGCCGGTGGAGCCGGGAACTTTTGCCTTCGTTGCACTGCCAGCAGACTCCCGCTGAGAGCAAGCGAACTCGCCAGGCTGATGTATTTGAGAAATTCACGCCTGCGGGGAACGAACGAGGTTTCACTCATGGCCGCCTCCTCCGAAACTGGCTGCCTGATCAGCCTCGTTTTCCTACAACTTCTTGTATCTGTCAACGGGCAAACCGTTTCCAGGCAAACACTTGTTCCCGCAATGTGTTGATGCTGTTCGTCATGCGGTCCGCTTCCACGTTGGTAAGTGCGTAGCGCTCCAGTTGCGGATCCCCGGAACTTGTAAGCTGCAAATAGTTTTTTCGCAAATCGGGAAAATCTCGCTCCGCAACCTTTTCGCCGCGTACTTTCGCGCTTAACAACTCGAGAGTCTTGTCCACAGCTTCAGCAAACTTGCGGAACTCGGGCCGGGCCGGCGCTTGCGCCCGCGCGGAGGCCCCTGGAATACCCGCCTCCAGCGCCATCATTGCGTGCGCAAAACGGTGTGATGACGCCAGCATTGCATTTGCTTGCGCAATCTGTTCTTGTGTCACTCCTGGCTCCACGGCCAGGCGCTCCAGGGAAGTCTCCAGGTTGGTTCGCGCCGTTCGCGCGGCCTGACGTGTTCGCTCGCGCTTCCTCGCCGAATTTGGGCCAGGCTCCAGCAGTTCCGCGGTGATCGCCGCCAACGACTTGCGGTACGCCTCCAGCAACGCTGCGAACAACTCCGGCAGACGATGGCGTTCCCACGACGGCCAAACGGCGTACGCCGCCAGCGCAAACACCCCACCTAGCACGGTGTTCACGGCCCGGGCATGGATGACTTCCTTCGGCGCAATGCCGGTGATGGAAATCAGCAGCACCACGAGTGCGCTGATCGTCACTCCAAAAATTCCATAATTCGCCGGGCCCACCCAACGCATCAGGAAAGTAAACAATCCGATCAGCGCGATTTCCATGGCCGTGTGGATCGGCAAAAACTGAAACAGCGCAGTTGCCAGCAGCAATCCGATCAAAGTCCCCGCAATCCGCAAAACGCCGCGGCTGAAGGTCACCGCAAACTCCGGCTTCAGCACTAGCACCACGGTCATCGGCACCCAGTAGGCGCGGTAGGGATGGAGCATCCGCCCGAACGCGTCGCCCGCAGCAACACACAGCATCAACCGGACCGCATGCCGGAACACAACCGAGTCAAAACTCAGATTTGCGCGCAGCGTCGCCAGCCGTCCCGTGAATCGCAGCCACAACGGCTGTGCCGCTTCGCGCTTCGCAAACGCTTCCTGCCCCCGCGGCGTCGCGTTCTGCGCTAGCTCCAGCACGGCGCGTAGTTGCCCACCAAGGGCATCAGCCTGGAACTTCATGTCGCGCCGGACCGCATGAGAGAACGTCTGCGTCGCCGTGGCATCATCAACCGCCAGCTTTTGCGCCAAAGCCATGCCGAACGCCAGCCGGTCCGCCGCGAGGCCCGGCTCTTTTCCGCTGATCAAACTCTGCGCAACCGCTTCCAGCAAGTGTCCCGCGTTCTCACGATATTGATCGAGCCCCGCAATCGCCGGATGAAATGCATCTTCCCTCGTCAAACGATGGCGTAGCCGCGCCAGCGTCACCAGGCTCAGCCGGATCCGCTCCGCTTGCGACAGGAGCGAACGATACCGCAGCGCCGGCAGCGACATGTCCGTCGCCAAATTCGCCAGGGCCTCATGTGCCAGCACAATTTCTCGCGTCCCCAGCGGAGCCGAAGTTGCTTCCGACGGATGCGTCGTGATACGCGCCAACTTCGCATAAAGCGCACCCAGTGCGCGCCGTTCCGGCTCGTATCTCCGCACTGGCCACAGCGCGATCGAAAGCAAAATTTGCAACAGTCCGCCGCATAGTGCGAGCCCCGCAGCCTCTACCGCTTGTCGCGGCGTCAACGGTTGCGCCGCATACACCACAAGCACGACGGTGCTGATCACTCCCACGTCCGCTGCCGTGGTCCCTAGTGCCACCAGCATTCCTGCAATAAACGCCCACGCTG
>Ga0075424_100007709_pt1 | contig 10470 bp, 7 predicted proteins | sample SoiMethybrSBSTD3_FD_75301 | JGI IMG/M metagenome (GOLD analysis project Ga0075424, IMG submission 75301) | Bulk soil microbial communities from a Populus tree surrounding site in Tennessee, USA - Soil MetaG P. TD hybrid SBSTD3 | ecosystem: Environmental > Terrestrial > Soil > Tree plantation...
CGCAGGAGAGCGTCGCGTCGGGGGCGACGGTCCTCGAATTCGGCGGCGAGCGGGTCCGCGTCGCGGCCTGCCACGTCGCCACCAACGAGGGAATCGGCACGGTGCTTCGGCTGGGCCCCGCGCCCGCGGAGGCGCCGGACCTCTCGGTCCTCGGCCTCTCGCCGATCGGCGAGGCGGAGATCCGGGAATTCGTCGACGGGCCCGAGGGGCTCGTGATCGTGACGGGGCCCCCGCGCGCCGGAGGCTCGATGGTGCTCGCGTCGCTCGCGGCTCTGGCCGCGCGCCCGGGCCGCCGGACCCTGGTGTTGGAGTCGGCCTCGACACTTCCCTACCCCGCGGACACCGTTCGCGTGCACGTGGCGCCCCAGGGCGGCGTCGCCGCGCGGTGGGAGCAGATGGCCGTCGGGCTCGGCGCCGACGTCGTCGTGCTCGACGGCACCCTTCGCGGCGAGGACATCGCGCGCGTTCTCGCGGGGGCGGCCGTGGGCCGACTCGTCTTCGCGCGAACGGACTGGCTCGACTCCAAGGCGCTTCTCGACTTTCTCGCGCGGAGCCGGAACGGCCGTGCCGTCCTTCGGGACCGCCCCTTCGCCCTCGTATCGCTTCCCGCCGCCCGGGCCGAGGGAGGGGCCGTCTGGGTGAAGCCCGAGGAAGCGGAGCAACACGCCGGCATCCTCGACGTGACGATCCTGACCGACGAGGAGCGCGACGCGCTCTTCGCGAAGGGGCCCGGATCGGGCACGGCGTCCGAGAAGGAGGCCCGCTGATGCCGCTCGACATCCAGACGCTGCTGAAGGCCACGGTCGACGCCGGGGCCTCGGACCTCCATATCTCCGCCGGCATGCCTCCGATGATCCGCCTCCGGGGCGAGATGGTGCGCTCTCAGGCGCCCGCCCAGTCGAACGACGAGGCGCGCGCCATGCTGAACACGCTGATGAACGAGGCCCAGCGCCGCGAGTTCGAGGCGCACCACGAGATCGACTTCGCGTTCGAGGTGCCGGGGCTCTCGAGGTTCCGCGCCAACATCTTCGAGCAGCGCCGCGGCATCGGCGGCGTTTTCCGGGTCATCGCCACCAAGATCCGCACCCTCGAGGAGTTGAACACGCCGGCCATCCTCAAGGATCTCGTGATGCGGGAGCGCGGTCTGGTCCTCGTGACGGGGCCGACCGGAAGCGGCAAGTCGACCACCCTCGCGGCCATGATCGACTACGTGAACGCGAACCGGGCGGGCCATATCATCACGATCGAGGATCCGATCGAGTTCGTCCACGAGAGCAAGAAGTGCCTGATCAATCAGCGTGAGGTCGGCGCGCAGACGGAGTCGTTCGCCGCGGCGCTCCGAAGCGCCCTGCGCGAGGATCCGGACATTCTCCTGGTCGGCGAGCTTCGCGATCTGGAGACGACCGCGCTCGCCATCACCGCGGCCGAGACGGGGCACCTGGTCTTCGGCACCCTTCACACGAACTCGGCGGCGAAGACCATCGACCGCCTCATCGACATCTTCCCCGCCGACCGCCAGTCGCAGGTCCGGACGATGGTCAGCGAGTCCCTGGAGGGAGTCATCGCGCAGTCGCTCCTCGCGACCGCCGACGGCAAGGGGCGGGTCGCGGCGCTGGAGATTCTGATCGGCGTGCCGGCGCTTCGAAACCTGATCCGCGAGGACAAGACGACCCAGATCGCGAGCGTGATGCAGGTGGGGGGCCAGCACGGCATGCAGACCCTTGATCAGGCGCTCAAAGAACTCGTCATCTCCGGAAAGATCACGCGCGAGCTCGCGGCCGAGCGCGGCACCAATCCGCGCCTCTTCGACGGCGTCGGACCCCCGCAAGCGGGCGCGGGAAGCGCGCCCGCGTCCGGACCCGCCTTGACCGGAGCTTCGCGAAGCGCGTAAACTCGGTGTCGCCATGAGGCTCGCACCGTTGCTTCTCACCGTGGCGCTCGCCGCCCCGCTCGCGCCCGTTTCGGCCTCATCGCCGAGCGTCGCGCGCACCGATTCTCCCTCGGACGCTGCCACCGGCGCTGCCACCGGCGGCGTCACGGAGATCCGCCTCGTCGGGGACCCCGACCCGGCACCCCCGAAGCCCGACGGCGCTCGATCGAAGGCGATCGAACGCTTTCTCTCCGCCCGCCAGGACGCGAGCGTCGACCGGGTGCTCACCGCGAGACTCCGTCGCGAGCTGGCGACGCGGGAACAGGTGACCGACGAAGTCCTCGCCGGACCGCGCGGCGGGACGCTGATCGCCTTCGACTTCGACGACGCGGACGTGCCGCGCGCCGGCGCCCGGGCCGAGCGGTTCGATGTCACCGCCTCGCTCCTCTTCGCGTCGCCGGACGGCCAGGTCGTGGAGACGCGCGACGAGAGACTGACGTTCGTTCCCTCCGGCGGGGGCTACGCGTGCGCGAAGATCGTCCCGACCAACGTGATCTCGTGGGATTCGCAGGAGGCGCTCGATCACGCGACCGAGGCCGACGTCGCGAGGGAAATGGATCACCTCAAGGCGTACTGGCGCGGCCCCGCCGATCCGAACCGGCTGGTCGCGTTCTCCCTCTCCGACGTGAAGCGGGCCTCCGGCGGAGACGTCGTGATCTCCTGCATCCGTTACACCGCCCGCCCCGGACGCCGCGGCTACGAATCGGACACCGCCTCGGTCGTGGTCACCAAGCAGGACGGCGCCTTCCGAATCAAATCCGATTGACCGCGTTCCGGTGCGGGAACGCTCCCCGATGAGACTGGTTCTGTTCGACATCGACGGCACGCTCCTCCGCGAGGGGATCGCGCCCAAGATCGCGTTTGCCCGCGCGCTCCGCGAGACCTACGCCACGACGGGGCCGGTCGGTGAATTCAAGTTCGCGGGGATGACCGACCCCGAGTGCGTGACCGAGATCATGCGCCTGGCCGGGATCCCGGACGACGTGATCCACCAGCGCCGCGCCGAATGCCTCCGCCGTTACGTCGATCACCTGACCGTAGAAATGCAGAACCACGACGGCGCGTCCCTCTTCCCGGGAGTGCGGGAGCTCCTGGAACGTCTCAACAAGCTGGACGACGTGCTGGTCGGACTCCTGACCGGGAACATCCTCCGGGGCGCGGAGCTCAAGCTCCGCCGGTGGAACCTCGAACCGTACTTCCGATTCGGCGCCTTCGGGGACGACCACGAGAATCGCTCCGTCCTGGCACAGATCGCGCTCGAGAAGGCGCGCTCGCTGGCGGGGCGCGCCTTCACGGGGGCGGACACCACGGTCGTCGGGGACACGCCGCGGGACGTGATCTGTGCCCGCGCGATCGGCGCGCGGGCCGTGATCGTCGCCACGGGCCAGGTCTCCCGTGGCGAGCTGGCCCGGTCGCTGCCGGATGCCCTCCTCGATTCCTTCGAGAACCACGAAGCGGCGTTACGCGCGATCTTCCCCTGAAGAACGGGGCGGCGGGCGCCGATATCCGATCCGTGCCAAGGAGGATTCGGATGCCCTCGATGGGGACCCTGCTGACGTGGTTCTGCGCGCTCGCCGCCGCGATCGCGGCACCCGCGGAGACGCGCGCCGCTGCGGCGAAGGCTGCCGTGACTCCGCCGCCCGCGCCGGCGCCGGCAACAGCGGCGGCAACAGCGACGGCGCGTCCCGACTCGAACCTCCTCTGGGCTTCGCTTCGGCCCACGCCGCAGCGCGCCGACCGGCGTGGACCCTTCGTACGGGCGCGCGGGGACGAGTTCGAGATCGTGACCGGCGACGCGTCGCGGCCGATGTTCGTTCGCGGCGTGAATCTGGGCGCGGGCGCGCCCGGGCGCTTTCCCGGTGAATTCGCCTTCGGCAAGGAAGACTACCGGCGCTACCTCCGCTTCGCCCGGGAGCTCAAGGCGAACGCGATCCGCGTGTACGCGCTCCATCCGCCCGCCTTCTACGAGGCGCTCCAGGAGGAGAACGACGCGCATCCGGATCATCCGATCTGGCTCTTCCAGGAGGTCTGGACCGAGCTACCCGACCGGAACGACTTCTGGGATCGATCCTTCCTCGGCGGGTTCGAGGAGGAGATCCGGCTCACGATCGACGCCGTGCACGGGAACGCGAACGTACGCCCGCGCCCAGGGCACGCCTCCGGACGCTACGGCGCGGACGTCTCGCGCTACGTCGCCGGATGGCTCCTGGGTCGCGAATGGGAGCCCTACGCGGTCCGGGTGACCGAGGCGCGGCACCCCGAGTCGACGCGGTTTCGCGGCAAGTATTTCGCGGTGGACGAGGGCACGGCGATGGAGACGTGGCTCGCGCGCCTGTGCGACCTGGCCGCGTCCTACGAAGGCGGACGCTACGGCATGGCGCGCGCGGTGTCGTTCGTGAACTGGCCGACGCTCGACGTGATGCGCCATCCGACGGAGTACGAGCGGGGCGGCGTCGAGTCGGAGCACGACGAGGACGCGTACCAGGTCGATCCGACCCACATCCGCCCGATCCGCGAGGTGTCGCCCGGCGCCGGATTCCTGGGTTACTTCGCGAATTACCACGTGTATCCCTACTACCCGGACTTCATGAACCTCGATCCGGGGTACGCCGCGCACCGGGATCGCCACGGCGCGTGCAACTACGCCGGCTACCTGGCCGACCTGAAGGCGCACACGAAGGGCCTCCCGCTCCTGATCGGCGAGTTCGGCGTGCCCACGAGCCGCGGGGTGGCCCACCTCCAGCCGCAAGGGATCCATCACGGCGGCGCGTCGGAGATCGAGCAGGGAGAGCGCGACGTCCGCCTGCTCCAGGACATCGAGGATGCGGGGTGCGCCGGGTCGCTTCTCTTCGCGGTCTTCGACGAGTGGTTCAAGGTGAACTGGCTCGTCTGGAAAATGGAGACGCCCCGCGATCGAGACCCTCTCTGGCTGAATCTCATGGACGCCGAGGAGAACTACGGCCTGATCGGGTTCAACCCACCCCCGCGAATTCACGTCGACGGCCAGACGTCCGATTGGGCCGGCATCGCTCCGTACGCCGCGGCGCGAGAGAGCGATAAGGGGGCTCCGCTCCGCGCGCTCTACGTCACGTCTGATCAGGAGCGGCTCTATCTCCGGCTCGACCTCGCGGCGGGAGCGAGCAACGGCGATTGGAAGGCGTTCGGCGTTTCGCTCGACGTGTTGGACCCGGAGCGCGGCGATCACCGGCTCCCCCCACCGCTTCAGGCGACGTGGAATCGAGGCGCGGAGTTCGTCCTCGTGATCGAACCGGGGGCCCCGGGGGGTCCGGGCGCGCGACGCGGGGCGAAGGCGGAACTCTTCATCGACGAAAGCATGAACTGGTCCGGGTGGGCGCGCCTTCGCGCCGGCCGCGGCTTCACGGCGAACGCCGCTCCATTTCGCCCGGTCTTGAACCAGGACGGCCGGTACGTCCCGCTCTTGATCGAGACGAATCGGGAGCGGGTCTCCCGGAGCGGCAAGGTATACCCCGCGCAACTCCTCTCGATCGGGCGCCTGTCCTATGGCCGCGAGCCGGCGCCGGCGCGACCCTGGCCGGGAGCCGATTCGGCATTCGCCTACGACCCGCACGCCGAGTGGTGCCTGGACGACGGCGGCCGCGTCATCGAGGTGGCGATGCCGTGGGGCCTCCTCAACATCGGCGATCCTTCGACCCGTTCCGTCGTCGACGACAAGTCCGCGACGCGCGGCACCGAATGCGCGCCGACCGCCGGGATCGGCCTTCTCGGATGGGCGACCGCTTCGCCGGGATTTTCGGCCGATTCGCTCGGCCCGACCCGCGGGGGCGGGATCCGCCCGGCCCGACCCGAAGAAAGCCATTTCATCGGCCCCGAAGGAACCTCGCAAATCGTTGTCGGAAATGAGATAAGGGTCAGCACCCCCAACGGTGGGAATTACGTTTGGAACGGCTGGAACCAGCCGATAACTAAAGAGCGAGTAAAGCTTTCCGCGACATTCGTGAAGCAGGCCTTCGGGGAAATGGAATTCCGTGAACAACGAAGGAGCAAGGAACTCGACGCCCACCGGTGACCGAAGCGACGGCGCGCTGCGCCTCGCCCTGGCCGCCTTCTTCTTGCTGCTCTTGGTCGCCGCCCAGCCGGCGCGCGGCCAGGAGTCCGCCTCCGCGGACGCGCTCGCTTCCGCCCGCCGTCAGGCCGACACGAAGCAGTTCGCCGCCGCGGCCACGACGCTCCGCGAAGCGCTGAAGCAGGATCCCGACGACGTCGAAGTCCGCTCGCTCCTCGCGCGGGTCTTAGCCTGGGACCGGAAGTACGACGAATCGATCGCCGAATACGACGCTCTCCTGGCCCAGCATCCCGATCGCGCCTTCGACCGGGCGGGATACGCCCGCGTCCTCGCGTGGTCCGGACGCCACGAGGTGTCGCTCCGTGAATTCCGCCGGGCTGTCGCCGCCGACTCCACGAACCTCGAGACGCGGGTCGGTTACGCGCGCGCGATGTCGTGGGCCGGCGACCGGGCCGGCGCGCACGCGGAGTATCGAAGGATCCTTCGGGCCGATTCGACATACGGCGACGCATGGCTCGGCTATGCCACGATCGCCCGCTGGCGCGGCGCGGCCACGGCCTCGGACCGCTTCACCCGGCGCGCGGCGGCGAACGGCGCCGACGCCGAGGGGCTCGCCGAGGAAGAAAACGCGGCCCGGCGCGCGATGGCCACATCGGTCGGGGGCGGCTACGTCGCCTCCCACGAGCGGCAGTACGTGGACGTCGCCCCCGACTTCATAATCGAGTCGAGCGGGCCCTTCGCGACCGCGAGTACCACGATCTCCCGCGCCGTCGGCGTCGCGGTGCACGGCTCCTGGCTGGTCAGCTTCGAGGACAACGGCGCGTCGGCGCCCGGCGACACCACGCTCAACTACGACCTCAGGGCCATGGTCCTCCGCGCCGACGCCACGTTCCTGCGCGGCTATCCGCTCCAGTTCGCCCTGGGCGCGGAGCACCGGACGCTCGACGCGGGGAGCGCGAAGGTCCTCTACCCGCTCGACGGCGAGGACGACTTCTTCGGGTGGAACGCGCGCGGGTGGTGGCACGCGGGGCGGTTCACGCCCAGCCTCTCGGCCCAGCGGGACTACGTGCCCATCAAGTCGATCACGGGCGCGCGCGAGATCCTCGCGGGCGATCAGACGACGACCCAGGCGGCGCTCGACTGGCAATGGAACGCGCGCGGCACCGCGCGGGTGGACTTCGCGCACGGCTCCTACTCCGACGACAACACGCGGACCGAGTTCGGCGGAAACGCCGCGTACAAGGTCCGGCTGCCGTCACCGAGCCTGACCCTGGGCTACGGTATCTCGTTCCGCGACTGGGATCACGTGTCGACTTCCTATTTCACGCCGCTCCAGAGCGTCCGTCACGCGGCCGGAATCGCACTGAACGGATACTCGGATCGCGCCGCGCTCGACTACGGGCTCCGCTACGAGTACTCGCTTCTGGCCTCGGACAACTTCGACGACATTCGGGCGCACACGTGGTCCGGGTACTGGAACATCGCCGTCGTCGACGCCGTTCCCATCGGCGTGGACGGCTCCTACTCCATCGACAACAACGACTACGAGTCCTGGTACGTCGGGGTCTCGGGAGCGGTCCGGTGGTGAGGGGGCGCGCATGATCGACTTCCAGGCCCTGGTCATCACGCTGGCGCTCCTCCTCGGCGTGGTCGCCCTCACGACGATCGCCGCGATCGCGAACAAGATCTACTCGAACCGCGAAGAGGACTCGAAGCGGGCGTTTCTCAATCACCTGAGGAAGCAGTTCCTCCTCCTCTCGATTCCCGAGGAGAAGGTTCGCGCGCTTCGCGAGATCGCCGCGGGGGTCTCGGGACGATGGTCGCAACTGGCGGCGGAGGAGGTGCGCGAGCTCGAGCTGGAGACGCGGCTCGACGTGATCCGCGCGCTCGAGGAGCGCGGCGTCGTGGCGCGCTTCCTCAAGGATTCCCGGAGCCGGCTCAAGTGGACGCGCGCCCACGCGCTCCGCGTGCTGGGCGAGCTGAAGGTGCCCGCGTCCGTCCCGACGCTTCTCCAGGCGCTCGAGGACAAGGACCCCGACGTCCGAAACGTCGCCGCCCGCTCCCTCGGCCGCATGAAGCTCCAGGCCGCCGAGGAAGCGCTGGTCGGCCTGCTCGGAAAGCACGAGCAGTCGGTGTCCGCTCGCATCGCCGCCATCTGCATCGAAATGGGACCGCGCACGGCGCCGCTTCTGATCCGCACGCTCCGCGACGGGACCCCGAAAGCGCGCTTCTGGGCCGCGCGCATCCTGGGCGAGATCAAAGACGGGCGGGCGACGCGCTCCCTCGGAGACGCGCTCCTGGATCCGGAGGCGGATGTGCGCTCGGCCGCCGCGTGGGCGATCGGAAGCGTGGCCGACCGTTCCACGGCACCGCTCGTCCAATCGCTGCTGCGCGACCCGGTCTGGTTCGTGCGCGCGCACGCGGCAGAGTCGCTGGGCAAGATCGGCGACCCCGCGTTCGTGGCGGAGTTGGGGGCGGCGCTCGAGGATCGCTCCTGGTGGGTTCGCCGGAACGCGATGGACGCCCTGGTAAAGCTGGGCGACCCCGCGAAGCCGGTTCTGACGCGCGCGCTCGAGAGCGCGGACCGTTTCGCGCGCGACTGCGCGGCCGAAGCGCTGACCACGTTGGGCGTGCCGGTGGTGCTGCCGCCGGTCGCGGGGAGGATGTAATGAACGCCGCGACCCTCCCGATCTGGTTCTTCGACGTGCTGAACGTGGTCAGCATCGTCATCCTGGTCTATTTCGCGGCGCTCCAGCTCGTCCTCTTCGGGCTACTCATTCTCTCCTTCTTCGACATGCGCCGCCGGCTGGCCCAGAATTTCTACGCGGACTACGAGGCGGTCGCCAAGTCGCACTTCACGTTCCCGATCAGCGTTCTGGTGCCCGCCTTCAACGAGGCCAAGACCGCGGTCGACTCCGTGCGCTCGGTGCTGTCGCTCGACTATCCGCAGCACGAGGTGATCGTCGTCAACGACGGATCGACCGACGACACGCTGGCCCGGCTGATCCGCGAATTCAAGCTGACGCGGCGCGAGGCGGCCACGCGGCTCAGCCTCCCGGTCTTGGGCGCGATCCGCGGCATCTACCGGTCGGAGATCGCTCCGAACCTGGTCGTGGTGGACAAGGAGCACGCGGGAAAGAGCGAGGCCCTGAACGCGGCGATCAACGTCTCCCGTTACCCGCTCTTCTGCACGATCGACGCCGACACGGTGTTCCAGGAGAACGCGCTCCTTCGCGTGGTTCGCCCCTTCCTCGAGGATCCGGACAAGGTGATCGCGGTGGGCGGCCAGGTGCGCGTGGCCAACGGCTGCAAGGTGGAGCGTGGCCGCGTCACCGAGCCCCGGCTCCCGCAGAACGTGCTGGCCGCGTTCCAGGTCGTCGAGTACCTGCGCGCCTTCGTCGCCAGCCGACTCGGCCTCTCGGCGATGAACAACCTGCTGATTCTCTCCGGCGTCTTCAGCCTCTTCCGGAAGGACGTCGTGATCGAAGTCGGTGGGTATCGTTCCGACACGATCACCGAGGACATGGAGTTGGTGCTGCGGCTGCACCATCACATGCGCCGGAGCAAGCGTCCCTACTCGGTCGTCTTCCTTCCGGATCCCATCTGCTGGACCGAGGTGCCGCAGTCGATCGGCGCCCTGGCGCGGCAGCGCGCCCGGTGGCATCGCGGACTGCTGCATTCCCTCTGGCGGCACCGCTCCATTCTCTGGGACAAGAACTCGGGCTCGCTTCGCTGGATCGGCCTGCCGTACTACTTCTTGTTCGAATGCATGGGGCCGATCGTGGAGTTGGTGGGCTACATCATCATTCCGATCGCGTACTTCATGGGGTTCCTCTCGCCGCTCTACTTCTGGGCCTTCCTCTTCCTCTCGGTGACCTCGGGCGCCTTCCTTTCGATCTCGGCGGTCTTCCTCGAGGAGCTCTCGTTCGGGCTCTATCGCTCCTGGGGCGACTTCGCCCTGATGATCGGGATCGGCGTGCTCGAAAATTTCACGTACCGCATCCTGACTCTCTTCTTCCGCCTCGGCGCCGTGCTCGATATGATTCTGGGGCGTGGCGGCTGGGGAAAGCAGGAACGCGCCGGATTCGAACGGGCGCGCGCCGTACCCGCCAATCCCTAAGCAGCGCCACGACTTACCCCTGCCGGAGGGAGTCAGTCGTTGCGCCCCATCTGGGTCATCGCCGTACTGGCGCGCCTTCTTCTGGCCGGGCCGTGCCTTGCGGCGCCCCCGATTTATCCAGGCGGCGGCCCTCCTCCCGCGGATGGATCCTCGCGCGGGCCCGCCTGGCGCACCTTCCGCCTCCCCGTGAGACCGCTCGGCGTGGACGCGGCGGAGGAAGTTCACCAGTCGATCCACGGCACTTACAAGGCGGTGGTCATCCTGGTCCAGTTCTCGGACATGGCCGCCGACACGATCAACCACACGCCGGCCGCGTTCGCGAACCTCCTCTTCAGCGTCGGGACGCAGCCGACCGGAAGCCTCCGCGACTATTAC
>Ga0075424_100007714_pt1 | contig 10467 bp, 9 predicted proteins | sample SoiMethybrSBSTD3_FD_75301 | JGI IMG/M metagenome (GOLD analysis project Ga0075424, IMG submission 75301) | Bulk soil microbial communities from a Populus tree surrounding site in Tennessee, USA - Soil MetaG P. TD hybrid SBSTD3 | ecosystem: Environmental > Terrestrial > Soil > Tree plantation...
AACGATTATAAAAAATTATAACTTTTCAACTTTTTTAGATATGATGAGTCATATTGCAGGGATAATTATTGAAATTTAGTTGATCTAAGTCAGACATAGGATTAGTCACTTGTATTTAGCCTTAATAGATTGGTTCGATTTGTTTCGGCGTCTAAATAATATCAATAAGATACGCCAAATCATCATTTCTTGTAAGTGCCCCCTCATACTCATCTTTTTAGAATAGAGCAGAAGAGGAAATAAAGTATTAAATTACGCCAGAATGAACCATTAATATGGATGCTTTATTCAAAAGTAAGGGACATCGTGATCGAAAAGTGAAATCCTCATTTAAGTTTACTTCATTTTCAATTGTGCTCATATCAGTAGCCATACTGGCTGTCACTTCCTTTTCTTTGAAAGCATATGCATTAAACGAGAATCCAACTGGGAATAGTACGCAAGCACTATTGGGATATTTTTCCTTACCCGATCTTTTTGATAAAGTTAAGAATTCTGTAGTACAGATAACGGTAACAAGTCAGAATCCTCTGGGGTCGGGTCTCGGGTCAGGTTTTGTCTATGATAAGATTGGGCACATCATAACCAATAACCATGTCGTTACGGCAGGCGGCAGCTCTAATATTTCAAGTGCCAATGTCAGCGTAACATTTCAAAATGGAAAGATTTACCAAGCTACGGTTGTCGGGACTGATCCTTTTTCGGATATAGCGGTTTTGCAGCTCGAAAACCTGAATAATGAAAGTTTAGTACCATTGGTATTTGAAGATTCGTCAAAATTGCGAATTGGTGACCACGTTGTAGCTATCGGCAATCCATTCGGTCTTTCCGGATCAATGACTGAAGGAATAGTTAGCGGTTTAGGCCGACTCATCCCGGCATCACAGGGTCCCGAATTTCCGAACTTAAATCCAAATCAACAATTCGTGCCTGCCCCTCAAGCTTCTTTTTCAATACCAGAGATAATTCAGACTGATGCCGCCATTAATCCTGGGAATTCTGGAGGCCCGCTATTGAGTTTGCGAGGAGAAGTTGTTGGAATGAATACTGCAATTTTTTCGACTACGGGGGTGTACTCGGGAATTGGATTTGCCATTCCCTCTAACACCATTAAGAAAATAGTTCCTGTGTTGATCACAGAACATTCATTCAAACACCCTTGGATCGGCATTTCAGGAACAGATTTGACTCCAGATATAGCGGCGGCGTTGAAGATTAATCAGTCGAAGGGATTTCTGGTAATCGACGTTACCCCAGGCAGCCCTGCTGCAAAAGCCGGTATTAGAGGGGGAGATAAGCAAGTTGAAATCAATGGCAGGCCAATTAAGTTGGGTGGCGATATCATTACAGCCGTAGACAATCAGAGCGTTTCTAAAATAGATGATATCCTCGTATATCTTGAAGAGCATAAGAAAATAGGAGATACAGTTAATATAACCGTTCTTAGAGATGGTAAGGTTCAAACAATACCGCTTATTCTCGGCGAACGTCCAACCGGCTCTGTGAATCAACAGCCATGGATTGGAATTTCTGGAATAGACATCAATCCTCAAATAGCCTCTCTGATGAATCTGAACCGATCATCTGGAGTGCTGGTCGTTGGAATAGTAGCTGACAGTCCCGCTGATAAGGCCGGGTTACGTGGCGGATACATAATTCGCGACATCAACGGCACGCAAGTACAATTGGGAGGAGATGTAATAATTAAGGCGGATAATCAAACAATATCTAATCTGTCTCAGCTGACAAACTACGTCCTTTCAAATAAGACAGTAGGAGACAAGTTAGCCCTTGGAATAATAAGAGATGGCCAGTCGAAGGAAATCACGCTCACGCTGGCATCTAAACCAAAGTTAACACAATAGGAGGTTTCATTGGCCAGCTTCACCAATTTCCCTAAACCCTTCGTCGAATTCTTCTCTAACTTTATTTAGAAATGACATGAATTTCTTGTCATTCGACAAAATTTCCTTCATTCTATGCTCGAGTTCATAGTATGTAACACTTGCATCGCCACCGTCAGATTTTGGATTTGAAGCGTGTATGTTTGACTCTGTATACATTATTGTTATTTTGAAGGCAAGGGATTTAGCGTTCCACTGCAATTCGAGTTCTAGATTTTTTGCCATTTCGTCCTTGTAATCGGTCTTATTAGAACTCCGGATATCTTCCAGTATAGCAGCTGTTCTCTTGCATGATTGTCTGAGGTAGTCAGTAAGTATAGAATATAGTCTGCCAGTAACAGAGCTTATAGTGTCCTCTTCGAAGTAGGAATAAAGAATTGATTGCAGAATTGCATCCTTGCTATACTTTTTCAAGAATACTGGCGAATAGCTAGTTGTCTCCGAAAGTACGTAAAAAATGCCCAGTGAAGATAATTTATATTTTCTTAAACCTCTTAGTAACCTGCTTTTCCTCTCATCGATAAGACCGTGGTTTATCAACCTTGTGGCAATTGATTGTATTTCGATAGAGTTATCCTTATCCCTAAATTTGAGATAGGATCCCAATTGGCTTGAAATATCCACCTCATTCATAATCCGAAATAACAAGCCCTTATCCTGTTCATTTAAGGTTGGTTTCCCATAATTGGATATGGCACTAAAGTAATCAGTATAGTCCACCAGTTTGTTACCTTCCATTAAACTACTATGATATTTACGAATGAACAACATTTAAGAAGTTATTGATAGTTTGTCTTCCTGTGGTTTTTTAGAACGCCATTTACATAATTGTTTGCCGAGAGTGGCTAACCTTTCCCCACTATACTAGAGCCTCTCTCGTTTCTCCTAACTCTCAACCTCTGAAGTTTTGACCAGAGTCAAAAACGATTCTTTAAGTTTAATAGTAGTAGTTCAGTGTCAGTTTTTAGGGGCCATCGTCTAGCTTGGTCAAGGATACCAACTCAACTCACTGAGGTAGAAGCCTGGGGCGCTGGCGGTCGTGGGTTCAAATCCCACTGGCCCCATAATATACTTGAGTTCATTTCCATTACCGGCAAAATAGTTTTATTGTGATAAGTTCCTCGTATGATCTGTCGGGCTAGCATCGCTACAGGGTCCTCAGGAAATATGAAAAGAGCATCTGAAGATACGGACTAGCAACTTGAAAATAAGGTTTGAATTTGTATTTTAATTTAGCTATTACACAACCCAGTGGTTTGGATTGAACTTCATTAGTAAATTGGATTAAGATCTTCTTGATTTCTTCTTTTTCTGACGGCGCGAGACCGCTTAAATCTACCTCAGCTGTGACTTTCTGTAAGTCATTGATTATAATATTATTTACTGAGTTTGATACCATTGCTTGGTTAATTTCTGTATGAATTGATTCGAGATAAAATACAGGATTATTTAAGATGAATTTGTTTCTGTCATAGTTACCGACCGTAGGTTCGGTTCCCAATTCAGTTTGGAAAAAGATGGAATGGAATTGTACGTCGTAATTCTAATCAGCTCTCACGCCCCTGAATACCGGACCTCCTAAACATGATTTATCTGGAATCAACCGAAAGATAAAATATTCAGCCCTACCCCCTGAGGGGGGAGAGTCTGTTAGGAAACAAATTACAAATTTACCCAATTTAAGACATATTACTGACTGAGCTAATAATATTTCTAGCTAAGAATAATTACTGTTTAGCCTGAGTTTTAGTTTTTATTATGAAAATTTTTTTCAGGATATCAAACTCCATCCTTCAATCGTACTTTGGTCCGTTACTGAATGTAACGGATGTACTTATCCATATATGGTCTCTGCCATCAGGAAATTAAAGCACGGTTCAGCTCACTGAATACGCTTAGTAAATTTTTTTGATCAACCAAATTGGATAATCCTACAAGAGAAAAATCAGAACAGAAACCAGTTTAACCGGGCTTAATTTTGGACCGCTAGTTCTGAAACAAATTTTTTACCGTATACATCTTGGAACTTATTAAAGGTCGCCAAACAAGAACTGGTATCAAATGAATAGCGCCTGTTATCTACCACTTGTTCCAAAATAGGCGCAGTGTTTCCTATTATCTGTCCACATAATGTACATGTTTTACTGCGCAATTCCATCTTTCTAGCGTTGTACTATATGATGCAAAGAATAAAACGATTGCTAATATTACATCAATATTCTCAGCATTTATTGTAAGAATCTTCAATGAAATTCATCTTTAAACCCCCCTAATTTAGCTATGATAACATCATTGCTTGAGCTCATTTAAAAGAAAATAAAAAAAAGAGTTGACTGAATTTCCGGGATGCGTTTTTTGGTTCTCGTGTTTGTCGTAGGAAGTTGTTTCTTGTTCTGTTCAGTTCTGTTATGGTATTGACCTGCTGTACAGCTTTCCTTCCAAGGCCAACTTGTACATTTCAGCTACGTATGGGTTCTTTGCTGGAGTTTCTGCGCCTAACTCTACTAGACGTGCATATACTCTTACCACGTATGCAAGAGCACCCATGAAAGCTACAACAACTCCCATGTTAAACATCCAGTGATTAGGTACTGCAAAGATTTCTTCGACAAACCAGAAGTGCCACATTTCATTTACACCTATTGTGAACATGGTTGCAAGATATCCAATTATGGTTATCTTTAGACCCGTGTTCATTGAATTGGCAGGGCCTCTCAGTATTGGGACCCTTCGGTCATACATTGCCACAAATCCCCATCCAAGTGGAAGGGCCACGAAGTGACTGTACAACCACCAGTGAGCTGGTGTAAATGCACTATCCCTGATTGCAGTCTGGTGTAGTGATCCATCGACAAAGTTATCTACCTCAACGGATGCCGCGATAGATCCAAGCATAATGACCATGATGTAAATTTTCTTTAATCTCTGGACCTCTACTTCTTTCGGTATTAGTGCTGGCAATTGTGCCATGTATAATCAGAGGTTATATGACAGAACTTATATTTGAACATAGAGCCTCGGGTTTGGGCGGAACTTTTGTAAAACCACATTATTATTAAATCAGAAACCATAAGAATAATATATATATGCCACCAATTATGTAATAACTCGATAATATGTAGGGTTCATTAGACATTTAAGTAATGATAATCATTCTGGCTTAGCATGCAACATCGACAACTGAAGTGACACTACAAAATGCTAAACCTCATTTGCGCGAGGTTTCTGGTCGACCTTGTGTTTGTGTTTTGTTTACGTGAGAATTGTTAGGATGATTAATAGTACAATATCAGAATCCATAACCCATAAATCACTAAAACCGTAAATGTGTTCGGGAAGGCAAACGATGAAGGATATCCCTGCTTTGATTGTGGTGATAGTGGTAGCCCAGGTACTTGTCAATTCGCCACATTATTCAGCTTCTGCGACTGATGCCTCAGGTAGCATTCAGGGGACAATAACTTGTACCGGAAATTCAAGCAAACATCAAGTCGGTTTTGTTTTCTCAGCTTTTTTAGGACTTGTTCCAGTCTATGGTAATTGGGAAGTATCGTACGTCGATGATTTAGGTAATACCCATGCTATAATTGGATACTTGGGCGGAGGGACCATAGGACAAGGAAATTTTAATCTTGAAGGCACAGTCACTTCCGACAACGTCTGTGGGAGCAGCGTTCCCTCATCGGTTTCAATTACCGGGTCCTGTGCACCCATAGGGAAGTTGATATTAGCTTCGGGAAGCGATTGGCGGGGCGAATTCGAAGGTAATATTGAATGCACTCAATGATTGCAGAGTTACTTGTTATTCAAATGGCAATTGAAAGTAATATTCTATATCGTGGAAGAAACAGGGATTTAGAGGTGATACCTATGGATATTTGCAAGCCCCAGTCATTCAATTATTAAAGAAAAATATCGGGCTGACTGGAGTCAACCGTTCAGATCATGCTTTTATTTATGTTAATAATTTTTTAAACTAATTGCCTTATGGAAAAATTATTGTAATTGAAGGAATTGATAAAGCAGGAAAAACAACTCAGTCGAGACTATTAATGGATGCACTCAGGTCCCGTGGTATAATAAGTGCCTGCCTAGACTTTCCTGATTATTCCACTCCCATAGGCACGGAAATAAAGGCCTTCCTCGACGGGAAACGTGAGTATCCCGATCACGCAAAACTTATGCTCCTTTCTGCAAACCGATGGGAAAAGAGGGAGGATATTCGGGATATGTTAGAGAGTGGTACAATTGTCATCATGAATAGATATTATCATTCGAATCTAGCTTACGGTATTTCTAAAAATATAGAACTGGATTGGCTCCAAAACTTGGACAAGGGGATGCCCACAGAAGATCTTTGTATAGTCCTTGATGTTAGCAAAGGAGTCTCCAAATCGAGGTCCAATAACGTATTTGACATTTTTGAAAGTGACGACTTGCTGCTCGAAAGGGTACAAAGAAACTATAGGAAACTTGCTCGACGCTTCAAATGGAGAGTTGTAAACGCTAATGGGTCTAAGGAAGAGGTCAGTAAAAAAATAATGAAACATGTAAAGGCAAACGTCAAGTTTTAATTCTAACAGACGACTTTATCTTTTTGATAGTATGAAATATGTCGGTGAGATAACAGACCCAGTACACAAATGCATCCAAGTTACAGAACTGGAACGTGAACTAATTGATGCTCCGGTTTTCCAACGTTTGAGGAGAATAAAACAATTGGCTGGAGCTCATCTAGTTTATCCTTCTGCTCAGCACTCACGTTTTGAACATTCAATGGGCGCCATGCATGTTGCAGGACTAGCCGGAGATCGCTTATTTTCCTTAAATGAATTGGCTGATCACGATCTTGTTCAGCAACTTAGAGTCGCATCCCTCTTGCATGATATAGGACATGGCCCCTTTTCTCACTTATCCGAAGAGGTAATGATGTTGAGGAGCAATAAAGATCATGAACAAATAGGCAAAGAAATCATACAGAGAACTGAAATTAGTGACATATTGAGTACTCACGGCTTTTCTCCGAAACAGATTTCCGACCTTTCAACCGGTCAGTCAAATTCAAAATTCATGAACGAAATTATTGCAGGAAGTCTTTCTTCAGACCTAATGGATTATCTCCCTCGCGACAGCTTGTTCACTGGAGCAGAGTACGGGAGAATTGACTATAACAGGATCATAAACTCATTTACTATTACAGATGGACGCAGTATTGCTTTGCAGAGGTCGTCCCTTTACTCATTTGAGTCCATGTTAATATCCCGATATGAAATGTTTAAAGCAGTATATTTTCATAAAACGGTTAGAGCTGCTGAAGTCATGCTTCTTCATTCCATTTTGTTGGCATTTGATTCAATTGATTTTCTAACTCGGAACGTACAAACTTTTTTAGCCTTAACCGACGATACCATTATTGCCAAGTTACTTTCGGCCAGACAGATACCTGTTGTCAGGCAACTTGTAAGGAATTACTTGGATAGAAAATTACTGAAATGCGTATATGAAAAGTTCGTATACAAGAGAGACAAGTTTAAGGAACTAGACTGGAAGTGGGTTGAGGATGTACGCTCAAGAATCGCAGAAATTGCAAGTGTTGACTCTAATCATGTTTTCGTCGATGTATCAGGGATTGCATCGGTACCACTTGCCCCTAATAAGAGCGAAATGAGGTCGATTTTACTGATGACCGAAAAAGGTGTAATAAGAATGCCGGTATCGTCCCTACCAATTATAAATTCAATTTCAGGTCATTTAGATATGCTTAGAGTATATACTAATCATAGGAACAGAAATGAAATAGCCTATGCAGCCCGAAAGATATTTGGAGACGAGGGATTGGAGATAACCGATGGGTTCTGACATGAACGAGACCGAGAGACAGAAAATCGTAATAAAATTGAGTGGAAGCGTTTTTAATTTCAATACACAATCTGTAGTGCTAAAAGAATATGCTGATCTATTTATGTCTCTAAATGAAAAAGTCCAACTGATTATTATTACAGGAGGTGGAAAAATTGCCAGACATTATATAGAATTGGCAAGAGCTTTAAATGGTGATGAGGCTACCCTTGATACCCTGGGTATAGATGTTTCTAGAATTAATGCTAGGTTACTTCTTACGGCTATAGGGCGATTGGGGTATCCACAGATTCCCAAATCACTTGATGAAGTTTCAATGGCTTTGGAGTTCAACAAAATAGTAGTTGTTGGCGGCCTACACCCGGGTCAAAGCACTAACGCTACATCTGCTCTAATAAGTGAAAAAATTGGGGCAAATACTTTCATTAATGCTACCGACGTATCGGGAATTTACGACAAGGATCCCGCTGTAAATTCTGATGCAAAAATGTTTACTGAATTATCAGTTGGTAAATGCATGGAATTGCTCGGTCAGAAGAACAGTCAGGCCGGAACTTATGAACTGATGGATCTTGTAGCATTAAAAGTGATTCAAAGGTCTAGGATTCGAACTATTGTCATGAATTCGGACATTAATTCATTGAAGGATATTATTCTGAAAGGATCTAATTTCGGAACTAGAATCACCTTTTAATTTATAATCAGGATGGCTAGGTTTGTGGTTACTTGGTCCTCGCCATTAAGGTTAATTGTAATAGCTTTGAAAATCTACGATACAGTTTTGACTTGCCCACTAAATTCTGCGAAACCGTCCTGTTTCATGCGAGAATAGATTTCATCTGCCTTACCGATAGGAAGAGGTTTAGATTGGGCCTTTGAGTATCCGTCTACATCGCACAAGACAAGTATAGCTTCAATGCCTCGTACTATTTTTGCTAACAGCATTTCTTCACCAACAGGAGCGAAGCCACTCCCAACATTTTTGGTTGTGTAAGTTAACATTGCGTAACCTGTATAATCAAATAGTTTATGCTGCGCTTTCTTAGCTCTATCGTGACCCAAGTGAGATGCCTTATGGTATTGCACTAAAGAACTAATTGATACACATTTGTATAAGTATTTTCAAAGTTGTATTGTCGTAGTCGGCATTTCATGGGCATAACAATACATGGTTCCCTCTAAAAATTATACAATATATTCTAAATAATTTGTTCCATTATTTCAGCATTAACACCAATCATAAACCGTAAAAACATGTTAAGATGATTAATGCATGTAAAGTCTATTTTTATTTAGATTATTTTTAGACTATTTAAAATTGATTCGCAAAAAACTAGATATCCATGTCAACGAGTGTTTATTTTAAGGGTGGCTCGGCTTATATGCTGTAAAAATAAAATGAAATCTATGCTAGGGCCTATCTTTTTGTCTTCGAGTCATTGGCAAATATTTATTATGGAACAGTTAATAATACGCTAATTGGTCCAAGGCTCAATTTTAGAAATTAAAGGGAGGAAAGAAGAATCCCGAATGGAATTACCAGAAAATACCAGAGCGATGCTAGTCTCTGCAATTTATTCAGGGGAGGAACAGAAGGTTTATCTGAAATTTTATGTTCCTAGTTTGGAATCAATATACTTTTGGGCTGACAAAACCGGGCATAAACCATATTGTTATACAAAGATAAATAATGAAGAAATTCTGGATCGAATTATTAGCAGCGATAAGAGATTCTCTAAATCCTTGGTCGACAAGAATGATTTGATAAACGATAAGAAAATCCAAGTCTTAAAAATTTCTGCTCCGGATCCTCTATCGATTGGAGGAACCGAGAATAGTGTGCGAGAAAAATTGACTGCTTGGGAAGCAGATATTAAATACCATGAAAACTATCTTTATGATTCTGGACTTATTCCTGGAAATTACTATTCTAGGACTGGAGACATAATAATTGAAGATCGGTTTGAGATGACTGGGACTGTTGAAATTGCATTAAAAGAATTACTTTGGAATAGATTGATTGAGGGCACCAAAGAAGCGGGAAATGAACAATATAGGAAATACATCGCAGATTGGGCTCATCTCCTGAATCAGCCTATTCCTAGCATGAAGCGTATAGCCATTGATATTGAAGTTGACTCGGAAGAAGGTAGGATTCCCAATCCTAGAGAACACGACCGAAGGATCACAGCTATAGGTTTGGTTTCAAACGATGGGATCAAAAAAGTTTTTGTTTTAGAGAAACATGACGTCATTGAAAACTTAAACCTTTCAAATAATATAGAAGTCTGTAAAACAGAGATAGAACTTATTCAAAAAGCGTTCAAGATAATTTGGATGTATCCAATAGTAGTAACTTTCAATGGCGATGATTTTGATCTCCCTTATTTACATGCCCGAGCTCAAGATCCACGCATCGATCCTAAGCGGAACTCTACAATACCCAGAGAAGAAATACCAATACTGATTAAACGTGAATCGTATGCAAAAAAAGGGATTCAGGCCGAACCGGTTCAATTAAAGCATGGTCTACACATCGACTTATTCAGGACATTTCAAAATAGGTCTATTCAAATTTACGCCTTTAGCCACAAATATTCCGAATTTAGACTAGGCGCGATTTGTGAAGCTCTATTAGATGATAGCAAAATAGAATTTGAAGGAAATATAAATGACTTACCGACTCAAAAATTAGCTGAATATT
>Ga0075424_100007715_pt1 | contig 10466 bp, 10 predicted proteins | sample SoiMethybrSBSTD3_FD_75301 | JGI IMG/M metagenome (GOLD analysis project Ga0075424, IMG submission 75301) | Bulk soil microbial communities from a Populus tree surrounding site in Tennessee, USA - Soil MetaG P. TD hybrid SBSTD3 | ecosystem: Environmental > Terrestrial > Soil > Tree plantation...
TCGATTTTTCTCTGGTGCGCTCCGACAGAGCGATCAACGCCAGTGCGAATCATTCGACTGCGCAAGTCGCCACACGGCAACGCCGAGTGGTCTTTCTGCGCAATCGACTCGGTAACGTCCTGGCGATCAGCACGACCTTCTTGTCAAGCATTCCCATGGCTCCCCAACCTTTCCCGAACCGCAGGCGCGACGCGTGTTGCCGTTCGCTTCAATCGCGATCATGAGCTTGGCATTGCGGCAGCGACGACACGTTCATTTGAAAACTGATCCGCGAGATCCCGACGAGCACCTCGTTGTAGCGGAACGATCGCGATCATCAACGGCAGCCCCAACGCCGACAGAGCCTCACCACGCATATCTGAGTTCGACGCCAACGTAGTTGGCGTCGTGGCCTCCCGACTGACGAACCGCGGTACCGATCGCGTAGTGCACGGCTCCCAGGCCGATCGCGTAATTGGCAGTGAGCCTCCAGTCCGCCCGAAACTCGACGTACGTTCCGGTGTAGCGCCCGGGTCGTCCGGCCGTGCCCGCGACAGGAAAGCTGGGGAAGGCGTAGACCGCGTCGGCCGTGGTCGCCCGCCATTGTGTGGCCAGGGCCACCATCAGATTCAACGCTGTCACCGGCCGCAGCGTCACCGCGGGCTTGACGTGAACGAAATTCACGTAGCCGGTATAACCGGCGAGGAAATAGCCGTTGGGAAACAACGGATTAAAGGTCTCGACCCGATCGTCGTGCGGATTGCGATCCCCGGACGCCGCGTCGACGCCCAGACCAAGATGCGGCGTCCAGCTGGTATTGGCAAGGGTATAGCCGACGACCGAACCGAACGCCCATGCGTCGATGGCTTGGCTGCCGATTCGGCCCGTCTGGTTCATCCCCTCGATGTCCCAGTCGAAGCCGTTCGCCGCACCTTTGAGCCGGACGTCAACAATCTCCCGGCGTTCGTCGCCACTGGCGCTCGTGAAATGCGCGGCCCCCCGACGATAGTGAAGGTAGTAGACGGACACCTCCGATGACCCCATGACGGGCCGCCGTATCAGGAAGCCGGACGCCGTGAACCGGCGATCACTGAAGTCGTCGAATGGTCGGCGGTCGCGAATTTGGACTGGCTGACTGTAGAGTCCGCCGAGCCGCCAACCACCGCGTCGGTATTCCACCAAGGCTGCGTCGTAAGGCTGGCGCAAATTGGGTCCGTCGCGCATCGACAAGAACCGTTGCAGATCGACGTCAATGAGCTGGCGCCCCGCTCGCAGCGTGAACGTGCCACCGCCGAGCGCGTGGGTGATCCCGACGAAGGCTTGCTCCACATCGAGCCGGTCCTGATCAATCGGCGCGCGCACGGCCTTGCCCGGCGCATATGCGCTTTGAATTTGCGTGAAGACCTGGATGTGCTTCCCGACCCGAAGGTCGGCGTGCGCTTCCAATCGGCTGAGCAGCCACTCTCCCTCGTACGACGGCGGGATGCCGAAAAACTCGCCGCGGTTGGTCTCTAAACGTCCACGCGCGTCGAGCCCCAGCGATAGATACGTTCCCGGATCATCGTTCGAGAGCGGAATGTATTTGAGGTTGTCGAAGCGTTCTCGCTTGATCCGCGGGTCGGCGAGCGCCGACCAGCTTTCTTGCCATCGGTTGGGCAGGATCGTCGGCCGCCGGGCCACGACCTCCGGCTCCGGCGTGATCCCTTGCCCCATCAACGTGACGATTGATGCGTGAACGCCGCACAAGGCGATCAGGAGAACTGACGCGAGTCTCATCGCTCGAGCCCGTGTTTCGTTCTTTCAGCATTACGTCATGCTGCCGCATCTTTCTTAGCTTCCTGTCTGACTGCTTCAAACTGCAACGCGATCTGAACGTTGTTGTCGACCACCAACGAGCCGTTATCCAATAGCTGACTCCACTTGATGCCGTAATCCAGCCGGTTGATGTTCAGGGTGGCCGAACCGCCCAATCTGGTTTGGCCTTGGGAATCCTTGATCACGCCGTAGAATTCCACCGGAAGACCAATCTGTTTGGTCACGTCCTTGATTTTCAGATCGCCGTGAGCGATGAAGGTCTTATCGCCTGTGCGTTCGATTCGGGTCGATCGAAAAGTCATTTCGGGGTATTTCTCGACTTCGAAAAAATCGGCGCTACGCAGATGGTCGTCGCGCAGTGTGACGCCCGTGTCGAGACTCGCTACTTTGGCCGTAAACTGCACCGAAGATTTGGTGATGTCGTTCGGCACGTAAGAGATCGTCGCGGTGTAATCCGTGAACTTTCCCAGGACGATTGCCAGACCCATGTGCCGCACACGAAATCCGATGTTGGTGTGCCACGGATCGATTGGATAGGTACCGGCCGTTTCCGCCGCAGTTAACGTGTGTGTGTTTCTGTCATCAGTGAACTTGGCAGCACGCGTCGGAACGCTGGAATCTTGATTGCCGATTAGTGAGGCGAGTCCCGGTACAATCGACGCTAAAGCCGATACCGTCAAAAATAGTCTGGGATTCTTTTTGTAGATCATTGTGTTGTCCTGGTATGAAGCGACGGGCCGGCGGGTCAACCGCCGGCCCTTGTTTCATCTCCGCTGGTTCGAGCGGAGTTGGTCCGGACTAGCCAGCTCTCACCTCGAAATCCTCCACCACCTTCCATCTTCCGTCCGCCTGCTTCCTGAAGACGGTCAAGGCAGTGGCCGCGGCGTTCTCCACCTGTGTGGTCTGCGGGTTCGTATACGTGACTGTGAGGGAGACTCGGCGGTAGGCCAGGTCACCCGAGGCGGCGACGTCGGTCTTCCCGTCTGAGACACTGAGCGTGAAGTTGGGGTCCGCCATATCGTTGCGGATGGCCTTCGACACCGCCTCGCGGCCCCTGACCGCCGGGCGCCCGGGCGTGGCAAGCACCGCGTCCGGCGCGTAATAGGAGGCCGCCTTCGCCGAGTCCCTCGCCTCCAATGCGGCCAGAATCTCCTGCGCCGTGCGGGTGACGGCGTCCGTTGCCGGATCGTTGCGATTGGTTGTGCTGAGGGGTTTGCTAGTGTTCATGGCCGCGCTAAACTCCGAAATCCTCTGCGATCTTCCAGCTGCCGTCCGCCTGCTTCCTGAAGACGGCCAAGTAGGTGCCCTCGCTCTGCTCCGCCTGTTTGGTCTGCGGATTCGTCGTGGTGATTTTGAACGAGCCGCGGCGGTAGCCCATGTCACCCGAGCGGGAGACCTCGGTCTTCTCGTGCGAGACAGTGATCTTTAGGTTGGGATCCGCAAGATCGTCCTTGATGGCTTTGGTCAAGGCCCGCGCGTCCTTTGCCGCCGGACGGCCGGGCGTGGCAATCACCGCGCCCGGCGCGTAATAGGCGTGCACCTTTGCGGAATCCTTGGTCTCGAAGGCGGACAGCATCTCCTCCGCGAGGCGGTTGATCGCGTCGGTGTCCGACTGCCTGTCGATCGGAGCCATCGGAGAACCGGCCTTCCCGGGCGCGGACGTGAAGCTGGGCATCGGCACAAGACCGGCGGTGACCTGCGCCAGCACATAGTCGCCCGCCAGGTTGATGATGCCGCCTCGGCGCGACCAGACATCGCCAAGCGCGGCGCGTTCCGGCGATGTGTAGTCCGGGGCCCACTCGGAGATGACAGCCAGCCAGTCGATCGGCCTCGCGCCGGCCTGCACCATGCGCACCTTGGCGTCCTCATGGGCCTCGACCGTGGCACCGCCCGAACAGTTGGGGACGAAATAGACCTCGTATCCGTCCTTCTGGGCGGCGAGCACTGATTGTGCGAGGCAGACCTCAGTCACCAGGCCGGCCATGATCAACTTCTTGCGGCCCGTCGCATCGATCGCGGCCCGGACCTCCGGGTGTGACCAGGCATGGGTCGAGGTGCGGTCGATCGGCGTGACGTCCGGGAAGATCTCGGTGAGCTCCTTGAACAGGGGGTCGACGAGGATGCTGCCCTTCGCTCCGATCGTCGTGAGGATCGTAGGAACGCCGAGGTTTTTGGCTGCCTGGGCGAGGCCCGCGACGTTGTTGATCATCAAGCCTGGATCAATCGAGTGCACCAATAAGCCAATCCAGGGCTGGTGATCGATGAGCACGAGAACCGAGTTTTCGATGGTCAGTTCGTTCGGATTGCTGGCCGGTGTGTTCTTGTCCTTCATCGTTGCTCCTTATGAGTTGGCGTCCGGCACCGGGCCGAGCAGTGCACCGCCGTCAGCGATGAACTCGGAGCCGGTCGAGAAGCTGGCCTCGTCGGACGCGACGAACAGCACCAGCCGCGTGAGCTCTTCAGGCTCGGCTATGCGCGGAATCGCCAGGCCCCGTACTGACGCAGCCATCACCGCCTCGACGTCCGGCTGTGCCGCCATCGTCGTGCGGGTTGCACCTGGGTGGATGGAGTTGACGCGGATGTGGTCGCGCGCCAGCTCCAGCGCCGCGGTTTTGGTCAGCCCGCGCACACCCCATTTGCTGGCCACGTACGCGCCCAGTCCAAAAGCACCACTCATCCCGGCGCCCGAGGAGATGTTGACGATCGCGCCACCACCGGCTTTGCGCATCGCGGGCGCGAGTGCGCGTATGCCCAGATACGTACCGGTCAGGTTGATGTCAATCACTCGACTCCAGTCCGCCGGCTCGGTGTCCGCGATCCGTGCAAAGTGCACGATGCCCGCGTTGTTGACCAGCACGGACACCGGGCCGAAGGCGTTTTCGGCGGCGGTCACCGTGGCGGCCCAGTCCGCTTCGCTCGTGACGTCGAGGCGCGAGAAGATGGCGCGGCCACCGAGTTCATCGACCAGGCTCCGTCCCTCTTGATCGACGACGTCCGCGATCACGACATTCGCGCCCTCGGCGATGAAACCGCGCGCGTGGCTAGCGCCCATTCCACGGGCGCCACCCGTGACGATCACGGTCCGATTCTCGAAGCGTTTCATAGGCGTTCACCCGCAGGACGGATAGTCGGAATTGCCACGTCGGAGCGTCCTCCGCTCGCGGGGTCGTTTGCGATCCAGCACTCGATCACGAAAGTGAGCGTAAGGAATTTCGGCCGATGGCGATATCACGTGTTTCCATGATGGACGCGCGGAGCGCGCACGCCTTAGCCTGTGCGTGTGGACCCTAGAGCTCGAGGACAGCCGTTCAGTGTGAGGCCGGTTGGAAGCGAGGTGTCTCCCGTGCGTGCGACAATGTCCCGATCCGTCCGCCCAGGGATCCCAATGGGCTCAGAAGACCACACCGTTTACGTCGTAGACGATGACGTTCGCATGTGTGAGGCGTTGCGTGAGCTGTTCACCTCACTCGGCGTGACGTCCGTCACCTTCGGATCGGTCGCCGAGTACATCGCGTACCCGAAGCCCGATCTGCCGGCCTGCCTCATCCTGGACGTGGACCTGCCGGACATCAGCGGCCTGGATTTCCAGCAACAGCTTGGCGACGCGTACCACCCGCCCATCGTGTTCATCACCGGACACGGCGACATTCCATCGTCGGTTCGCGCGATCAAAGCCGGGGCGGTCGACTTTCTGGCGAAACCGTTCAGCCAGCCGGACCTCATGGCGGCGGTGGATGCGGCCATCACGCGCGACCGACACGCACGGCTAGAGAGAGCCGAACGTGCTCGACTGCAGCTGCGCTACTCTTCGCTCACACCGCGCGAAAGCCAGGTGCTCCCATTGATCGTCAGCGGACTTCTGAACAAACAGGCGGCCGGGGAGCTCGGTATCAGCGAGGTCACACTCCAGATTCATCGAGGCCGGATCATGCGGAAGATGGCGGCCGACTCGTTCGCCGATCTCGTTCGAATGGCCGGGCAGTTGAACATCGCGCTTGAGAGCCGGAAGCAGCAATGACATGGCCGAATCCGCTCGCTTCGTGGTGGCCGTCGTTGACGACGACCATCGGACACTCGAGTCCCTTGCCGATTTGCTCGAGGCGGCAGGCTACGATGTTCGTCTGTACACGTCTGCCAAGGGGGTCTGGACGCGTGGTGGACTCTCTGACATCGACTGTCTAATCTCCGACATCGGCATGCCCGACATGGATGGATTTGAACTCCGACGATTGGCGCTATCGGAGCGGCCGGAGTTGCCGGTCATCCTGATTACTGGACGCCCCGAGCTCCGAGCGCAGGACTCCTCCAATATCGAACGCGATCGGTACTTTGAAAAACCGTTTGACGGTCGGCAACTGCTGGCGGCTATTCGTCAAGCGCTGGGGCGCGCGCGTCCAAAGGGAGCGGCATGATAGGCTGCATGTGCTCGACGGCGTGGCTTACGCTGAGCGCTCCGAAACCAGCGGCAGGGTGAAACTGATTGTCGTCCCGGCGTCCTCGTTCGCTGTCGCCCAGATCCGTCCGCCATGCGCCTCGATGATCGAGCGAGAGATCGATAGACCCAAGCCCATCCCCGACTCTTTCGTGGTGAAGAATGGCTCGAAGACCAGCGTCGGGTCCTTGATGCCCACACCGAAGTCGCGGACCTCAACCAGGAGATGGTCGTCCTCGCGCCGTGACCTGACCACGAGCGACTTAGGACGGGCAATGAGCACAGCCATCGCCTCCGTCGCGTTATGGACAAGGTTGATGAGTGTCTGCTGAATTTGGACGTGGTCCCCCACGGTCCTCGGGAGATCGACCGCCAGTTCCGTTTCAACCACGATGCTGTTGTCACGAAGTTCGTCCGAGAGCACGCGAAGCACCTCGGTGACAATCTGGTTGATATCCAGCGGTGCTTTGACTGGTGCTGCCTGCTTGAAGAGGGCACGAATTCTCCGCACCACTTCGGCCGCGGAATGCCCGTCCCTGATGATCCGCTCGAGGGTCGCCTGAGCCCGCTCGAGATTCGGCGGATCGTGCGACAGCCACGTTTGGCTCGCATGAGCATTCGTCACGACTGACGCCAATGGCTGATTGATTTCATGAGCAATGGACGCAGACATCTCGGCAACGGTTGCGATCTGCATCGCAGCGGATAGCTTGCGCCGCGTGCTGCGCAGTGCTTCTTCCATCTCCCTGTTGTCGTTGACGTCAAGGCTCACAAAATACCAACACACCACACGGCCGCTTCGATCGAGTAACGGCTCGGCTCTCTCGTGGAACCAGCGATACTCTCCGTCGGCGCGCCGGAGTCGAAACGTGTCTTCCCACGGTTCTCCAGACTCTAGGGCACGACGAAATTTCTGCCAGTGACTGTGTCGATCGTCCGGATGGAAGACGTGCCAGCCGGTCTGTTCCAACTCCAGACCGGTATAATCCACGATGCGCCGGTTCACATAGTCCGGCGTGCCCTCGGCGGTCGTGCGCGAGACGAGGGCAGGGATCGTTTCCACGAGCAATCGGAGGTGTTGTTCACTGTCTCGAAGAGCTTCTTCCGCCCTCCTTTGATCGTCGATGTCGGTGAGCAAACCGTACCATCGGACGATGCGGCCTCGATCATCCAGGAGCGGATCGACGCGGACATGGACCCAGCGGTAGACACCATCGAAGCGCTTCAAGCGATGGTCCAGTTCCAGCGGCTGTCCGAGTGCGCTACAACGCAGCCACTCGTTGATCACGATCTCTCGCTCGTCCGGGTGAATGAGGAGGTTGAGACCGTCGAAGCCCCTCAGTTCCTCAACGGTGGTACCTGTGAAATCGAGGAAGCGTTTATTGGCGTATTCCTGCTGGCCCGCCGAATTGGCGACGGCGATCATCCCCGGAACACTGTCGACCATCTGACGGAGCTCGTGTTCGCTCGCCCGCAGGGCATCCTCAGCCCGCTTCCGATCGTCGATGTCAGTTCCCGCTGCATACCATCGGATGAGTTCTCGTCGTTGGTCTCGCAGCGGGTTGTACTGGATTAAGAACCACCGATACTGACCGTCCTTGCGGCGCACTCGTCGTTCGTACTCGAATGGGACTCCTCGCGAGATCGCCAGGCCGCGCTGGTCGCGCAATCGCTCGGTATCCTCCGGGTGAAATACGTCGCCGAAGCTTTCCGTCCTTACTTCCTCTTTCGTCAGGCCCGTGTAGTCCAGTACCGCCTGATTCGCGGACAGAAATGTGCCGTCAGCCCGGAGCGAGACGATGAGCTGAGGGATGGCATCGATGATGGTTCGGAGGTCAGCTTCGGATTTCGCAAGCTCTTCGAACGCACTCGTGAGCGCCGCCTCGTTGCGCTTGCGCTCATCGACATCCGTTTGGAGAACGAACCAACGGAGGATGCAGCCTTCCGCATCTCGCACAGGGAGACCTTGCGCATGGAACCATCGGTAGACCCCATCCGCGCCCCGTTGGCGGAGCTCGACGTCGTAGGGCTGACCACTCTCGATTGACCGCGTCCACACGGCAATGACGCCAGGGAGATCGTCTGGGTGAACGGCGTCTGAGCTCGACCACTCTTTCATCTCTTCGAGGGTCTTGGCGAAGTAGTCCAGAACCTGGCGGTTGACAGTCTCGACCGCGCCATCAGGTGTCAGGACCGCGACCAGTGCGGAAATGCCGTCGACGATCTGGCGCAGTGTGAGGTCGTCCTGCACAGCGCCATTCTCCGCCATTTACGACGCGGGATGCGCGTGACGCTGGCGTGGTTCCAAATCAGCGCCCGCCTGATGCAAAGCATGTGCGACACGCGCACCAATCGCGTTAATCGCCCGTATCATCTTTGCCTGTGGCAACGAACCGGCGTTCATCTGAAAAGAGATCCGAGAGAGGCCCCCGACTGCAGAACAGGCAGATTGGGAACGCAACGCCGAGCACAGCGGCAGCCATAGTCATCTGGATCTCGTGGTTGAACGGCCATCATGACAATGGGCGTTCGTCGATCCAGTCAACGTACAACCGGCGTTCGGCGAAGAGCCACGCCCCTTCGATCTTCACGAACGTATCCTGGTACCGGAGCGACGCGACCATCAAGCGCCGCTTGCCGCCGTTGACCGTGACGTGATGCGCGAGACAATACGCCTCCCCCGTGGCTCGATCGTCGGTCAGCCTGAAGATCGTGCTCTGTCCGACGAAGTGCGTCGTGGCGTCGTACTTGTTCAGGTCTGCAAAGACTGGAGCGAGCGCGTCGCGCGAGTACAGCTCCATTGAGGGCGTTGGGTTCCTTGCGTTCATATACACCACGAAGTGCGTGTCCGGCGTAAACAGCGACATCTGACCGTTTGCATCGCGGCGATCGGCGCAGTGCGCATACGCCTCGACGAGCTCGCGGATCGCAAGGCGGTCGGCCGCCTCATTGGGAGAGACGGTGAGGTGTTTGCTCATGAAGCAAGTCTCCGTTGAAAGCTCAGGGTAACTGGTCGAAAAAGAGATATACGGCGGCAATCCGGCCGTCCCGGGCAATGATGAAATCAGTCCCGGCGTACGCTGGTGCCTCACCAGAACGGCCCGAGACCCACCGGACCCGCCCGCCATTGCCCAATTCCTCGGGCGGGGCAATCGGCTGATATCGAAAATCGGGGTGCGTTGCCTTGATCGCGCCAGCGACGCGATCGATCTCGTCGCGGCCACGGTAGACGCCCCTGGGCTCGTAGAACACGCAATCGTCGGTGAAAATCTCGTCGATGGCCGCGCGCCGACGCGCGGGATCGTTTTCACCGAAGACGTCATCAAGATTACGGGTCAACAAGGTCGAGATGGTGTAGGACACGGCGTGTCTCCTCTCCGCATTGGGAAACGTGCGTCGAGCGCACTGGGCGGACGGCAGACCCGCCCACGAGACGACGGGGCGGGTCGTTGCGCGCAGGCCACAGACCCGTCCCGCAGAGTGGCGGTCATCCCCGGAACACGGGCGTTGCGCCCGATGCCGTACGCCGATCGCCTCTCGCGTCTAAGCGTTCCTTGAGTTCACGGATATGCCGCTCGCCCGCCGCGAGAGCGTCCGCAGACGTGTGGACGGAGTACGCACCTAAATGCAACTGGTACGGATGCGGCACGGCAGAGCCCAGGACGAAGGTTGCGCCAGTGCCTTCCGCTCCCTCAAACGTCAGGGGTGCCTCGCCTGCCTCGAAGATCACGAGTTCGCCGTTCGACAGCCGCTCGCTGCCGCTGAGCGCGCCCTTGGCCACCGCGACCCAGCCAACGGTGTGCCCGACAGGTGGTTGATAGCTCCAGCGTTCACCTGGCTTGAGCGTGATCAATAGGTAGTTGATCCCGCGTGGAGCCCTCACTGGACTCGTCGCGGTTTCGTATGCACCGACGATGAGGCGTGCCGGACCAATGTGCGGCACGAGCTCGGCGCCGAGGTACTGGCCTTCTGGTTCGGCGCGCTCCAGTTCAGGCGGAAGGGCGATCCACAGCTGGAAGCCCTGCACGAGAGGCGATGACCCAGCGGATAGCTCCTTGCCGTGCCACATGCCGAGTCCGGCACGGGCCCATTCCAGACCGCCGTAACCGATCGTGCCGTGTCCCGCGACCGGGTCGTCAAAGGTCATGTCACCGTCGGTCACCACCGTGACGGTTGCGATGCCCGAATGTGGATGCACGGGCATGCTTCCCGCCAACGCTCGCATGTCCGCCTCGAACAG
>Ga0075424_100007716_pt1 | contig 10464 bp, 14 predicted proteins | sample SoiMethybrSBSTD3_FD_75301 | JGI IMG/M metagenome (GOLD analysis project Ga0075424, IMG submission 75301) | Bulk soil microbial communities from a Populus tree surrounding site in Tennessee, USA - Soil MetaG P. TD hybrid SBSTD3 | ecosystem: Environmental > Terrestrial > Soil > Tree plantation...
TCTTGTCGCCATAATATCATAACTCATATCTCTTCAAGCATTCCGTTATCATTGATCAGTCACAAGGGGGTTTGATTGAAATATTGTATCGGAACATAATTTCAATTACTTATCTTATTCAGATTGTATTTAATAGTCATTTGATTATAGTAAAAGAATATCGTATGGGCCCAAGGGGATTTGAACCTTGCATGTAGTAGGGTTCAACCAGCCTGTATTTAGTTTTTTATTAAGAACTGAAGTTATATAAAAATAAGAATTATAAAAATGAATTTAATCCGAAATGGAACCAGTGGAATTTGAACCTTGCTACTAAGTGGGGTCAACATCTAGTTAAACGCTGTATTACCATCGATTCTTTGGCCTCTATAGTCGTTCTGTCTTACCAGTGAATTTTGATCCTAACCTTTGCTGGGGCGTGACGGGAGCTAGTCTTTGCTCGGAAGTGAGCCAGTCTTTGCACGGAACCTCTAACCATTATAAAATTTACATAGATCAATATTATGATCAATTGACATGAGATCCAATTTACTAATAACCGGATAATAAGTCGGATGTTTTTGGAGATCCGAATTTTGCTCCGGCCATTTGAAGAGCGGTTTTAAGACTGATTTATTACCTGTATCCTTAAATCGAATGTCATGCTAAATTCTATTGTCTCCTATCCGTCCATTACAGCCTCTTAGAGTAATGTATATAATCCAAATTCAGAATTTTCTTCTAATTTTAATTGATGGACTGTCTTACCTTCATTGTCAGTATATTTCAGTTCTAATATTGCGTATTCTTTTTTTGATGGTTAATTGTAATGTTGTCAAGATCTGATAATTGAGCTAAAGTATGTGGGTAACACCGATAAGGAAGTTTATATTTTGCAGATCGATGTTGAAGATAGATATGCGGAAGAAATGGTTAGAAAGGTACAGGCATTAAGACAATTAGACTCTGATGCCATATATTGGACGCATCGTTCCTTGACGTTTACTAATCAATACGGACAAAAAAACACAATTGACATTTATCCCCTGACACCTTTCCTTGCAATGGGAGAAGAAATAATATGGCAAAGTCCAAAAGCGAATATAAATGACAAGAAAAAGAAGGTAGTTTGGATAGATGCTGTAACAAATCACAGAGTATTTCAATATAGTTACGAAGAACACAAAGATGCTGTGATTCTGTTTCCTAGTGTGGAGGACGTTAAAATTACTAATGAAGCTAGAGGTGCAGGGCTTCGGATATATAATACAACTTCACCTTATTTGACTGGCATACAAGCTTCTGGTGCAACGGGTATAGTTGGAGATATTGTTATCTACTCACAAGGTACACCTTGGATAACCTTTACTCAAGTCAATGATCCTGAAACACTTTCAAATGTGTTAAGATCTTTTAATCAGCAGCAATCAAATGTACTGGTAACAAACGGGGAAACTGGGCCAAACAGTAGAGCAAGCTCAAGTTGAACAGTCGGGCACTAGTGAAAACATTGCTGAAGCCAATATCATATCATGCACAAAATGTGGTAACCATAACCCGACAGGTTCTAAGTTTTATAATAACTGTGGATCTCAATTGTCTCCTGCTTGTCCTAAATGTGGATTTTCTAATCCCACGGGAGCTGCGTTTTGTGGACAGTGTGGATCAAAATTATAATAATTTAGGCTGTGTTCTTTTGGATTGACATATGTTATGACACTTTGAAAATCCAGAAAGTACAAAGATGCCAAAATTTCAAAGTGGTGGTATCTTTGATGAAGAGGTAAATATCTTGGGGCCAAGAATGAAACTACATATGTCATCTATGCGCTGTACTGAAAGTTTTTTTAGTAAAAATGTCAAGTTTATGAACTGTGGCTATACTCATGACATAAATCCATCAGGTACTAAGACATTTGCAAACAAAGACTTATTCCACCTATCTATATTCTCAAATAGATGTGATTTTTATGACCCCGACAGAGAGCTCAAATACAAAACGGAATGTGTCAATACTGGATTGGGCGGTAGCGATGGCAACAGCGCCGATAGTTCCTCATTTTCTATATCCCCCGGGTCTTCATCTCCTAGCAATGACGAGGATTTTGTACCATTGTGTCTGATTCACAAATTGGCCAACCCCATATATACATAAAGTGAAGAATTTAAGAATTAATCAAACTGATTTATTTATAGCGGGTTTAGAAAATAGAACGGTTCACTCGTATCGTATGATATTTACTTATATTCTATCCTCAATAATTATGATAAGTCAATAATAAAACAACAATTCTTAAATTTTGGAAGTATCTGATTCTCATAGTTATTGGCTAAAGATGCGTGGCGTGGGGTTAGAAAGAAGGCACTGGTAATAGCTGGGAGTGACTACAAATACTTACCATCTCTAAAATTCTGCAAGAATGATGGATTACAAATGATACAGACTCTTAGCGAAATCGGTTTTGAAGTAGTTAACGATGAAAAACTAATAGGAGCTGTGAAATACGATGATATGAAAAATGCAATTACAACGTTCTTTGGAGATGATGAGATCCTATCCAGAGATACATTATTTTTCTATTTTTCTGGTCATGGTATAACCGATGAAACTGGAGATGGATATTTTACGGTGTACGAAACTGTTCCCGATCGTGTATATGAGCTGGGCATGGCCATACCCTTTTCATACATAACGGACAAACTCTATCAAGTAACTAATTCAAGGAAAGTCATTTCTGTACTAGATTGCTGCTATGCTGGACTAGCTAGGGTTGGCGACAAAAGTAGTCCCGACAAAGAAGCTCATGACGCAACTAATGGAGGTCAATCTATTAACAAGAAATTCAAGGAAGGTGAAGGAAAATATATTCTATGTGCTTGTTTAGGTACACAGGAAGCACAAAGTACTCTTAAAGAAGATTATAGTGTATTTACTTACTACATTTTGGAAGGACTAAAGGGAAAGAATAAGTCTTATTTGGATAGTGATGGCAATATTACGCCCGTGAATTTGGGTGCGTTTGTTTATGATTCGTTTACCAACTTGCCCGTCAAACAAAGGCCAAGACAGAAACCAATAATTCAAGTTAGTGCATCTGGGAATGTAATACTAGCAAGCTATCCTCGACCAAATCTAGAATCTGAGTATCAGACTTTCCCTCTTAGAATATTTAATAAGATTATTCAATATGGAAGCAACCAGCAAAAGCTATCAGCGTTACAAACACTGACAATAGCCCTACTTTCAGAAAAATCAAAAAAGACTATAGGTAGCTTCGTAACCAATGCAAAGAACATAACTATCAAGGATGCAAGAAAGTCTAAACTCAACTATTCTTCCTCAGGTTACAAACTTGCTGACCATTCAGAAAATGATACTGATGCAATTGACGTATATTACGCACTAAGTTTGGCATACGACTTGTACAAGAATATTTTCGGAAGAGATTCAATAGATAATAAAGGAAAGTCATTAAGTGCGTTAATACATTATCCTCAAAATAATACGTTCTTTGATGGTGTGAATTTTATTTATGGCGAAGGGGACGGACAAATTACACGTAAATTTACACAGGCAATAGATCTTTCAGGGCGTCTCTTTACTTATGCCGTAAACCAGTATGACTGTAATCTTCGGGTTGAAGGGGAACCCGGTGTAATTGGTATCCACTTAGCTGATGTTTTTGGATCGTTACTTAAGCAATACGAAATGAATCAACAATCTGATGAAGCCAATTGGTTAGTTGGAGAAGGGATCTATACGGACAAGATAAAAGGCAAAGCTTTGAGGTCATTAAAGGCTCCAGGCACTGCCTATGATGATCCTGTTCTAGGAAAGGACCTTCAGCCAGAACATATGAAAGATTATGTTAGAACTGATACAGATAACGGTGGAGTTCATATCAATTGCGGTATACCTAACAAATGTTTCTATTTGATCGCTACACAACTTGGAGGTTACGCTTGGCATAAAGCGGGAAAAATTTGGTACAAATCCATGAACGAGGATCTTACATCCAATGCTACACTTCAGGATTTGGCTAATATTACCATCAAGGTAGCCGGCCGTATATTTGGTTCAAAAGGGAAGGAGGAAAGAATAGTAAGGAACGGTTGGGAAGCCGTTGGTATAAGAACTTGATTCTCGAAAGAAGATAAGTCTAAGATCGAGGTGAAATCTTACCTTGACCTTAATCCTAATGACATAGTTACATTGTGTTCATTTACTATTGAACATAACATAACATCACATCTTATTAACGGCCTCTTGTATTTGCTCCTCATTTATGTTCTGGTACTGCATAACATTCGCAAGTTTTACTGCTGACTTTCCTTTGCCAGGTGGCTTACCTTGTAAAGTCTTTATTCCAGATTTGTGTAGATCACTCATAAATCGTATCCATTGTTTAAGTTCCTTTTTTAGATCCATCTCTGGTTGACCCTTTGTAGTTCCCAAGATATTTTGAAGTTGATCGAACCCAAGAATAATTTGAAGTCTTATTCTTCTGCACTCCTCATTTAATGGGCTATTAGCATCGATTTTTTCTATCTCTTTACATAACATAACTTGTGTATTGTCCAAATTGACTGCCAATTCTGACGCTTTATTCAGTTCAATAATTTTATTTTTGAATTGTCCTAACTCAAAATTGCCAATTTCAGACTTGGCTCCCGTGATTGTAATTTGATTAGTGGTATATTTGATTAACTTACCACAATCATTCCCCTTAAGCCATCCTACAATTTTAAGTAGCGGATTCATAGTGAATTTTTCTAATAACTAAGTATTAAGTATACCTTAATTATAGCGGCATATCTAAGTCCACTTCAATACAGGGTGTTTAATATCTGGTCAATGGCTGAAAAAGTCAAATGTCCTAAATGTGGATATTTAAACATGAGTTGGAATTCTTTGTGTTGGAAATGTCATCAAATATTAAAACATGATATAAAGTAATGACAGATGATGATCTCTCCAAATGGACTATTCTATCGTTAATAATAGCTACTGTTTTAATTTCTTCCAGTCGCCTATATCATGTCGTGGTCCATTTGATGCTGCACTACCAGTATAATCAGCCATAACCTCCAAAACATAGTCTATGTCATTCAGTTTTTTTAGAATTTCTAGGTTCAAACGGTGATGTGAGACATAGTGAGTACCCTTATCGTAGATGGCAGGAACTGATCCAGTCGTCTGCAATATATGATCTCTTGATTTCTGTGGATCTGTTCCATCTTTCGTGAACACTTCAACAGTATACATTGGTTTTGGATTTTTTGGATCTTGTTGCAAACGTGTAACGAGATCAAAAACTAAAGCAGGATCTACTTTATAAAAAATCCTGTGATATGTTTCTGCTAACTTTCCACTCTGTAGATTGAGATCTTGTATTTCAGCAATACCTTCTTTCTGTTCACTCAAAGTGATTCCTTCCCTCCCATAATTGTGGCCTCTTCGTGTAATTCTCTAGCCTCTTTTCCATATTCATGTAGTGAGTAGTTACTTCCATCCTTGTATTCTAATAATACAAAACAGTAGTCTAGTCCATTACTTAGTCTGTAATCTTTAGGCGAAATTTTTACGATAGTTGCTCCAGTATCTTGTAATTTCATTAGTTGTCTAAGCATATCTCTTCCGTCAATAGAGCCATGTGGCTCCGTCATTCGACGCTGACTCTCAGTAGGTAACATAGTGATTACATAAGTATTCGATAATATATGATCCAGTCAGCTTCGATTATGGTAAATATAAAATTAAGCTTATTTATCATAATCTCTATAATAATTGTAAGCGTTTCAATTATTCCTGTGAATATATTTCGGATAAACTCTGAAATCCGGCTCTACTCCCAATGGCGTTTTAACTAGTTTTATCTATGTATCTATTTTCTAACTTATTTTATGACCTTGCCCAAATCTTGAATTTTTACAGCGAATTTATTGCGGCAATCAGGACAAATAAAAAATGCTATTGCATGTGTTCCGCTATCGTGATTCTCAAAATCGATGACTGACGCAGTGATACGGTCTTGATTGTTGCAATTAATGCATAGGAAAACCATCGATCTGATACGTTCAATAATTTCTTGTTTTAGCCTGGAATGGTCATTACTCATTTCCAAACGCCAATTTATAAAACTGTAGAACTTAATAAATTTTTCTTGGTTTGACTAATCTATCTTACTTTTTATCTATTCACTAGGTTTAATATTGAATGCTCAATTTCCGTAAGTTTAGCTGGTTTCACTAATACGTCGATTTTCTTGTTGCGAAATTTAGGATTCTTTTCAATTTGTTCGGGTTGACTATAATCAGCAGTGATGAATAGTATCGGAGCTGACGGATATGCATCCAAGATTTCTGTCGCTACCTCCATTCCACTTTTCTTACCTGGTAACTTCGAGTCTATTAGATAGACATCTGCCCAGTGTTTTTCAAGATCCATCTCAATGTTATCTCCTTTCGTATAGCGCGCAATAACGTGATATCCTCGATTTGACAGGTAATCGCTATAAACAGTCAGAATGTCCTCATCGTCTTCAACTATCATGATTTTAAGGCTTTTTTTTGAATTCTTTCCAAGGAATTTCACTCGCCAGTAAATTATATTACATTCAATAAATTATATAACTATTCAATTGTCTGAATAAATTCAAAAAATATTGTTTGATATGTATAAGTAATTGCAGGTTCTCCCTCTCCATAAACGGCCTCATATACCATATCTTCAGTTAGCCTAATTAGATTTCAAAGACTATGACTGTAGAACAAATATTACAAAAAGAAATTGAAGAATCCAGGACATGGCTTGATCGAGAAAATGAAGAGACTACATACAAACGGGATCTTCAAAAGAGGATTGAACTAATTAAATGGGCTCTAGAAAATATGAAGAATCCTAATATCTATATTTGTGCTCTTATTGAGAATAAAATGAATGAAATTATAGAGACAATAAATAAAACTCATTCAATTTTGGAGGCTGACAAATTGCATAGTGAACTAAGAATTTTGAATTGGATTTTGTATCAAGTATCTAGTAACAAGTCAACATAGTTTGAAATCTAGGACGATTTGTTAGATGTTCTTTTATTTTCAAATGCTTGTACTAGTATTACTTCTCATAGATTTTGGCATTTTCTACATAGGCTTGTGAGCCGTCAGGTTTCTTCCATTCTAAAGATATCTCATAATATTCCATACCTTTGAAATTATCAATAGAAGACGTCATCTTAAATGAAGATTTATGATTTGGCTTAAGAGTATGAATGTGCGGAATGGTGAACTCACTTCCTATAACTCCCTTATCTTTATCATAAACAGTTAATCTAACCAAGACAGATTTGGCAGTATCATTTCCTTTATTTTGAATCTGCCCTTCTAAAACACGATAACCAAATGACGCGTTGTTTAATTTCTGACTTAGTAATACTAATCCAGAAACATTTGAATTCTCTGATGTTGTAGAATTGGATGAAAAATTGGACGAATTTTTTAGATTGCTTTTGGTGCCTGATTTTTCGAAAAATTGACCATACACAAAATCAGCATTCTGGAATTGCACTCCACCGATGAATAATACAAATGTCAAAGTTATTATTGCAAGTGAGATTTTGAAGGCCGACATATTACTGCCATTTATTAAACGAATAAGGACAAAAATATCATAGAATTGCTTCTTAGACTCGCTAAACGAAACATATACACCTGCTTCTCCTTTTGATAGTCCGTCATAAAGGAAGTGACTAGTAAGTATAGTCTTGCCTGTGCCAGGATTACCTGCCACTAATACTGTAGAACCTCTTGGGATTCCACCTTCAATAAGAGCATCCAAACTAGCAATTCCTGTTGAGATGCGTTCTAGGGTCATGTCTAGCTGATAATCAGTAACTAATATAAGATTTCTCGAGTGCCAGACCAAAGATACTAAATATCTGTCTAGAGATCGAGCGAAGAAAAATCGATCATTAGTGATAAATCATTAAGCAATCAAAGTTTATAATGATACTAATCTTTATGAATATCCTTAAAAATCTAGATCATCTTGTGGCTCCGAAAAATTCAGTCGGTATTACTTGTCTGGTAAATTATGTATATCAAATAGAACTGGTGGGATTATTCATGGATTGCTTTGCCATTACATTATTTTATATTTTGTTGTGGTAGTTAAAGTACGCAAAACTCTCCTGGTGGGATCATTATTGGTCTTGTCGTCTGATCCCATCAGTATGACTTAAATTGTTTTATATTTTGTAGGCAGTATAATAAGCAACGTCGTGACAGCATCATCCGTGGTGACCGGAACTGACGATATTCAGGTTGATAGTGTCGGACAAGTTACTAAATTAGGTAAAGATATTAAAAAAGTCGAAAGAGGACTAAAAAGACTAGTTAACGACCTCAGACATTGCTCTGAGTACTTGAAATTAGTCTTAATAGTCGCCTGGCTATAAATAGACCATCATATCCTGATTCTCTTAATATCCAAGTAATTGTAGACGCCGTGTAAACTGGCAGAAAGTCACCTAGGGGTATGAATTCAGCGAGATTCATTATGAATGAAACCTTACTTTTAGTTATAGAGTATAGCATGCTCATTACAACTAAGTCAAATATATCTCCAATGATCGGCATTCCGAGCAATGGAGCCGCAGTATAGTCTAGCAGATCGGCCACTATCGAAATTGTAAGTGCCAGTGCCATTCTTAGTTTTGAAAAAACTCTCTCGGCAATCCTACTCCATATCTCCTTCAATGTAAAAAGTGGCAATACAAAATAATTTATACTTTGTTTATTTATGGAGGATTCAAAATTTGTCCGTTACCCGAACCCCAATTGCCCGAATTCGTAACAAGAGCATCACTGCTTGAAAATTTTAGAATGCGAGTTTCCTACATCGTATTTTTACAAGGAAATTATTCTGACAATCATGACACTACTCTTCAATGCGATTATTTCTCCATCTTGATTCTTAATCCAAAGTGCCCTAGTTCGAAAAGCTAAGGCAGACTGACACTATGTATCTCGTTATCACAATTCACGCACATGAATCTATTACAACCTTCACACCATTGTACTTTACTTGTTGTGCTACAATAATCGCATGACGGCAACCCTATTGCACCACCCTCAGTTCAGTTTTTATCATTCCTTTACCCATGATACTAGCATTAAGGACAATATTCCTTTTAACAGGTACTTATTAAGAAACATAGATTAGTAATTACTATACTGTCTATACCGTCAACCGAACAAGGAGAAAGTTTTATTTTACCCCCAGCGGATATTTCTTGGAATTGAAAAGCTTAGACGATGAATTAGGTCCATCGCTTCATAAATTAGAGAAAAACCTGAAACGGCAAATGTCTACCTGAATTGTTCCATAGAAAAACCATATCAGTTACTTGAAGGTATAACGTTTGAATTAAAGGGATCTATCAAGATATCAAAACAAGACGCTGTAAGAAGGATTACTTTCTTTCCACGGAAGGAAAGAGTACATATTTTAGAAGAAGGGACGCTAGGTGATGCTCATCCGGTAGAACTTAGTTATACTAAAAATGAAATAACAGAGGAATTCGTAAGAAAAAAATTGACTGGGTTGATAAAAGAATATGTTGAAAAATTATTGACTGGTTTTAAATAAACATATCTAGCATAACTAGTAGGAAGTTTGTTTACCAACTGACTAGAGCATTTTGAGCGCTAGGTGCGAAATCTAAAACAAAATCAAGAATTACAATTCCTAAATTAGATATGAAATGTAAATTAGTTTAGTTAATTATTAATAGAAAAAAGGAGAGGAAGTTATTTTGCATCGACTTCCTTATACTGTTGTAATAAGCGCAGCATATTCAGCGCTATGATAGTCTTTGCCGCTTCCTTCGGGTCCATTCCTTTTATTACCACGATTGTGCCTTTATCCTCATCCGCAGCCATTTGAGCCAAAATTGGGTGCCTTTCTTTTATGTTTTTGCTCAATGTATCAACATCTATTAGTGCTGTCAAGTTGCCTTGTTTTTGAGTTGCATTATCCTGTGCTTGAGTTGCATTATCTTGCGCAAGTACCATATTCACAGGATTTACTACCACCGCAGCAGCTAAGAGCAGTGTGACTGTCGTAATGATGATTGGCACTTTCGTGAATTTCTGGTTTACCATATTTAACGTTAGAATTTTATAGTTTAAATAAATGTCAGAAGAAATGTCGAAAGTTGATTTGTTATATCGCCTGCAGGTAACAAGTCTAGCTTCGTTTCACATTTGTTTTCATGTTAATTGGAAAAAATAGCGATTTCAATTTGCAGTATTGCTAATATTGTAATGCTTGTGGATTTTAATACTAATAAGCAATAAAGTCCATATAATAGTGACTAATTCTCAAACTTGGAAGGAATGGTAGCGGGTTGTTCAAACTTTAGTGGTTAAGAAACGATTGATAGCAATCGTGGATGATGAACCCGATATTTTAAAACTATACCA
>Ga0075424_100007717_pt1 | contig 10464 bp, 7 predicted proteins | sample SoiMethybrSBSTD3_FD_75301 | JGI IMG/M metagenome (GOLD analysis project Ga0075424, IMG submission 75301) | Bulk soil microbial communities from a Populus tree surrounding site in Tennessee, USA - Soil MetaG P. TD hybrid SBSTD3 | ecosystem: Environmental > Terrestrial > Soil > Tree plantation...
ACGCTTAGGTGTGAAATCGGGTCCAGGAAAGACCGAGCGCGCGGCCCTAGAGAGTGAACTATTCAAAGTGCGCGAGCAGCACGCCGCATCCCTCGCCAAAGGTTTGTCTGGCGCTTTCAGTCCCGAGGAGGAAGCGGCGCATGAGGAACGCGTAAAACGGATGGCGTGGCTACTCCAGCAGTTAGAGCACTCGATGACAGTATGACTCCGCGCACTCGTGACGTAATCGTCGCTGAGATCACCGAACCACGGAAACAGCAATTGGAAGCTGCCACAGAAGCCGTGTTCGGAGGCTTGACACGCGAACAATAGGCCGAGCATCAAGAGCGCGCTGACCGTGTTGCACGTATGATTCGTGAATTAGATATCCTTGATGAACTCAGCGGACGAAGCGCATAAGGTTCTACTTGCCTGCTTGGCGCTTCATTTCTTCACTGTCCAGGTAGCGGCCAACACTGAGGGCCTCTAGCTCGCGGGCCTCTGCTAAGCTGATGAAAACCCGGACCACGCCTTTGTCTGCGCAATCGTCAGGCTTGTCACTCCCACTGAAGCCGAGACTGTGGTGGACACTACGGCGGCTAATATCACAAATCGCCACACGTCCTTTAATCGCGATAGCGAAATCTGGAAATTGCCCACTCGCTTTAAAAGAAGACCAGCGACAACGGCACTTGCAGCGTTGCCCGCGCATATACCGATTGCTGCGAGGGTGGGAATTGGACTGAAGAAATTAACAACGAAGGCCGCTAGCGCGATTGCGGGAGCGATCCAAATACCATAAATCAGCACGGCTGCTACCGCTATCCCAGCCGCAGGTCAAACCGGGGAAACGTTTGAGCTTGTAAAAGGAATGGCAAGACCGAGCTTGCCCGCTCCAACGTAAAGAAGGAAAATCAATGCGAACCGCAGGGAAGTGTCATATAACAAGTGCGCCATTCCCTGCGGCCTCGGTTCATCTACGAAAACGGTTCGTGAGGACGCCATTCGCAAACCCGCGTAATCTGCAAGGGTTTTCTTAATGAAATTGGCCGACAGAAACTCTGGCCAGACCGCCTATCTTAGAACAGACGCACCGAAACCTTTAGAAACAGACGCACCGAAAACCACGAATCTCCGAGGTACAGTCTTCATTGTATTGACAATCGAACTTCAATCGATTGGCATAGCCTGGCTGGTAGAAGCACGCTAAGCCTATCCGATACACTCCTTGCACAGTTGGCTGTCCACCCTTTCCACGCCCAGCCCTGAGCCTCACGGAATTCTATCGCCTGTAAGGTTATCGATCTTTTGCATGATCCTTCTCGCCCATTCGACCGCCGACGATACTGGTGTGCTTTATGACTTGAAGACCTGTTCAACAGCCGTCTAAGCGCACGAACCGAATCCTTGGTACTCACCCATAAACAGCCCTGCAGAGCGAGGTGTTGCGCCAGATCGCCGAACGCTATGCCCCGCCGGGAATTGATTTCATTGATGTGGAGGTGCGGCCTTTCGACCTCAGCTCGTGCACTCTTCTCGTCGGGAAAAATTTTGGACGAAACCAATAGGAATCTTGTTCTCGACCCGCTTGCCATCCGACTTACGAGTAGTGCGGAAGAACAATACCCAAGTTTCACCTTGAGCGCGTTTTTCCTTCTTCAGCCAGCCGCGTTGATGTCTTTGCGCCATTTCAGCACCTCCGTTGGGAAAGCCGGACGCCTAATAGCATGATCCCAAAATGGCAGGCACGCTCCCCCACGTCTCAGTTAATGGGGCGCACAGACAGCTCGGCAGTTCTGCAGCGGTTAGGGATATTATGTCGAAACGATCCTTGACATTGTTGGATTGGATCGATAGGTAGTCCAATGCGCTTGGGGTTGAAATACTGCAGGTTTGCAGTTCTATTGGCTGTTGCTCTCCTCGCGGGTGACGGGCAAAGCCAGACAACCACGTCTGGAGGTTTATCAGGTGTGGTCATCGATCAGACCAATGCTGTTGTTCCCGATGCTGCAGTTGAAATTACAGACGTCGCTAAGGGAACCGCCCAATCTGCGAAGACGGATGTTGAAGGCGCGTATCAGTTCTCCTTCTTGCGTCCAGGCAGATACACGCTCAAAGTCGCGCACACTGGATTTCAGGAAGAACGAGAGTCAGTCACCATCCAAGTCGGGCCTCCGGCAACGGTGAATGTCACCCTTCAGGTTGCGAAAGCAAGCAGTGAGATTACGGTCTCTGACGAAGCGCTGATCATTCAAGCCGAAACTGCTGACGTCTCTGTGACTATGAATCAGAAGCAGGTTTCCGAGGTTCCGAATCCTGGCAATGATTTGACCTACATCGTGCAGACTTCGCCTGGCGTGGTGATGAATACCGACAACGGCTTTGGATCGAAGTTTTCGATCCTGGGAATGCCAGGGTTTTCTTACGCCTTTACCGTGGATGGTGTGAGCATCACTGAAAACACTCTGAATATAGTGCGAGGTGGGCCTCTCGGCCTCACGCTCGGGGCGAACCAAGTCCAGGAAGCAACCGTCGTCACCACAGGTTATTCCGGTCAGTTCGGAAACGCCGCAGGCGGCAATATCAATTACGTGACCAAGTCAGGAAGTAACGCCTTCCATGGGAACGCGCAATATTACTGGAACGGAACGGTACTGAACGCGAATGACTGGTTCAACCAGGCATTTGGCAATCAACGCCCTCTTTCCATCGCGAATCAATGGGCGGCGTCGATGGGTGGACCAATTCGCAAAGACAAGCTGTTTTTGTTTTTTGACACGGAAGGACTGCGGCTGATAATCCCTCAGGTTCTGTTCACGGTCATACCAACACCTGAATTTGAAGCCGCAACGATCCAACATATTCAGGACAAGTTTGGTCTTGGGTCCGCATCGGATCTCTTCTACCAGAATATTTTCAAGCTGTACGAAGGTACACCTCGGGCGTCGCTGGCGCAGGATGGAGGCTTTGATCCTAACGATCCTTTAGGCTGCACAGGATTCTCGATACCAAATAGCCTCGGTACGCCCGGTCATCCCTGCGGGCGTAACATAACCAACACTCGCAGCCGGCCAAGTCAGGACACTCTCACATCGGGACGTGTGGACTGGAACATTGGCCAGAGTGACCGGGCTTTTTTCCGAGTGCAGGAGGAAGGCGGCGTTGCAGCTATTGGCGCCGACCCGATCAGCTCGGCTTTTGACGGGGACTACGATAATTCAAGATGGCAGACACAGTTGCTTGAGACGCACACGTTCAATTCCACGACTGCGAGCCAGTTTCTTGTAGGGTTGTCAGACCACTATTGGGCATACAAATCGAGCCATCCAACTCAAGCTCTGGCTGCGTTTCCAACATTCCTGAACTTCAACGTGCCGGGAACATTCACAAATTTGGGCGATTTCAACGATATTGGTTTTAATCGGTTTGATACACGTGTGCTGCAAGTTTCGGAAGATGTGGTAACAACGCGCGGCAGCCATAAGCTAGGCCTGGGGATAGGTCTGGACCGCGAACATTGGCGCGACAACTCGAGAACTTTCAATGCCGTTGGGACACTGTATCCGCAGACTCTCCGAGCTTTTTATGAAGGCGGATTTGATTCCGCTTCGGGGGATTCCACCACCTTGACACAGGCCTTTAGTTCACAGCCCGATGTCCGTGTCGCATTCGGCGGAATTCAGGCATATGTCCAGGACGAATGGCGTGCGCGAAGGAATCTGTCGCTAACAATCAGCTTGCGTGTCGAACACCGTGGAAACTTCCGCTGTGAAAATCTCTGTTTTGCGCGGCTTGTCGCTCCCTTTCAGGAAATCAGCCACGATCCCAATCAGCCCTATAACCAGGTGCTCGTTAATAACCAGAAGCACGCGCTGTTTGATCTTGAGCGAATTGACTGGTCTCCACGCTTCGGGTTCGCCTGGCAGCCATTCGGTGTGTCACACAACAGCGTGCTGCGGGGCGGAGTAGGCATTCTCTACGATCCGTTTCAGGAGACAATAGCACAACAGTTCTGGATGAATCCGTCGCCCAATTACAACAGCTTCAATGCGTTTCAGAACAATCTGACACCCGGCGAGCCCAGCAGCCTCTTCAATGACACGTTCAATTCCAACCAAGCTTTCGTGCAAGGCTTCAAGAACGGAGAGACCCTCGCGCAATTGCAACACGATGTTCCCAATTTCCTTCCACCCTCGTTGCAATCATCGGAGCGAATGATGCACCGTCCGCAATATCAGCGGTGGAGCCTCCAGTGGCAGCAGGGATTCGGTGCCAAAACTTCGGTGAACCTGGGCTACTTCGGGCATCATGGAATTCACGAGCTCGTACAAAATCCGAATGCCAATGCGTATGGTTTTGGGTCGCTGCCCGCTGCGCAGTGCAGCAGTCCACCCGTGCCTCCATGTAGTGATCCGCGATTCGGTGAGGTTGACCAATGGGCCTCGCGTGCAATTTCGCACTACCATGGCCTGGTAGCGTCATTTCGACGCGAGTTCCAGGGTTGGGGCAATGGCCTTGTCCAGGTGAACTACACGTTCGGGCACGCGTTGGATGAAGTCTCAAACAACGGAATAGTGGGCTTCACACTAGGCAGCTCCAATTCACCGCAAGATCCTTCTAACCTGCGTGGCGCCTATGGCCCCGCCGAGTACGACGTGCGCCACTCGATGAACGCCAACTATGTCTGGGAGCTTCCGGTGAAGTCAGTGCTCCGTGGACACGGCCCAAGCGCGCTACTCACCGGCTGGCAGGTTTCGGGAACGTTTTTCGCCAGGACTGGTTTGCCTTACACGGTATTCGATCCTGCCCTGTCGGGAAATCTTCAGCAAAATAACTACTTCGGAGCAATCTACGCAGTCCCGGCTGGGCCGCTTTCAGTTCATTCATCCTGTGGCTCATCGGCAGCGATTTCGCCGAATCCGAATCCACACCCATGTCTGCCGCCGCAATCTTTTGTTCAAAACGACGGCAGCACCGTGCTCAATCCGGACGCGCTGTTTGTGCAGACAGGCTGCGAAACCGGGTTCAATACTGGACATTTGCCAGGGCAACCCGATTCGTCGGGAAACATAGACCCCTGCGGCGGCCCGTTGGTTTCTCTTGCTCAAGGCCGGAACCGTTTCCACGAGCCGGGCTACTTCAACACCGATCTTGCTGTGATGAAAAAGACCAAAATACCGGGATGGGAAAACAGCTCGCTCGCGCTCGGCGTGCAATTCTTTAACCTGCTCAATCATCCGAATTTTGGCTACCCCGACAACGGCATCTCCTCGCCAACATTCGGATTGCTTGGTGGTGAGGAACAAGCTCCCAACGGCCTTCTTGGCGCCGGCTACCAATTTGGAACCCCGAGGATGATTCAACTGAAGGCTGAACTGAAGTTCTGAACCACAAATGCAGTTCAGAAATTTTCCATCATCCAAAGGTTGTTGCTGATGCTTGAGGTCGCAATAGCCAGATGGCGACCATCAGGGGAGGGCCTAGCATAAGTCCAGGGGCTGCCGGGAATCTCCCATAAGATGTGCGCATTACCGTGGAGATTCATGTAGGAGAGCACAGCGCCGCGCTTAGTGCGATCGGCGATGTAGAAACCCTTTCCGTCCCTCGCCCAAAAGAATGGTTGCATATCATTGAACCTTGCCTGTATCACTTGTGCCTTTCCGCCGTGAAGAGGAAGTATGTAGATCGGGCCCTTGGGATTTCCACTTATCGCGAGCTGGGTTCCATCCGGCGAAACGTCAAAAGTAATAAACTCAATGTTTGGGTCGAGATCAAATCGGGCAAGTTCCGGGCCACGACCTCTGAGTGGATCGATGGACGCAAAAATCAAATGTTTGCGATCTTCAGATTTTTCGCCTAACACGCACAGGTCGGACGGAGGTCTGGCACACACGATCCCAGTCGTTGGATTCGCCAATGCCGTTGTCACTGATTCCGGGGACCCGCCGGCGAGGGGAATGCGCATGATCTGAACGGGATCCTTTGGGTTGTCGGGTTTGGACGAGGGAATGCCAAACACCCATTTGCCGTCTGGAGTCACCGGAGTGTCGAGAAAATTGCCCGTTCCGGCTGAAATGCGTTCTGGCGCATCTTCGTTCAATGATTGTTTGTAAATCGCGAACTGACCAGTGCGGTTGGATGTGAAGATGACCGCCTTGCTATCGTTCGTCCAGTCCTGTGGCACGTTGAAGCTGTCATCCAAGCCAAAATGCTGCGGGTTGGCGATTCGTGTCCCTCCGGTCAAGAGGTCGGCGATGTACACGGTCCACTGACTGGAAGCCCGCACGAACGCGAGTCGCTTGCCATCGGCCGTCGTGCTCCCGCCCTGGGCGCAGAATCCGCCCCAGTTTGTCAGGCGCCTGGGTTGTTCGATCGGCTTGCCGGTACGCAGATCAAGCTGCATGGTCCAATAGTTGCAAGCGCTGTCGATCGCATCAGACTCCTGTAGTGCATAAACTACTCGCCCGTCGCGCAAAAAGTTAATGTCAGTCATTTTCTTCATCTCGGAAGGGCGAAATAAAATTGTGAGAGGGCCTCCTTTCACATCGCGGCTCAGCATCGTGCGGCCGGAATTGTCGTTCAGAATGTATGCGAAGCGCTTGCCGTCCGGCGACCAACCGAGGTTTTCGATACCGCTACCTTCCTTGGCCTCATCGAATTTGCGTGCCTGCTCGCCATTGGATCCCATGACCCAGATTTCACGCTCGCCAAATTTGCCCTTGTTTGTGTCAAAGGAAACCAAAGAACCGTCAGGCGAAACAGCGCCATCCATAGCATGATCACGAAGCTTGCGTGGTGCCCCGCCTAATACCGAGGTCACCCACATGTTGGTGTTTTCTGAACTCCAGTCGTTCCAGTGCGGCTCGGCTGCGCGACTACTAGCTAGAAACCGCGTGCCATCCGGAAACCAGGCACCACCACCAACCCCCCACTCAACGTTCTGATCCTTCAGTGCCTCCGGCTGGGGGACAGCCCGAGTCTCGCCGGTTTCAACGACTTTAATGTGCATCCCTTTTAAATCGGTGTACACCAAGTATTTGCCGTCAGGTGAAATGGCGTCACCGAGCACGGGGTTCTCGCTGGAATTAGTGGTGAGTTGATGCAGTTTGATTTCTGGAGCAACTGAGATAGTGTGCGGCTGTCTCTTCAGCAAGAACGCGATAATCCCTATGACAATCAAGCAAGCGGCTCCCAACCCGACGACCCACGCGCGCGGCAAATGCTTCGGGGCGAGCAGCCGCTGCAACTCCTCCAGGTCGGCTCGCATTTCTGTCGCAGTTTGGTAACGTGCTTCACGATCTTTTTCTATCGCCTTGTTGATGATGTTTTCGAGCTTGGTCGGAACCTCGGGATTCAATCCGCGCACGGGCTTTGGAGTTCCTCTAAGGACCGCTTCCTGGATCACTGGCCAGGTGGTTCCACCGAACGCTCGTTCTCCTGTTGACAGCTCGTACAGAACCAAACCGAATGAGAACACATCGGTTCTCGAATCAACTTTTTCGCCACGCACTTGCTCGGGAGACATATAGGCTGCTGTTCCAACGACTGCGCCCGTACGACTGAGGGTCAGATCATGGCCCTTGGACAGAGTCACGGTTTCTGTTTCGCCACCCGCGGGGTGATCGCGTTGCTCTTCCACCTCAGTTAGCTTTGCAACGCCGAAGTCCAGGATTTTCGCTTCGCCACTGCTAGTCAGAAAAATATTTCCGGGTTTGATATCACGGTGAACGATGCCATGTTCGTGAGCTGCGCCGAGGCCTTTGAGGACTTGGATTGAAAGATCAAGTACCTTCTGTATCTGCTGCGATCCTTTGGGAGCCCCTCGTGTGTGGATACATTGCTCAAGCGTTTGGCCTTCGAAAACCGGCATCACGATGAAGGGTTGGCCTTCGTGCTCGCCAAATTCATAAATCGGGCAGATGTTGGCATGTTCCAGCGCTGACGCAGAGCGCGCTTCACGCTCGAAACGTCGAAGAGCGTTCGCATCCTTGGATGACTCTTCGGGCAGGAATTTTATCGCCACTTCGCGCGGCAGCTTGACATCCTTTGCGCGATAAACAAGCCCCATTCCACCGCTCCCTAAGCCGCCAAGAATGTGATAGTGAGAAACGGTTTTGCCGCTAAGGGGAAAACCCAAGATTTGAAGCTCTGAGCACACGCTGGCTTCAATCTTGGCGGCAACTCGCCCGTCGCAAGCCAGGAGGGCCTCGACCTCCTTGCGCAGTTCGGGATCACCAGAGCAGGCGCGGTCGAGCAATTGCTGGCGAACCGTAGTGTCCGATTCGGCAACACGATGAAACAACTCTTCGATTTGTGCCCAGCGTTCCGGAGTCACTTTGTTATCCACCTTCCATTGAGCGCTGAAGCCAGGCTTCTGCCATTCTCAAATCGCGCCGGACGGTGACTTCTGAAATTTCAAGTGTCTGGGCTATCTCTTCCATTGAGAGCCCGACGAAATAGCGAAGCTCTACAGCCCTGCATTTTCGCGGATCGAGTTTCTCCAGAGCGGTAAGGCCATTGTCAAGAGCGAGGAGATCGCCGCTGCGCTCCTCTCCAAAAATCACAACAGAATCCAAAGGGACCGCTACACCCGCTCGCTTCACCGCATCCCGCTGGCGCGCGTGGTCCACGAGAATTTGACGCATCAGCCGCGCAGCCACGCCGAAGAAGTGGGAACGGTTTCTAAAATCTGGATTCTTTTGATCAACCAGGCGCAGGTACGCCTCATGAACTAACGCCGTCGGTTGCAAGGTGTGGCCTTGCTGTTCTTTCCGTAAGTACGCAGCAGCCAGTTTCCGTAATTCTTTGTACACAATCGGAGTCAGCTGGTTCAGCGCCTGCTCATCTCCATTGGCCCATTGGGCAAGGAGTTCTGTGACATTGTGGGTAGCGGACATGGTCTGCGCGGAGGGGCCCGACCCCACTCGGTGGCGGCATTTTACAACGACCGACCTCTCCAACACTCGCCGGTACGCAGGATCTGTGAGCCGAATCATCAGGCCATGATCGCTTTTCACCCCAATCTCCGCATGTGTAAGTAGAAGCAGTTCAGGCAGCGCTCAATAAGGGGAGATTAGGGCATCCCTTTCTACTTAGGGGGTGCGAACCGCTCATAACAAGGCACGAGAAGGAGAATCGAACCGACTTTCAGCAGATGCATTCGTGGTTTTCGAACGGATTCTCTCGCGTGCCTATGCACACCAAGGAGAATGAAAATGAAACGCAAGCAGGTTGCTTATCTATTCCTCATTGGCTTCGTCGCCATGCTCAGTTGGGTCTCACAAGCCTTCGCGAGAGAACCAGTAGATCCGACCACGCTCAATCCGCCGCCGCCCCCAAATTTCAACCCGGTATGCGAAAGCGTGGGGAACGGAACGATTTGTGACATCCAGTTCAGCGAACCGTTCGCGGCAGGCAGTGAGGTGACCTGCGGCAGCGGGTCGAATACCTTCGAGCCGTTCCAGTACCAAAACCGATCGGTGAGGAGCAAGCGTTACTACGACCAGAACGGAAATCTCGTGCGTACTCATTACCATGAGTACATCGATGGCACACTTGTGAACCCGATTACTCACAAGGCGCTTGCTTATTCTGGCACGCTTAATCACCTGGACGAGGAGGCCGTGCCGGGAGACGTTAGTACCGTCACCCAAGCGATCACCGGCTCGGTGAGAATTTTTCTCGGGCAGGGCAACGGCACGTTGGCTTTCGACACGGGACGGCTTGTCGATTCCCCTCAAGGGATTCTGCACGAATCCGGACAGCACCCGTTTGTAGACTATTTTGTTTTCGGACAGACAACGGCGCTGCAGCCGTTGTGTGATGCGCTGCAGTAGTGCGAGGAGAGTTTATGAAATTTCGCAATGCTTCGACGTTACGTAATCAGTTTGACGGCGATCTCGCAACCCAGGTTTTCCCTACGTGCCCAGTCGCCTACTGCGGAGGAAGGAATATGAACCCCAGAATCACTCTCCCAGCTTTGACCCTAATTGCGTTTCTGATCCTAGGGGTGGGCCGAGCCAACGCCACTTTCCCGGGGAAGAATGGTCGCATTGCATTTGTACAGTGGCCAGACATCTATACGATGAATCCGGACGGAAGTGATGTGAGACAGCTTACCAACCTCGGTCCTGACAGCGGGGCGTTCTGGCAATCCTGGTCACCCGACGGTAAAGAGATCGTTTTTATTGAATTCAGGCCACCCGACTTTCTCGGCCAGCTCTGGCTGATGAACGCCGACGGAAGCAATCAGCACTTGCTCTTGGCGGAATCGGATTTCCGTAATGAGAGACCAAGTTTCACTCCGGATGGCGGTTCGGTGATATTCACACGCTGCCGCCTAGATCTGCCGGATACTTGCGCGCTTTACCAGATGGACTTTAACGGCGGCGGCCTAACCGCGATAACGAACTTCGAGCTCGGAATTGCCGACTTGGATGGCAAGTATTCCGCCAGCGGAAACCGTGCATTCATCGGGGTTGCGCG
>Ga0075424_100007719_pt1 | contig 10463 bp, 10 predicted proteins | sample SoiMethybrSBSTD3_FD_75301 | JGI IMG/M metagenome (GOLD analysis project Ga0075424, IMG submission 75301) | Bulk soil microbial communities from a Populus tree surrounding site in Tennessee, USA - Soil MetaG P. TD hybrid SBSTD3 | ecosystem: Environmental > Terrestrial > Soil > Tree plantation...
GGCAAGTCGACCGTCGCTCGCCTGCTGGAGAAGCGGGGCGCCGTCGTGTTCGACGCGGATCTGCTCGCGCGTGAGGCCGTCGAACCCGGCACCTCGGGTCACGCCGCCGTGATCGAACGGTTCGGCGCGGATGTCCTCGCGCCGGGTGGCGAGCTCGACCGCGAGGCGCTCGCCAGCATCGTGTTCGCGGACCCCTCGGCCCGACGCGATCTCGAGGAGATCGTCCACCCCGAGGTCCGGCGGCTCTTCGCCGAGGGCTCCGAGGCCTATCGGGACACCGATTCGGTCGTGGTGTTCAGCGCCCCGCTGCTCGTCGAGACCGGCATGCACACGGCCTTCGAGATCCTCGTCGTCGTCTCGGCCACCGTCGCGACGCAGATCGAGCGCCTCATGCGCCAACGCGGCATGTCGGACTCCTCGATCCGTGCGCGGATCGAAGCCCAGGCGCCGCTCGAGGACAAGGCCGCGGTGGCCGACTTCCTCGTCGACAACGAGGGCTCGCTCGACGAGCTCGAGAGCCAGGTCGAGCAGCTCTGGAACGACCTGTCCACACGCGCGGTGGCCTGAGGGCCGGACGGGAGCGAGCCCGCTCCGTCGCTATCCTGGTGTCGTGACCTCCTCCGGGTACGCGGCGGTGTTCTTCGACGCCGGCGAGACCCTCGTCCACCCGCACCCCACCTTCCCCGACCTGTTCGCCGAGATCCTCCGTCGAGAGGGGCACGACGTCTCTCCCGAGACGATCCGCGAGCGCGGGCACGTCGTGTTCGATCGGTTCCGCGCGGCGGCCGAGGCGAACGAGCTGTGGACCACCTCGCCCGAACGCTCGCGCCGGTTCTGGCACGACGTGTACGGCATCTTCCTGCGCGAGCTCGGGATCTCCGATGCCAACGGGCTGATCGACCTCGTGTACACCGAGTTCACCGACCTCGGAAACTATCGTCTGTTCGAGGACGTCACGCCCGTCCTCGACCGGCTGCGCGACGCCGGACTGCTGCTCGGCGTGGTGTCGAACTTCGAGGAGTGGCTCGAGCGGCTCCTCGAGGATCTCGGCGTCCGTGGGTATTTCCAGGTGAGCGTCGTGTCGGGCGTCGAGGGGTTCGAGAAGCCCGACCCGCGGATCTTCCGGCTCGCGATGGCCAGGGCGGGGGTGACGGCCGAGCGGTCGGTCTACGTCGGGGACAACCCGGAGTTCGACGTCGACCCGGCGCGCGCGGTCGGCATGTTCCCCGTGCTGATCGATCGGCGCGAGCGCTTCGCCGGTGCGCCGGGCGCACGCATCACCGCGCTGGACCAGTTGCCGGCACTGCTCGGGGTGGGGTGATGTCCGAGGAGCGTTCCTACGACGTCGAGCGGGCCAACGCGATGCTGCCCGAGCTCCGGGAGCGGCTGGCGAGGATCCGCGAGGCCCGGCAGGTGATCCTGCGGGAGGCCGAGGTGGTGAAGGAGCGGATCGTCGCGGACGGCGGCGGGAGCCACGTGGAGCGGGAGTACTGGGAGGCAAGCACAACCTTGCGGACCGAGCTCCAGCACCTGGCGTCGGAGAACATCCTGCTGCGCGACCCCGAGACCGGGCTCGTGGACTTCCCGGCCGAGCTCGACGGGGAGCGCGTCTACCTCTGCTGGCGCGTCGGCGAGGAGGCCGTCGCCAACTGGCATCCGCTCGACACCGGCTTCTCCAGCCGGCGCCCGCTGTGAGCGCCCGCGCTCGGGTGGCGGTCATGGGCGCGACCGTCGAGGACCCGCCCCCCGGCATCGGAGCGATCGCCGACACCGTGGATCTCGCGTTTGCCGACGATGTCCCGTCGCTCGCCGCGGCGCTCGAGGGCAGGGACGTGCTGTTCGCCTGGCGTCCGCAGGGCGACCTGCTCTCCGGGGCGTGGCGGAGCGCGGCCGACCTGCAGTGGATCCAGTCGGCGTCCGCGGGCGTCGACAATCTGCTCTTCCCCGAGCTCGCCGCGAGCCACGTCGTCCTCACCAACGCTCGCGGCGTCTACGAGGACGCGATCGCCGAGTACGTTCTCGGGTTGTTGCTCGCATTGGCGAAGGGTCTCGGCAGGGTCCTCGAGCGGCAGGGGCGCCGAGAGTGGCGACACAACGAGACCGAACGACTCGACCGCAAGCGTGTCCTCGTCGTCGGCATCGGACCGATCGGACGCGCGATCGCTCGCACCTGCGCCGCGCTCCGGATGTCCGTCCGGGGAGTCGCTCGAACCGCCCGTTCGGGCGACGACGTGCTGGTCGAGATCTTCGGCACCGAGCAGCTCGCCGACGCCGTCGCATCGGCCGACTACGTGATCGACGCGCTGCCCGCCACGGACGAGACCCATCATCTGTTCGACCACGTGGTGTTCGAGGCGATGCAGCCGTGGACGAGGTTCGTGAACGTCGGCCGGGGGAGCACGGTCGACCAACGAGCGCTGGTCCGAGCGCTCGAGACGGGTGCGATCGCCGGCGCCGCGCTCGACGTCTTCGAGGAGGAGCCGCTGCCCGAGGACGACCCGCTATGGGCGATGCCGAACGTGATCGTCTCGCCGCACATGGCCGGCGACGCGGCCGGGTGGCGCGAGGGCGTGGTCGAGCTGTTCGTCCGGAACCTCGAGCGCTATCTCACCGGTCGCCCCCTGTTGAACGTCGTCGACAAGACCCGCGGCTACGTGCCGTCCTGAGTAGATAGCCTCCGTGGAGATGGCCGACCCCCCGATCTTCGTCTCCGAGCTCCGCAAGTCCTACGGCGACGTCGAGGCCGTCGCCGGCATCGACCTGTCGGTGGACGCGGGTGAGGTCTTTGCCCTCCTCGGCCCCAACGGCGCCGGCAAGACGACCACCGTCGAGATCCTCGAGGGGTATCGGGAGCGCACGTCCGGGGTCGTGTCGGTCCTCGGGCATGACCCGGCGAAGCGTGAGCCTGCGCTGAAGCGCCGAATCGGCATCGTCTTGCAGTCCACGGGGATCGACCCGTTTCTCACGGTGCGCGAGACGATCGAGATGTACGCCGGGTACTACCCGAGACGACGACCGACCGACGAGGTCATCGAGGTCGTCGGGCTGGTCGAGAAGCGAGACGTCCGGGTGAACAAGCTCTCCGGCGGCCAGCAGCGGCGCCTGGACGTCGCGATCGCCTTGGCCGGCGACCCCGAGCTCCTCTTCCTGGACGAGCCCACCACGGGATTCGACCCTGGCGCCCGCCGAAACGCCTGGGAGATCGTCAAGAACCTCTCGTCCATCGGCAAGACGGTGTTCCTCACGACGCACTACATGGACGAAGCGCAGAATCTGGCCAACCGCGTCGCGGTCATCGCGCACGGCACGATCGTGGCCGAGGGGCCACCGGGGAGCCTGGCCGGACGCGATCGGATGAGGACGAGGATCCGATTCCGCCTCCCACCCGGAGCTCCCGAACCCGAACGAGCCTCCCACCGACTGCCGGACGGCGGGTACGAGATCCTCGCCGACCAGGAGGAGACCACCAAGCTCGTCCACGATCTGACGGCATGGGCCCTCGAGTCGGGCTTCGTCCTGGACGCACTGGAGGTCACGCCTCCAACGCTGGAAGACGTCTACCTCGAGCTCACGGCCACCGAGGATGTGACCGCGTGAGCGATCTCGCGCTGACAGCCAGGCAGATCCGCTACACGAACAAGGCGTTCTGGCGGAACCCGGCGGCCGCCTTCTTCACGTTCGTGTTTCCCCTGATGTTCCTTGTGATCTTCGCCACGCTGCTCGGGAGCGGAACGGTCACCCTCGAGAGCGGCCGCGAGTTCAACCAGTCGACCTACTACGTCGCGAGCATGGCGGTGTTCTCGGTCATCACTGCCTGCTACACGAACCTGGCGATCGGCGTGACCTTCCAGCGAGATGCGGGGATCCTCAAGCGGACGCGGGGCACGCCGCTTCCGGGAAGCGCCTACCTGGGGGCGCGGGTGATCCACGTCATGATCATGTCGATCGTGCTCGTCGTGATCTGCGCGGCCTTCGGGTGGGTGTTCTACGACGCGGACCTTCCGACCGGGGTGGATCTGTTCCGGTCGATCGTGGTCGTCCTCGTCGGATCTGCGAGCTTCGCGGCGCTTGGCCTCGCGCTGACGCCGGCGATCCCGAACGCGGATGCGGCGCCGCCGATCGTGAACGCGACGATCCTGCCCCTGCTGTTCATCTCGGGCATCTTCTTCCCCGTCGGCCCCGATGCCCCGCAGTGGATCGAGACCCTGAGCGATATCTTCCCGGTTCGCCATCTGGTCGACGCCTTCCTGGGTTCGTTCTACGGACCTCCGCTCTTCGCCTTCTCATGGGTCGACGTGGGGATCGTCGCGGCGTGGGGGCTCGCCGGCCTGATCGTGGCGACGCGCTACTTCTCGTGGGAGCCGCGGAAGTGAAGCCGCGGCTTCCCACAACGCCGTAGAACAGGCGTGTGCTAGGCTCGCGCACTTCAGTCGGCAGGGGGTTTGTCCAGATGCGCAAGGTGTTCGCCTTCCTCGTTGTCGGGTCCCTGCTGTTCGCCGCCTGCGCGGAAGACAACCCGACGATCGGTTCCACCGGGCCGACCGCGACCGGCGGTACGGGCGCCACCGCCCCCGCCACGGCAGCCGACTGCGCCGCCGCCAACGCCGACGCGTTCAAGAGCCCGGGCACCCTGACCATCGGGACGGGGAACCCGGCGTTCCCGCCCTGGTGGGAGGGCGGGACGTCCGACGGCTCCGAGTTCGAGTTCAACGACCCGGCCAAGGGCGAGGGGTACGAGGGTGCTGTCTCGGCCGAGGTCGCCACTCGGATGGGCTTCACCTTCCCGGATCAGGTGACGTTCGTGCCGGTGTCGTTCAACAAGTCGTTCGCGCCCGGCCCCAAGGACTTCGACTTCGTGCTCCAGCAGATCTCGTACAAGCCCGAGCGCGATGACGCCGTCGACTTCAGCGAGTCCTACTACAACGTGAACCAGGCGCTCGTCTCGGCGGAAGGAACCTCGGTCGCCGACGCGACCACGATCGCGGACCTGAAGGACGCGAAGCTCGGCGCGCCGATCGGGACGACGAGCCTCGACGTGATCACCGACCAGATCCAGCCCACGCAGGAGCCGGCCGTCTACGACGATCTCGCCCAGGCGGTCACGGACCTGCAGAACGGTGACATCGACGGCATCGTGGTCGATCTGCCTACCGCCTTCTTCATGGCGGCCGTGCAGATCAAGCACGGCGTCGTCGTGGGTCAGTTCGGGGCCGAGTCGGACGAGTACTTCGCGATGGCGTTCGAGACCGGGAGTCCGCTCGTCCAGTGCGTGGATCTCGCGCTCGAGGAGATGAAGGCCGACGGGACGCTCGACGACATCGAGCAGCAGTGGTTGGCCGACAAGACGAACGCACCGGTCCTGAGTTAGCCATCCCGTGGGCGGCGGGGCGCCGGAGAAGTACCAGAGCCTGCCGGGCGGTAGCTACACGCCTCCGTCCGGAGACCGCGGTTCGAGGATCCTCGCCCCGCTCAAGGCCGAGGGCGCCCGCGGCGTGACGATCGCTGTCGTGAGCACCGTAGTGGTGTTCGGACTGCTCGCCTTCGCGGTCCTCAACTCGTCAGGCTGGCCCCAGATCAAGGAGGCCTTCTTCGACCCGGCCGTCTTCCGGGACTCGTTGTCGAAGATCATCGAGCGGTTCACGCGGAACGTGTTCATCTTCCTGGTGGCCGAGGTCTTCGTACTGATCCTCGCGATGATCGTCGCCGTGATGCGCAGCCTCCGCGGCCCCGTGTTCACCCCGCTGCGGATCCTGGCGGCCGCGTACACGGACCTGTTCCGCGCGGTCCCGACGATCCTGGTGATCCTCCTGCTCGGGTTCGGGGCGCCCTCGCTGCAGATCAGGGGCGTGCCCCACTCGGACATCTTCTGGGCGATCGTGGCGCTCGTCCTCGTGTACTCGGCATACGTCGCCGAGGTCTACCGGGCGGGCATCCAATCGGTCCATCCCTCGCAGGTCGCCTCGGCCCGCGCGCTGGGGTTGAGCCGGGGCAAGACGATGCGGTTCGTCGTCGTGCCGCAGGCAGTTCGGCGCGTGCTGCCGCCGCTCCTGAACGACTTCATCGGCCTCCAGAAGGACTCGGCGCTCGTGGCGGTCCTCGGGTACACCGAGGCGCTGAGGCAGGCGCAGATCGTCTCGGCCGCGAACTTCGACTTCACGCCGTACGTCGCGCTCGCGCTCGTCTACATCGTGATCACGATCCCCGAAGCGCGCTTCGTCGACTGGCTCGTCGCGCGGGACCAGCGCCGGCTCCAGGCCGTGGGCGGGGTGTGAGATGGGGCCCGCGGCGGCGCTGCGGATCGAGGATCTCCACAAGTCGTTCGATGGCCTCGAGGTGCTCAAGGGGATCGACCTGGAGGTCGTCGAGCACGAGGTCGTCGGCCTGATCGGGGCATCGGGCTCGGGCAAGTCGACCCTGCTCCGTTGCATCAACCTGCTCGAGCCGGTCAACGCCGGCCGGGTGTTCATCGAGGGGGAGGAGATCACCGCCCGAGGGGTCGACGTGAACCGGATCCGGCAGCGGGTCGGGATCGTCTTCCAGGCCTTCAACCTCTTCCCGCACATGACGGTGCTGCGCAACGTGACGCTCGGACCGATCGAGGCGCTCGGCGCGTCGAGGGCCGAGGCCGACGCGCTCGCGACGGAGCTGCTCGAACGGTTCGGGCTCGCCGACAAGCGCGGCGACTACCCCGACCGACTCTCGGGCGGTCAGCAGCAGCGCGTGGCGATCGTGCGGGCGCTCGCGATGAAGCCCGACGTGATGCTGCTCGACGAGGTCACCAGCGCGCTCGACCCCGAGCTCGTCGCGGAGGTGCTGAACGTGATCCGCGAGCTCGCCTCCGGCGGGATGACGATGGTGATCGCGACCCACGAGATGGGGTTCGCGCGTGACATCGCGAACCGGATCGGGTTCCTGGACGCCGGCGTGATCCTCGAGGAGGGGCCACCGGAGGAGATCTTCACCTCGCCGCGCGAGGAGCGGACCCGGCGGTTCCTCCAGAGCATCATCGAGGCCGGGCGGATGTAAAGGGGTCGGCGGTGGCGCCTACACTGGTCCCGTGCCCCCGTTCAAGATCCACGCCGACCACGTCCCGACCGGCGACCAGCCCACGGCCATCGACCACCTGGTCGAGGGCATCCGGGCCGGGGAGCCCCACATCACCCTGCTCGGCGCCACCGGGACGGGCAAGACGTTCACCATCGCCAACGTGGTCGAACGCGTCCAGCGGCCGACCATCGTCATCGCGCCCAACAAGTCGCTCGCGGCGCAGCTCGCGAACGAGTTCCGCGAGGCCTTCCCCGAGAACGCGGTGGAGTACTTCGTCTCCTACTACGACTACTACCAGCCCGAGGCCTACGTCCCGTCGACCGACACCTACATCGAGAAGGACTCCTCGATCAACGACGAGATCGAGCGCCTCCGGCATTCGGCGACGGCCGCCCTCCTGACCCGCCGCGACGTCCTGATCGTCGCGAGCGTCTCGTGCATCTACGGCCTGGGTTCACCCGAGGAGTACGAGGGCCAGATCCTGCGGGTCCACAAGGGCGTGGCGACGGACATGGAGTGGTCGAAGCAACGCCTCGTGGACATCCAGTACCTCCGCAACCAGGCGAATCTCGCGCGCGGGAAGTTCCGCGTCCAGGGCGACGTCCTCGAGGTCCATCCCTCGTACGAGGAGACCGCGGTCCGGATCGAGTGGTGGGGCGACACGATCGAGCGGATCACCCGGTTCGACCCGTTGACCGGGGAGGTGCTCGGCGACCTCACCGAGATCACGGTCTTCCCCGCTTCCCACTACGTGGCATCGGACGAGCGGATGAAGCAGGCCGTCGTCGGGATCGAGGAGGAGCTTCGGGATCGGCTGGCGCTGCTCGAGAGCCAGAGCAAGCTCCTGGAAGCCGAACGCCTGCGGATGCGGACGACCTACGACCTCGAGATGCTGCGCGAGGTCGGGTTCTGCTCCGGCATCGAGAACTACTCGCGCCACATCGACGGCCGCGCACCCGGCGAGGCCCCCTACACGCTGCTGGACTACTTCCCCGACGACTGGCTCTGCGTGATCGACGAGTCCCACGTCACCGTCCCCCAGATCCACGGGATGTACGAGGGCGACAAGACGCGGAAGGAGACCCTCGTCGAGTTCGGGTTCCGCCTGCCGAGCGCGCTGGACAACCGACCGCTCCGGTTCGAGGAGTTCGTGAAGAAGGTCAACCAGACGGTCTACATGTCCGCCACGCCCGGTCCGTACGAGCTCCGGACCTCGACCCGCATCGCGGAACAGATCGTCCGCCCGACCGGCCTCGTCGATCCCGAGGTCCAGGTCCGGCCCACCCGCGGCCAGGTCGACGACCTGATCGAGGAGATCCGCAAGCGCGCGGAGGCCGGCCAGCGCGTGCTCGTCACCACGCTCACCAAGAAGATGGCCGAGGACCTCACGGACTACCTGCTCGAGATGGGGATCCGGGTCCGGTACCTGCATTCGGAGGTCGACACGATCCAACGGATCGAGATCGTCCGCGACCTGCGGCTGGGCGAGTTCGACGTGTTGGTCGGCATCAACCTGCTGCGGGAGGGGCTCGACCTGCCCGAGGTTTCGCTCGTCGCGATCCTCGACGCCGACAAGGAGGGCTTCCTGCGTTCGGACACGTCGCTGATTCAGACGATCGGCCGGGCCGCGCGCAACGTGGACGGGACCGTGATCATGTACGCGGACCAGGTCACCGACTCCATGAAGCAGGCGATCGGCGAGACGCAGCGACGTCGCAAGATCCAGATCGCCTTCAACCGCGAACACGGGATCGATCCCCAGTCGATCCGCAAGAAGGTCTCGGACATCCTGCTCACGATGGCCGTCGACACGAGGGCTGCCACCCCCGAGAAGCGCCGCCGCAAGCGCGAGCACCCCGAGATGCCGACCGAGGAGCTCGAGCGGCTGATCCAGCAGCTCGAGGAGGAGATGCACGAGGCCGCCAAGGACCTGCGGTTCGAATACGCGGCCCGCCTGCGCGACGAGGTCGTCGACCTCCGCAAGGAGCTGAAGGCCCTGCGCGGCGCCGGCGTCGGCGGCTGACCCACCCGATGTCGCTGAAGATCAAGGTCCCGATCGCCTGGTTCGGGCCCGGCACGCTCGTCCATCACGCGTCCGTCGTCTGCGAGGGTGGTCGCGTCACGTACGCCGGACCGAGCGCGGCGGCGCCGCCGGGGGACGAGTTCCTGGAGGTCGACGGGTTCCTGATGCCCGGCGTCGCCGACCGGCATGTGCACATCCGTCTCGCGGATCCCGGAGCCGTGCTGCTCGGCGGGGTGACGGCGGTGCGGGATCTGGGATGGGTGCCGGAGGAGATCCTCGCGCTCGCGAACGCCTCCGAGCTGCCCTCCTTCACCGGTCCGGTGATCCGGGCCGCCGGGCCGATGCTCACCGCGCCGGGCGGGTATCCGACGCAGGCCTCGTGGGCTCCGGCAGGCATGGGTCGCGAGCTCGAGGGTCCCGAGGATGCGGCCGCGGTCGTGGCCGAGCTCGCGGACGCCGGCGTCGCGTCGGTCAAGGTGGCGTTGAACGCGGAGGACGGCCCCACGCCGTCGGATGCCGAGCTCGCCGCGATCGTGCAGGCGGCCCACGAGCGAGCGCTCCCGGTCACCGCGCACGTCCAGGGCCCGGGGCAGGCGGAGCGTGCGGTCGGTGCCGGCATGGACGAGTTTGCGCACACGCCGTGGACGGAGCGGCTGTCGACCCCGTTGCTCGAGTCCGCGGCCCGGACGATGCGGATCGTCTCGACGCTCGACATCTTCTCGTTCGGAAGGGTCACGCCCGAGCTCCGGACGGCGTGCGACAACCTGGTGCGGTTCCGGTCTGCGGGGGGGACGGTGGTCTACGGGACCGACCTCGGGAATGGCGCGATCCCGGCCGGGATCCATCTTCGCGAGGCGCTGCTCCTGTACGAGGCCGTTCGGATGACGCCCGAGGAGGTGCTGGGCGCCATGACGGCGGGCCCGATCGCGGTCGACGGGCCCGCCGACCTGATCGTGCTGGGTTCGGATCCCCTCATGCGGCTCGAGGCGCTCGGTGACCTCCGCGTGGTGGTTCGCGCGGGTCGGGTCGTCTCCGGCTGAGTCCTCATCGGGCGGCCGGGGTGATCGGCTCGCGGCCGGTCAGCAGCTCATAGAGGCCGGCGAGGGTCCGAACGTCAACGGCCTCGGGAAGCAGCGGCACGATCTCGCCCTCGCCGAGGCCCCAGGTGATGATCTCTGCGGCCTGCTCGGTGCCTCGGTCCTTCCAGTCCTCGCTCCGATCGTTCCAGTGGGCGATCCCGCGGATCTCCATGAACCGGTTGAGGATGGCGCCCTCGATGTGGGCCTCGGTCCAGGCGTGGGCCATCTCGTGGAGCGCGAACTTTCGCTGGTACGGCTCGCTCGAGGTCTTGGTGCACAGCTCGATGCGGCCCGCGTGGTAGAGCCCGATACCC
>Ga0075424_100007723_pt1 | contig 10460 bp, 9 predicted proteins | sample SoiMethybrSBSTD3_FD_75301 | JGI IMG/M metagenome (GOLD analysis project Ga0075424, IMG submission 75301) | Bulk soil microbial communities from a Populus tree surrounding site in Tennessee, USA - Soil MetaG P. TD hybrid SBSTD3 | ecosystem: Environmental > Terrestrial > Soil > Tree plantation...
GCTGCCCAAGAGCTGATTTGCTACATCAGCTTCAGCCCCTTCAGGCTCGCATGTCCGTGCTTGCCGACAATGATGTGATCGTGCACCGAAATTCCGAGTGGCCTGGCGATTTCGACGATCGCCTTCGTCATGTCGATATCCGCGCGCGACGGCGTCGGGTCGCCTGATGGATGGTTATGCACCAGGATGATGGCGGTCGCCGAGAGCTCGAGCGCGCGCTTGATCACCTCGCGCGGATAGACCGGCGTATGGTCGACGGTTCCTGACCCCTGGACCTCGTCGGCGATGACGGCGTTGCGCTTGTCGAGAAACAGGATACGGAACTGCTCCTTCTCGGCGAAGCCTTGCGCGGTGCGGCAATAGTCGAGCACGCTCGACCACGATGACAGCACAGGCCGCTTGCTCACTGCGCCGCGCGCGAGCCGGTTCGCTGCCGCCTGCACGACCTTAAACTCGGTGATGGCGGCGTCGCCGAGGCCCTTGATCTCGGCAAGGCGAGGGCGGGGCGCTGCGATCACCTCGGCGAAGGAGCCGAACGTCGCGATCAGCTCCTTCGCGAGCGGCTTCACGTCACGCTGCGGAATGGCGCGAAACAGGATCAGCTCCAGCAGCTCGTAGTCGCTCACCGCCTCGCTGCCGGCCTCGAGAAAGCGCTGGCGCAGCCGCGCGCGGTGGCCGTGGTAGTGCGGCGCCTTCTCGGCCGCGGTCGCGCCCTGGTCGTCACTCTTGCCCGACATGATCGTTGCCGCCCCGCACCGCATCCTGCGCGCTCCCGCAGGAGGCAGGCAGGATGCCGATAATGCTGCAATTTGCAACACGTGCGGCCTTTGGTCATAAAGAGGGATCGATGTCCAATTACCTCAGGGGCGTCACGCTGCGCATGAAACTAATCGGAGGTTCGCGATGAGAAAATCCACTGCAGCCGTCGTCATGGTTGCCTTGGGCGCCATTGCCCCAGTGATCGCCAATCTGGCAGCTCACGCCGATGAGCCAGTCCTGCGCATTGCCAAGCAGGGCAGCATGGAGGCAGGCGGGCGGATGATCAATTGCGCCACCAATGACGGAGGCGATCCGAAGAGCACGCGCTGGCCGGCCGGCCATGTCATGGTCGACAATGTCTATGCCACCTATCAATATCCGGCCGAGATGCGACGCCCGCATCCGATCCTGTTCAATTCGGGCGGCGGACACACTGCACGTGTCTATGACACGACTCCTGACGGCCGCGAAGGCTGGCTGACGCTGTTTTTGCGCGAGGGTTTCGCTGTCTATGGTGTTGACCGGCCCAACACCGGCCGCTCGGGCACCGACATCTGCAAGATCAACGCAGTGAAGCTCGGCCTGGCGCCCACGTCACAGCTGCCGGCGATCAATCGCTACGCCGCTGAGTCCTCCTGGGTCACCTTCCGCTGGGGCCCGAAATACGGCGAGCCCTATCCCAACACGCAGTTTCCGATCGAGGCCGCCGACAAATACTTTCCGCAGACGGTCAGCACCTATCGCGATCCGCAGGAGACGCTGAAGTCCGTTGCGGCGTTCACGGCGCTGATCGACAAGGTGCCCGAGCCGGTAATCATGCAAACGTGGTCATCGTCCGGCCTGCTCGGCTATCTCACGGCCGCTGAGCGGCCTGATCGGGTGAAGGCCATTCTGGCGATCGAAACGTCGGTCACAGCCTTCGATGAAATCCCGCCGGCAGGCCGGCAGAAGCTTGCGGCAATTCCAATCCTGATCGTGATCGGCGACCACGCCCAAGATCGGGTCGACGCCTCGCGCAAGTTTCAAAAGGAGATGGCGGCGATCGGCGGTCGCGTGACGGTCGATGTGCTGCCGGAGGCCGGCATCTACGGCAATGGCCATACGATGATGCTGGAGAAGAACAACAAGCAGATCATGCATCGCATGATCGCGTGGCTGGAAGGAACCGTCTATCGGCCGCGATAAGACTAGGGCAATAACCCGCAAACGCACGATTGGACTTTGATCCGATCAGGCTGAATCGGATCAAAGTCAAACCTTTTTGTTGAGCATAATCTTTTCCGAGAACCGGTTTCCATCCCGGGACAGGCTTTGTCGGGATCATGCTCTAGGGTCTTGCTTTCGGAAGCGCGATCGCTCTCAATCGCCGGATGCCTGCTCCCCGTACGCTGTTCAGCAAGATCTGGGATCGCCACGTGGTCGCGACCGCGGAAGGCGATGCCACGCTCATCTACATCGACCGCTGCCTCATCCACGAAGGGTCGCGCCACGCCTTCCAGATGCTGAAGGAGCGGGGGCTTGCGGTCGCGCGTCCGCAGCAGATCGTGGCCTGCTCCGATCACTACGTGCCCACGTTGAACCGCGCGAGCGGAGTCGGGGGGATCGCAGACGAGAAGATTCGCGGCATGGTCGAGCTTCTCGAAGCGAATACGGCCGAGCACGGCATCAATTTGTTCGGAATGCACGATCAGCGCCAGGGCATTCTGCATATCGTCGGTCCCGAGCAGGGGATCACTCAGCCCGGCATGGTGATCGTCGGAGGCGATTCGCACACCTCGACCCATGGCGCGTTCGGCAACCTGTCCTTTGGCATCGGTGCTTCGGAAGTCCTGCATACGCTTGCAACGCAGACCTTGTGGCAACGAAAGCCCAGGACGATGAGCATTCGTATTGATGGCCCGCTCGGGTTCGGCGTTGCCGCCAAGGACGTGATCCTGGCGATCATCGGCCGGATTGGCATTGGCGGGGCAGCGGGTCACGTCATCGAATATGCCGGGTCGACCATCCGCGCGATGTCGATGGAGCAGCGCATGACGGTGTGCAACATGTCGATCGAGGCGGGTGCGCGCGCCGGCATGGTGGCGCCGGATGACACGACCTTTGCCTATATGGCCGGGCGCCCGTTCGCTCCGAAGGGCAGCGATTGGGATGCGGCGCTGACGGATTGGCAAAACCTTCCTTCCGATCCTGATGCCCATTTCGATCGTTCGATCGACATCGATGCCCGCGGCATCGCGCCGATGGTGACCTGGGGCACGAATCCAGAGCATGCGCTGCCGATTACTGGCTCCGTTCCCGAGCTTGGGGCAGCGAGCGCGGAGAAGCGGTCCGAGTTCGAATCGACACTCGCCTATATGGGCATCGCGCCCGGGACGCGACTCACCGAGATTGCGATCGACCGCGTGTTCATCGGCTCGTGCACGAATGCACGCATCGAGGACCTGCGTGCAGCTGCCGATGTCGCCCGGCTCGGGCGCGCTTGCGTGCCGGCGAGCGTGGTTCCGGGCTCGACACCGGTCAAGCGCCAGGCCGAGGCGGAGGGCCTCGATCGCATCTTCACGGCGGCGGGGTTCGAGTGGCGCGACGCCGGCTGCTCGCTTTGCACCGCGCTCAACGGCGATGCGCTGAAGCCAGGCGAGCGTTGCGCGTCGACCTCGAACCGAAATTTCCGCGGCCGCCAGGGACCGAACGGCCGCACGCATCTGATGAGCCCGGCCATGGCTGCCGCTGCGGCGCTGACCGGCAGGCTGACGGATGTCCGCACGCTCGTGCGTGGAGGTTGACCATGGAGCCATTCGGCGTGCTCGATGTGATTGCGGTGCCGATCGACGAGGTGAACGTCGACACCAACCAGCTTTGTCCCACCCGCTTCAACAAGGTGCCGCGGGGCCCGGGTTATGAGCGCATCCTGTTTCACGATCGGCGCTTCGATGCCCAGGGCAAAGAGGTTGCCGAGTTCGTGCTCAACCGAGAGCCCTATCGCAAAGCCTGCATCATTGTAGCGGAGCGCAATTTCGGCTGCGGGTCATCGCGCGAGAGCGCCGTTTACGCGCTCCATGCCTTCGGTTTTCGCTCGGTGATCGCGCCAAGCTTCGGCGATATCTTTGCAAGCAATTGCCTCAAGAACGGCCTGTTGCCTGTCCGCCTTCCGGCGGAAGCCGTGGCGGCGATGCGTCGACAGCTTCACGCGCAGGTTGGCGCGCATGTCAGAGTGGACCTGGTGCAGCAGACAGTTACAGGGCCTGATGGCGCCGCGCATTCTTTCGAGATCGATCCTTTGCAGAAGCGCTGTCTGCTCGAGGGGCTCGACGACATCGCTCTGACACAGCGATACGGCACTGAGCTTGCCGCATTCGAGGCGCGGCATCGTGCCGCGATGCCTTGGCTGTTCCGTTAAGCGAAGCGATCCTCAGTCCTTCACGCCACTTACGGCTCTCGCCCGCTCGATGACAGCTGGCGAATAGGACACGACGCTGTGAACGATGGCCTGCACTTCGGCCCCGGGCGTTGGCCCCACGACGAGCTTGCGCTTGGCGACCGCTTCCAGAAAGTCGCGGTCCTTGACCATGGTGTCGAAAGCCGTGCGCAAAGCCGCGACCCGGTCGGCTGGCACGCCGGGCGGTGCGAACAGCGCCCGCCCGATTTGCGATCCCGACGACATCAGCTCAAGCACCTGCCGGTCGCTCACGTTGGTCGCGAGCTCAAGCATCAGCGGCACATCGGGAAGGTCGGGCTCCTTCTTAAGACCCACCTGTACGATCGGAATGATCTCCTTGCGCCTGATCCAGTCGGCATGACGCGCCTGCCAGCTGACCCAGGTCGCGGATTGTGCCTGGACCTCGCCGCGCTCGAGCGCGAGGCTGATGTCGGCCGAGCCGCGATAGCCGGTCACAATCCGCAGGTTTGCCCCGAGCACCTCCTTTAGAAGGGCAGGGTGGGCATAGGTCTGCGAGCCTTTGCCCGATGCGCCCACAACAAGGGACTTGTTCTTGAGCTCCGCGAAGCTCCGCACGCCGGTATCGGCGCGGACCATGACCACCGGATTGTCGGTGATGAAGGAGCCGATTACGGAAAACTTCGACAAGTCGTAGCGAACCGTGCGCGGCTCCAGGACCTGAGTGACGATCGCAAGATCGAGCAGCATGGCGAGCGCGGTCCCATCCTTCGGCGCGACGTTGGCAAGATAATCCGCGGCCTTGATGCCGCCAGCGCCCGGCATGCTCTGTACGATCACCGTCGGATTCCCGGGCACGAGCTTGCGCAAATACTCCGCGGCAATCTGCCCATAGATGGAATAGGCGCCGCCTTCGCCGGCCCCGATCAGGATGGTGATCGTCTTGCCAGAATAGAATGCGGCAGGTGGCTGGGCCATGGTCGCGGTCGTGGCCAGGAGCAGCGACATGCTCATGATTGCGAACAATCGTCGTCGCTTGCTCATGGTGCACCTGTGCGGTTCGCCCGCTACCGCAAGCCCGATGGGTCACGGACGCGGTGCATGAATTGACGGACCGAGATTAGCACTCCCGGAGAGCTGCAGCATGCTCTGCCGGCGCTGTCACACGGTTGGCGCAGCGGCCACTACGGCTGGGCAATTGCAATGACAAGTTGTGAGCCGATCAGCCCCGCGCTTCCGACGCAAAGTGCGGCCGGTCCAAGCCGCGCGGCGAGAGCGTGAAAATCTCGACGCCGTTGTTGGTCACCGCCACCGTGTGCTCGAACTGTGCCGAGAGCGAGCGGTCGCGGGTCACGGCGGTCCATCCGTCGGAGAGAACCTTCACATGCGGCCGGCCGAGATTGATCATCGGCTCGACCGTGAAGAACATGCCCGGGCGCAGCACCACGCCTTCGCCCGGCCGGCCGACGTGCACGATGTTGGGCTCGTCATGGAAAAGGCGCCCGAGCCCATGGCCGCAGAAATCGCGCACCACGCTCATGTGCTGCCCTTCGACATAGGTCTGGATTGCGGCGCCAATGTCGCCTGTCGTAGCGCCCGGCCGGATCACCGCGATGCCGCGCATCATGGCCTCGTAGGTGACCTCGATCAGCCGCTCGGCGCGGCGCGGGATGGCGCCCACGGCGTACATGCGGCTCGAATCGCCGTGCCAGCTCTCGAGGATCAGCGTCACGTCGATGTTGACGATGTCGCCCTCGCGCAGCGGCTTGTCGTTCGGGATGCCGTGGCAGACCACGTGATTGATCGAGGTGCAGGTCGACTTGCGGTAGCCGCGGTACATCAAGGTCGCCGGCAGCGCCTTGTGGTCCATGGCAAACTCGAACACGAGGCGATCGATCTTCTCGGTCGAGACGCCCGGGCGCACCTCGCCGCTGAGCATGTCGAGGCATTCGGCGGCGAGCCGCCCCGCCCGGCGCATGCCCTCGAAGGCCTGCGGGCCGTGCAGCTTGATCTGTCCGGTCTTGCGTTGCGGAGCGAGGACCGCGTCGACGTAGCTCATGTGGGATCGCTCATGTCGGGCAGGCACAGGCGGGGGCAGAGCATGCAGAGCATCGGCACCGCGGCGTGCCGCCTCCTGGGCGGCGGGATGCCGCTGCCCGCAATGTAAGCAACGACGGGCGGGACGCAAGCACAACAAATCGGCGGCGATTCTGATCGGTTATTCCTGGATGGGGATGGCTTCCCCAACCTCGATCCCGTGGTGGGTTACCCGGCAGCGGCGGGCCAGCGCCTCGACCCCGGCCGCGCGGGCCGTATCGAAAGCGCGCCCGTAGGCCGGATCGATGTCGCGGGCGAGCACAAATGAGCGGGCCGAGCCGATCTGCACCAGGAACAGCATGATGGCGCGGGCGCCGACCCGCACCATGGCGGACAGCTCCTGCAGATGCTTGGCCCCGCGCTTGGTCACCGCATCGGGGAACTCGGCAACGCCCGGGCGCCGCATCAAGTGGACGTTTTTAATTTCGAGATAGCATGGTGGTCGCGCCGGGTCCTCCAGCAGGAAGTCGACGCGCGAGCCGTTGCCGTATTTCACCTCGCGGCGAATTGTTTTGTATCCCGCAAGCTCCGGGATCGCGCCCGCCGCGATCGCTTCGGCCGCCAGCGCGTTGGGATGCGTCGTGTTGATGCCGACAAGCTCGGCGCTGCTGCCGAGATCGACCTCGATCAGCTCCCAGCTATGGGCGAGCTTGCGGTTCGTGTTGGCGGACTTTGACAGCCACACCCGCGCTCCCGCCGCATTGAGCCCGATCATCGAGCCCGGATTGGCGCAATGCACCGTGATGGTCTCGCCTGACGCAAGTGTGACGTCGGCGAGAAAGCGCTTGTAGCGCTTGACCAGCGTGGCGGGGATGAGCGGGGCGGGGAAGCGCATGCAGGCGCCTCGGTAGGCCGATTCCTCGTTGCGGGCAAGATCAGGTGGTACGACGGTTTGCGCTCGCTCCACGCGGCAATGCCTGAACTGCTTTGCGGCTGGGCTCATCGTGTGGCGGCTCAAGGTAACAATGCCCGCCACCCATGGCTCGACTCGAGGGTGATCGGTAAGGCCTTGACGCCGGAATGGCGTTGATCGCGGCTGCAGCGCTTACCTCACGGTTGAAGCCGCCAACGGGACCGGCGGCACAGGCGCGTCCGCTTCGCCTGCGGCACTCACCGGGTACTTGCGCCGTTTGATTCAAACCTCCGATTGGAGGAGGCCGCTCTCTTGAGCTCGGGTGAAGTGAACATCACCCAGGAGGTGGACGCGCCGCGATGGAATCTCCGTTAGTTAGATTGAAGCGCGGTAGCTCTCCTGAACACCACATCGGAGTTCAGGATCACATCGGAGTTGAGAGATGAACAAGCCTATGACGCTACCCACGCTAGTATGCCTGACTACCACCCTGGCAGTAGGGTCCGCACTGATGACCACGGGCATCGCCAATGCCGGAGAGAATCATCGACATGTTGCTGGCCATATTCAACAACGTCACGGCCATCCTGCCAAAGACGCCAAACGCTACATTATCAGGCCCGGCTTCGTGATCAGCGGTCAACCGACAAACGTCAAAAGAGTTCTGCACCGTCATAAAAAGCCACACGAAGCACGCTGCCAGACCCATTGCTATCAGGCCATGCAAACGGCTCCGAAAGGGAATCCCACCCTGTCGACCATTGCCGGCAACGGCGCCGACCGCCAACCTCGATAACGGACCGCACACGCCACCGATGAACGCGTGGTGAAAGTTGGTGCAGCTGTAGCGACCCTCAGCATTGTCCCTTCAGCTGCGGCCGTTGTTCTCGCTCCGATAGCGACAGGCGTCGCTCCCGCTATGGGAGCCATTATAACTGCGGAGCCCATCCAAGGACCTCCCCACGACGACCCTTGTCGGAAAGTGGGTTGGAAGTTTGTGATGACCCGGCGTCAGTGCGCGAGCACCTCGCCTCAAGACCGAATGAAACGGGCAAAGCTCGGGTGATGCAGGCGTTTCGCCTGCATCACCTTCTACATGGTAGTGGACGGTGGTCCGAAGGATCAGAAAGGCGCCGCCTCGTCTTTGAGCTGCGCCAACCAGTTCATGATGCTTGAAACAGAGCTTCCGAATCGCTTCGATCCATTTGACAGTTTGTACGGATTGGCTGGGCAAGACCAACGTTGTGCTCGTCTCACTGCCTGCCCGTTTGCTCTTTCCGCCATCTCGCGGCATTCTGGCGTTCGTGCTCGGGCGCTGGCGTGTCTCACGTCGCAAATGATGGGAAGAAAGCCGTAAGATATTTCCGACGGCGAGCAGATCGTCAGATGGGCCAGCAAGATTTGTGGAAAAAAACTCAGTTATCTGAATCTTTTTTTATGTCTTGTCAGTCTTTCGAGTGACGCGCTGCCGTTACGCCAATGATAATTTAGCGTCGATCTTGTTGCGCGGGACAAGACCGAACAGAAGACATCACACAGAGGACGAGACCATGACAAAGATTATTCTTACCGCGTGCGTGACTGCGTTGTTGGCGAGCACGACCCTGCTGGGTACGGGAGAGCCCGCGTCCGCGTCAAACCGCTTCTGCAAGGTGGGCAACAAAGTCGTGAGTGGCGCGCAGTGCATGCCTCAATCGAGCTTGAGATGCATCGACAATCGATGCACGCTGTTGAGGCAATCGGAGGCCGCTAAAAGACGCGCAGCCCTTCGAGCCATATACGGACGTCACGGACGCTAAGCGAGCGGCGTGCACCATTAAGAGAAGTCTTCAACAGACAACGGGAAGGCACTGGCTTTCCCGTTGTCCATCGCCAAGATCAAGGGGCACCCCGCCGGCTGATGCGCTTCCGCCGAGAAGTAATCCCGCCTTGCTGAGCGCTCCTTCCAAGACATCGTTCCGTCAGCTCGTGCCCATCACTTCGCCAGCGGATCAGGCCGAATCTGAAATTTCACCACCTTCGGCAGCGTACCCTTGCCGCCTTCGAGATGGAACGGCGTGCGCTGGCCGTAGGTCGTCCAGATGCCGCGGCCCTTCCAGCCGGTGTTGGGATCGTCGATGCGTCCGTCCATGCCTTTGGTGTAGAAGCCGAGCGGGTAGGGCACGCGCATGTTGACCCACTTGCCATCAACGAGCGCGAGGATCGACTCGTTGGCATTGCCGGTCGCCATCGGCGTGTTGGCGCCGAGACCCGACACGTTGAACTGATCGACCCAGGTGTAGTAGCTCGACTCGACGCTGCCCGGCTCCTTGAAGTCCTTGAATTGCGGACCCGGGAATTGATAGAGCGTCCAGCCTTCCGGGCAATGCCGGCCGGTCGCCGCGGTCGGGCCGTTGAGCACCTTGCACTTGCGGCGATCGAAGCTCGCCATGTGGCCGCTCGACAGCGGCGTCCACACCACGCCGTTGCGGTCGACGTCCATGCCGCGCGGTCCGTAGCCGGGCGTCTTGGTATCGTCGAACGGCACCTCATAGATCTCGGTGAGCGCCGTGTTGGCCGGATCGCTGCCTGGCACCGTGCGCATGATGAAGCCCGGGAACACGCGCACCGTCGTCCATACGCCGCCGTCGGGTGCCACGCCGATGCCGTAGGTGCCGACGTTGAGGCGGCGGTCTTTCGTAGGATCGAGCGGCTGGTTCGGCTCGGTATATTCACCGCGCTTGCCGTCGCCATTGGTGTCGACCACGAATGCGGTCCAGCCCTGCGACCTCTGAGTGTCACCGGTCTCGTCCAGCACCTTGGTGTTGATCCAGCCCAGCACCTGCTGGCCGCCGGAGAACCAGAGCGTATTGTTGGTGTCCTCGGCGAAGTGCAGATGGTGCGTGCCGAAGCAGGTCGCGACCAGCGTGAACTTGTTTGACTTCGGATCGTACATCGCGGCGTGGCGGCTTGCCGACTTGGTCGGGAACGCCTTTGCCGACGGATGGCTCGAGCCCTGCTGACAGAATGCCTCGGTCTCCGCGGGACGGACCTGCGAGGTGAACCAGGTGCGCCCGAGCTGGTCCATCATGGGATTGTGCGAGTTGGTCTGGCTGTCCCAGATCTTCTCATCGCCGTAATAGGGCGACGGCGCCATGGGGTCGTCCTTGGAGGAGGGCGTCTTCGGATCAATCACGCCGATTTTCACTTCGCTCCTGGTGTGCGTCACCGGATCGAGGATGGGAATCCAGTCGGTCGAATATTCCGGCGAGCCATAGAGCTTGCCATTGGCGTTGACCCGCGGGTTGCGGCGGTCGGTCGCGATCTCGTCATGCAGATAGGCCTTCTCGCGGCCCCAGTCCCACAGCGTGACCACGA
>Ga0075424_100007724_pt1 | contig 10460 bp, 7 predicted proteins | sample SoiMethybrSBSTD3_FD_75301 | JGI IMG/M metagenome (GOLD analysis project Ga0075424, IMG submission 75301) | Bulk soil microbial communities from a Populus tree surrounding site in Tennessee, USA - Soil MetaG P. TD hybrid SBSTD3 | ecosystem: Environmental > Terrestrial > Soil > Tree plantation...
CCGCGGGCACACCGGTTGCACCACCGGCACCGGGCGCTTGCCGCGGGGTGAGAAGCTTGACGCCATGCGGCACATTCCGGTCCAGCCGGCAGCATCCTGACACGGCCGCTTGGATCACGCCGTGACAGAAGAATCCGCATCGGGCGCCGTTGCCCGGCCCATCAGGATCGCGGTGGATGCCATGGGCGGCGACCACGCCCCAGCCGCGATCGTGGAGGGCGCGGCCGCCGCGGCGGCCGCCTTCGGCATCGATGTCATCCTCACCGGCCCGTCAAAACTGCTGCGGCCGCTGCTCTCGGCCCAGGCGCCATCGGCTGCCCGGGACGGGAGCCGTCCCGGGCAGGTACGGATCATCTCCTCCGAGGATTCACTCGCGATGGACGAAGGCGCGCTGGCCAGCTTGCGTAGACCCCGGTCCAGCGCGGCCATCGCGTGCCAGCTCGTCCGGCGGGGGCAGGCGCAGGCGGTGGTCTCGGCCGGGTCCACGGGAGGGACGGTGGCGGCCGCCCGGCTGCGGCTGCGCTCGCTGCCCGGGGTCATGCGGCCCGGCCTCGCGGTGGTCCTGCCCACCCGGCCCACACCGACGCTGCTGGTGGACGCCGGCGCCATCGCGGACCCGAAACCGGAGATGATGGTCGCCTTCGCCCAGCTCGGCGTGGCCTATGCGCAGGTCGGGCACGGGATTACCGAGCCCCGGGTCGGCCTGCTCACGATCGGCGCCGAGCCCGCCAAGGGAAACCGGCTGACCCGCCGTGCCCACGAACTGCTGGCCCACGCACCGCCGCACGGCGCCCTGCCGATCCGCTTCATCGGCAACGTGGAGGGCGGCGACCTGCTCACCCGCAAGGCGGACGTGATCGTGACCGACGGTTTCACCGGCAACGTCGCGCTGAAGGTGCTGGAGGGGACGGCGGCCTTCGCCGCAGCTCAGACGCGGGCCGCGCTGACCGGTTCCGCCCCGGCCCGGTTCGGTGCCCTGCTCCAGCGGCGCGGGCTGCGCGAACTGGCCGGGCGGATGGACGCGGAGACCTACGGCGGGGCGGCGTTGCTGGGACTGGAAGGCACCGTGGTGATCGCGCACGGAGCCGTCACCGCCAAGGGATTCACCGCGGCCTGCCGGCTGGCCGCGGACCTGGCCCGCGGCCAGATCACCGAGAAGATCAGGGAACGGTTCGGCCCCGGCCGGGGCGGCCACTTTCTCCGCCGGTCTTAGCACCCGCCGCCGTTAGGCTGGTAGTCATGGCGGATCCCCAGGAAGTTCTCGCGGAACGGGTGAGCACGGCGGTCGTCGCCGCGTTCGGTGCAAGCCACGCCGGGGTCGACCCGCTCATCCGCCCTTCGCAGTTCGCGGACTTCCAGTCGAACGTGGCGCTCCCGCTCGGCAAGAGCCTCGGCATGCCACCCCGGCAGGCCGCCGATCAGATCGTGGCGCACCTCGACGTGGCCGGCGTGTGCGACAGGGTCGAGGTGAGCGGGCCCGGCTTCATCAACCTGACGCTGGACAGCGACTGGATCGCCGTCCAGGCATCGGGTCAGCTGCGGGACGGGCGCCTCGGTGTGCCTGCAGCGGTCCCGGCCGGAACGGTGGTGGTGGACTACTCCTCGCCGAACGTCGTGAAGGAAATGCACGTTGGCCATCTGCGCACCACTGTGGTCGGGGATGCGATCGTGCAGATCCTGGAGTACCTCGGGCACACGGTGGTGCGGGCCAACCATGTGGGCGACTGGGGCACCCAGTTCGGCTTGCTCATCGAGCACCTGCTGGACGTCGGCGAAGACGCCGCCCGCGCAGCGCTGTCCGCCGGGGAGATCAACGCCTTCTACCAGGCCGCGCGGATCAAGTTCGACACCGACCCGGCCTTCGCCGAGCGGTCCAGGCGCCGGGTGGTGGCGCTGCAAGCGGGCGACCCGGACACCCTGCGCCTGTGGCAGCTCATGGTGGCCGATTCCAGGCGGTACTACAACACCATCTACCAGCGGCTCGGGGTCACCCTGACGGATGCGGACCTGGCGCCGGAGAGCTTTTACAACCCCATGCTGGCCGACGTGTGCACCGAACTGGAGAGGGACGGGATCGCAGTGATCAGCGACGGCGCGCTCGTCGCGTTCCCGCCGGGCTTCACCGGCCGGGACGGGACGCCGCAGCCGATGATCCTGCGGAAGCGCGACGGAGGCTACGGGTACGACACCACCGACCTGGCCGCGATCAGGTACCGCATCAGGGACCTGAAAGCCACCAGGCTCATCTACGTGGTCGGTGCCGAGCAGTCACTGCATTTCAGGATGCTGTTCGCGGTCGCCCGCCAGGCCGGGTGGCTGACGGACGAGGTCAGGGCGGAGCACGCGGTGATCGGGCTGGTCACCGGGTCGGATGGCGGGCGTATTCGCACCCGCAGCGGCGAATCGGTCAAGTTGATCACGCTCATCGACGAGGCCGTCGAGCGTGCCGAGGAGGTGATCGCTGACCGGTACGACGACCCTGACCTGCGCCACCAGATCGCGGGTGCGGTCGGCATCGGCGCTCTCAAGTATGCAGATCTCTCGGTTGCGCGTGAGTCCGGATACACCTTCGACTTCGACCGGATGCTGGCGCTGACCGGCAAGACCGGCCCGTACCTGCAGTACGCCACCGCACGGATCAGGTCGATCTTCCGCAGGGCGGGGCTGGACCCAGGGCAGGCGGCCGGGCCGATCGCGGTGACCGAGAGCGCCGAGCGCGCCTTGGCGCTGACCCTGCTCGGGCTCGGCCCGGCGGTGCGCCTGTCCGCCGAGACCGCCGAGCCGCACCACCTGGCCGGCTTCGTGTTCGACGTCGCTAGCGCCTTCACCACGTTCTACGAAGAGTGCCCGGTGCTGAAGGCGCCGGCCGACGTCCGGGAGAGCAGGCTCGCGTTGTGCGCGCTGGTCCTGCGGGTGCTGTTGTCCGGGCTCGGGCTGCTCGGCATTCCCGTGCCTGAGCGAATGTAACCGTCGGAGCCTTTCCGCCGGCCGGGTAGGAAGCCGGAACCGCGTCAGCGTCGATCTCCCAGTGAAATCCCAGCTTCGTCGCCGCGATGTCCCAGCCCCGGCCGCCATGCTCGTCGCATGAGCAATCAGTACGGGCCGCCGGACGCCGACCCGGCCGGCGACCAGCCCACCCAGCCGTTCTGGACTGGCCCGGAGGCCCCCTCCGCGGGACAAGGCTGGGGCACCCCTGGTCCGGGCTTCCCCGGGCATCAGGCACCGGGCCTGCCGGAGCAGCCAAAGGGCTACCGTACGGCGCTGCGCTGGACGGCCGGCCTGCTGGTTGCCGTCCTGCTGGCCGGCGGCGGCACCATCGCCGGCATGAGGCTGGCAGGCCAGTCCTCGCCCGCTTCCGGCGATGCGGCCTCCGGGCAGCCCGGCCCGGCTGCCTCGACGCAGCGGGAGGGCGCCCTGCTCAACGAGACGCTTAGCGACGCTTCGGCGCCCGGGGCGCTCACCGCGGCAGGCGCCACGCTCACCAGTAGCGCGGGCGCCGCGGCGGCCGGCGCCCAGGCCGGCATGGCTACGAAGGGTTCCGCCTGCGGCAGGGCGCGCCGGGCGGCCCAGGCCGCGCACCGTGCCGGGCTGCGCAGGCTGGCCCGCCGGGCCGGCATCGGCGCAGCCCACTGCCGCCGGGCCCGTCGGCGCATCTTCGCGTTCTTCCTGCTGCGCGGGGTCGATGGGCAGTTCACGGTGCGGACCCGCAAGGGCACCAAGACGCTGGCGTTCGAGCGCGGCGTGATCCAGTCGGTCAGCGCCGGGAAGTCCATCACGGTCAGGGCCAGCGACGGGACCACCTGGACCTGGGGCCTGGTCAGCACGACGGTCGTGCGCGACCGCCAGGGGAAAGTTGGCGAGAGCCAATTGACCGCCGGCACACCCGTCTGGGCAGGCGGCCCTGTGGTCCAAGGAACGAAAGACGCCAGGCTCATAGTTCTCCGGCCTCCGCAGCCAGCCCCGGTGCCCCCATCCTCCGCTCCGGGCAACTGACGGCCGAGGCCGGTACCCCCGGACGTCATGGGATGGGCCCTGTGGCGGAACGGGGAGGCTGCCATCGTCTCCCGCGGGATAGGCCCCCGCGGGAGGCGGTGGCGCGCGCAGGCCGGGGCAGGCCCTGACGGGCAGGATCGGCCAAGGCCCACGGGAGGCCGGGCGGCAACCGGCAGAATGGTCTCGCAGCGATGACAGCAACCGACCGGATTCCCCAAGTGCTCGTCGTGGACGACGAGCCGAACATCCGTGAGCTGGTACAGGTCGCGCTGAAGTTCCACGGGTGCGCGGTGAGCACGGCGGTCAGCGGCGCGGACGCGCTGCGGCTGGCAGAGTCGGCCCGGCCGGACCTGATCGTCCTCGACGTGATGCTGCCGGACCTCGACGGTTTCGAGGTGTGCCGGCGGCTGCGCGCAGGCGGCAACGAGGTCCCGGTGATCTTCCTGACCGCCCGGGACACCTCCTCCGACACGGTGACCGGGCTCGCGCTCGGCGGGGACGACTACGTCACCAAGCCGTTCTCGGTGGAGGCGCTGGTCGCCCGGGTCCGGGCCGTGCTGCGCCGGGCCTCGCGGTCCGCCCCGGAGCAAGGCGCGCACGCGGTCCTGCACATCGGTGACCTGGAACTCGATGAGGCGCGGTGGACCGTGCACCGCGGCGGGGTGCCGGTGGACCTGTCACCCACAGAGTTCCGCCTGCTCGCCTACCTGATGCGCCACCATGGCCGGGTGCTCACCCGGGCCCAGTTGCTGGAGAACGTCTGGGGCTGGGATTACGCGGGCCAGTCCCAGATCGTCGAAACCTACGTCAGCTACCTGCGCCACAAGCTGGACCCGCTGGGGCCGCCGCTGATCCACACGCAGCGCGGGGTGGGTTACAGCCTGCGGGTGCCGGGACCGGGCGGCGGGGGGCCCGCGGCCGGAGCGGCACCGCCGGGGGCTCCGGGACCCGGGCACCCTGGATGAACGGTTCCGGGCGCCTGTCGCTGCGCGCCCGACTCCTCGTCGTGCTGATCGCGGTCACCGCGGCGTTCCTGCTCGTGATGGGCGGGGTGACCGCCTTCGTGCTGAGCAAGCGGCTCGGCACCCAGTTCGACGACGGGCTGATATCGGCCGCGGCGCGCACTCCGGTCCAGATCCAGAGCAACCCGGGCGACTACGTGGCCGTGGAGATCACCCGCTTCCCGTTGACCGTCCGGCCGCTGACCGGCAGCACCGGGACCACGTCGGAACTGGCCAGCGCCGTCGAGAAGATTGTCACCCGCGGTAACTTCCATGGCTACGCCAAGGACATCCCGTTCACGGTCCCCGGGACCGCGCCGCGGCTGCGGGCGGTGGCCCGCCCGGTCCGGGCTGCCGACACGCGGCCGGCCCCCACGCGGGCTGTCGGCGGCCGGCGTTTCCTCGCCGTGCTCGTCGTCGCCCGCCCGGCCGGCGTCGTCACCGGCCAGGTGGGCGGGATTGTCGTCGCCGAGCTGATCACCGGGGGCGCGTTGATCCTGCTCCTGGTCCTGGGCGGGCGCTGGCTCATCGGCCGCGGGCTGGCGCCGCTGAGCGAGATGGCCGGCACCGCCCAGCGGATCACCACCCAGGGCGACCTGACCGCGCGGATGCCGGACGCCGACACGAGCACCGAGGTCGGCAGGCTCGGCGCCGCCATCAACACCATGCTGGACCGGATCCAGCAGGCGTTCGGTGCCCGGCTGCGCTCCGAGCACAAGGTGCGGCAGTTCGCCGCGGACGCCTCGCATGAGCTGCGCACCCCGCTCACCACCATCCGCGGTTATGCCGAGCTGTACCGCCAGGGGGCGTTGGGGGCGGGCGAGCTTCCCGATGCCATGCGCCGCATCGAGCAAGAAGCCCGGCGGATGGGCACGCTCGTCGCCGAACTGCTGGAGTTGGCCCGGCTGGATCGTAACTCCTCGCTCGACATCACCGAGACGGATCTGTCGGTGCTGGTCCGCGATGCGGTCGCGGACGCCCGCGCCGTGGAACCGGCCCGCCCGGTGCGAGCCGAGGCGCCCGATTGCCTGGTCGCGGCGGTGGACGAGGCCCGCATCCGCCAGGTGCTCGCCAACCTGCTCGGCAACGTCCGCGAACACACGCCGGTGACCACGGAGACCGCGGTCCGGCTCGCCCAGGTCCGCGGCGGCGTGGTCCTGGAGGTGGCGGACGCCGGGCCGGGCATGGCGGCCAGTGAGGCCGCCCGCGCGTTCGACCGGTTCTACCGGGGAGCCGAGCAGCGTGGCGGCGAGCCGGTGCCCGGCCAGGCGGTCGGCTACGGTCTCAGCAGCGCCGACGCCGCCACCCCCCACTCCGCCGCCACCCTGCACTCCACCGCCAGCCCCAGTTCCGCCGCCAGCCCGCACTCCGCCGCCAGCCCTCACTCCATGAACGGGAATCGGGACTCCGCCGAGAGCGGGGGCAGCGGGCTCGGCCTTGCCATCGTTGCGGCGATCGCCCAGGCGCACGGCGGCCAGGCCACCCTGGAATCCGCGCACGGCCACGGAACCAGGGTCCGGATCTGGCTCCCGGCAACCCCGGCCGCCGCGCCCCGGCCGGCTCCGGCGCCCCGGTTATCCCGCGCCAGCCGCCGCGCTCCCGTCCCGCTGTCCACTCCGCCGCCGGGCGAGCCGTTATCCCGGTCGGCCGAACCGCACCACGGCTAGCGTTACGGCCCGGGTTCTGGGGCGGACGAGCCGGGGGCCCCCTCGGCCGGGCTAGGCAGGTGCTCGAACAGGTAGTAGACGGCGAGCGCACCGAAGATGACCATGCCGGCCACCGCCGAGACGAACGCCGCGATCAGGGTGCCTGCCACGTAAACGGCACCGCCCAGGGTGAATCCGGGGATGGAACTGCGCAAGGCCTCGGGGGGCACGGCCGCGCCGAGGGCCGCGGCGTGGGTCGCCACGTATACCCAGAGCGCGGCAAACCCGGCCGAGATCGCGATCATGACGAGTCCATACGTCACCGTGGCGACGTTGCCCCCCGCCGTACGCAGGTGCTCCGCGACCAGGGCGGTGGGGAACGGGATGGCCACAATGCCCATGAGCAGCAGCAGGTTGATGACCAGGAGCGGCCGGTCCACCCGGGCGACGTGCGCGAGGATCGTGTGGTGGTTCATCCACATGATCCCGATGGTGAGGAAGCTGACCACGTAGGCGAAGTATTGCGGCCACGCATCCAGCAGGACCCCCGCATCAAGCTTGCCGGTCCCGATGGGCAGCAAGCCGAAAACAAGCACGGTGATGGCGACCGCGAATACGCCGTCGCTGAACGCCTCTGCCCGCCCGGTGGACATGGTTCCTGTTTATCCGCCGGCCGGCAGCTGCGCGTCCGGCGGCGGCGTGTCCCGTGGCTGTGCGCCCGGCGGCTGCCCGGGCTGGACCGAGCGGGCGAGCAACTGCGCCACGTCGACGATCTCCAGCGACTCGGGGGCCTCCCCGGAGGCCTTCTTTGCGGCGATCGCGTCACCGAGCATGACCAGGCAGTACGGGCACGCGGTGGACACCGTGTCCGGGCCGGTGGCGAGCGCCTCGTCGATCCGCTCGATGTTGATCCGCTTGCCGATCCGCTCCTCCATCCACATCCTGGCCCCGCCCGCGCCGCAGCAGAACCCGCGTTCCTTGCACCGGTGCATCTCCTGCGGCTGGACCCCGGGCACCTGTTCCATGATCTCCCGGGGCGGGCTGAACACCTTGTTGTGCCGGCCGAGGAAGCACGGGTCGTGGTAGGTGATCTTCTCGGCCACCGGGGTGACCGGGGTGAGCTTGCCCTCGGCGACCAGCCGGGCCAGTAGTTGGGTGTGGTGTATCACCTCGTAGTTCCCGCCAAGCTGTGGGTACTCGTTGGCGAGCGCGTTGAAGCAGTGCGGGCAGGACGCCACGACCGTGCGCGGGGCCGCCGCGTTGAGCGTTTCGATGTTCTGCTGGGCCAGCATGGAGTACACGAACTCGTTGCCCATCCGCCGGGCCGGGTCGCCGGTGCAGGTCTCGGCGGGCCCTAGCACCGCGAACTTCACGCCCGCGGTGTGCAGCAGGGTGGCGATGGCCCGGGTGGTCTTCCTGGCCCGGTCCTCCAGCGCCCCGGCGCAGCCGACCCAGAACAGGTACTCGACGTCGTCTCCGAGCGGCCCGTCCGCGACCGGCACCTCGAAGTCGAGTCCGTCCATCCATTCCGCCCGCCTGGCCTCGCCCATGCCCCACGGGTCGCCCTTGTTCTCCAGGTTCTTCAGCATCCCGGCCGCTTCCACCGGGAAGCTGGATTCGATCAGCACCTGGTACCGGCGCATGTCCGAGATGTGGTCGATGTGCTCGATGTCCACCGGGCATTCCTGGACGCACGCCCCGCAGTTGGTGCACGACCAGAGCACGTCGGGGTCGATCACGCCGCGCGCGGCGGAGTCACCCACCAAGGGGCGTGCCGCCTCTTGCTTGATGGGCTCCGGCAGCTTCTCCCGTTCCTCGTCGCTTGCCGCGAGCAGGTAGGGGCCCTTCGCCAGCGCGTGGTCGCGCAGGTCCATGACCAGTTGCTTGGGGGACAGCGGCTTGCCGGTGGCCCACGCCGGGCATTGGGACTGGCACCGCCCGCACTCGGTGCAGGTCCCCATGTCCAGCAGGCCCTTCCAGGTGAAGTCCTCGATCTTGCCGCGGCCGAAGATGTCGGTGTCCGGGTCGGCCTCCTCAAAGTCGAGCACCTTGCCGCCCGAGCGCATCGGCTGCAGCGCGCGCAGCCCGTTCGGCCGCCGGGAGAACAGCACGTTCACCGGGGCCAGGAAGATGTGCAGGTGCTTGGAGTAGGTGAGGAACACCAGGAAGCCGAGGATGACCCCGATCTGGGCCAGGATGAACGTCGTTTCGAGCACGCTGTTCACGCCGGTGCCGAGCGGGGCCAGCCAGTGCCCGACGATCTCCGAGGCGAACGCGCCGTGGGCGTAAGGAAAGACTCCGGTGTTGATCTGCGCGCCCCGGTACAACAGCAGCGTCGCGATCACCAAAAAGATCAGCAGAAGAACGAGCCATGCGGCACCCGTGTGCGACCCGGAGAACCGGGACGTGCGGCCTTCCCGCTTCGGGTCCGTCCGCAGCCGGATGACCGCGAAGGTGATGATGCCGGCGAGCACGCCCACCGCGAACAGGTCCTCGATGAACCCGACGAACGCCCAATGGCCGATCCCCGGGATCGCGAACGTGCGGCTGAACAAGGCGCCGTACGCCTCGATGATCGTCAGCAGCAAGACGATGAAGCCCCAGAACGTCAGCGCGTGCGCGGTCCCCGGCACCGACCACTGGAGCAGCTTGCGCTGCCCGATCACCTCGGTGGCCTGCGTCTCCACGTCCCGGCCCGGGTGCTCGCGCACGGCGGCGATCCGCTCCGGCGCGGGCTGGCCGGCCCGGGCCACCCGGTACAGCCACCACAACCGCCGCCCGGCCAGCCCGAAGGCGACCGCTGTCAGCACCAGGCCGATGACAATACGTAGGACCACGCGGACCTCCTCTTGCGGCACCTGCCCGCGCTCGCGGCGCGCCAGGCGTTGCCGGGCCGGCCCTGGCCGGTGGAGCAGGGCGGCTCCGCTGCCGGTCTAGGGTACGCCTGCGCACCGTACCCGCAGAGATCACTTCGAAGCCGGCGCGCGGGGCCTCCAGCGGATCTATGTATCCTACCGGCTGGTAACTTAGCGGGCCCAAGGGCCACGGCAATGCGGGCCGCCCGGGCATCGTGCCGGGCGGCCCGCAACGGCGGCCGACGGCGTTGCGGCGCCAGGCGCTCAGCCCCGGCCGTAGACCGGGGTCGAGTGGGCCGGCACGGTGATGCGCTGCGGTTGGCCGATGGCGGAGAACGTGACGGTGAGCCTGCTGACCTGTACCACGCGCCGCGGGGCACGGTAACCGGGGGTAGCGACGACGATCCTTATCCGGGGCCCGCCGCGCCTCTTGTGCAGCTTGGCTCTGAGCTGGGCGGCGATTGCCTTGGTTGGCACGGTGTATATGAGCGGGCCGCCGGGCCTGATGCGGAAGTTGTACGCGCTGGCCGGGTACCTCATGCTGATCTGCTGGGAGGTCAGGCTCAGCCGGTGCACGATGCCACGCCCGTCCACCCAGACTTCCAGAGACGTCACGTGCCCCCCGGCCGCGAAATATCCCACCATCTTGCTCTGGTCGGGCAGGTGGCTGAGGTCGGTGGCGCGCAGTTCCTTAACCCGTACCCCCCCGATGACCTGGTACCCGGCGACCTCGAACCGAGCAGATGGCTCGAGCGCACGGAGCACCGTCCGCGGGTCGGGGATGTTGACTTTGGGGTGGCCGGAGCGGTTGGTGTCGTGAATCCACTGCAGCCGCAGGTTCCGGCCCACTGTGTAGAGGTAGAACTGCCCGTTGACGATGCGGTTGATCGCGGTCTGTGTGTGCCCGGGCCGCCCCCCTGTGCCCGGGGACGTCTGGGAGGTGACGTCGTTCCAGTTCTTTCCCG
>Ga0075424_100007725_pt1 | contig 10459 bp, 7 predicted proteins | sample SoiMethybrSBSTD3_FD_75301 | JGI IMG/M metagenome (GOLD analysis project Ga0075424, IMG submission 75301) | Bulk soil microbial communities from a Populus tree surrounding site in Tennessee, USA - Soil MetaG P. TD hybrid SBSTD3 | ecosystem: Environmental > Terrestrial > Soil > Tree plantation...
TCCACCGTCGGCACCACGACCGAGATTCACGACTACATGCGCCTGCTGTTCGCGCGTGTGGGGCGCACGTACTGCCGCCAATGCGGTCAGGAAGTCGTGCGCGAGACGGCCGAGGTCGTCGCGAAACGACTGGGTGAGCTTCCAGCGGGCACGCGCGTGCTCATTGGCTTCGAACTGCCGGTGGTGTCGATGTCCGCAGCCAATCCGGCCTCGGACGCCGAGACCGCCGAAGAAGCCGAGGCGCTCGCTCTCGAGCCGGTGGCCAAGAGCGTCGATCCGATCGCGGTCGCGCTCGACGCGCTTCGCAAGCGCGGCTACGGACGGCTGCTGATCGACGGCCAGGCCATCAGCTTCGACGAGATCGATCGCGCCTCGCTCAAGTCGCGGCCGTTGCTCGAGGTCGTCGTCGATCGTCTGCGCATCGAAGGCGACATGCGCAGCCGCCTCACGGACTCAATCGAGACCTCGTATCGCGAGGGCGGCGGCGCGGCATTCGCTGTCGTTCTGGACGGCAGCGCCGCAGGACGGCTCGAGTTCTCGGAACGTTTCGAATGCCGCACCTGCGGTATCAGCTACGAAACTCCGCAGCCGCGACTGTTCTCCTTCAACAACCCGTTTGGTGCGTGCCCGACCTGTCATGGGTTCGGCAACATCATCGAGCTCGACATGAACCTGGTGGTGCCCGATCCGGCGAAGTCGATCACGCAGGGCGCCATCGAGCCGTGGAGCAAGCCGCACTATCGAACGCAGCTCGCCGAGTTGAAACGCGCGGCGCGCAAGGGCAACGTGCGGCTCGAGGTGCCGTGGTCCGATCTCACCGACGAGGAACGGCGATTCGTCGTCGACGGTGATGGCGACTTCGAGGGTGTGCGCGGGTTCTTCCGGTGGCTCGAGCGGAAGAAATACAAGGTGCACGTCCGGGTGTTTCTCAGCCGTTATCGCGGCTACCTGGCGTGCCCCGACTGCGGCGGTGCCCGACTGCGGCGCGAGGCGCGCAACGTGCGCATCGGTGGTCAGACGATCGACGCGGTGTCGGCGCTCACCGTCGTCGGCGCCCAGCGGTTCTTCAGCGAGCTGCAGCTCAACGACCGCGAAGCCGCTGTAGCCGACAAGGTCCTGCGTGAGATCTGCCGTCGCCTGAGTTTTCTGAGCGACGTCGGTCTCGACTACCTCACGCTCGATCGATTGTCATCGACGCTGTCCGGCGGCGAGTCGCAGCGCATCAATCTGGCGACGTCGCTCGGATCGGCGCTGGTCGGGACGCTGTACGTGCTCGACGAACCATCGATCGGACTGCATTCGCGCGACAACCAGCGGCTCATCGACATCCTGCGGCAGCTGCGCGATCAAGGGAACACCGTGCTCGTCGTCGAGCACGACGAAGACATGATCCGCGTCGCCGATCACATCGTCGATCTGGGGCTTGGTGCGGGAGAGCAGGGTGGGCGGGTGGTGTACTCAGGCGATCTGCCAGGCCTGCTCACCGAGACACGATCGCTGACGGCGAAGTACCTGCGCAATGAGCTCGCGATTCCCGTTCCGTCGCCGCGCCGGCGTGGCACGGGACAGAAGATCAAGTTGAAGGGCGCGAGCGAGCACAACCTCAAGAACATCGACATCGAGATCCCGCTGAACACGCTCACGTGTGTTACCGGCGTGAGCGGATCGGGAAAGTCGACACTCGTGCACGATGTCTTGTACGCCGCGATCAAGCGCGCGAAGGGCGATTGGGATCGTCGCGTCGGCGTGTTCCGAGACCTCCAGGGCCTCGAATACATCACCGATGTCGCGCTCGTCGATCAGACGCCGATCGGCCGCACCCCTCGATCCAATCCGGTGACGTATCTGAAGGCGTTCGATCCGATTCGCGAGCTGTTCTCGTTGACGAAGGACGCGCGAGCGAGCGGCCTCACCGCCAGTCACTTCTCGTTCAACGTGCCTGGCGGCCGCTGCGAGGCGTGCCAGGGTGAGGGCGAAGTGCGCGTCGAGATGCAATTCCTCGCCGACGTGTTCGTGCCGTGCGAGCAGTGCGACGGCAAGCGGTTCAAGCCGCAGGTGCTCGACGTGCACTACCGTGGCAAGTCGGTGCATCAGGTCCTCGACATGACCGTGCGCGAAGCGCTGACCTTCTTCAGCCAGTCGCCGAAGGTGTTGCGACGTCTCCAGGTGCTCGACGAGATCGGACTGGGGTACCTGCGTCTTGGTCAGCCGGCGACGACGCTGTCGGGGGGCGAGGCGCAGCGGATCAAGATCGCCGCACATCTCGCATCGTTTGGCGGCGAGCGCGTGCTCTACATCCTCGACGAGCCGACCACCGGTCTGCACTTCGACGACATCGCGAAACTGCTGGCCGCGTTTCGCAAGCTCGTCGAAGCGGGACACTCGCTGCTCGTGATCGAGCACAACCTCGACGTGATCAAGACCGCCGACTATCTGATCGATCTCGGACCCGAAGGCGGTGACGAGGGAGGACGCATCGTCGCGACGGGGACCCCCGAGCAGGTGGCGCAAAACGACGAGTCGCACACGGGCCGCGCATTGCGATTGGTCCTCGCCACGGGCCGCTCGAATGCCTACGCGGCCCGGTAGACGCCTGAGGCCTAGCCCAGCCCTGAGGCCCGAGGCCCTGCGGCCTACATTGCCGCGAGAGTTCTACAATCGTCCGACTCTTCTCGTTGCCGCGGAGTTGCTCGGGAAGGTTTTGGTACATCGATCGCCTCGCGGTACCGCGGCAGGCATGATCGTCGAGACCGAGGCCTACATCGGTGAAGACGATCCCGCCTGCCATGCTGCACCGGGACCGACGACACGCAATGCGCCGCTGTATGGTCCGCCTGGCATTGCCTACGTGTATCTGAACTACGGGATCCACTATCTGGTCAACGCGGTCACAGAGAGTGAAGGCTCTCCGGCGGCGGTGTTGATTCGTGCGCTCGAGCCGATCGACGGCATCGCTCTGATGACACGCCGCCGGCGCAACGGGCGCCCCGATATCGAAAGCAATCTCTGCCGCGGCCCCGGCAATCTCACGCAGGCGCTCGGCATCACGCTCGCAGAGAATCGTCTCGACTTCGCATCGAGCCGCCTGTCGATCGAGGATCGCGGCGTCGTGCCGCCACGCGTCGCGTGGGGGCCTCGCATCGGAATTCGTCATGCGACCGACAGGCCATGGAGATGCTGGATCGAGGGGCACCCGTGCGTCTCGGGGCCGCGTGCTAGGATGAGCCGATCGAGCGCATGACGGTCCGGCTTGCGCCTTCGCTCGTTCCGAGCTTCGGCGAGACGGACACCACGAGTACATGGGACAGACACTCCTCGAGAAAGTGTGGGATCTCCACACCGTGCGGCAGCTGCCGACCGGACAGACGCAGCTGTTCATCGGCCTGCATCTGGTCCACGAAGTCACGAGCCCGCAGGCATTCGACGCGCTGCGCCAGAACGGCTGGAAAGTCCCGTTCGTCGAACGCACGTTCGCCACCGTCGATCACATCGTGCCGACGCGGGAACGCAAGCGGCCCTTCCTCGACGTGATGGCCGAAGACATGATGGCGTCGCTCGAGCGGAACGTGCGCGAATTCGGCATCCGCTTCGTCGGCCTCGACGACAAGCGGCAGGGCATCGTTCACATCATCGGACCGGAGCTGGGGCTCACGCAGCCCGGCATGACGATCGCGTGCGGCGACAGCCACACGTCGACGCATGGTGCATTCGGATCGGTGGCGTTTGGAATCGGCACGTCGCAGGTGCGCGACGTGCTTGCTTCACAGTGCCTCGCGATTGAGCCGCTCAAGGTGCGACGCATCCGAGTCACCGGCACATTGCCGAAAGGCGTGTATGCCAAGGATGTGATCCTCGCGATCATCCAGCGACTCGGAGTGCAGGGCGGCAACGGCTACGCCTATGAGTACGCGGGCGACGCGGTCGATCGCATGTCGATGGACGAGCGGATGACGATCTGCAACATGTCGATCGAGGGCGGCGCGCGCGTCGGCTACGTGAACCCGGACGACACCACAATCGAGTACGTGCGCGGCCGTCCGTACGCACCGCCCGCGGATCGATTCGACGCAATGGCGGCGTGGTGGAAGTCGATCGCATCCGATGCCAATGCCGCCTACGACGATGACGTCGAGATCAAGGCGGGAGAGCTGACACCGATCGTCACGTGGGGCGTGAATCCCGGGCAGTCGATCGGGATCGACGACAAGGTGCCGGCGCCGTCGCAGGGCAGCGATCCCAAGGGCATCGCCGACGCGCTGAGTTTCATGGGTCTGACCGCCGGCCAGCGGATCGAAGGCATGAAGGTGGATGTCGCCTTCATCGGCTCGTGCACGAACGGACGGCTCTCCGATCTCCGCGAGGCGGCACAGATCGTCAAGGGCAAGCACGTGGCGAAGCACGTGAAGGCGCTCGTCGTGCCTGGCTCGACTGGCGTGGCAATGGCGGCAGAGCGCGAAGGGCTCGACGAAGTGTTCCGCTCGGCAGGATTCGAGTGGCGCGGGGCAGGCTGCTCGATGTGCCTGGGCATGAATCCCGACAAGCTGCAGGGCGAACAGGTGTGCGCGTCCTCGTCCAACCGCAACTTCAAAGGACGGCAGGGCAGTCCCACCGGCCGCACGCTGCTCATGAGCCCGGCGATGGTGGCCGCTGCCGCACTGGCAGGCGCAGTGACCGACGTGAGGGAGCTGGCCTGATGCAGCGCATCACGCAGATCAGCGGCCGCGCGATTCCGATGCGCGGCAACGACATCGACACCGATCGCATCATCCCGGCGCGATACCTTCGCGCGATCACATTCGACGGCATGGAGGAGCACGTCTTCGAAGACGATCGCCGGCTGGGGAGCCCCGGACACAACCGGCATGCGTTCGACACGCCCGCATATCAGGGCGCATCGATCTTGCTCGTCAACAGCAACTTCGGCTGCGGGTCGTCGCGGGAGCACGCGCCGCAGGCGATCCGGCGCTGGGGCATCGAGGCCATCGTTGGCGAGTCGTTCGCGGAGATCTTCTTCGGCAACTCGGCGATGATCGGCATGCCGTGCGTCACCGCGTCTCCAGAGGATATCGCTGCGTTGATGTCGCTCGTGGAGCGGCAGCCGTCGACGGTGCTCACGCTCGATCTGCAGGCCGGCACGTGCGATGCGGGCAGCGTGAGGTGCGCGATCTCACTGCCATCGAAGCTTCGCGAGGCGTTTGCGACCGGGGCGTGGGATACGACGGGAATGCTGCTGGATAACTACGAGGAAGTGAAGGCCACAGCGGCGCGATTGCCGTACGTCGTCGCGCCCTGACGCGGAATCGCGCCGGCTGAAGCCTGCGCTCTACGAGCGGACGCTAATTCTTTTTCTTTTCTTCGAGCAAGCCCAGGAAGGCGCCCGCAGCATGGGAGCGCTCGCCTCCTTTACGGAAGATCAATCTGACTTGGCGGCGTAGTCGGATCTCCGGCATCGCCAGCGCGACGAGCTCGCCGCGCGCGATCTCGGGCTCCGCGCATCGGCGTGGCAGCAGCGCGACGCCCATCTGCATGCCGACCGCACGCTTGATACCCTCGAGGCTGGGCAGCGAGACGAGGATGTTCGCAGGAATGTGATGCTGCTCGAACAGGCGCAGCACGCGATCGCGCACGTGGGATGGATCGTTGTGTGCGATCACTGTCTGTCGCGCGCATTCGGAGAGCGTGACCTCCTTGCTGTGCGCGAGCGCGTGCGCGGGATGCACGAGCATGACGAGCTCGTCCTGCCCGAGCACGATTGAACCGAGCCCAGGCTCGGCCGGTTGAAACGTGAGCACCCCGAAGTCGAGGCTGCCTTGCGCCACTTCGGCGCCCACCTGTCGCGCCGGAATGCGGCGCACGTCGACATGGACCAGCGGATGTGCCTGACGGAACTTCGCCGTAATCGGCAGCACCACGTGTACCGACGCCTCGTTGGCGCCGATGAGCACGCGTCCGCGCCGGAGATCGCGCAGGTCCTTGACCGCGCTCTCGGCTTCCTCCGACAGGCGGAGCAAGCGCTCGGCGTAGTCGCGCAAGAGGCGCCCGGCGTCGGTCAGCGACGCATCCTTGGTGGCGCGATCGAACAGCCGCTCGCCGACGCTCTCCTCGAGGCGGCGCACCGCCTGGCTGACCGCCGGCTGGGTCCGGTGCAGCTTCATGGCCGCCCGCGAGAAGCTCCGCTCGGTGGCCACCTTCAAAAAGACGCGTAATTCGCTCAGTTCCACTCGACTTGCCTGGCAGGGATTAGCGAGACCTTACATAATAATTCATAATTCAAGCAGAATAATTATCATTTTGACTTTGCCCGGCGGTCCGCGTGTACTGCCAATGGGGAGGGGAGTCTGATGGGGCCGGAACATGTCCGCATCTTCGATACGACGCTTCGTGACGGCGAACAAGCGCCTGGCTTTTCGCTGCGTCCGGCGGAGAAGCTGCAGCTCGCCCGTCAGCTCGATCGACTGGGTGTCGACATCATCGAGGCAGGATTCCCGATCGCGTCACCGGCCGACGCCGAAGCGGTAAGACAGATCGCCACTGAGGTGCGACGTCCGACGATCGCGTGTCTGGCGCGCTGCCATCGCGCCGATCTCGAACGCGCTGCGTGGGCGATCAAGCCGGCGGCACAGGGTCGCATTCACACGTTCATCGCCACGTCCGATCTGCATCTGCAGGCCAAGCTGCGGATGTCGCGCGAGCAGTGTCTCGAGGCCGCCGTCGATGCCGTCCGCTACGCGCGGCATCACACGTTCGACGTCCAGTTCTCCGCTGAAGACGCCACTCGCAGCGACTTCGACTTCCTCTGCCGCGTCGTCGAGGCGGTGATTGCGGTCGGCGCGACGACCATCAATCTGCCAGATACCGTCGGTTACACGACGCCGGAAGAAACGCGCGACTTCTTCGAGCGCATCCGCGACAGTGTGCCGAGCTCCGACAAGGTGATCTTCAGCGCCCATTGCCACGACGATCTCGGGCTTGGAGTCGCCAACACGCTGGCGGCGATGCAGGGCGGTGCGCGACAGGTCGAGTGCACGGTCAACGGCATCGGCGAGCGCGCCGGCAACGCGGCGCTCGAGGAGATCGTGATGGCGCTGCGCGTGCGCGCCGATCGGATGCCGTACACGACGAACATCGAGGCGACGCAGATCTATCCGTCGAGCGAGATGCTCTCGCAGCTCACCGGACAGGGCGTGCAGGTGAACAAAGCGGTCGTCGGGCGCAATGCGTTTGCCCACGAGGCTGGCATTCATCAGGACGGAATGCTGAAAGACCGGCGCACCTACGAGATCATGCGCGCCGAAGATGTCGGCGCGCCGTGGAATCCGCTGGTGCTCGGCAAGCACTCGGGCCGGCATGCGGTGCAGCGCCGCTGCGCCGATCTCGGCTACAACGTCGAAGGCAACGAGCTCGTCGAGATCTATCGCGCGCTGATGACGATCGCCGACGACAAGAAGATCCTCACCGATCAGGACATCCGATCGCTGATGGCGACGCTGCGCTCCGAGCCGCATGTCTCGAGCGACCCGATCGATCCGTTCGACACCCCGTCGACGGCCACGCATCAGATGCACGAGTCCGGCTACGGACACGGCGTTTAAGCTGGCGCGTCACATCACGCCGGGCCTACACACCGGGCCCGGCCTACACTGTTACTTCCTGATCGGCGGCGCTGCGGCTGGAACCGCGATGTAGATACCCTTCTCGCGGAAGGTCTGGGCGATGCGCCTCCGCAACTCGCGCCCGACGATCCACTGCTTCATCGGCACCGTCTTGATGCGCGTCTTGACCACCATGTAGAGCTGCTCGAACGCGTCGACGCCGAACACTTCGAGCGGCTCGAGGATGTGCACGCGCAGGTTCGGATCGTTCATCAGACCGGCGGCGGCTTCTTTCATTGCCGCGATGATGCGATCGGGATCCTCGTCGTAGCCGACGTTCACGGTGACGACGTAGTACGAGAAATCTTTCGACTTGTTGGCCAGCGTCTTGACTTCGCCGTTCGGAAACACGTGCACCGTGCCCTCGTCATCGCGAAGCACGATCGTCCGCAGGTTCACGGACTCGACGAAGCCTGACTGCCCGTTGACGACGGCGATGTCGCCGACGCGCACTTGATCCTCGAGAATCAGAAAGAACCCGGAGATGACATCGCGGACGAGCGTTTGCGCCCCGAAGCCGACCGCCAGACCCACGATACCCGCGCCGGCGAGTGCCGCGGTGGTGTCGACGCCGAGCTCTTGAAGGATCGTGAGGCCGGCAATCACGGAGACGATCACCACCAGCGCGCTCTGCAGCAGCTGCCCCAGCGTCTGCGCTCGTTTCGTGCGCTCGATGACGTTCAGTCCAGAGCCGGTCGACATCTCGTGCTGAAGTCGCCGAATGGCTGCTGACCCGACACGAATGACGATGAACGCGGCGACCGCAATCAGCGCGATGTGAATGCCGCTGCTGAACACGCGCTCGGCAAAGACGTCGGGGTTGCGACCGATCGTGGTGTGATAGCCGACCAGCCGCAGCATGATCAACGACAGCGCGGCGCCGGAGACCAGAAAGATCAGGAGGCGGATGGCTCGGCGCGAGCGGTCGACGACGTGCCGCTCGCGCTCATCGGCGATGAGCGTGTGCAGCGTCGCTTCGAGCCACCGGCCGCTTCGCTCGGCGATGACGTAGGCGCCGACGAGCGCCAGCGCCAGGGCCAGCGCCACTTGAGGCCAAGTTGGATTGGAGCCCACGATATCGACCGCGACGAGCGATCAGCGCCTGGGTACGCGCTCGATCGGCACTTTCAGCTCGACGCGCTTGCCGCCACGAATCAGACCGATGTTGACCGTGGTGCCAATCTTCGAGTCGGAAATCAGCCGGTTGAGCTGTGACGGTTCTTCCACCGACATACCGTTGAAGCTCACGATGACATCTCCGGGTTGGATACCCGACTTGTACGCGGCCGACGTGCGGTCGATACGGGCGATGATCACGCCTCTCGTGTCCGAGATCCCGAGTCTCTGTGCCGTCTGCGTCGTCAGCAGCTCGGCTTCGTAGTAGCCGACCGACCCGCGACGCACTTCCTGGTATTGCTGCAGGTCGCTGAAGATCTTCTTCGCCAGATTGCTCGACACCGCGAACCCGATGCCCTGATAGCCGCCGCTCTGCGTGAAGATGACGGTGTTGATGCCGATCAGTTCGCCGCGTGCATTCACCAATGCGCCGCCCGAGTTGCCGGGATTGATCGCGGCGTCGGTCTGAATGAAATCCTCGTAGGCGTTCACGCCGAGATTGGTGCGACCGACGGCCGACACGATACCGAGCGTGACCGTCTGACTCAACTGATAAGGATTGCCGATCGCCAGCACCCACTCCGCGACCTTCAGCTTCGAGGAATCCCCCCACGGCATGGTTGGGAGATCCTTGGCGTTGATCTTCAGCAAGGCCAGATCGGTGGCGGGATCGACGCCGACGATCTCGGCGTGGACTTCGCGCTTGTCGGCCAGCGCCACGCTGACGTCGAGCTGCTCGATCGTCAACGCGCGCTGCTCGCGGGCCTCGCCGATGACGACATGGTTGTTGGTGAGGATGTAGCCGTCACTGCTCACGATCACGCCGGAGCCCAGGCTGTTCTCGACGCCGCGGCGAGTGCCGTACAGATCGCCGGGATCGCCGAAAAACGAGGAGAAGAACGGATCGATCGGCACCCGCCGCCGCACGACCTGCTGCGCTGATACGTTCACCACGGCCGGGATCGTACGCTCGGCGATGCGAGTGAAATCGGTGAGCGTCCCACCCGCACCAACCGGACCGGGCGTGGTGATCGACGGACGTGACTGCGGTGATTGAGACGGTGTTTCGGCCACCGCCTCGGCGGAGGAGCGGAAACGGTTCGCCAGCAGAACGCCGGCAGTGAAGCAGGCCAACAACACGAGGACGAACCCGAATCGGCGAGTCATGGCGATTACGTGATGTGAATGCGATGCGTGGCGCCGTCCTGTTGTTTTGGGCAGGCTACGGTGAGCACGCCATCGCGAAGGTCTGCAGTGATCGCGTCGGGGTGGACCGGCAGCGGCAGATGAAAGCTGCGGCTGAACGAACCATGGCCGCGCTCGACGCGGTGAAACTCTTCGCAGGGAAACTCGCGCTCTCGTTCGCGTCGCATGCCGGAGATGGTCAGCACGCCGTTATCGAACGAGACGTGAATGTCCTCCTGCTTCACGCCGGGAAGTTCCGCGGTGAGGACGTAGCGTTCGTCGGTTTCCTGAAGATCGACTGGCGGCCGCCAGCCGGCCTGGCTCGGGGCGTAGCGCTCCAAACGCTGCTGAATGGCCAGCAGATCACGTAACGGATCCCATCGCGCGAAGGCCACGACAGAATCGTACCACGAAGGCGTGCTCGCGGCTGTGTTACGATCTCGAGGATCTGCTGACTCGATTATGGCGTCCATACAAGCAACGCGTCTCAAGAAGGGCATGCTCAT
>Ga0075424_100007727_pt1 | contig 10459 bp, 7 predicted proteins | sample SoiMethybrSBSTD3_FD_75301 | JGI IMG/M metagenome (GOLD analysis project Ga0075424, IMG submission 75301) | Bulk soil microbial communities from a Populus tree surrounding site in Tennessee, USA - Soil MetaG P. TD hybrid SBSTD3 | ecosystem: Environmental > Terrestrial > Soil > Tree plantation...
TCAGGAGCTCGAGCCTTTCCTTGTTCCCAGCACGATGGGGAGTCATCCGCAACGCGTCGTGCATGCCACGCAAAGTCGCCGCTCTAACCCGCAATGCCACGTCAATAGCGTCGCTACACACGAACGTCGCCAGGTCGACGGCAGTGAGGGCTGGGATGGAGTACCGCAGCCCGTCCCGCTCTGTGATCAGCTCAGCGGCAATATGCCGCCGGTTGAACTTGAAACCCGGCTGTGGCTTTACCAGATAGGGGATCGCGGCCTCGATGTAATCAAGCGGGGCTTCTGGCCAGTAGGAGATTCTCGCAGCAGCGGCACCTAGCAATACAGCGTCACGGTGGCGGAGCGCGAGCGCTTTGGCCCGGGTTTGCCAGCTGCTCGTGATCTCGGGGATGGCATAGAGGCCAGGAAGTACTGCCGCCAGTCGCCCCTCACGCACGAGCCAGTCGAGCGAACCAGCAAGATGCGGGTGATCGCGGCGAACCAGGAGGCCGGCGCCAGCACGGAGCAGAAGATTGATCTCGTCATGTGAATTCACGCCGAGAGGATGCGGCCAGAGTTGGCCAATCGTGCAGGTCTGGGTCAGATCTGTGGATGGGTTGCGGCCGGCCGGCGCCGGTTGTGGATCGTCAGCCCTGGAAACGCATCACCAGTGCACCGCAAGACACGGAAATCAGCTACTTGCTGTTCAGTCGTGATGCGGTTTCAGGGGATTACTGGCCAGCCGAATAGTCGGGTCGGATCGCTGGCGCCCGGCTTGCCACGTCCGGTGAGCCAAGCGGGATGGTGGCCAATCCAGCCACGTCTCGGTCCGGTTGAGTAAGCACCACGCTTCCAACGACTGAAGAACCGTCTGGCACTTTCACGACGACATATGAAGGGTCCGGTGAGTTCAGCCGCCTCGTCGCAGTGCTGTTCGCTCCTAGCACCATGTCAGCTGTCCGGAGCGTCACGCCGTTGTAGCTGAAGACCTCAAAAGAGATCTGTGCGTCGTCCTCTCCGCAATTGCTGATCATCAACTCACTATCGGCCATGTTGGTAGTGGCCAGCGCACTTACTCCTGCTCCGGTCAAAGGGGGGGCAGCGGATTGAGCGGCAAGATCCGTTCCCGCCCCACTACGCCGGCTACTGGAGATCACCGCGCCCGTTACTGGTACGTCGCTGTTCAGCTTGATGCTGGCGGCTTCCCCAGCCAGGCCCGCCTCCAGGTTCACAGTTGCGGTTCCCTCGGCTGGCACATCGACTGAGGCCGCCCCGGTCGGTGCATACGGTCCCTGGAGCCCGAGGACCTGCACAGCCACGGTTGCCCGGGAGTTGTTCGGATTGGTGACGGCTAGCTGGCGACGGCCGTCATCCCCTGGTACGCCAGGTATGACGACAACTCTGTTCGGCGACGCTGATGGGACCTGCCAATCGACTCCAGCAGGCTTGAGCTGGTCACTCTGTGTCCGCTTGGCGACTGCGGTGACCCGGCCCTGACTCGCCTGTATCGCAACGCTGATCGGGCCTTCCGCCTGCAACCCGGTGTCCAGGGAAACCGTACGAGATTTATGTGCCTCGATCACGACCCCGGGACTGCCCGGCACCGGGACGCGACCACTTCTGCCGTAGAACCGAAGGTCCACCTCAGCCTGGGCATCGTCGGGATTACTCAAGATCAAGTCCGTACGATCATCCTCACTGACGCCGAGACCGGAGAACCAGTGCGAGGTACCCGGAGCCAGGCACGGTGCTGCCTTGAGGCCAGCCTCTGGACCCTCCGTAGCCTCGCCGACGATCACCGCACTGCCGGCTGTCGCCATGGCTCCGTCGCCCGCGAGCACGACCGGCGAGTCCACCCGCCGCAACTGTGCGCCCTTGCCTTGCTCGGTCACTTTGATTCCCGCCGGCTTCGGGCTGAGGAGGCTCGATCCTGTCAGTACACCTGGTCGATCAGTACCTTCCCGAACCGCAACTGCCCAAATCTCGGTCTTCCCCGTCGGCTCGCCGCGAGGCGGCGCCGAGGTCGTGCAGATCATGGTGGTACGGCCGACCTGCGGCACGCTATTGGCATGCAACGCGGGGGCCTGGGAACCCAGCACTGTCCCCGCGGCGAGCAGCAAAAACATAACCGTCAGGACTACACAGAGCGCTGTGGCCCGGCGGCCACGAAGTGTCAGCCCACGCACGCCAAGATCAGACATCAGGCAAGCTCCGACAATGTCGCGGCGCGTCGTGCCGTCTTGGCCGGGTCACGCACCTCTGGTCGTCTGATCGCGGGCGCGGCAAGTACCGCAGCCACGAGCAGTACCAAGCCTTGAGCCGGCAGCAACCAGGGCATGATCGAAGGCAAAACATACGTCACGGTTCCACCGCCCGGGGGCACCGTGAACACCTGCTGCCACCCCTCCGCGACCCCAGCTAGCGGTTTGCCGTCAAGATCGGCATGCCACCGTACGTCCGCGGACTCGCCGATCTGAAGCTGCCGCGGTTCCGCCGCCGCGGGAACCGAGGTTGGCGACGGACCAACGGGCGCTCGGGCAGGCCCGTTGACGAGCACAGCGCGCGTTACGGGGGGCTCAAGCTTCCACACGATTCCCCGCTCGTTTCCGCTCGCCGTACCCAGCCCAGGCGTGTTGTCTATCCTCGCCTTGACGTCTTGGTCCGCCCCCGTGACCCAGACATAGCCGATTCCGAGATTGCTCAGCTGTGGATTTATGTCGGAATCCGCGGTCCCAGCCACCAGGCGTACCACAAGATCATCAACCTGCTCACGTGCTGGCACCGATCCACCGAAGGTGAAGCCGCGATCGGCGTCGCCCAACCTGGCCTGATCGTCGGCCAGCACTGCGTAGCGGGCAGATCCATCGGTGAGGTCGATGGCGAGTAGTCGAGGCTGCGCGTCTGATTTCATAGCGTTCATCACGTACGGCGGAATCGCGTCCAGCCGACTCCGCTCAATCGGGCCGTTCGCACCAGCCAGTACCCACCAGACCGCCCCGCCAAGACTCACCAGGCACACCGCAATGCCAGCGAAGACCGTGCCGGGCTGCAACCAGCTGAAGCTGCGCTCTTTCATGTCGGCCGAGAACCCGTCGAGCCCCAGGCCACCGGCAATGATCAGCGCCCCAAACCCAAGCAGCAAGTAGCTTCCGACCCAGGGCCGCACATCGGTGCCGGCCGGAGGAACCGAGACGACGAGTTTAGATAAAGCGACGGCCATGCAGAGACCTACCAGCGCGGCCGCCCATGCCGCAAGCACCGCGCGCCGAGCGGGACGCCGGGCGAGTCCGAGCAAGGCGACTAGCCAGATCACACCGAAGATGACAGCCCCCACCCAAAGCGGCGGTAGTCCAGGTCCGACTTCGCGCCCAAGTAGCAGCTGCCACGCTTGCGGGGCCTCAGCTGTTCCGTCGACTGCCGAGTCGGGCCCGACGAAGAGCCGTCCTGGTGCTGAAATCAGGCTCGGCCACCACGGAAGCAAAACAACCAGAGGTACACCGAGCGCGATGCCGATTCGGCCGATCTTGCGAGGGCTGCGCCGCAACGCGACGGCCCCGAGGATCCCAACCAGCACTGCAAACATGATCATGGAAGGCTCGAAGGCAACGAGTGCGATGAGCACCACACCGGCGCCCCAAGCGCCACGCCAGGCTTCCGGAGTTCGGGTGCGGCGCAGTACGAGAGCCCGCGCCGCCATGACGAGCAGCGGCAAGCCGATGGCCACCACGCTCAGCACGAGCCGCCCCTGGTTCGTGCCGCCGAGGAGCACTGGCAGCAGCGCGTACGTGCCGCAGGCCCACAACCGGACGCGGCGGTCGTTGATGACGCGCCGGGCGAGCGGGTACGCCGCCAGCAGCGTCAGCGGTACGACTCCACACAACAGCAGCGTTGTGAACCATTCGGGTTGGCCAAATGTGGCCGTCGAACCGAGCGCAGCGAGTGCCTCCCATGGTGGCGTCACCTGTGACGGGGCGCCGGGGATCGCGGCAACCACCGTACGCCACATGGACAGGACGCTGTCGTGGGCGGGAAGCAAAGCGGGACCAACGAGAGAGCCGCGGCCGATCAAGCCGCGCGCTGCGACGAAGCTGGCGACGACTGCGACGGCCATCGCCAGCGCGATGGGGTTGAGCCAGATGTTCTTGGGTCGATCATCGGTGGCCGAACTGAAGTCGTCGCCGGTCAGCTCATCGAGTGTTGCGACATCGGAATCGCCTGCCAGCGATCGGTAGCGCTCTGAGGCAGCCCCGGTCAGAGCATCGATTCCCACGCGGAGGCCGCTCCACCACCGCGGGCGGAGGGATTCGACAACCTCGCGCGTTCCGGGCATGGGTTCAATCGCGGCCGTACGCTTGCGCAGCTGGACAAGCCGGCCGGGATGAGCCACGAAGGATCCAAGCGCGAGCATCTCGTCAAGCGCGCGTCCTGGAACCTTGCCGATCAGGTAGCCGACAGCGCGTAGCAGGCAACTCCAGACCAAGCGGAGCCACACCAGCGGCAACAACCTGCGCGGGGCGTGACCGGCAACCACCAACATGCCGAGCAGCCGGTCGACCTTGCCCGGCCTTCCACCCGTGAGACCGCGCGGACGAAGCCCGGCGCGCCCTACCTGGCGGTGCGTCACCTGGGCGCTCGGCGTCGTAACCACGCTGTAGCCGTTCAGATGAGCGCGCCAGCCGAACTCGACTCCGTCCCGAAAAACGGGCACGGCTGGGTCGAGGCCATCGAGTTGCTCCCATACGGCGGCCCGCACCAGCATGCCGCAGGTGGAAACGCCGAGCCGCTCCTGAGGCTCATCACGCTGCCCCTGATCAATCTCGTCCGCATCAAGCTCGAGTTCGCGGCGTCCGGTGCCGGAGATGCTGACACCGACCTCGCTAATGGGCTGGCCACCGTGGCGCTGCCTCGGAAGCAGCAGTTTGGGGCCGGTGAGATCGATACTCGGATCGATCGTGACGTGTGCGAGGAGTTGATAGAGGGCATCGGGCGCAGGCACAGCATCGTCGTGCAGCAGCCACAGCCAGCGTGTGTCGTGTACCGACACTGCACGGAAGCCGATCGTGTCGGCGTCTTCTTGGAGGTTTGCGGTATCGGAGTGCAGCGCAGCCTTTACCGCGGCACCAAATCCGAGTGTCCGATTTCCCTGGTAGACCGCGTCGAGCAAGCCATCTCGGCACGCCTCGTCCAACAGCGTCGGGGTCGCATCAGTGCTCTTGTTGTCGATCGCGATCAACCGTGTGGGCCGCGTATCCAGATTGGCCAATGCAGTCAGTGTCGCCGGCAACCAACGTGCGGCATCGAGCGTGACGAGGACAGCTGTGACGTTCGCTCCCGAAACGTCGACCCGTCGTTGGGTCTCATCGTCAGCGTAGTCAGCCCATGCCCAGGGGTTTTCGTCGAAACCAAGATCCTCGACATCGACCGGCATCAGTCCAGGCCAGCCCCTAGAACCTCCTGGCCGGTCCTCGTAGGAACCGGTCAGAGTGATGTGGCTATCCATCTGATCCTGTGCAACCCCCGATAACCAATCGGGCCCCACAAAGAAAAGGGGCTGCCCGGTTGGGCGGCCCCTTACTTTACGCGACTCGGCTGGATGCTGGACAGGCGTCTCGACTACACAGCCCGCTTCTTGAGCTTTCGACGTTCCCGTTCACTCAGTCCACCCCAGATACCAAAGCGTTCGTCGTTGGCCAGTGCGTACTCGAGGCACTCACCTCGAACGTCACATGCCAAGCACACCTTCTTCGCCTCGCGTGTCGAACCGCCCTTCTCTGGAAAGAACGCCTCTGGGTCGGTCTGCGCGCACAGTGCGCGCTCCTGCCAGCTCAGTGCACCCCCCTCGTTGGTGCCCCTCAGCTCGTACATCTGTTTTGTGCCTCCTCGACCCGCATGATTGAAAACCCCGGCACCGGTACGACTTCGCGGGCCGTACCGGCTTTGTTGTTGGCTGAGGCCATTTCCAGGCGCCAGTTGGCACCAGTTTTGGCTTACGCCGTGTGCACCTGCCACCCGCTGCTACTAGGTCCCCCTGGCTGTGCAGCAACTCACTTTGAGTACGGCTCGGCGGATCAGAAGAAATCTGCAAATGACATTGATGAAATTACATGCCTGTCAATACCTAAAAGTCAAGCCGTTTCCTGATATTGGGCAAACTTCAGGCGTCGAGCAGTCCGCTTAAGACTGAGGACGACCCCACCAATCGACCGACGGCTGCTGCGAATTCCGTTGTGCCTGGTCAGCCCACGGATCCTTGGCTCGACCCACCGGCTGTTCGCGCATCGGAAGAGTCGATCGGATGGTCGGATCCTCTGGCATTCCAAGCTGCGGCCGGGGCCCATTGGGCTGCGCCGGCATGGACTGGTGAGGCATGGATTGAGGAGGCTGGGGTTGCGTCGGCATGGGTTGTCCAGGCATAGGTTGTCCAGGCAGGGATTGGGTTGGGATCGGCTCCCATCCTGTGGACGAGCCAGCGGCACCCCACCCGGCTGCCGGGGCCCCAGCGGCTGCATCGCCAGCCGTACGCCATGCTGCGCCGGCGGCAGCGTCCGGGTGCCAGGTCGGTTGCAGCCGCTGCTCCGGTGGCGGGGGTGGCGGCAACTCCTCCGACAGATGCGGAATGAGGCCGATCCCAGCTGGCAGCCGGCGCGGAACGGCCTGGAGCTGCAGGAGCTTGACGAGCATTCCTACAGCAAGCACTGAGATCGCCTGCGGCACGATTGCCGCGAGCACGGCAAGAATCTGGGCGGTTGCACCCAAGCCCAGCAACGCGAGCACGAGGCCAAGCAGTACCGCGATCACTCCGACGACCAGGCTGATGATCGTCAACTGGCGTGCGTGTGGCGTCCGCTCACGCAGCACGCAGAAGCTCACCAAGACGGTAAGAACAAGCAACGGCACCGGGTTGGCGACTCGCGCGCTCAACACCCATCCCGCGTTCACGCGCGACCCGTCAAAGGCTGCTAGCGCCACGACAGCAAGCACAAGACTGAGTACCAAGGATCCAAGGGCAACCCAAGCCGCCGGCTCGCGCAGCCGCATCAAACTCTCCACGCTTTCAGCGTATCGACACTGGCATTGGCAAGAGGCCGACCAGGAAGAAACTCCTCTGTGCGGCCGGGGCCGCCGCGCGAGCAGAGGAAACACTGCGGAACACTGGTGCGGTGCAGATCGTGATCTTGGCCGGTGGCGTAGGCGGCTCGAAGTTTGCGCTCGGAGTACACCGCGCGTATCCGGCTGCAGGGATCACGGTGATCGCCAACACCGCGGACGACATCACCTTGCACGGCCTCCGTATCTGCCCGGATCTCGACACGATCATGTACACGCTGGGCGGCGGCGCGGATTCGGTTCGCGGCTGGGGCCGCCACGACGAGAGCTGGCGTGTCATGGAGGAGTTTGCCGCCTACGGCGTAGAGCCGACCTGGTTCTCCCTCGGTGATCGCGACATCGGCACGCATCTGGTGCGAACCCAGATGCTCAACGCCGGATATCCCCTCTCAGAGGTGACGGCGGCGCTGGGCACTCGTTGGCTGGCTGAAGACGCACGGATCAGGTTGCTGCCGATGACCGACGATCGCGTGGAGACGCACGTGACGATCGCGGATCCCGAAGCGCCAGGACAGCGGCGGGCGGTGCACTTCCAGGAGTACTGGGTACGGCTGCGGGCACAGCCCGATGCGCTCGCCATCAGCTTCGTCGGAATCGACACCGCGGAGCCGGCGCCGGGAGTGATCGCCGCGCTCGAGGAGGCTGACCTGATCTTGGTGGCACCGAGCAATCCCGTCGTCTCGGTCGGTCCAATCCTTGCTGTGCCGGGCCTACGCGATGCCATGCGACGGGCTCCGGCCCCAGTTATCGGGTTCGCCGGCATCCTGGGTGGCTCGCCGGTCCTGGGAATGGCTCACCGGCTGCTCCCGGCTATCGGCGTCGATGTCGATGCGGCTGCGGTGGGCGTGCACTATGGTGCTCGATCGCGCGGCGGCGTCCTGGACGCATGGGCCATGGACACCGCCGATACCTCCTCCGCCGACCGCGTCCAACAGAGCGGACTGCGGGTGGTAGTCACTGATCTGATCATGCGTGACCCGGCAAGCACCGCTGCGTTTGTCACATACGCAGTCAAATCCGTGACCTCATGATCGCCTCAGTTGGAACGGGCCATCCGGTATCAGGTATTGGGCCATCCGTGATCACGATCTTCGCTCCCGATGGCATCGGCGACATCGTGGCTGGTACCGATCTGGCCGCGATCATCCGCCGGGCCGCCGAGGCCGACCCGCTCGGACCGCTTCGCGACGGCGACATCATCGTCGTCACATCCAAGATCATCAGCAAGGCCGAGGGTCGCGTCGAGCCGGCGTCCCAGCGTACCGAGCTGATCAGATCCGAGACCAGGCGCACGCTCGCCAGACGGGGCGAGACTCGCATCGTCCGTAGCCACAGCGGTCTGACAGTCGCGGCCGCGGGCATTGACAGATCGAACCTGCCAGCCGAGTCGATCTTGCTCCTACCGCGCGATCCGGATGCGAGCGCTGCGACACTCCGGGAGCGGCTGACGGCGACCGGGCTTCAGCTGGGAGTGATCATCTCTGACACTGCAGGGAGACCGTGGCGGATTGGCCAGACCGACCACGCCATTGGTGTCTCAGGGGTCCGGCCGCTTGATGACTATGCAGGTGTCCAAGACGCGTACGGGAACGAGCTGCAGGTCACGGCTATGGCTGTAGCCGATGAGTTGGCGGCGGCCGCGGACCTGGTGAAGGGCAAGCTCCGAGGACGTCCGGTCGCCGTCGTACGCGGTCTCGGCCAGCTGGTGTCGAGCGCCAATTCCTCGGCTCGGGCGCTGCTCCGCGATCCCAGCAAGGACATGTTCAGCTATGGCAGCCAAGAGGCGGTGCTGGCGGCGGCGCTGGCAGCCACTGGACAGCAGCATCGTTACGAGGAACTAGTGGCCCTCGATGGCGCAGACCGGACATCGCAATTGTTGGCGGGCGCGAATCTGGGCGCGGAGGCCGCCGAGCTGTTACGTGCCATCATGGCTGTCGACTTACTGACAGACGACACTCAGCCGGTCGAGATAGACTCGCCACTCCCTGAGGCGGATCGGTAGGAGCAACCCGGTGGCGAAAGCCAAGAGCGATGAGACGGCCGCGTCCTCTGCGCAACGGCGCCGCGACAAACTTGCCGCTCTCGAGGCCGCGCGCAAGAAGGAGCAACGCGGCCGAACCATCAAATTGTTCGTGATCTGCTTGGTGCTTGCGATTGCACTGCTGGCCTACCCGGTCTATTTGTTTGTTGACGACTATCGCGCCCGCAACGCGACCATCGACGACCTTGGCAGCAGCATTTCCGCCGCGAGTTGCGATCCGGTCGCAGAGCACGCGGCCACCGGCAACCAAGATCACGTCGCAGAGGGCACCAAGGTCGACTACGCCGAGACTCCACCCGATTCGGGAAAGCACTACCCAACCCCGGCGCCATTCACCAAGCACTTCTATGCCGAAGCCGACCGGCCTCCGGTGGAGACGCTGGTGCACAACCTGGAGCATGGCTACACCGTCGTCTGGTATCGCGCCGACGCTCCTAGCAAGCAGATCAAGGACCTGCAACGGATCGCTAAGACCTTTGGCAGCGAGGAATACGACCCGGCGGACAAGTTCATCGCGGCGCCCTGGGCCGAGGCCGATGGAGCCGGTTTCCCGGACGGGAAAAACATTGTGATCACCCGCTGGACCGCTGACCCGAACGATCCGAGCAACCCGAGCACGCAGCAGGGCGTACGTCAGACCTGCATCAATGTCAGCGGTGCGGCGATCAAGGAATTCATGACTAAGTACCCGGTTGCCAACTCCCCGGAGCCGGGCGGCGTTTAGCCCAGTATTGATTAGGCGCGCTAGGCGTAGCTGCCACCGAGCTGGCTGGTGACCTCAGCGACCAGCTCTTTGATCCGTTCTGCCTCGGAGATGGGGCACACCAGAGTGATCTGCGGTGTCTGCACGATGACTGTGTCGCTGAGGCCGACGACCGCAACCACGCGACCATGCTCCGCGTTGTTGATCACCAGGTTGTCCCGTGCGTCGACCAGGACCGAGACTCCGTGGGTGGCGTTCCCGTGCTCGTCGCGGGGTAGCTGCTCGCTGAGAGCTGCGAATCCACCGACGTCATGCCAGGTAATGGGCAGCCGCACTGCGGCAACCCGGGCAGTGCCCTTGCCGCATGACACGGGCTCCATCACGGCGTAGTCGACACTGATCTTGAGGAGCTCCGGATAGATCTCCGACAGTCGATACGGCGATGCGGCCAGCTCGAGGACCGCATCGTACGTCCTGGGTTGCAGCAGCTTGAGCTGATCAAGGAACACGCTGGCCCGCCAGACGAACATGCCAGAGTTCCACCAGTACTCACCTGAGGCCAGGTATTCCTCGGCGGTGGCGCGATCCGGCTTTTCCTTGAACTCGACGACTGAGAAAGCATCGGGATG
>Ga0075424_100007729_pt1 | contig 10458 bp, 9 predicted proteins | sample SoiMethybrSBSTD3_FD_75301 | JGI IMG/M metagenome (GOLD analysis project Ga0075424, IMG submission 75301) | Bulk soil microbial communities from a Populus tree surrounding site in Tennessee, USA - Soil MetaG P. TD hybrid SBSTD3 | ecosystem: Environmental > Terrestrial > Soil > Tree plantation...
TTCCTGCCGCGAACGAGCGCGAGGTCTGCGTCCTTGTCGTAATACATCGTTGCCATCTGCGTCTCCATCAAAATTCGATCGTTGTACTTAGCCGCGGAGGGCGCAGAGAACGCAGAGAATAACTTTCTCTTTGTACTTAGCCTGCTCTGCGTTCTGCGCGTTCTCCGCGGTTAAGCGTAATCTCACTACACGGAACAGTTGCTCACGTCTCCGCTGATCTCGGAGGTCGGGGTCGGCGGTCTGGCCGGCGGACGGCGGCGCGTCTTCACGATGCCGCGCGCCATCGCCACACGGCCCGTGCGCACCATCTCGACGACGCCGTAGGGCCGCAGCACTTCCACCAGACTGTCGATCTTGTCTTCCGTCCCGGTCGTCTCGATGACGAGCGACTCGGGGCTGACGTCGACGATGCGCGCGCGGTAGACGTCGACGAGCTGCATCACGTGTGTGCGGGCGTCGCCGGTCGCCGCCACCTTTATTAATGCGAGGTCGCGCGAGATGGACGGCGTTTCGGTGATGTCGTCGACGCGCCGCACCGGCACCAGCTTGTAGAGATGCGCTTCGAGCCGCCGCGCGCCGTAGGCATCGGTGTCGACGACGACCGTCATGCGCGAGACGCCCGGCGTCTCCGTGTGCCCGACGGTGAGCGACTCGATGTTGAAGGCGCGCCGCCGGAACAGCGAGGCGACGCGATTCAGCACGCCCGGCTTGTCGTCGACGTACACCGCAAATGTGTGGACCATCACATCACCATCAGTACTGCAACCACGAAGACACGAAGGCACGAAGAAACACGAAAAAGACAATTTGAGTACAAATTCAATCTTCTTCGTGTGCCTTCGTGTCTTCGCGTCTTCGTGGTTGCACTAATGCCTCGAATCTAATCCGCGGCCGTCTCCACGATCGGCGACGGCCTTCGGATCATCTTGTGGAGATCCGCGCCGGCCGGGACCATCGGATAGACCGTGTCTTCCTGCTCGACCTTGAAATCAATCACCGCAGCGCGCTTCGAGCTGCGTGCGGCGCGCACGGCGGCCTCCACCTCGCTGCGCTTGGTGACGGTCGTGGCGCAGATACCGAACGCCTCGGCGAGCTTCGCGAACTGCGGGTTCACGAGCGGCGTCGCGGCGTAGCGCTTCTCGTAGAAGAACTCCTGCCACTGCCGGACCATCCCGAGATAACCGTTGTTGATGATCGCGACGTTGACGTCGAGCTTTTCCTGCGCGATCGTCGCCAGCTCGCACATCGTCATCTGGAAGCCGCCGTCGCCCACCACGACCCAGACCTCGGCCTCCGGGTTCGCGACCTTCGCGCCGATCGCCGCCGGCAGCGCGAATCCCATCGTGCCCAGCCCGCCCGACGTGATGAGCGACCGCGAGCGATCGTGTTTGTAGTACTGCGCTTCCCACATCTGGTGCTGCCCCACATCGGTAACGACGACCGCGTTGCCGTCGGTGAGGCGCCACAGATCGTTGATGACGTGCGCCGCGTACAGGTGGCCGTTGTCCGGCAGGTTCTGGATGTCGCGTACGGCGGAGTCGCCCTTGACGGCGTCGATCCGCTTCAGCCATTCGGCGCGATCGCGCTTCGCGACGTGCGGACGCCATTCCTGGATCGCCGCGCGCAGATCTTGCGCGATCGCGACGTCGACGCGGACGTTCTTGTTCAACTCGGCGCGATCGATGTCGACGTGAATCTTCTTCGCGAGCGGCGCGTACGTCTTCAGGTTGCCGGTCACGCGATCGTCGAAGCGCATGCCAAGCGCGATCAGGAGATCCGCTTCCTGGATGGCGTGGTTCACCCACGCCTCGCCGTGCATCCCCATCATCCCGAGATTGAGCGGATGCGACGCGGCGATCCCGCCGATACCGAGCAGCGTGACGGCGATCGGAATGTGCGCCTGCTCGGCGAGCGCGATGACCTCGCGTTCGGCGCCGGAGAGCATCACACCGTGGCCGGCGAGAATGAGCGGCCGCTCGGCGGCGTTGATCAACGCCACCGCGTCCCGGTAATCGCCATCGCCGGGCAGCGCATCGTCGTACGCTTCGGTGAGATGCGGTTTTGCGGCGGCCCAGTCCACCTCGCAGCTCCCCTGCTGCGCATCCTTGGTGATGTCGACGAGCACCGGACCGGGACGGCCGTCGGAGGCGATCGCGAACGCTTCGAGCACCGCGGGCGCGACGTCCTCGGGCCGCGTCACCAGGTAGTTATGCTTCGTGATCGGCAGCGTGATGCCGGTGATGTCGCATTCCTGGAACGCGTCGGATCCAATCAGCTTGCTGCCGACCTGACCGGTGATGCAGACGATCGGCGACGAGTCCATCATCGCGGTCGCGATGCCGGTCACCATGTTCGTCGCGCCGGGACCGGACGTGGCGATCGCGACACCGACCTTGCCGCTCGCGCGCGCGTAGCCGTCGGCCATGTGCGTGGCACCCTGCTCGTGGCGGACCAGAATGTGGCGAATCGGGTACGCGAGCATCGCATCGTACGCCGGCAGAATCGCGCCGCCCGGATAGCCGAATACATCGGTCACGCCGTTACGGACGAGCGATTCCCAGAGGACTTGTGCCCCGGTCAGTTTCATAAGCGTTCTTCGGGCTTCGCGGCTCATGGTTCGACAGGCTCACCATGAGCGGAGCCTATTCCCCGCTCGCCCTGAGCCTGTCGAAGGGCGAGCTCACCCGGTTACCGCGCCTGTCGCCGCCGACGATACGAGCCGCGCGTATTTCGCGAGCACACCGGAGGTGTATCGCGGCGCGGGCCCCCGCCATTCGGCCAGACGCTGCCTGATCACGTTATCGGCCACGTCGAGGTCGATCTTTCTGCGTGGCACGTCGATCACAATTGTGTCGCCGTCCCTGACGGCAGCCAGCGGGCCGCCGCGCGAGGCTTCGGGCGCGATGTGACCCACCATAAACCCGCGCGTCGCGCCTGAAAATCGCCCATCGGTGACAAGGGCGACGGAATCGCCCAGGCCGGCGCCAACGATCGCGCCGGTGACGGCGAGCATCTCCCGCATCCCGGGACCGCCGCTCGGACCTTCGTAGCGGATGACGACGACGTCGCCCGGCTTGATGGCCTGGTGCTGCACGGCGTCGAACGCCGCTTCTTCGCTGTCGAACACGCGCGCGGGACCGCGATGCTCCGTGCGGTTCGCGCCGGAGATCTTCATCACGGCGCCGTCCGGCGCCAGCGATCCGCGGAGGATCACGAGACCGCCACTGCTCTTCAACGCGCGATCGACCGGACGCACGACCTCCTGACCGGGCGTCTCCTTCGCGTCCTTCGCTTCGTCGCCAATCGATCGTCCGGTCACTGTCTTCGCGGAGGCGTGAAGGATGCCGGCATCGAGCAGGCGGCGCGCGACCAGCGGACTGCCGCCGGCGGCGTGGAGGTCCGTCGCCACGAATCGGCCGGACGGTTTCAAATCCGCGAGCAGCGGCACGCGCGCGCTGATGCGATCGAAATCACCGAGCGACAGATCGATTCCCGCTTCGTGCGCGATCGCGATCAGGTGCAGCACGGCGTTGGTGGATCCGCCGGTGGTCGCGACCGCTGCGATCGCGTTCTCGAGCGCGTCGCGCGTGAGGAGCTCCCGCGGCCGCGACCGCCGGCGCACGAGATCCATCACGCGTTCGCCGGCCTGCCGCGCCACCGCCGACTTTCCGGGATCGTTCGCCGGCACGCTGCCGCTGCCGAGCGCCGCGATGCCGAGGAACTCGACGGCGATCGCCATCGTGTTGGCCGTGAACTGTCCGCCGCACGCGCCCGCGCCGGGACAGGCCGATGCCTCCAGCCGGCACAGGTCGTCGTCGGAGATCCGCCCCGCCGCGTGCGCGCCGACCGCCTCGAAGACTTCCTGAATCGTGACTTCCTGACCGTTCCACGTGCCTGGCGCGATCGATCCGCCGTAGAGGAGGAGGCCCGGGACGTCGAGGCGCGCGAGCGCCATCGCGCCGCCGGGGATCGTCTTGTCGCAGCCGACGAGCACGACGAGGCCGTCGAAGCCGTTGCCGCGCGTGACGAGCTCGATCGAGTCGGCGATGACTTCGCGGCTGACGAGCGAGGCGCGCATCCCTTCGGTGCCCATCGTGATGCCGTCGGAGATGGACACGGTGTTGAATTCCATCGGCGTGCCGCCGGCGGCGCGAATGCCGTCCTTCACGTGCACGGCGAGATCGCGCAGGTGGTAGTTGCACGGTCCGATCTCTATCCACGTGTTCGCCACGCCGATGAGCGGCTTCTTCAGATCGGCGTCCGAAAATCCGACCGCCTTGAGCATCGCGCGCGCCGGCGCGCGGTGCGGTCCCGACGTCAGCGGGTTGCCCGCGGTGCCGTTCGATGCGCGCTCGCTCACGACACCACCTCGAACGGATCGGGCGAGCGCTCCTGACGCGACTTCCAGCTCGCGTACGAACCGAGCACGCGCAGCGTCGGCGCGAACTCGGCCAGATGGCTGAGCGCGCGCGCGCACGCGAGCGTGTCGCGCGCGGCGGCGAGGTCCGCATAGAAGAGGTATTCCCACGGCCGGCCCGGAATCGGCCGCGATTCGAGCTTCGTCAGATCGATGCCGCGCAGCGCGAAGACGCTCAGCGCCTTGAACAGCGCGCCCGGCTCGTTCGGCACCGTGAACACGATCGTCGTCTTGTCGGGCACCGTGTTCGCGAGCGGACGGCGGCCGATGACGATGAACCGCGTGATGTTGTCGTCGTAGTCCTGAATGGATGCGGCAAGCGAAGTGAGGCCGAAGACCTCGCCGGCACGCGAGGATGCGATGGCCGCCGCGTCGGTCGCGCCGGCATCGGCAACCATCTTCGCGCTGCCCGCGGTGTCGTAGGTCGCAATCACCTCGACGCCGGTGAGGGTCCGCAGGAAGCGCTCGCACTGCGCGAGCCCCTGCGGATGCGAGTACACGCGCTTGAGTCCCGCGAGCGTCGCGCCCGGAACGGCGAGCAGATGATGGATGACCGGCAGCTCCACCTCGCCGATGATCGGCAGCTCGTGCGACAGCAGCAGGTCGTAGTTGCGATGGATGCTGCCGCCGATCGAGTTCTCGACCGGCAGGACGCCGTGCGTCGCGGGTCCGCCTTCGACGGCGTCGAAGACCTCCTCGAAGCCGCGGAACGGGAGGAGCGTCGCCTCTTTGTCAATCCGCCGCGCCGCCGCCTCGCTGAAGGCGCCGGGCTCTCCCTGGTATGCAATCTTCATAAGAAAAGACCCTGTACACGACAAAGGCCATCACCCCTGGGGGATGATGGCCTCGGTAACCCTCCTGTCGATGCCTCATCCCCCGGCGCGTTGGCGCCCAAGAAACACGACAGCGACAGGAATCAATGGCATTGTGGCGAGCATTACACAGGTAATCGACCTAGTAGTCAAATCAATAATCTTTACCGGATCATAATTCACGAAGGGGGTGCCACAGGTGCCCAGGGTGCCACGGGTGCCGCGCCGCGGGTGCTGGGTGCCGGGTGCCACCGCGCGCCGAGCTAGCGGACCAGCGGGAGTTCGATGTAGCTCGCCTGGCCCGGGCCGCGGTAGACGCGTTGGGTTGCCTTGCGGAAATCGGCGGGCTGCGCGAAGAAGATGTTGCGGACGAAGGTCTGCGGGTTTCTGTCGTAGAGCGGGAACCAGCTCGATTGCACCTGAACCATCATCCGGTGTCCCGGAAGGAACACGTGGTTCGCGGTCGGCAGCGCGAAGCGGTACAACAGCGGCGCGTCGGGCGTGATGGCTTTCGGCGACGAGAAGCTCTCGCGATAGCGGCCGCGGAAGATATCCGCAGCGACCATCAGCTGATATCCGCCCATTGCCGGCTGTCCCGCCACTTCGTCCGGGTACACGTCGATCAACTTGACGACCCAATCCGAATCGGTGCCGCTCGTCGACGCGATGAGATGCGCGATCGGCTGGCCGCTGATTTTCACCGGCTGCGTCAGCACGTCCGACGTGAACGCGAGGACGTCGGGCCGTCCCGACGCTTCACGCTGATCGTCGACGAGCCAGCGCGCCCAATACGATCCGCCCGCAGGCTGAATCGGACGCGAGCGGAACGGCACCGGCTTCATCGGATCGGAGATGTACTCGTCGAAGCCGGCATCGGCCGGCGCCGTGAACGAGAGCGTCGCGCGCGATCCGAGATAGAGCGGCGTCGGTGCAATCGCGCATCCTTTGTCGCAGCCGGCCGGCCACGCCGGAAGGCGCCGCCAGGTGTTGGTTCCGGTCTCGTACGCGGTGACCGGCGCGACGTCCGCTTTCGGCGCGCCCTCCTTCAAATACTGATCGAGAAACGGCCGCAGCACGCGCTGGCGGAATTCGAACGCGGTATCGCCGTTGAACTTCAACGCGCCGAGCGCGCTGCCGTCGCCGATCTCCTGACCGTGATGCCACGGTCCGATGACGAGGAACACTTTGTCGTCGCTCGTGTCCTTCGGTTTGATTGCTTTGTACACGGCAGTCGCGCCGTAGATGTCTTCCTGATCCCACAGGCTGTGGACGAGCATCACCGGAACTCTGAGCGGCTGCGTCGCGAGGACCTTGTCGATCGCCTGGTCGCGCCAGAACGCATCATAGGCCGGATGCTCGACAAGCTTCTGCCAGAACCCGATCTGCTCCATGCCGCGGCGCCGTCCGAGCTCGCTCGCGTTGGTCGTCTCGAAGTACGTGTCGTAGTCGTCGTAGTGGCTGCTCCACCATTTCGCCTCGTTCGCGCGCGTCGCTTCCTGCTGGTAGATGTACGGCAACATCTGCTGGCGGAACGCGCCGTTGTGAAACCAGTCGTCGCCCATCCACCCGTCGACCATCGGGTTCATCGGCACCGACACGCGCAGCGCCGGATGCGGGTTGACGAGCGCCATCAACGGCAGGAACCCGTCGTACGAAATGCCGAGGATCCCGACCCGGCCGTTCGACTCCGGCACGTTCTTCACCAGCCAGTCGATCGTGTCGTACGTGTCCGTCGCGTGATCGACCGGCGTCGGATTCTGAGGACCATGCAGCGGCCGGTTCATCACGTAGTCGCCTTCGGATCCGTACTTGCCGCGGATGTCCTGGACGACGCGGATGTAACCGCCCTCGACGATCACGTCGGTCGCATTGTCGTAGCCGTACAGCAGCGGTCCCAAATGCGCGCTCTCGGCGTGCGTCGTCAACTCGGTCGCGTTGTACGGCGTGCGCGTCAGAAGAATCGGCGCGCGGTTCGCGCCTTTGGGGACGAGGATGACGGTGTGCAGCTTGACGCCGTCGCGCATCGGAATCATGACATCGCGCCGGACGTGGTCGAAGCTGTCGGTGACCGGTTTGAAGGTACGCGGCGTCTCGCTCGGCAGCGCAGGGTACTGGGGCGGCTGCGCCGACACAAAGGACACGAAGGATACAAAGGACACGAAGGACACAAAGGACGCATGTACAAGTTTTCCTTCGGGGCCTTTCTGCTTAATCTTCATATTTTTGGAAGCGTGACGCCGCGCTGCGCCTGGTACTTCCCTTTCTTGTCCTTGTACGACACCGTGCACTCTTCGTCGCTCTGGAAGAACAGCACCTGCGCGATGCCTTCGTTGGCGTAGATCTTCGCGGGCAGCGGCGTCGTGTTCGAGATCTCGATCGTCACGTGCCCTTCCCACTCGGGCTCGAACGGCGTCACGTTGACGATGATGCCGCAGCGCGCGTAGGTCGACTTCCCGAGGCACACCGTGAGGATGTCGCGCGGAATCCGGAAGTACTCGACGGTGCTCGCGAGCGCGAACGAGTTCGGCGGGATGATGCACACGTCCGCCTTGATGTCGACGAACGATCTCGGATCGAAGTTCTTCGGATCCACCACCGTGTTGAAGACGTTCGTGAACACCTTGAATTCGTCGCCGACGCGCACGTCGTAGCCGTACGACGACACGCCGTACGAGATGACGCCGCTGCGCACCTGATCGTCGACGAACGGCTCGATCATCTTCTTCTCGAGCGCCATGCGTTTGATCCAGCTGTCGGGCTTGATGGACATCGTTTTGTGTGTCGCGTCGATCGTTCGCTCGGCGGACAAGCCGCGCTACGACCGAAGCCGTCGCTCGCGTAAGGCTCGCGCTTCAGGCGATGAGCTCACCGGCGCAGGAACGCCATGAGCAGTGTGAGGATGATACTCAGGATGATGGAGGTGGCGAGCGGAAAGTAGAACTGGAAGTTTCCCCGCCGCACGTAGAAGTCGCCCGGGAGTCGAAACAGCGGCAGGCCGAGCATCATGACGAGGCCGAGGCCCGCAATCGCGAGGCCGATCAGTACCAGCGTCTTGCCCACTCGATGATCACCTCAACACCAAGGACACGGAGGACACAAAGGAAAAACCGGAAGTACTTTTGTGTTCATTGTGTCCTTTGTGTCTACTGGCGCTCAAGCTAGCTCAATGCCGGGAAAAAAGTACCCGATCTCGTATGCGGCGGTGTCGGACGCGTCGGAGCCATGTGTGGCGTTGCGTTCGATCGACTGGGCAAACTCTTTCCTCAGCGTTCCGGGATCCGCCTTGGCGGGATCGGTCGCGCCCATCAGGGTTCGCCACTTCCGGATTGCGTCCGGCGCCTCGAGCACCATCACGATAGCCGCACCGGACGACATGAACTGTGTAAGACTGTTGAAGAACGGACGGCCGCGGTGCACCGCGTAGAAGCCTTCGGCGTCGCGCGGCGACATACGCACGAGGCGCATGGCACGAATCTGGAATCCATTGTCTTCGATGCGCTGTATGATCTTGCCGGTCAGGCGCCCTTCCACGGCGTCAGGCTTGATGATGGCCAGCGTCCGCTCGGTCATCCGGCGATTATAACAGGCGGATTTTTCAGCCATCCCGACCGTGAGGAGGCTTCTGTGACCGCGATGGTGACCAAGATGTCCGGCGATCCCGACGTGCACAAGGGCGCGATCGAAGGCGACCGCCCGACGGACGAACAAGTCGGCAACCCGCACGGCGATGGCGTCAACGACGAAGGACTTCCAGACGACGAGGTCGCAACCGCCGAAGACGCGCTCGGCGCGAACGAAGACGAGTCGCAAGGCTGAAACAATTCAGCCAGAATTCAGAACGCGTACGCATTCCAAATTCCAAATTCTGAATTCCGAATTCCTCGCCCCCACCAAGAGGCCATTTCTCTTTCGGTCCGGCCTCGCTAGGCTTTTTCCCGCTCATCAAATCGAGTCACACGATCGGACGTCACGAAGTGACATCCCGGCCAGCATCGCGTTTCGCGCTCGAGTTCGCGCAGTTTGCCGCGACGCTCGTCGTGTGCGGCGCGCTGACCAGCTTCTCATCGGCTGCGCCGTCCCAATCGACCGATAGTCCCCGCTTCGTCGGCGTCACCTCGACCGGCACGTGCGCAGGACACGAGTGGACCGCACCGATCCCCGAAACCGGCGCGCCCGGCGCGTGTGAGCTCGAGGACGACGACGACGGTTCCGATGGTCCCGATGACGCCGCGTCGATGAGGGAATCGCAGAACCTGCCGACGGGCGGGTCGCGTCACCATCACGGCGTCGTCGACGCGCGACGATCCAACCGAGGCGACGGCCATCCGCTCCGCGGTCCGCCGCGCGGCCGACGGAGATCATCCGCTCGCCTCCTCGATCGGCGCCTCGAGCGCCTTCACTGCTTCCAGCTCCGCCAACATCCCGAACGCACTCTCGCGCCCAGCGGCCCGTTCCTGCGCGGCCCTCCGCGAGTGAACACCGACCCGCCGTAAGCGCACATCCCGCGCGTGGTGAGTCTGTCGCACGGCTCGTGGTGAGCCTGTCGACCGCGAACCACGAGCGCTAGGTCGAGGTGTGCGCGTTCGCGACTCCAGCAACACAACTGAAACCAAGTGAGGAGGCCGACGTGCCGAACGACGAGATCTGCTCGACGTGTGTCCCGAGAGCGGCCACGCAAACACCTGTCAGGAGGATGGTCATGAACGCATCGAATCGATTCACGTGCCGCCGATCGGGGTCGGCGAAACGGTGGGCCATTGCGACGATCGCCGCGATGCTGCTCAGCACGAACGCGGACCCGGTGCTGATGCCGGTCGCCGCGCAGACGGCGCCGGTCGGCGCGGGCTTCACGCTCGACGCGCGCGACCTGCGATTCATCTTTCATCAGATCGAGATCGCGCAAGCACACGCGGCCGGAGGTCAACTGTTTGGATCGGGAGCGAATCAAGTTCCCGAAGTACGGCTGCCGTTCGGGTTGCGAACGGTCGACGGATCGTTCAACCACCTGACCCCGAATCAGCAGACGTTTGGCGCCGCCGATCAGATCTTCCCGCGGCTGACGAGGCCGGTCTTCCGTCCGGCGGAAGACTTCGATCCCGACGGTGCGGGGCCTGCGCCGGCGACGCCGACGTCGTACGAGCAGACCAAGGGAGTCGTCGCCGACTCTCGACCGCGAGTCATCAGCAATCTGATTGTCGATCAGACCGAAAGAAATCCGGCGGCACTCGA
>Ga0075424_100007731_pt1 | contig 10456 bp, 9 predicted proteins | sample SoiMethybrSBSTD3_FD_75301 | JGI IMG/M metagenome (GOLD analysis project Ga0075424, IMG submission 75301) | Bulk soil microbial communities from a Populus tree surrounding site in Tennessee, USA - Soil MetaG P. TD hybrid SBSTD3 | ecosystem: Environmental > Terrestrial > Soil > Tree plantation...
CTGATCTTTTTCCAAGGCATTAGCCGGATCTGGTTACACGAAGAAATTGTGACCCATCGACAACTTATTGTGGAAGGGGATGTCGTGCAGCAAGATCGAGGTTCAACTCTAGGACGTTGACCCGAGGTTCGCCCAAGATTCCTAGCTGCCGGCCCTGGGTGTGAGCCCGAACGAGCGCTCGAACCTCGGCCTCGGATACTCGCCGCTCATGAGCAACTCGAGGAATCTGGAATTCCGCTGCGGCCGGCGAAATATCGGGATCTAAACCCGAGCCAGAGGAGGTGACCAAATCTACCGGTACCTCCTGAGTCGACTTTCCAGCATGGAGCTTCTCCACGTCTCCGTGCACGCGATCGATGAGCACCTTATTTGTGGGGCCATAATTGGATCCGCTGCTGGAAGTTGCGTCGTATCCCGTGCCTGCGTTGGAGGGGCGTGAACGGAAATAGCCTGGCGCGTTGAAATTCTGTCCGATAATCCGCGAACCGACAACTTTTCCGTCTACTTTGATCAACTGTCCGTCGGCTTTATCTCGGAAAAGCGCTTGTGCGAGCCCGGTGACCGCCAGGGGATATAGCACCCCGAACAATACCGTAGTGACAAGCGTGAATAAAATCGCGGTGATTAAATTCCTTTTCATAGTGCCTCACGCCAAGCCGACATAAGTTAGGAAGACATCGATCAACTTGATTCCGATGAACGGCGCGATGATTCCACCGACTCCGTAGATCAGAAGGTTGCGCTGCAGGAGAGCCGTGGCGCCGAGCGGCCGGTAACGCACGCCTCGCAATGCCAACGGGATCAGGACAATGATGATCAAAGCGTTGAAAATGACCGCAGAAAGGATTGCAGACTCCGGGGTCCGCAAGTGCATTACGTTGAGCACATTGAGTACAGGAAAAGCCCCAGCAAACATTGCAGGAATGATGGCGAAGTATTTGGCCACATCATTCGCTACCGAGAACGTAGTCAGCGCACCGCGAGTGATCAACAACTGTTTGCCGATTTCCACGATTTCGATCAGCTTCGTCGGGTTTGAATCGAGGTCCACCATATTGCCGGCTTCTTTCGCGGCCTGAGTCCCGGTGTTCATTGCAACGCCGACATCGGCTTGAGCGAGGGCGGGCGCGTCGTTGGTGCCATCGCCAGTCATGGCCACGAGTTTGCCTTTCGCTTGTTCGCGCCTGATTAGCGCCATCTTGTCTTCGGGTTTGGCTTCCGCCAGAAAATCGTCGACTCCGGCTTGCCGCGCAATTGCCGCGGCGGTCAAGGGATTGTCGCCCGTAATCATCATCGTCCGAATTCCCATGGCGCGAAGATGATCAAAGCGTTCCTTCATCCCACCTTTGACTATGTCGGTGAGGGCGATTGCACCCAACACGCGGCGGTTTTCCGCTACCAACAGCGGGGTTCCGCCTGAATTCGAGATTTCCTGAATCTTCCTGTTCAGGTCAGAAGGGATGCCATTGCCACTGGGGCTAATAAATCGCGCGACGGCTTCGGGAGCGCCCTTGCGAATCTCCCTGCCATCGATGTCGACTCCAGACATTCTCGTCTGCGCGGAAAATGGAATGAAGTTCGTTCCGTGCGACGACAAATCACGCCCGCGGAGTTGGTAGCGCTCCTTTGCAAGCACGACGATGGAGCGCCCTTCTGGAGTTTCATCGGCCAGCGAAGAAAGTTGAGCGGCGTCCGCAAGATAATTCTCGTCAATGCCCGGTGCGGGAAAGAACTGCGCTGCAGCACGGTTGCCCAAAGTGATCGTCCCGGTCTTGTCGAGCAGCAAAACGTCCACGTCGCCCGAAGCCTCCACCGCTCGTCCGGACATGGCAATGACGTTGCGCTGAATTAGCCGATCCATGCCTGCGATGCCGATCGCTGAGAGCAGCCCGCCAATCGTTGTCGGAATCAGACAGACCAGAAGAGATACAAGGACAAAAAGATTCTGCGGAGCGCCAGAGTAGACCGCAAACGGCTGAAGCGTCACCACAGCAAGTAGGAAAATGATGGTAAGGCCTGCCAATAGAATATTGAGCGCGATTTCATTGGGAGTTTTCTGCCGTGCTGCGCCTTCGACCAGTTTGATCATTCGGTCGAGAAATGTTTCCCCTGGGTTTGATGTGATGCGAACCTTGATTTCGTCGGAGAGCACACGAGTGCCACCCGTAACTGCCGAACGGTCTCCGCCACATTCCCGAATGACTGGCGCGGATTCGCCAGTAATCGCGGATTCGTCGACCGATGCGACGCCAAAAATAACCTCGCCATCGCCCGGAATAAATTCCCCCGCCGCGACTAGCACCACGTCTCCGGAGCGAAGCCTGGAGCTCGGAACAATTTCCGTGTGACCGTCAGAGCACAAGCGTTGCGCTTGCGTTTCGGCGCGGGCCTTGCGCAAAGTATCCGCTTGGGCCTTTCCCCGCCCCTCGGCCATTGCTTCCGCAAAATTTGCAAACAGCACCGTAAACCAGAGCCACAGGGTGATTTGCAGACCAAAACCCAGGCCGCCAGAGTGGCGCGTCGCGTTCCAGATGAGTTGGATAGTCGTCAGTGCTGCGCCGACTTCCACCACAAACATTACCGGGTTCTTCGCCATCGTGCACGGATCCAACTTGCGAACTGAATCCATCACCGCGCGCGAAAGAATTGCTGTGTCCGCCAGCGATTTTTTCCTGATTTGAGCGACCGAGTCCATAGGCACCTCAGAAAACCTTTCCTGCGTTCATAAGCAGATGTTCCAGAATCGGCCCAAGACTCAGTGCAGGAAAGAATGTCAGTGCGCCGACGATCACGATGGTTGATACGAGCAATCCGCCAAAAAGCGCTCCAGTGACGGGGAATGAACCGGCGGATTGGGGAACGATTTTCTTTTTAGCGAGATTCCCTGCGATGGCCATGATCGGAATGATCATGAAAAAGCGACCGAGTAGCTGTGCTGCCGCTGTGGCCGTGTTGTACCACATCGTATTTCCGCTCAGTCCGCCGAACGCCGAACCATTGTTTCCCGTCGAGGAAACGAACGCGTACAAGATCTGTGACAATCCGTGCGGTCCAGGGTTTGAAATTCCCGCGGTACCGTAAGGCTTCACTACTGAAATAGCTGAAAAAGTCAGGATCGTGAACGTGAGAATCAGCACCGCTAACATGGCCATTTTTACGTCGTAGGCTTCAATCTTCTTGCCCAGGTACTCCGGAGTGCGGCCCACCATGAGTCCCGCGATGAAGACCGCGAGAACGACAAAGACAAACACGCCATAAAGACCGGCGCCGACTCCGCCAAACACCACCTCACCCAGCATGATGTTGATCAGAGGAACCATTCCGCCCAACGGAGTGAACGAATCGTGCATGCCGTTTACAGCACCGCAGCTCGCATCGGTGGTCACGGTCGCGAACAGTGCGGTATTTGCGATACCGAACCGGACCTCCTTGCCTTCCATGTTTCCGCCCGATTGCATTACATTTGCGCTCTGGTCGGTCCCGGCAAGAAGTGGATTGCCTTTGGCTTCCGCCCAATATGTAGTCATCACGCCCGCGAGAAACAGAAAGGCCATGGCTGCCCACACCGCCCAACCGTGCCGCTGCGAGCCCGTCATTCGGCCGAGGGTGTAGGTCAGTCCCGACGGGATGGCAAAGATCAGAACCATCTCGAAGAAATTGGCCAGCGGCGTTGGATTTTCAAAAGGGTGCGCGCTATTGGTGTTGAAGAATCCTCCGCCGTTTGTGCCGAATTCCTTGATGACTTCTTGCGACGCAACTGGCCCCTGAGCAATCACTTGCTGCACCACGGTCTGACTTGTGGTGGTGCCATCGGCGCCCGCGGCCTGCGCGGTATACGGTTGGACCAGATCCGCGGTGGTGTAGGGCTTGAGGTTCTGCACAACGCCTTGTGACACCAGGAACAAGGATCCAACTATGCAGACGGGCAACAACACCCATAGCAGACTGCGCGTCGTATCTACCCAGAAGTTGCCTAGCTTGTCTGTTTCCCTGCGCGCGATACCGCGGATGACCACAATCGCCAGCACAAGGCCCACCGCTGCGGAGATGAAGTTGTGATAAGCGAGCCCAGCCATCTGCGTGAGATAGCTCATGGTGGATTCGCCAGAATAAACCTGCCAGTTTGTATTCGTCGTAAAGGATGCCGCCGTGCCGAACGCCAATGCAGGATCAACGTTTGCGAGTTTCTGCGGATTGAGAGGGAGCCACTTCTGCGTGCGTTCGATGAGATAAAGCAGAACCATCGACACACCGCTGAACAGCAGCATGGCTCCCGCATATTCCGTCCAACGCATATCCCTTTGCTCGTCGACACCGATTAACCGATAGATGAGCTTCTCGATCGGCCGGAGTACTGGATCAAGAAACGTTTTCTCACGATTGAATACTCGCGCCATGAAAACGCCAAGCGGCTTCGTGACCAGCAGCACCACCAGTAGATAAAATGCGATTTGAAACCAGCCATTCGCAGTCATGGCTAGAACTCCTCCGCTCTTAACAAGGCGTAAAGCAGGTATCCACACAAAAGCGCACAGATCACAAGTAGCGCAGCATCTGCAAACGTCATCAGATCGCTCCTTATTTCAAGCGTTCGCAGCCGCGAACGTAGACAATCCCGGCACCAAAGAACAATGCGGTCAGCAATAGAAAGATCAAGTCCAACATCGGTTTCAACTCCTCATTGTGCGCACGTGTTCTCAGCATTGCCTCCGAGAAGCGCGAGCAAGTCATTAGAACTTCACGAGTATGGCCATATTCAAACGGTTCTCGACCTTCCGCAGATCGGGAGTGAATCCCGGAACAAGCGATCCAGGACTTCCTTGGTTCCCTCCTGGAGGCGTGACTCCCCCTGGTCCGGAAAAGTACGGCACGTTCGCACCACGGTAGTTGTATTCCCAGCGCCAGGTAATGTATTGGCTGGGCATCCAGTCGAACGTCGCGGAAGCGTCCCATGCCTTATACGGGTCGCCGGGATTTTCCGTGAAGTAGGGAGTGCCCGAGGCGGCCGTCGCGCCATTGATTGGTGGCAGCAAAACCAGATAGCGTCCCGGGTTGTTGATTCTTCCCCCGCCCAGCGTGAAGCCGTATTTGTCGTTGGCAAACCACAGGCGGTTGTAGAGCATGAAGCCGAGGAAGCTTTGCTTCGGTCCTTTGGCTGAATTGCCGGCGCAACTGACTCCCCCGCCGTGTTCGCAGCCAATATCGCCGGTTAGAGAGAACGCGGCTTTGTCCAGGAATCTTTCCGGGTTGTCGTAGTATTTAATTTGAATGCTGTTGTCCGAGTGATAGCGAACGCGCCCGGGCGTGTTCAGGGCGTCTTCGCCCAGCATGTACTGATTGCCGAGAACCGACAGCCAACCGTTCGGCCGCCACAAAACCTGCACTCCAAATCCGGGACGACTGTTGAATCGTCCGTAGGACTGCCAGCCGTTCGTGAACCAGGGTTCGATCTTCAGTTTTTCTGTTGGGAAGATCTGTACGCGTACACCGTTGAAGAACCACGGCGTATTCGACGAAACATAGGACGGCTGGTAGGCCCAGTTGTCGAAATTGTAGTAGCTGAACAAGCCCACATAGGACATGAAGATGCCAGCATCCACGTTGATTCCGTGCAGCGCATTGAAGTGATATCCGCCATAAGCCTCCGAAAGATAGCGGTACGCGTCGGCCAGGTTCCATTGGCCGCGCGAAGGACTGCCGTCATTCCGCGGCGTAGTCTGCGAATACATCCCAAATTGCGTCATTACGCGCGCCCTCACGTTGTCGTAATGGAAATCTCCGCCGATGCCCAGTTGTGTTACTTGGACTTCGTTTGCGCGGAAGACTTCGCTCGATCCCCCGATCGTGTCGTCTTTCGGATGATGAAAGTCGTAGATATAATCCACGTCGGCGCGGATTTCCGGCGTAAAGAACGGTGTATCCAGTGGGACTTCCTTGGTGCGCGGATTTCCGTTCAGCCACGTAAAATCTGCAAAGGCAAATGGCACAGCATTCTGCGCGGCTGCAGGTTTCGCTTTTTCTGCAGTCTGCGTCGTGGCGGCACTGGAAACAGCCTCTTTGCCGGGTTCAACAGAAGCCGGCGCCACCCTTGTCGGCTGTGGATTCACGGCTGCCGTGCCCACTAGTCCGGTCACAGCGCCGGGCGTCGTGCCGGAGACGCCACTAGTAATTGCGCTGCCTCCCGCAATCCCACTCGTTGATGCAGACGCAGTAGCGGGAGCTGGTGGATGAGCCGTACTTTCCAGTTCAGCGACGCGTTTCTCCAGTTGTTCGACGCGATCGAGAAGCAATTTTTCCCGTTCCGTAAGCCCCAACTTCGGCGCATCCGGTTTGTTCGCAAGCGCCGCAGGCGCCGGATTGGCCTTTCCATCATCGTCCGCAACCAAGCGAGACGGAACGAAGCTCACAGTGAGCGCCGTAATCGCGATCCAGCGCACAAAGTTCCTCCTCAAGTGTGTCGCCCTCATTTTTCTCTCCCAATTCTTTTTGCGAAGTGAAGCTGTCTTCGCAGTCGGTCCGGGAAATGCCGGTGCAGTAGGTGGGCTTGCAGGCACCACCGATTCACGTCTGTCTGCGCCACCCTCAGACTGGTCCTTGCCGAAAGCCGGCACGCGTCGAAGGCTAGTCTCCGGAAATTTCACCGCGTGAGCGTTTGGTTATGGACTTACGGCGCGAGTTCCGCTTCCATTGCAGGAGGGCCCACGACAAGACCACACAACCTAACAACGCGATCCCGGTAAAAATAATTCTGCCTTTTGGACACGGTCGAGCTGATCTTTCATGGCCTTCTGGTACGTGCTTACGAAGACCGCCCAACCTGGTCCCACGGTAGCGAAATACTCGTCAAGAAGTCCTGAGCGATTCATAAGAAACCGATAAAGCTTGCTGATCCGACTGATTGAAAATAAGGGGCTTACCTAACCTTCGCTAGAGAGGACCCGAATCTGTTGCATTCGAAAAATGAGTTTGTCACCGATGAGGTATAGCGCCCACGATTCCTCCAAGCGTAGCGGTTGGCGGTTTTACGGAACGACAACCCGACGAAGACTCTTCGTCCTGGAGGAAAACGATGAAACGAACCCTATTGATCGCGGAAATGGCCCTTCTTTCGTTGGTGGCCCTGCCCATGGGCGCGGCTCAAAGTAACTCCGCAGCTCCTTCGAAAGGCGCAAAGCCGTTCAAGAAGCCAATCAGTGTTACGGGGACCGTAGGCGCGGGCGGGATCTCGCTCATCGCCGAGAACAGCGGTAAAGTTTGGAAGGTTGCAAACGCCGACGCGCTCAAGTCAATCGAAGGCCGCCGCGTCCTCGTCAAAGCGCAGCTTGGACCCGTTTCGGACGAACTAAGGATTATAGTTGTTCGTCTCAACGAACCGCGCTCCACGGCAAAGCTCGACGACGTGGCTTTCAGAAGATAGAGTTCCGCTCGCCGGTTGATCTGACGCAAGAGACGCAAGTTTCTTGACGCCTACCTGCCTACCTCTTATCCTCGTGAGCTTCCGTATACAGTTCAGGGGCTCGATTCGATAAGAGATGCGCATCCACCCGATTGATCTGGCCATAGTGATTGCGTATCTGCTGGGCGTAACGGCGCTGGGCGTCTGGTTTCGCCGCGGGCAACAGGACGCGCGCGACTACTTTTTGGGTGGCAAAACCGCGCCATGGTGGGCGCTGGCGTTCTCGATTGTCGCTACGGAAACATCCACACTGACCATCATCGGCACGCCGGCACTTTCCTATGCCGCGAACCTCACCTTTATTCAGCTCGTATTTGGCTACCTGGTGGGGCGAGTTCTCATCGTAATGCTGCTCCTCCCTGGATACTTTCGCGGAGAATTCTTCACCGCCTACGCCCTCATCGAAAAGCGCTATGGTCCGCGCATGCGAGCCGTGGCAGCATCCACCTTTCTGGTGACGCGGGCGGTAGCCGAAGGCGTACGAGTCTCCGCGATCGCGCTGGTCGTCAGCGTCGTGCTGGGCACCTCGGAGCGTTTGGCTGTGGTGATCGTGATCGCGCTGACCATCCTCTACACCCTCGAAGGCGGCATGAAGGCGGTCATCTGGACCGACGTAGCCCAGCTACTTCTCTACCTGACGGGCAGCGCCGTTACGCTCGCTTTCTTGCTGCACGCGATACCCGGCGGGTGGGGCGAAGTGGCACGCGCGGCCGCCGCGGCTGGACACAAATTGCAATTTCTGGATTTTTCCTTTTCATGGGCCACCAAGTACACCTTCTGGTCGGGAGTGATCGGCGGAGCCTTTCTCACCATGGCCAGCCACGGCACCGATCAAACGATCGTGCAGCGGCTGCTCGCCGCGCGCAACGAAAGCGATAGCCGCAAGGCTCTGCTGGCCAGCGGGGGAATTGTCCTCTTTCAGTTCACGCTGTTCCTGCTGGTCGGCGTGTTGCTCTTCGTCTTCGCTCAGCACTCACCGCTTCTGCAGCCGGGTGAACGAACCGATCGCGTGCTCCCGCTCTTCCTGGCGCGGGAAATGCCAGCGGGACTAGCAGGCCTAATGCTTGCTTCGATCGTAGCCGTTGCCATGTCCAACGCTAGCGGTTCGCTAAATTCGCTGGCGGCTTCGAGCATTCTGGATTTCTCCTCAGCCGCCGGTCGCCAGGATGCAAAAAAAGTATTGTCATTGTCGCGATGGATGACACTGGTATGGGGCATAGTTTTGATGGCGTTAGGATTTGTTTTCATGCGGTGGGACAGAGTCCTCGAACTTGGCCTTACAGTCGCCTCATTTCCCTTCGGATGTTTGCTGGGACTGTTTCTTCTGGGAACTCTAGATGGGCGCTCCAATACTTCGGGCGCATTGATCGGTATGTTTTGCGGGCTGTCCGCGACTGTCGCCGTATGGAAATGGAGCAGCGTCGCCTACACTTGGTACGTCTTAATCGGATCGTGCGTGACGTTCTTGCTGGGATCAATCATTAGCCGCATCGCCGCAAAACGGGTGAACTGAGCTTGCAAACTTCGGCGGTACAGAAGGGCTCTCAAGCAGCGAGCAAAAGGCTCGAACTGGTGCGCGGCCTGGGCCCCTGGGCTTCGGCGGCGATTGTCGTCGGCACGATGATCGGCACCGGAATTTTTCTCAAGCCCGCCGAAATGGCCCGCGAGGGTAAGAGTATCTCGATCGTCTTCGCTGCTTGGATTGTTGGCGCGATTCTGTCGATATTTGGTGCGCTTTCGTTCGCTGAACTTGGCTCGGCGATCCCGGAAGCGGGCGGCGAGTACGCCTATCTTCGACGCGCCTTTGGGCCAACTTGGGGATTCATCTTCGGATGGATGCACTCAATCGTGGGGCGGCCCGCTTCCATGGCTTCTATCGCCGCCGGAATCGCGCGCTTTCTAAGCTTTCTGATCCCTGCCGTGGGAACTCCCCTTTTCACGCTGCATTTCTCCGGTTTCGCCGGTTGGATCGAACCGTACAACTTTATTTTCACTTGGGCCCAACCCGTCGCTGTCTTGTGGCTAGTCATCATGACCTGCATCAACTATTTGGGTGTGCGACTCGGCGGCGCCGTCCAGGTCGTTCTTACGTTCATCAAGATCACCTCTGTATTGATTGTCATCGGCGTGGCGTTTTTTCTTTCCGGCAAATCCAGCCATCCTGAGGATCCCGTCTGGCCGTCGGCGTCGAGCGTTGGCATCGTCACCGCATTTCTGGCCGCACTGGCCGCCGCACTTTGGGCCTACGACGGCTGGGAGGACCTGAATCTGGTCGGCTCTGAAGTCAAAAACCCGGAGCGAAACTTTCCCTTGGCCCTGGTCGGCGGCGTCTCCGTCGTGACCGTCATCTATTTGCTATTCAGTGCGGCTTGCCTCCGCGTTCTCCCCTTCGAGGCCGTGGCCAATTCCTCGCACATTGCTTCAGACGTCGTGGAATTTGTCGCAGGGCGCGGCGCAGCGTTTTGGGTCACTTTCGCCATGGTGATTTCGGCAATCGGCTCGCTAAACTCCTCTGTGCTGAGTGGCGCTCGCGTTCCCTATGCCATGGCCCGCGATGGAATTTTTTTCAAGATTGCAGACGGCATTCATCCGAAGTTTCTTACTCCCGCCCGCGCCCTGATCTTCCAGGGAGTTTTAGCCGGCCTGATGGCACTGACAGGGACATTCGAGGAATTGAGCAACCTCTTTATTTTTGCAGCATGGATTTTCTACGGCCTCGCCGTCGTCGCGCTATTTCATCTTCGCAGGACCGAACCCAACATGCCGCGCCCCTATCGCTGTTGGGGCTACCCCTGGGTTCCCGGAATCTTCGTCGCCGGCGCGCTGGCGCTTACCGTCAGCCTCTGGTTGGAGCGTCCCGGCCGTTCCTCAATCGGACTGCTGCTGATCGTAGCCGGCTTACCGTTTTACCGGCATTGGGCGCAGCGCCGTTCAGGCGGTGACGACCCGGCGCGGTCGGCGGCGGCTGAATAGATAGTGTACCGGCAGGCCGCCTGCGAG
>Ga0075424_100007732_pt1 | contig 10456 bp, 11 predicted proteins | sample SoiMethybrSBSTD3_FD_75301 | JGI IMG/M metagenome (GOLD analysis project Ga0075424, IMG submission 75301) | Bulk soil microbial communities from a Populus tree surrounding site in Tennessee, USA - Soil MetaG P. TD hybrid SBSTD3 | ecosystem: Environmental > Terrestrial > Soil > Tree plantation...
CCGGCCGGCGGCGGCTGGTCGCTGAGCGCGATGCGCCGCCGGCCTGACGCGCCGAACGGCCTGACCGAGTTTCTCGTGGTCGAGACGCTCGCCTGGGCGCGCGAGACGGGCGCGAGCGAGCTGTCGCTCAACTTCTGCGCCCTGACGGACTTCCTCGCTCCGGAACGGGCGACGACGCCCATGCGGCGGGTCGTGCGCCGCGCGATCCTGCTGGCCGACAACGTCTTCCAGCTCGAGCGGCTGTACTCGTTCAACCGCAAGTTCTTCCCTGAGTGGCGGCGCCGCTACATCTGCGTCGAGCGTCTCACCGACCTGCCCGCAGTCGGGCTGGCGTACCTCCAGGCCGAGTCGCTGCTCGTGCCGCCGCGGCCGTGGACGCGCAGGCGCGAGGCCCATCGCCGCCTAGCCACCGGCAGACGCGCCGCGTAGCCTTTCCGCAGATGAGCACGACCCGCAGCATCGGACGCCTGTCGGAGATCGCGCAGGTCATGGTGCGCCACGGCTTCGGCTACTTCTTCGAGGCGCACAAGCTGAGCGACCTCCTGCCGGGCCGCTCGGCGGAAGATCGTCTCGCCGACATGGCAACCGAGCAGGGTGCAGCCTCTTCCGCGCGCGGCCAGCATCTGCGTGAGGTGCTCGACGAGCTCGGGCCGACGTTCGTGAAGTTTGGGCAGCTCCTCTCGACCCGGCCCGACGTCGTGCCGCCCGACATCGTGGTCGAGCTGCGGGGGCTGCAGGACGACGTACGGCCGTTCCCGTTCGAGCAGGCCGAGCGCGTGATCGAAGAGGAGCTTGGGAACACGCTCGAGCGGCTGTTCCTCGACTTCGAGCCGGCGCCTGTGGCGGCCGCCTCAATCGGTCAGGTGCATCGCGCGACCCTGCCGAACGGGCGCCGGGTCGCGGTCAAGGTGCAGCGGCCGGGCGCACCGCAGAAGATCGAAGCCGACCTCGGCCTGCTCTACCAGGCGGCGCGGCTCGCGCGCGAGCGGATCCGCGCGCTCGACTTCGTCGACGCCCGCCAGCTCGTGGACGAGTTCGCGCGCTCCATCCGCAAGGAGCTCGACTACCGGCAGGAGGCGCGGAACGCGGAGAACTTCCACCGCCATTTCGCGGGTCACCCACACGTCCGCGTGCCGAAGGTCTACTGGCAGTACACACGGCCCCGGGTCCTGACGCTCGAATGGATCGACGGGATCCAGCTCGCCGACCTCGACCTCGTTACGACGACCCTCGAGGAGCGGCGCGAGATCGCCTACCGGATCACCGAAGCGTGGATGACGATGATCTTCCGGCACGGCTTCTTCCACGGCGATCCGCATCCCGCGAACATCCTCCTGCCGACGCAGGCGGGCGCGATCGGGCTCGTCGACTTCGGCGCGGTGGGGACGCTCACCGACGACGACATGTCGAAGCTGACCGGTCTCTTCATCGATGCCGCGAACGAGAATCTCGAGCAGATTCCGAAGCGGCTGGCGGACCTGGGCGTGCGCTATCCGAAGGACCGCGAGGGGGAGTTCCTCGCCGAGATCCGCGAGCTGTACTACCGCTACTACGGCGCCAGCCTGAGCGAGGTCGATCCGATCCAAATCGTCCGCGAGGGCTTCCAGCTCATCTACTCACTGAACCTCCACCTGCCCGCGCGGTTCCTCCTGCTCGACCGCACAATTGCAACCCTCGCGTCGGTCGGCGCCGAGCTCTATCCGGACTTCAACGTCTTCGAGGTGGCGCGGCCGTACGCCCGCGACCTGATGCTCGAGCGGTTCAGCCCCCATCGCGTCGCGCGGCGCGCCCGGCGCGAGACGCTCCGCTATGCGCAGGTGATCGCCGAGGTGCCGTACCAGTTCCACGACTTCATGGAGGAGATCCGGGACGGCCAGATCGAGGTCGGCTTCGTGCACAAGGGTCTCGATCAGTTCCTCGAGAGCATGCAAAACGCGATCAATCGCCTCGTGATCGCGCTCATGGTCGTTGGGGGGCTGATCGGCTCGAGCCTGATCGGGATCTTCGCCAAAGGTGGCACGAACATCAGCGGCGTCAACGTCATCTCGATCATCGGCTTTGCCCTCTCGACGGTCCTAGGGATCTGGCTCCTCTGGGGCGTGATCAGAAGCGGTCGTCTGTAGCTGCAACGTCACGCTTTTTCTCCAAAGGACATCTGGCGAAGCGCAGGCGGCGCGCCTAGCCTCGTGGCATGACCGCGCTGCTCCTCGCCGAGCCCGAACCTGCCGTCCGCGGCTTCCTCGAACGCCAGCTCCGCAACGACGGCTTCGACGTCGTCTCCTGCGAGCGCGCCGAGCAGTTGCCGCGCGCGGCGGATCCCGACGTCCTCGTGCTCGGGGATGCCGAGGCGCTCGATCGCGGCGTCGTGCCCGACTGTCCCGTGATCGTGCTCGGCAGCGCGGATCCGGCGGCCCGGGTGCGCACGCTCGCCCGGGCTGACGACTGTCTCGCGCGGCCCTTCGTCTACGAGGAGCTGCTCGCGCGCATCCACGCGCTCCTGCGCCGGTGCCCGCCGCGCGTGGAGCTCACGGAGGTCGGTCCGCTCGCCATCGACCGCGCGGCGCGCCGCGTCACGGTGGCAAGGCGGGAGGTGGAGCTCTCGGCGAAGGAGTACTCGCTCCTTGTCAAGCTCGCCTCCGACCCGGATCGGGTCTTCACCCGCGAGCAGCTACTGCGAGACGTCTGGGGCTTCCGTACCTACGTCCCCACGCGGACGCTCGAGTCACACGCCTCCCGCGTCCGGCGAAAGCTCGACGCGGCGGGGCTCCCGGGCTGGGTAGTGAATGTCTGGGGCGTGGGCTACAAGCTCCGGCACGTGCCGCAGAACTAAGCCGCTCTACCTCTCGCGAGTTATGGGGACTTCGCCGACGATGATCGATAAGGAGGTAGGGGCTTCTGACGCATAACGACGGCTCTGCGGCGAAGGAGGCACTGGGATGACGGTGATCGACAACTACCGCAGAGAACGGCTTACACGCGGGTGGCTGGACCTCTGCTACGACGCTGAAGCCGGAGCGTGGCGCCTCGCATGGGACCCGGACTACGCCGAGCCCGATTGGCCGGGACACACGTACTCGCCGGAAGACGACGATCTCCCGAGCGACTATCCGGACCCGGCTGACTCTGATGCACTCGTCGAATGGGGGCGAAAGCACTTCGGCCCCTAACGTTCGCGCGACCTAGTAGCCGCCGTTACTGCAGCCCGCCAGGGCGAGCACGAGCAGCACGAAGAGCGGGAGCCACGCAAGGCGTAGGACTTTCTGACCGAGCATGACCTGAACTACGCGGTTCGGCGGAGCGCGGATTTGCCGGGGAGGGTTTGGCGAGAGCCAGGCTGAGCCGCCGGCGCACGCTGCTCGCCCGCTGAGTGGCGTCCTCGGTCGCCCGAATAGCGCTGCTACTCGAGCTCCCTGCGCCCTTGTCAGCGAATGACCATCGCACGCCGACGACGAGCGGCCCTCCGCCAAACCCTCCTAGAGCAACGCGCCTTCCAGCCGCAGCAGCCACTCCTTGCGGTCGAGCCCGCCCCCGTAGCCGGTGAGGCTGCCGTTCGCGCCTACCACGCGGTGGCACGGGAGGACGATCGGCAGCGGATTCCGGTTCATCACGGTTCCGACGGCCCGGGCGGCGCGCGGGGCGCCGACCTGCGCGGCGAGCGCGCCGTATGTCGTGGTGTGCCCGTACTCGACCCGGTTCAGCTCCGCGAGGACGCGCCGGTGGAACTCCGGAGTCGCGCGGAGGTCGAGCTCGAGGTCGAACGCGTGTCGGCCGCCCGCGAAGTACTCGTCCAGCTCCCGACGCACGCGGTCGAGCGCGTTCGGGGCGCGCAGGACGCGCGGCCCGAACTGCCTGGCCAGCCGCTCGAGCTCCGTTTCCGGCTCCGGATCGAAGCCGACGCGGCAGAGCCCGCGCTCCGAGACGCCGACGAGCAGCCGCCCGACCGGCGTGTCGTCAAGCACGTCGTAGGCGACGTCGAGCTCGCCGGACGCCGCCGCAGCCGCGCGGAAGCGCTCGTCGAGAACGGTGGGGACTGCGGTCATCGCTGCTCCTTCTCCTTCCGCAGCCGCCGCACTCCCGCGGAGGCCGCCTGTCGCGCCGCCTGCTCGTTCGAGCCGAGGGCAGCGCCGATGGTGTCGTAGTCGAGGTCGTAGCCGTAGCGGAGGACGACCGCTGCGCGCTCCTTCGGCGGCAGGTCGTCGGTCAGCGGCGCGAGCTCCTCGAGGGCTGGGCGCTCATCCTCGCCGGCCGGCTCGACCGACAGCTCCGCGGTGGGTCGCTCCCGCCGCGCGGCGTCGACGACGGCGTTCGTGGCGATCGTGAGCACCCACGCGCGCAAATGCTCGCCGTGCTCGAGCCTGCCGTACGCGCGCAGCGCGCGCAGGAACGTCTCCTGAAAGAGATCGTCCGCCCGGTCGCGGCCGGCCCGCCCACGGAGGAAGGCGAGTACCTCGCCCTTGTGGGACTCGTAGAACCGCTCGAAGGGAGGGACGCCGCTCACCATCCAGTGAAACGTAGTCGGCGTTCAAGATGTGAGATGTGCAGGTCGCGGTCGTCGGTCACGTCGAGTGGGTCGAGTTCGCGCGAGTCGACCATACGCCCGAACCGGGGGAGATCGTGCACGCGCTCGAGACGTGGGAGGAACCCGCCGGTGGCGGGGCGGTCGCGGCGGTCCAGCTTGCCAACCTCGGCGGCTCGTGCCTTCTCTTCACGGCGCTCGCCGACGACGAGCTCGGGCGGCGTTCGCGCGAGGAGCTCGAAGCCCGGGGCGTCACCGTGCACGCTGGGCACGCGGCCGGCACGCAGCGCCGGGCGCTGACGCACGTCGACGAAGTCGGCGAACGGACGATCACCGTGCTCGGCGACAAGCTGCTGCCGCCGGGCGAGGACGGATCGCTCCCTTGGGAGGAGCTTCGTCGCTGCGCCGCCGTCTACTTCGTGAGCGGGGACGTGGCCGCGCTGCGCGCGGCGCGGCGCTGTCCGGTACTCGTCGCAACGGCCCGCGAGCTCATGACGCTGCGCAGGGCTGCCGTCGCGGTGGACGTGCTCGTCGGGAGCGGGGAGGACGCGGCCGAGCGGTTCGAGTCCGGCGAGCTCGAGGCTGAGCCGAAGATCGTCGTCACGACGGCCGGCATGCTCGGCGGCTGGATCCGTCCGGGCGGACCGTTCCGCGCGGCGCCCTTGCCCGGACCGGTCTCCGACGCGTACGGCTGCGGCGACTGCTTCGCCGCCGGGCTTACCTACGGGCTCGGGGTGGGGAAGTCGGTCGACGAGGCCGTCGCACTGGGTGCGCAATGCGGAGCCACCGTTCTCACCGGCCGGGGTGCGTACGGCCACCAGCTCTCGGCGGCCGACTTGCCCGGCGACTTGCACACGGGCTAGGAGCTCGGCCCGGACCGCGATAGGGTCCGCGCATGAGCCAGGTGGCTGCACGCTCAAGAGCTCACGCTTTGCTGCCGGTCCCGTCCGACCCCACCCGGGTGGGACACGACTGGCTGGGCACGCTCGAAGAGGTGCCGCTCTTCGAAGGGCTCTCGAAACGCCATCTGCGGCGGATCGCGAAGCTTGCCCACATCCGCCGTTTCGCCTCCGGCTCGGTCATGGTCCGCGCCGGAGACCCCGGCCGGTCCTTCTTCGTCCTGCTCGACGGGAGCGCGAAGGTCAATCGCGCCGGCCGTCGGTCGCTGCGCCTCAACGCGGGCGCCTTCTTCGGCGAGATGGCCCTCATCGACGACTCTCCGCGGTCGGCCGACGTCGTCGCCGAAGGGGAAGTGCTCGCGCTCACGATCGACCGATCGGGTTTCGCGAAGCTCCTCCGCACCGAGCCGGCGCTCTCCCAGGCACTCCTGCGCACGCTGGCTGCCCGCCTCCGGGCCGTCGAGGCAGCGCTCTAAGAGCTCTTTCCCCCGATTCCGGCTCGCTTCGGCGGGGTCCTATTGCTATGGACTTGTGGGGGAAAGTGGTTTATAGTGGGGCACAGTGGTGAGATAGGGAGAGCGGCCCCATGCTTCTAGGCGAGTACGAGCATACGATCGACGACAAGAACCGCCTCACACTTCCGGCGAAGTTTCGGCAGTCCTTCGACGACGGCTGCGTCGTCACGCGGGGCCTGGACGGCTGCGTCTTCGTCTGGACGCCGGGAGCCTTCGAGAGCTACCGCTCCTCCACCCTTGCCGACCTGCATCCGCTGAGCCAGCAAGGCAGACGGATGCACCGCCACTTCTTCTCCGGCGCGAGCGAGCAGACGCCGGACAAGCAGGGCCGCGTGAGCATTCCGTCCGCTCTGCTCGCACACGCGAAGCTCGGCCGCGACGTCGTCGTCGCCGGGGTCAACGACCACCTCGAGATCTGGGGCCGCGCCGCCTGGAAGCGCGAGCTCGCCGAGGTCGAAGGGAGTGCTGAGGATGTTGCCGAACGTCTTGCAGCCCAGGGAAGCTGACCACGTCCCCGTCCTCTCCGAGGAGGTGCGGGCGTGCCTCGCTGTGGAGCCGGGCGAGACCGTCATCGACGCGACCTTCGGCGCCGGCGGGCACGCCGCGATCCTTGCCGCCGACCTTCGCGGCAAGGGGAAGCTGATCGCGATCGATCGCGACCCGACGGCGCGGACGTACTTCGAGCAGCTCTCGAAGCGCACGACGGTGAACGCGCGTCTCCTGCGGGGCGACTTCGGCGTCGTCCTGCCGCAGCTGGCGGAGAACGGCGTCCGTGCCGACGCGATCTTGCTCGATCTCGGAGTCTCCTCGATGCAGCTCGACCGCCCCGAGCGCGGCTTCTCGTACGCGGCCGACGCGCCGCTCGACATGCGGATGGATCCGAGCCAGGACGAGAGCGCGAGCGGCGTGGTCAACACCTGGAGCGAGCGCGACCTGGTGACGATCTTCCGCCGCTACGGCGAGGAGCGGTACGCGAAGCAGATCGCCCGCGCGATCGTCCGTCGCCGGCGCGAGCAGCCGTTCGAGCGCACCGGCGAGCTCGTGGACACGATCAAGGCCGCGATCCCGGCGCCGGCGCGGTTCGGCGACGGGCATCCGGCGAAGCGGGTCTTCCAGGCTCTGCGGATCGCGGTCAACGACGAGCTCGACTCGCTCGCGAACGCCTTGCCCGCGGCGCTGGAGATGCTGCGGCCCGGCGGCCGTCTCGCCGTCATCTCGTTCCACTCGCTCGAGGACCGGATCGTGAAGCGGTTCCTACGCGAGCGGGAGCGGGGCTGCACGTGCCCGCCCGACTTTCCCGTCTGCGTCTGCGGCAACGAGCCGGAGCTCCGGGCGCTGCAGCGGCGGCCGATCCGGCCCGGCCATGCCGAGCTCGCGGCAAACCCTCGTGCCGCGTCCGCGCGCCTGCGTGCAGCGGTCAAGACCGGGGCGGAGGAGGCCTGATGGCGGCCGTCGACTGGTTCGCCCCCGCGGAGGTCGCCCAGCCGGCACCGCCCAAGCGGCGCCGAGGTACCCCGGCTGCGCACCCGAAGGGGCGTCCGGCGGCGTCCGTACGCTCGCGGCGCAAGCCCACGCAACGCCGTGTCCGCGGCCACATTGTCTGGATGACTCTCTTCGCGCTCCTCCTCTTCGGCGTCGTCGCGGTCAACGTCGCCGTCCTGCGGGCGCACGTCGCGGTGTCGAAGCTCGACGACAAGCGCGCGAAGCTCGAGGCGGGGAATCAGGCTCTCGCCTCCCAGCTGTCGGCGATCGACTCCGCGCCGCGCATCGAGGCGGCGGCGCGCCGGCTCGGCTTGATCCCGGCGTCGGCCGGCAACACGTCGTACCTCGACCTGACGCCGCGAGGCCGTTGAAGACACGCGTCGTCAACTCCCGGCTCCGCCTTCTCCTCCTCATCATCGTCCTCACGTTCGCGGTCCTCGGCGCGCGCGCCGCGTGGATCCAGACCGTGCGCGCGTCCTCGCTCGCCGCGATGGCCCAGACGCAGGCGAAGAAGCCGATCGTCCTGCCGGCCGGACGAGGGACGATCTACGACCGGATGGGGAATCCGCTGGCCATTGGCCAGCAGGCGGTCGACGTCGACGCCAACCCGATGCAGATCGCCGATCCCCGCCGCGAGGCACGGATCGCGGCGAAGGTGCTCGGGATCCCGTTCAAGCCGCTGTACCGGCAGCTCTCCGACCGCAGCCGAGGCTTCGTCTACGTCCAGCGCAAGGCGCCGCCGAGGCTCGCGGCCGCGCTCGAGAAGCGCCACCTCGTCGGCTTCAGCTTCGCGCCGGACCAGAAGCGCGTCTATCCGCAGGGCACGGTGGCGGCGCCGGTGCTCGGCTACGCGGGCACGGACAACACTGGTCTCTCGGGGCTCGAGTTCCAACTGAACAAGGAGCTCGAGGGGACGCCGGGGAGCGCGACTGTGGTGCGCGACGCGCTCGGCCAGGCTTTGAACACGATCCAGCAGCGCCCGGCTCGCGACGGCCGTGACGTCTTCCTCACGCTCGACAGCCACATCCAGGCGAACGCCGAGCAGGTGCTCGAGCAGACGGTGCAGGAGTGGCACGCGAAGGACGCGACGGCCATCGTCCTCGACCCGCACACGGGCTCGATCCTCGCCATGGCACAGGAGCCGGGCTACAACGCGAACGCGTTCCCCGCGGCGACCGCGCATGATCTGACGGTCGACCATGCGGTGAACGACGCCTTCGAGCCTGGTTCGGTGTTCAAGGTCGTGACGATCGGCGGGGCACTCTCGCAGCACGACATCACACCGAACACGGAGTTCCGGGTTCCCGGGTCCCTGCAGGTCGCGGACCGCGTAATCCACGATGCCGAGCCGCATGGGCTGGAGACGCTGAAGGTCAAGCAGATCCTCCAGCGCTCCTCGAACATCGGGACGGACCTGATCGCCGAGCGCTACCTCGGCGAGAGCGGCCTGAAGAAATGGATGGCCCGCTTCGGGTTCGGGCATCGCACCGGGATCGACTTCCCCCGCGAGAGTCCGGGCATCCTGCCGTCGTACTGGTCGGGGTCGACGATCGGCACGGTCCCGATCGGGCAGGGCGTCTCGGTCACGGGCATCCAGCTCGCGTCGGCCTACGCCGCGATCGCGAACGGCGGCGAGTGGATCCAGCCCCACCTCGTCGACCACGTCGCCGGCGCGCCTCCCGCGAGACCGAAGCGACGGCGGATCCTCGCGCCCGGCGTCGATTACCAGCTGCGCACCATGCTGCGAGGCGTGGTCTCGGACCAGGGCACGGCCGAGCTTGCCGCCATTCCCGGCTACGCCGTCGCCGGCAAGACGGGAACGGCGCAGAAACCGGGGCCGAACGGCTACATCCCCGGCGCGTACGTCGCGACCTTCGTCGGGATGGTGCCGGCCTCGCGGCCGCGCCTGCTCGTGCTCGTGACCATCGACGAGCCGCACGGCCAGATCTACGGCGGCCTGGTCGCGGCGCCCGCGTTCGAGCAGATCGCGTCCTTCGACCTGCAGTACCTCGAGGTTCCGCCCGACCTGCGGATCAGGTAGGCGGATCCCTCCCGGGTACACTCGCGGCCGAGATGGAGCTGGAGCGCCTCGTCGCAGCGCTCGAGCCGGTGGAGCTGCTCGGGCGCCCTTCGGTCGAGGTGCGCGATCTCGCCTATGACGCGCGTGCGGTCACGCCAGGCGCGCTGTTCTTCGCCGTGCCCGGGGAGCGGGTCGACGGCCACGACTTTGCGCCGGAGGCGGTCGAGCGTGGGGCGGTCGCGCTCGTCGTCGAGCGCGCTCTCGACCTGACCGTGCCGCAGGTCGTCGTCCGCGACGGGCGTGCTGCGATGGCTCCCGCGGCGGACACGTTCTACGGCGAGCCGACGCGCGAGCTCGAGGTCGTAGGCGTCACCGGTACGAGCGGCAAGACCACGACGAGCTTCCTCCTGTTCGCGATCCTCGCCGCAGCGGGGCGACGTCCCGGCCTGCTCGGGACGGTCGAGGCGCGGGTGGGTGGTGAGCGCCGCGGCGTCGTGCGCACGACGCCCGAGGCGATCGACCTGCAGCGCGTGTTCCGAGAGATGCTCGACGCGGGCGATCGCTCGTGCGCGATGGAGGCCTCGTCCCACGCGTCCGTCCTCCATCGGCTCGACCGCGTCCGCTTCGCCGCGCTGGTCTTCACGAATCTCAGCCAGGACCACCTGGACTTCCACGGCGACATGGAGTCGTACTTCGAGGCCAAGCGGAGGCTCTTCCTCGCCCAGCCGCGGCCGATCGCGGTCGTCAACGTCGGCGACGACTACGGACGGCGGCTGGCCCAGGAGCTCCCGAAGGCGATCACGTTCTCGGCGGCCGACGCGAGCCGGCTCGACGGCATCGAGCTGCGGCTTCGGGGGCGCTTCAACGTCGAGAACGCGCTCGGGGCACTACACGCGGCGCGGGCGCTCGGCATCGGCGACGAGGCGATCCGCCAAGGCCTCGAGTCGGTGCGCGGCGTTCCCGGCCGCTTCGAGTCCGTCGACGCCGGCCAGCCGTTCCACGTGATCGTCGACTACGCCCACAA
>Ga0075424_100007733_pt1 | contig 10455 bp, 8 predicted proteins | sample SoiMethybrSBSTD3_FD_75301 | JGI IMG/M metagenome (GOLD analysis project Ga0075424, IMG submission 75301) | Bulk soil microbial communities from a Populus tree surrounding site in Tennessee, USA - Soil MetaG P. TD hybrid SBSTD3 | ecosystem: Environmental > Terrestrial > Soil > Tree plantation...
GTCGCCATGTTCTTCACGCCGAGCGCGTATGCCAGCGCGCCGCCCGCCGGCAGCCCGCCGCGTGCCAGCGCGAGCACGGCATCGGGCGTGAACTGCGCGGCCTCGATCTGCGCGGCGAGCTCCTCGACCGCGCCACCGACGTCCTCCCACGTCATCCACTCCCGTTCCACCGAACGGGAAGAATCCCATAGATGAACACGGGCCTCGCAGGGAAGCGCGTCCTCGTGACGGGCGCGTCGGGAGGGATCGGCGGGGCTTGCGCGCGCGCCTTCGCGGCGGAGGGAGCCGAGGTGGTCGCGCACTACCACCACGGCCGCGAGCGAGCCGAGGCGCTGGGAGCCGTGCAGGTCGTCGGCGCCGACCTCACGCAGCAGGACGAGGCCGACCGCATGTTCTCCCAAGCGGGAAGGCTCGACGTCTGCGCCGCCGTCGCGGGTGTCTGGCCGTCGGAGGACGTGCCGGTCTGGGAGCTGTCGCTCGAGCGCTGGCGCGCGACACTCGACGCCAACCTCACCGCAACGTTCCTCACCGCGCGCGGCTTTCTGCGCCAACTCGAGGGCGACGGTGCGCTCGTCCTCGTCGGGTCGACGGCGGGACTGTTCGGCGAGGCGGGGCACGCGGACTACGCGGCCGCGAAGGCCGCACTCCTCGGCGGGCTGCTGCCGAGCCTCAAGAACGAAGTCGTGCGGCGTTCGCCGGGCGTGCGCGTGAACGCCGTCGCGCCCGGCTGGACCGAGTCGCCGATGACGCGCGGCCACGTCTCGGACGACCAGGTCGCGCGCATCTCTCGGACGATGGCGCTCCGCAAGGTCGCGCAGCCCGAGGACGTCGCCGCCCAGGTCGTCGCGCTCGCCTCGCCCGTGATCTCCGGGCATGTCACCGGCCAGGTGGTCACGGTGGCCGGCGGCATGGAAGGCCGCGTCGTGCACGACACCTGAAAGAGGTGGCGCCCCAGTCCTCGTGGGGCGCCGCATGCTCACAGGGCCGCAGGAGTGATTGCCGTCAGTCCCTGGCCTTGGGAGTAAGACGGAGATCGGCAGCCGCCGCTTCCGTCTTGAGCCCTGAAAAACGCAAGAGGGGCCGCCGCCTGGCCCCTCTTGGGTCTCCTTGGAAGGAGATTTTCCGAGGTTGCCCCCGCCGCATCGGGGCCCGCTCGGTTATGCCTTCTGACTATCGCGAGCGGGGGCCACTTCATCCATCACCCTTTCTCGGTTGACTGCGCCACTTCACGCAAGATCCGGCGCCTATACTCCGTCTCGGAAGCGGGCTCCGTCCCGCTCTGCATCAAGAGAAGGCCGAGGGAACCGGCCCTGTGACGCCTTCGGCAACCTGCCCCGCGGCAAGGTGCCAAACCCGGTCGGGCCCCGCCCGAAGGATGTGTCGAGCGAGTTCGGAAGGAGACGAAGTGCCCGCACAAAATCGCTTTCTCGAACGGCTGCAGAGCGGTCCGGCGATCGTCGGCGACGGCGGGATGGGCGCGCTCCTCTCGGCCGCCGTGCCGCGGTTGCGCAGTCCGGAGGAGGCCAATCTGCGCGCCCCCGAGGCGGTCGTGTCCCTGCACGTCAGCTTCATCAATGCCGGCGCGGAGCTGATCGAGACGAACACGTTCGGCGCGAACCGCCGCAAGCTCGCGCACAACTTCCTCGAAGACCAGCTCGAGGCGATCAACTCGGCCGGAGTCAAGCTCGCGCGCGAGGCACGGGAGGTGACCGGCCGCGACGTGTTCATCGCCGGCTCGATCGGGCCGCTCGGCGAGCCGGCCGTGTCGCGGGTTCGCCGCGAGCTCTTCGCCGAGGTCGCAGCCGTTCTCGACGGCCGCGGCGTCGACCTGTTCATGGTGGAGACGTTCTACGACCTCGACGAGGCGGTCGACGCGATCGAGGCGGTGCGTGGCGTATCGAGCCTGCCGATCGTCGCGCTGCTGACGTTCGACGAGAGCGCCGAGACGCTCGCGGGCATCACCGCGACCGAGGCCGCAGAGCGGCTGAGCGGCCTCGACGTCGCGGCGCTCGGCGCCAACCACGGCGCGGGCCTGCTTGCCGCGCTCGCCGCGCTGGAGCGCATGGGTAAGAACGGCAAGCCGCTGGCTGCCCTGCCGAACGTCGGTCTCGCGAGCCTCGCGGGCGGCCGCGTCATCTATCCGCACGCGACGCCCGAGTACTTCGCCGAGTTTGCGGCGCACGCGCGCGACCTCGGCGCGATGGTGATCGGCGGGTGCTGTGGGACGACGCCGGCGGAGATCTCGGCGATCCGCTCGGCCGTCGAGCAGGAGCGCAAGCCGCGCGCGCCGCTCGTCTTCGAGTCGCCGGAGCTCGTCGTCGCGCTCGGCGAGGAGCAACGCGAGACGGGGCTGTCCCGTGCGTTCGCGAACGGCGAGTGGGTCGTGTCGGTGCAGCTCGATCCGCCGCTCGGCGGCAACAGCGCAGGGCTGGTGGAGGTCGCGGCCGCACTGAAGGAGTCCGGTCTCGTCGGCTGGGTCGACATCAACGACAACGCGACCGCCCGCGCCGGCATGAGCTCGCTGATGGTGTCGGCGGCGATCGAGCGGCAGGCCGGGATCGAGACCATCCCGCACCTGACGACCCGCGACTGGTCGGTGATGGGCCTCGAGTCGATGCTCCTCGGCGCCCACGCCGAAGGCGTCCGCAACATCTTCGCCTGCACCGGCGATCCGCCGGAGGTCGGCGACTATCCCGGCGCTCGCGGCGTCTACGAGATCGACTCGATCGGGCTCACGCAGCTGATGACGAACCTGAACCGAGGCGAGGACTTCAACGGACGTCCGATCGACGCGCCGACGTCGTTCTTCGGCGGCGTCGCGGTCAATCCGACGGCGGACGATCTCGACCTCGAGCTCGAGCGCTTCGAGCAGAAGGTCGAGGCCGGCGCGAAGTTCGCGATCACACAGATCGTCTTCGACATCGAGCGCTTCGACGCGTTCACGGAACGTCTCGGCGGAAAGTGGCCGATTCCGGTGCTGATCGAGGCGTTCCCCGTGACGAGCTACCGCCTCGCGCTGCGGCTGCACAACGAGCTGCCGGGGATCGTCGTGCCAGACAAGTTGCAGGAGGATCTGCAGAACGCCGGCTCGGACGCCGCCGACGTCGGCTTCGCCCACGCGCGCGAGATCATCGCTGCGGCCCGTGAACGCGCCGCCGGCGTCTGCCTCGTCGCGCCGTTCCGCCGGCCGCTGCGCGTTCTTGAGCTCCTCTGAGCTGATGGGCGCGGCGCTAGAAGAGGCCGCGCTCGGGCTCGAAGCGGGCGAAGTGCCGATCGGCGCCGTCGCGGTCGCGGACGGCGAGATCGTCGCGCGTTCTCACTGGCGCGCGAGCGACGGGCTGCTCGCGCATCCGGAGCTCGTCGCGCTGCAGCAGGCGAACCGCCGCGCCGTCACGCTCGTGACGACGCTCGAGCCGTGCCTCCTCTGCATGGCCGCCGCGATGTTCCAGTTCGCCGAGCGCGTCGTGTACGCGCTCGAGTCGCCGACGGACGGCGGCACGCGCATCGGCGACGTCTGGGATCCGGCCGCAGGATCCGTCGCGCCGTATCGCTTTCCGGCCGTCGAGCCCCGCGTCCGCGCCGAAGAATCGGCCCTCCTCGTGCGCGAGTTCCTCGAGCGCTTTCCTGGCTCGCCGTTCGCACGGTGGGCCGCGACGCTCGTCTAGGGAGCGCAGTCGCCCGTCGACACCGGGCCGCGGACCGAACCGAGCGCGGCGCGCACGACGGTGTCGGGAACGCCGTAACCGCCGACGGTGCGCAGCCGCGCGGCGAACACGGTCGACTCGACCGCGCCGTGCGCGTCGACGGCGGGGGCTCCCGAGTCTCCATGGCGAACGCGGCCGCCGAGCGAGGTGATCGCGCGTGTAACAGGACCGCGCCCGTAGGCGTCCTCCGCGAGCACGACGGAAGTGCGGCCGACGCGCGCCGGCGTCGCGCTGAACGGCCCGTTCTCCGGAAAGCCGAGCACGGCGACGGCCGCGCCGGATCGCGGCGCGACGAGCGGCAGCGGCCGGAGGCCGAGGCCGTCGACGTGGAGGACGGCGACGTCGTTCCGCGTGTCGAACGAGACGGCCTGCGCGGGCAGGCGCGCCCCGGACTGCAGCTCGACGACCGTGTCGTCCTGACCGGCGACGACGTGCGCGGCGGTGACGACCAGATCGGAGCGTGCCGTCCACCCGGTCCCTTCGACGCCGACGCCGCAGGCAGTCCCGAGCACGCGCACCACGCTCGGCGCGGCGCTGCGCACTCCGGCCGAGTGCGCGAGACTCGGGTCGGGTGGTGTGACCGGCGCGGCCGGGCCGCTGATCGCCGGGAACGGATCGATCCGCGCGAGCGCGTTGAGGACGTTCTCCGGCGAGACGACCTCGTTCAGGCGTCGGAGCAAAGCCGACTTCTGCGCGCCGTGCCGGAGGTCCGCTTGCCCGGGCAGCAGGAGCGCGACGGCGCCGACCACCCAGACGATCGTGAGCCCGGCAAACGCTCCGAGCGCGACGCCGCCGTAGGCGTCGATCCTCGTCAGCCGAGGCCGGCTGATCCGCCCGCGCAGCGAAGTCCCAGCCAGCGTGCCGAGCGTCTCGAACAGGATCGCGCCGACCGCCGCCCCCGCGAGTGCCGCCAAAGGCGTGTAGGGCGAAGTCCGGCCGCCCTGCAGGAGCGCGGGCGCGACGCGCGACCCGAGCCAGGCGCCGAACACGATGCCCGCGACGGACAGCGCGCTCGCGACCAGGCCCTTCCTCCAGCCGATGAACGCGGTCAGCGCGACGAAGCCGAGGGCGATCAGGTCGACCTTGGTCATTGATTCCGCAGGGTACTCGCTACACTGGGCGTCCCTTTGGGGGCGTAGTTCAGTTGGTTAGAACGCCGGCCTGTCACGCCGGAGGTCGCGGGTTCGAGTCCCGTCGCTCCCGCTCCATCTTCCCGGTGCATACGCGAGGATTCCTATCTTCAAGGCCCGTGACGCACGCCCGGCGCGTGCCCCACTAGTGCCCTAAACGTCACCAACGAGCATCGGATGAACGCGCGTTTCGAGATCTGGTTCCTATCGGATGATCGGATCTTTGTCTTAGTCGAAACAGATCAGGAGACCGCCCCGATCCATCGGCTCATACTCTCCGAGATCACCGAGCCTCGCTTACTTCGACCGCTTGAAGGTGGCGCGCACAGAGGTGTCGTGCTCGATGATGAAGGAGCACGAGCGGCCTGGTCCCCGGCAGCCGCCGCTCCAGCCGCGGAAGATGTACCCGTGTCGCGGGATCGCCGTGAGGATCACTTGCCAGCCGTCGTCTATGGCCGTTCGGCAGCGGCTGCGGCAGCTTGCGGCAGCGGGGACGGCCTTGACGATGCCGCCACGACCCGCGGTGATCGAGAGCGTCTTTCGAGTTGGTTCGGGTCGTGGGAGGCCGACCGCTTCGGCGAGCGCCTGGCCGTAGCCGTAGCCGCTATCGCGATTCGGGATCACCGCCTCTCCCTCGCCGAGCTCATTCCAGGAGGTCACAAGCACGATCGGTCGAGCTGGAGGAGGTTCAACCATCTGTTCGGGATGCTCATTCGCCCAGCTGATCGCGTCGCCGACGAAGCCGCCGAACTGGGCGGGCGTGCTCTCGAACCACCAGAGGTGGCCGGCGGGTCGCTCGTCCCACGGTCGCGGGTCCCAGCCGACCATCACAGTTGGGATGTTCGGCGAGTCGAACGAGGTCGCGTACCAATTCCAGCTTGATTCGCCGGCGGCGACGAGGTCGCTGTAGGGCTGCGGACCGTCGCGCACGCAGGCGGCTGCGGGATAGGCGTATTGCGTCAGCGCGTCCCAACTCTCGCCTCTGATCATCGACGCGAAGTAGTCCCAGCCGACGCTATCGACGCAGGTGCCGACAAAAACGCTGCCTACCACGAAAACGCCGGGAAGCCCGTGCGCGATCGCCGTCCGGCGAAGAACGTCCAGCGCGGCATTAACGCCCGCGCTGCCGCCCCACTGCTCGGTGAAGCGGAAGGAATCCATGATCACGAGGAGTGGCTTGCCGTCCACCCGTGCGTAGTCGGGGTTCGCGAAATCCTCCGTCACCCACCGCTCGACGGTGGATTGCCAGTCGGATGCCGGCACGACGAACGGGTCAACGTTGACGTACATCAGCGCTGCACCCACACCGTCGTGGGCGGGCAATTTCATGTAGTTCCCGAGCGCGGTGTTAAGCGTCGCGCCGCCGTCCGCGGATGCGGGGCGGTAGTACCAGTCGAAAAAGAAGAAGTCGACGCCGTCCTGGTGCGCCCAATTAAGCGATGCGCGCATCGCAGCCAGCGTATTGTCACGCCACCCTGACAGTGGCTGGCGGCCGCGGAAGGCACCGTTCACTCCCGCCCGGACGAGCCCATCGAAGTGGTGGTTGGACAACAGGTCGGACCAGCCGTCGAAGTAGTTCATGCCGATCCGTGCGACCGGCGCTGCCGCGCCGGTAGATCCACCCGACGCCGAAGGCACGACAACTAGCAAACCGAGACAGACACACACCAGAGCGCGGCCCCGAACCATCGGACGAGCCTACGACCAGCTCGTTACGAAACGATCAAGCCGCCCTAAAGGATCATGAACCCGTTAAAGGAATCCCGACCGGCCCACCGACCCCGACCACGCGGGAGATCGCCCGCCTTGGGCGAGCCTTCTCTCGGCTCGGGACTTTCGGGTATTACCGCTACTCCGTAGTGACCGGGCCGACGCCGGGCAGCCCGTCAGCTGCGGCCTCGTTCCCCTGGCGGAGTCGCCGCTGTCGGCGGCAGTGCCTAGGTGGTGAACGGCGTGCCCCATTTGTGCCCCAAACGCCCCGAACCGCTTCTTGGAGCGATGCGGGCCGGGGGCACCGAAGTGCGACGCAAACTGTGTCTGCAAGCGGGATCGCGGGTCGATCGTCGCCCCGGGTTGTTTCCGCTTGCGCGGCCTGTCACGCCGGAGGTCGCGGGTTCGAGTCCCGTCGCTCCCGCTAGAAAGCTGCTGCTCTAGAGCCTTGAAGGTCAGTTCGAACGCCCGCCGGATCGCGCGCGGGAGCAGCACGGTGTCGAAACCAGGGCGATCCCGGGGCGGGGCTCGTACTCGACGACGAGGCGGTAGACGAATCCGTGGCGATCGGCCTCGAAGTGGCGCTCGTGGTACGCGTCAGGCAGGCCAGGCTGCGTACTTGTGTAGGCCACGAGCCGGTTCGGCTCGAACGTGCTGATCCTCATCTTGAGCTCACGCGTGCGGCCGAACAGCCGCACAACGAGCCGCGCTTCGTCACCGCTCGCGCCCCAGCGTGACCCGTGGTCGAGGCGCACGTACCCGGGCCAGAATTTGGGCCAGTTTTCGGTGTTCGTGATGAACGCGAACGCGTCCTCGACCGGCACGTGGTAGCGACGGGCAGCAGAGACCCGCTTCACTTGCGCCCCGACGCGAGCAACTCGAGATCGTCGGCCCCTAGTGCCTCGAGGCGATCCGCGCGCGACAGCGATTCGTATGCATCCAGCCACGCCGACGCGGCATACGAATTTCGTCCACGTTCCAGCTCATCGATGGCCCGCCCCATCGCTGCCGCGAACAGTACGCCCGAAACCGCGAGGTACTCAACCCGAGCGCTCGCTTCTTAGGCGGATCACGGGGTTCAGCGCAGGTTCGAGTCCCGTCGCTCCGGCTCTTCACTCTTTCGGGCAGAGTCGCACCATGACAGTCGAGTTCCGCCGGTCGACGGAGTTCTTCCTCGCGGAGCTGGCCTCCATCTTCACTGCGTCGTATCACGGCTACTTCATCCCGTTCGCCGTCGATGAGACCCAACTGGAGTACATGGTGGAGGTGTTCGATCTTGATCTCAGCAGGTCACTGGTCGCAATCGAACGCCAGCGCCCGGTGGGACTCGCGAATCTCGGTCGACGCGGAGAGAGAACCTGGCTGGGTGGAATCGGAGTCGTGCCGGAGCACCGGGGCTCAGGTGTCGGCGAGTCTCTTGTCCGCATGTTGCTCGACCGAGCTCGCGAAGCGGGCGCTCGCGAGATGGTGCTCGAGGTGATCGTCGAGAACGTGCCGGCCATCGCGCTCTACGAGAAGCTGGGCTTCGCGCGAACGCGCGAGCTCGAGGTGCTCTCTCTCGCCGCCGCGACCGAACACTCGAAAGCACGCGAGACCGATCTCGAAGATGGGCTGAGAGTCGTCGCCGCGACTCGAAGCGGACCCGAGCCGTGGCAACGCGCCGACGAGACGGTCGCCAATCTGGCCCGTCGTGGGTCGACTCCACGGGCCATCATCGTCGACGGGGCTGCGGCGGTCTTCAGCCAGGAGGGTGACCGCGTCAGCCTGCTCCAGGCGGCGGGCGACGCCGCCGGCCTTGGAGCGCTCGCCGCCGCATTACGCTCGCGCGGCACCGTCTCGGCGCTGAACTTTCCAGCCGATCAGCCTGTCGTGACAGCGCTTCGCGAAGCAGGGGCAGAGGTCCGCCTTCGCCAATACGAGATGGTCCTTGCGCTCTAGACAGTGAGTGACGGCACGAGCCCGCAAACGGGCTCGTGCCGTCGTGTCTCTCAGGTGCAGCTTGGGAACTTGAACGCGCCGATGCGCGTCTGCCACGGCCTCGGGTCGGCCGCCGTCCCCGAACGCGCGTAGTACTCGTTCATGTACCAGAACGTGCAGCCGTCCCTCGGGTCGACGCTCATCGAGGTGTAGTCGCCCCACCGCGAGTTTGTCGTCGTCTGCACGCCGGAGCCGTTCTGCAGCACCGCCTCGGCCTGCGTGAGCTGGCCGAGCGGATCACCGTTCAGCCGCCCCGCGTACCGGATGCCCGGGAACACGTTCGTTGCGTTGACCACGCTGTAGCCGAGGGCGAGGTTGCCCTGCTTGTCGAGGGCGACGCTTCCCATCCAGCGGTGGATGCCGTCGTTCGGCGCCCATGTCCCCTCCTGGTGAAGCACGGCATTGCGCGGGTTGCGCAGCTCCCACCAGCGGATGCCGGCGACCCCGGGCCTGGCTTCGACCGACTGGTTCGTGACGAGCGTCTCGTACGTTCCGAAGTTGCGGTACTGGAGTCGCCAGAGCGGACGCTGTCGATACGACAGGATGTCGAGGAACTGGGCTGGGTTCGTGATGCCCGGCTGCGGCAGGCAGTCACGTGCAGTTGGCGCGCACGGGAAGATCGTGTCGAACGTGGCGATCGGCACGGACTTCTCGAACGCGAACGTCGCAGCGGCCGGGTTGCTCCAGTCGACGTTCGCCTGGAACACGTTCAGTGCGTCGAAGGGCGCATGGTCGCCTGCGTCATCGTCCATCGAGCCGACGAAATACTCAGGGCTGCCGGCCGGCGGCAGCCGCGAACCGTCGAGATCGGCGGGCAAGATGCCGTCGCCCACGTGGTACACCGGCTGGTTCAGGTCGAACCGAACGAACTGTGTGTTCGGGTTGCCCGCGACCAGCTGTCGCCGATTGATGGCGTAGATGCCGAGGATCTCGTTGCCTCCTGCGGTGCTGTGCTCGAACTCACGCGTCGTGACGAAGAGGCTGTCCGGCATGAGGCCGTACTTGGGATAGTCCGGGAAGTTCTTCCCCGCCGTCTTGAACGCGTAGCGGAAGTACGCGCCGGTCGGGTCGGACGTCTGCGAGACGGCGATGCAGTTGTAGAACGGCAGGTTCCTGATGTCGAGCCCACTGGTCGTGAACTGCGTCAGGATCCAGCGGTCGGAGATCTCGTCGTAGAGAACGATCGGATCGCCGCTCGGCTCCGTGCAGTCCTCGATCGGGAAGCCCTGCCACAGGGTGCCGGTGTCGATGGGCCCGAGCAGCGCCCGGCCCGTCTGCTTCGAGTAGACGGCGAACGTCAGGTTCGTCATCGCCACGAAGTGCCGCGGCCCGACGTCGCCGTTCGGGTCCGGCGGGTTCACTCGACCACCGAAGATCCTGAAGTTGTCCTCGTTGCTCGGGCCTTCGAACGTGATCGACGGTGCCGGCATCACGCCCGTCGGAGCCTCCGTCTGGAGCGCGCCGTCCGGTTCGTGCGGCGTCTGCACGAGAGCGGCGCCGTCCCCTTCCTCGTCGAGCTCGGGCAAACCGCTCGGCTTCACCGGCTTCATCTGGCTGAGCGGCGGCGTCTTGTCGAACGCGGCCGCTGTTCCCACGATGTCGGGCGAAAGGGCGGCCGAAGCCGAAGTCGCCTGTGCGCCGCCCGATGAGCCTGCCGCAACCGCCGCAACGACGAGGCACGAAGCCACCAGCGTCGCAGTCACAACGGTTCTGCGCATTTCCTCCTCCTCTCCTCCTCTACCCGTTCCTGGAGGGGGTGGCCTAACACCCTGAGGGGCTCAGGTCAAGTTTTCTCGATCAGCGCCTGGAGACTGCCGGACACAAGGAAGTAGCCCTCCGCCCGACGCCGTGTGTCCCAGTCGCGTCAGCCTCGTGAAGGCCCTTCTAGTACGGATTATGGGGGTAACGCGCGGGTTCGAGTCCCGTCGCTCCCG
>Ga0075424_100007734_pt1 | contig 10455 bp, 11 predicted proteins | sample SoiMethybrSBSTD3_FD_75301 | JGI IMG/M metagenome (GOLD analysis project Ga0075424, IMG submission 75301) | Bulk soil microbial communities from a Populus tree surrounding site in Tennessee, USA - Soil MetaG P. TD hybrid SBSTD3 | ecosystem: Environmental > Terrestrial > Soil > Tree plantation...
CCTTCGCAGTGTGTGGGCCCTTCGCAGAAAGGATGCTCAGCCCTCGTACAGCAGTCGCGCGCAGTAAGGGCAGCGCGCCCGCTCGGCAGACCACTCCTGGGCTGGAAATGGCCACGATTCCCCGTACGTGTCCACGGGCTCGCCACACAGTGCGTGCGCTGCGCCGCGAGGCGCGGCGTGCACGACAATCGCCGCTTGGTCTCGTTGCTGGTCGGCAGCGACCCATGCCATCAACACGACGTGGCCTGGGGGTGGGCTGAAGCGCTCATGACGATCCGTTCCGGCACACTGCGACGATCTGACCGGGTCAGCGAGCCACACTATACCGAGACCGAGCCGATCGTGAGGGCCGAAAGGCAATCGCTGCTCGCGCGGAACTAGCAAGTGACTCCCCGGCTGAGCAAGCTCAGTCACGGATCAGCTGGCCATGGGCAATTGTCGACCTTGACGGTCGATGACGGGTCAGGCGCGTGGCGGTATTCGCGCTGAGACCTCGCGTTGAAATCTCGGTCGAACCTTTGTTACCGTCGCTCGGCGGTGTTAGGCCAAGTGAGCCATAGCAGAATGGCACCCTTCGCTTGCGGGCATGGCCAAGTCGAGACGATTCACCGGCGACAACAGAGATATCGCTCACAGTACGTGCGGGATCACTCCGCACCGCATCCAACCGATGGCGCTCAGCACCGGTCGTGATTCGAATCGGCCACCACGTGGTATTTCTTAACAGACAGCGGCTTGTCGAGAAGCGATCAGCTAGTAGCGTGGCTGCTCGGGCTTTGTCGCGGGGAACGGGGTTCGGCGTATGGGCAGGCATGTTGCGCGGCGTGCTCGTGGAATTCCGGTGTACTGGTACGTCGTTGCCGTAGTCCTCGTTTTGGCCGGTGTCGCATTCGGTCTCGCGGCCACGTCGCAGAGTAACCATCCGGCCGCATCTTCGTCTGGAACCGGGTCGACCAGCGGCGTATCCGGGCCGTGTTCTCGGCAGCTGCGCGTCGTGACCGCAACGTCGTACGAGCCCGTGTTGCAGAAGGCCGCGGCCGGCATGGCGCAGGGGCCGGACTGCGTGAAAGTCACGACCACGCGAGCCGACGGCAGCGGAGCGGCTGATGTTGTGGCATCGTCCGGAGCCGACGCGTGGATAGCCGACGACATGTCGTGGCCCCAGCTGCCAAGCACCGCGCACATCGCGAAGGACCGCGCTCAAGTCGTCGCGACAAGCCCGCTCTACGTGGTAACCGAACGCACGGCCGCAGCGCTCCCGCCCTCCGCGCAGACGTGGGTTGGGCTGGGGCAACTCCTCGGGCAACCCAAGCAGTCGCAGTTGGTGGTGTCCGACCCCACGGCCAGCGGCGCCGGCATGGTCGCCGTAGGTGCGCTGGCGGGCGCCGTGCTGGTCAAGGCTGGACCCCTAGTCTCGGCCCTGGACATGATGCGGGCGTGGCAGTCTGGGACGACGGTGAACGCGGCGCAGCTGGCGGTGCCGAAGACCGCGACGCAGATTGCTGTGTTACCCGAATACGCACTGCTCGGGTCAGGTCATGCAAGCGATTACCGTGTGTTCGCGCCGAGCGATGCGGCTGCGCTCATGCGTTTTTCGTTGCTGCCGACCGATGCGGCGGCCGCGGACCCGGTCAAGGCTGCCGCGATCAGCCGGCTTGTCAAAGCGCTCACCGGACAGCCGGCGCGCGCGGCGGTGTCCGCAGCCGGACTGCGTGGACCGACGTGGCCGGCTGCTCCGCCCCCGGCGGCGACGGATGCCGGACTCCCCTCACTGCCGGCGACGGCGATGCCGCCAATGGTGCTGCATTTGATGTACCACGTGCTGAGCACCTGGCATCCGGAGCTGCGCCGCACGAACATGCTGATCGTGACTGACGTTTCTGGATCGATGGGCGACCAGTTATCTGGAACTGGAGCGACCAAGATCGATCTGGTCCGCCAGGGAATCAACCAGGTCAATTCGCTGTTGCCGAGCGATGCCCAGCTTGGCTTATGGCAGTTCGGCTCACAACTCGCGCCGCCCAATGACTGGCAACCGCTTACCGCCATCGCCCCGCTGAACACTTCGCAGCGGAACGCGGTTCAGACCGCCGCGACCAACCTGGCCGCGCGGCCGGTTGGCACGGGGCTGTACGACACCATTTTGGCTGCCTACCGATACCAGCAGGCGCACTATGTGGCTGGCCTGCCGAACCAGGTCATCGTGTTCACGGACGGCGTGAACCAGGACGACCCCGTCACTATCAGTATCGACCAGCTCAAGGCCGGCCTCGCTGCGGCCGGCAAACAGAAATACGTCCAGCTCAGCGTGTTCGGCTTCGGTGCGTCGATCCCGGCCGATTCGCTCAGCTCGGCCCTAAGCCCGGTCGACGGGCAGGTCGACGAGCTCACCAATACTGACCAGGTGATCGGCGCATTCGTGCACGCCGTATCAGGAGCACTGTCCGGCACAACCCACTGAGCCAAGTGCTCGGTCGGCGCTGATAGCGCTCAGCCAGACCGCGGCTCGATCGCGGGTCGCTCCGGCCGGTCAAGTGGTCTGAGTTCGGCAGGTGACGCATCAACCCGCTGGACTGCTTCGACGGCCGCCGGGAGGGCTCGCCCATATTCGCTCGTCACGTGGTCGAGTAGGCCCGACAGGAAGGTCTCGACTTGCACCTTGGTCGAGTCACGCAGCGCGCGTAGGTAGACCGTCTGCCGCTCGATCTCCTCGTGCCGTGCGTTCGCCTGATCAATTGCCTCAGCGGAGACTCGGTACGCGTCCTCGAGCATCTGCGTTGACTTCCGACGGGCGTCGTCATACATCGCCCGAGCCTCGGCCGTGACCCGCGCGCTGTATTCGTCGGCGTTCTTCACCGTCGAGTCTGCGGTCTGCTGGGCTGCGGACAGAATCGTGGCCGACTGCGTGGCAATGTACCCGTCTGTCGGTCCTTTCAACGCTGAGCTGCTTGCCTGCGCCTCGAGTTCGTCGACGCGCCTCGTGAGCCTTTGTAACTCGCTCGCGCACCGAGCAATGAAGGCGTCGACCTCAGCCTCGTCGTATCCGGGTCCGAAGCCCTTGCCTTCGTGGAAGCGCACCGTCTGCAGATCTGAGAGGGTCAGCCGACCGTCCTCGATCCTCGAAGCAGAGCTCGTCATTGTGTGCGCTCCTTTCGCGCCGGTTCGTCGCTCCGACTCGTCCAATCTGTGAATGTGCGCTCTTGCTGTCATTCGCCGCGGCGTACCGCGTCAACTGAGGGGTGCACTCCGCGTTGAGTGGGTCTGAAGTCGTTGAAAGGAGAACCGGATCAGTAGCCGCTCGGCCCAGGCAGCACGAACTGGCTGCAACCTGCAGATCAGTCCGTCGACCACGTGCTCACTCCGCGTCTCTGATCACTCGCGCTGGCAGCTGTGCGCCGGACATCTTCTGCACCGTATGCGTGAGAAACCACCGCAAAGTGCGATATGCGCCGCAGAACAAGCTGCCGCGTCACAGGCTAGCGATTCCCGGCCAGATCGCCACCCCGAGTCCGTGGATACCCAATCGCGCGGGCACGCTACTGAGTCGCAGTTGCGGTAGTCAAGCGACATTTTTGGTCTATTTGCGGATGTTCTGCTGTCTCACATCCGCGGATGCGGATATAGTTCGCCCGGTGTCGACCTTCCGCATCAGTGAAGCCGCGACGCTCTTGGGCGTCAGCGATGACACGGTTCGCCGGTGGGTCGACGCCGGGCGGCTGCCAACATCAGGAGACGCTGGTCGCCGTCGGACCATCGACGGCGCAGCCCTCGCGCACTTCGCCGAGGAGCTGGCTTCGTCGGTCGAACCGGCCCGGGCGGCGCCGGTGGTGAGCGAATCGGCGCGAAATCGGTTCACCGGCCTCGTTACCCGTGTCGTGCGTGACACCGTGATGGCGCAAGTCGAGATCCAGGCGGGTCCGCATCGCGTCGTGTCGCTGATGAGTCGGGAAGCTGCGGACGAACTGAGGCTGGAGCCCGGCTCGCTGGCAGTCGCCTCGGTCAAGGCGACGAATGTCGTCGTCGAGATCCCCGGCGCGTCGTGATCACCCGGGCCACATTGACTCAACGAGGAGCAATCATGCGTCGTACCGCCGTCGCCATCGTCGCGCTTACCACGCTTGCGGCGTCCGCGTGTAGTTCGTCTTCGTCCTCGTCTTCCACAACATCCGCTGCGGCCGGTGGGGGAGGTAGCGCTAGTTCGTCGAGTGCACTGTCCGGCACGGTGACGGTCCTGGCGGCCGCCTCGTTGACGGAGTCGTTCACCACGATCGGGAAGATGTTCGAGGCCGCGCATCCCGGTGTAACCGTCAAGCTGAGCTTCGGCGCCAGTTCCACCCTGGCGCAACAGATCAACAACGGCGCGCCTGCAGATGTGTTCGCCTCCGCAGCGCCGAAGAACATGATGCAGGTCACGGACAAGGGTGGAGCGTCGAATCCAAAGAACTTTGTGCAGAATCAGATGGAGATTGCGGTGCCGCCGAGCAACCCCGCGAACGTTGCCACCGTCGCCGACTTGGCCAAGCCGGAAGTCAAAGTGGCCTTGTGCCAGATACAGGTACCGTGCGGCGCAACCGCCGAGAAAGTGTTCGTGAACGCGAAGGTCGTGGTGAAACCCGTTACGCGAGAGGCCGATGTCAAGGCGACGCTGACCAAGGTCGAACTCAAGGAGGTGGACGCAGGCGTGGTTTACGTCACCGACGTCAAGTCCGCCGGCACCAAGGTCAAAGGCATCGTGATCCCCGCTGACATCAACGCGTCTACGGAGTACCCGATAGCGGCGCTGACGAAGGCGCCGAACGCGGCCGGAGCACAGGCGTTTGTGGACTATGTGCTGTCCGCACCGGCGCAGCAGGTCCTAACGGCCGCAGGATTCATGGCGCCCTGAGGACGAGGGGCCGGGATCCGGATGTGGCGAGCCGGTCGGTCCACCCGCCGGGCTCAGCCAGCGCTCTCCGACAGCCCGCGTCGTGGCGCCCCGCTGTTCATCGTTGCGCCCGCTGCCATCGGGCTTGCCTTTCTGGTGCTGCCACTGGTCGCGCTATTGGTTCGGGCGCCCTGGAGTGGACTCCCGGAGCTGCTGTCTGACAGCCAGGTCCTCACTGCGCTCCGCTTGTCACTTGAATGTGCGACCGCCGCGACAATTGTTTCGCTCATCCTGGGTGTGCCCCTAGCGTGGGTGCTCGCACGGTTGAGATTTCCGGGACTCGGTCTCGTACGGGCCCTTGTCACCCTGCCGCTCGTCCTTCCTCCCGTTGTCGGTGGACTTGCGTTGCTATTGGCGTTCGGACGAAACGGCATCTTCGGCCGCTACCTGGACGACTGGTTCGGGATCACCCTGCCATTCACCACCGCCGGGGTGATCGTCGCGGAGACCTTTGTGGCAATGCCGTTCCTCGTCATCACGGTCGAGGGTGCACTGCGATCGGCCGACCTCGGACTCGAGGAGGCCGCGACCACTCTTGGCGCTTCCCGCTTCACGGTCTTCCGTCGGATCACGCTGCCGCTGGTCGGGCCCTCGCTGCTCGCCGGCGCGGTGCTGTGTTGGGCCCGTGCCTTGGGCGAGTTCGGTGCGACGATCACCTTCGCCGGCAACTTTCCGGGCACGACGCAGACCATGCCGCTCGCCGTCTACAACGCGTTGGAGACTGATCCCGAAGCGGCCGTCGCGCTCAGCTTGGTGTTGCTCGTCGTAGCGGTAGCCATCCTGGCGGCGCTGCGGGACAGATGGCTACGCGGTGGCTGGGGCCCGTGACGACACGGGATGTGCGTGGCGGCCCGTCACTGCTTGAGTCAGACACTGTCGATGGTCTGGTGGTGGATGCCACTGTGCAACGGGGCCCGTTCCAGCTGGAGGTTGAGTTCGCGGTTCGTCCGGGGGAGATCCTGGGCGTCCTTGGGCCGAACGGCGCTGGAAAGACCACCCTGCTGCGGATGCTCGCCGGTCTGACCGCACCCACGACCGGGTCGATCCGGCTCGACGATTTGATGTTCGCCGACATCGAAATGGGCGTCTTTGTGCCTCCGGAACGACGACCGGTCGGGCTGCTCTTCCAGAATTACCGCCTGTTTCCGCACTTGTCCGTCCGCGACAACGTTGCCTTCTCGCCGCGGTGTCACGGCATTGAACGCCGCTCGGCTAACGCGATTGCCCATGATTGGTTGGTGCGATTCGGGTTGGCCGACTACGCCAAACGCAAGCCGGGCGAGCTGTCCGGCGGGCAGGCCCAGCGAGTGGCGTTGGCGCGTGCCCTGGCCGCGAATCCCGGCCTGCTGCTGCTCGATGAGCCGCTGTCCGCGCTTGACGCGCGCACTCGCCTCGAGGTCCGCGCCGAGCTGCGCCGGCATCTAGCCGAGTTCACGGGACCGACGCTGATCGTCACGCATGATCCGCTCGAGGCCATCATGCTGACCGACCGCCTGCTCGTCTTGGAGGATGGGCGGATCGTGCAGCAGGGAACGCCCGCCTCGGTGGCGCGCCGCCCCGCGACGAACTACGTGGCACGGCTGGTGGGCGTAAACCTCTACCACGGGGTTAGATCAGGTGCGACGGCAATTGCGTTGGCCGACGGTGGGACGCTCGTCGCCGCCGGATTCGACGAGACATCGCCAGCCGGCCCCGCGCCGTTGTTGGTTGCGGTCCGCCCGAGCGCCGTCGTCCTGCACACAAGCCGACCAGAGCACACCAGCGCACGCAACGTCTGGCCAGGTGCGGTCACCGGCCTGGAACCACTTGCCGATCGGGTCCGGGTGGAAGTGGCTGGCGCCCCTGGAGCCCTCGTTGACGTCACTCCCGACGCCGTCGCCGACCTGCGCCTCGCAGAGGGCCGATCAGTGTGGCTGTCCGTCAAGGCTACAGAGGTGGACGTTTACCCCGATCCTGCCTTCTGACCCATCACCCGTGGCCCGCTCCGTGAACCTGATCGAACGGGAGTTCCGCCGGAACGGCAGGGAGTAGTGGGCCCATCTGCGGCCATTCTGTCTCTCGATACACTCCTGGCAGATTTATTCCGTGGCTCGGCCGTGGCGACGACCTAGGGCGAGGAGTGATGGCGAACGTTCAACTGGCCGAACTGTTCTTCCTGATCAGTCACGATGAAACGTCTGGCAGGCCCCTTGTCAGCATCGAACGGGTCGAATGCGGGCTGGTCGGGGCAATGTTCGGTGAGCTCATCATCGATGGGCGGCTCGGCATCAAAGATGGACTCATCGTGGTGCTCGACAAAGAGCCAGTGGGTGGCGGTCTCTCCGATAGCCTCGTCAACACCGTAGATCAGCAGTCGACCGAGCATCCGGTTCGAACATGGACCCGGGAACTGGGTCCGGACGCATATCGCATTATGGCCGAACGACTGATTGCAAGCGGCCTACTTCGTCGAGAGCGTGGACGGAAGCTCTTCAGTCATCCGGGAGAGCGCTATCCAGCAGTGGATCTCTATGACGTCGCGCGTCCGCGGCTTATGCTGAACCATGTTCTTTACAACCGCGAAGAGATTGACCTAACCCACGCTCTACTTGCCGCCTTACTGTCGGCCGTCGGTGTAAAATTCATTCTCGGCCACGACACCAACCGTCATGAGTTGCGGTCTCTTGTCACTTCTTTGATCAGTGCGATGCCGGGGCAATTGCAAGAACTAGTCGCCGGGGTCGATGAGAGCATGGCGTCGATTTCGATGACAACGTATCGCTAGTGTCGTGTCAGGTCGCTCCGGGTCGTGAGAGCATCGCAACACACGCAAAGATGGTGTCCGGACACGAATAGATTCAAGGGCAAACCAAGGCAGCACGATGCGAAGGGTCAGGTGCCAATAGGCGTCAGGGTTGCATGGGTGGGTCAACTCGGGCGCCCAGCGTCTCACGGGAGCCACAAAAGTGTTGCGCTGGTCGACGAAACTCCACCTACATGGCCGTACAGGTTGGACTGTGCAACTACGAGATTAGATCAGTTTCGCGGAGATACCCGCACGCGGGTTCGAAGTTGCACGACGTACTCAACCAGGGATATCAAGGTTTGCTTCGTTGACTCCCGCTGCCTGGCGTCGCAAGTAACGATAGGTATGGACTCGCTAATCGACATCGCATCCCTGACGTCATTAGCATGATGCCGCTGAATGCCGTCAAAGCAGTTAAGAGCCAAAATGTACGGCAGATCACGGTTTTCGAAGAAGTCCACTGCTGGAAAACAGTCTGCGAGGCGTCGGGTATCCACCAGAACCACAGCGCCGATCGCTCCGTGAACAAGTTCGTCCCACATGAACCAGAATCGATGTTGTCCTGGCGTGCCAAATAGATAAAGGATGAGTTCCCGGTCCAGCGATACGCGGCCGAAGTCCATTGCTACTGTCGTGGTTGACTTGTTAGGCGTCGCCGTCAGGTCGTCCACACTAATACTGGCCTGTGTCATTACGGCCTCGGTCGTAAGCGGGACTATTTCCGATACCGAGCCGACGAATGTGGTCTTGCCTACGCCGAATCCACCGGCAACTACGATTTTGGCCGAAATGCGCGGGCCCGGCGGCGGTTCTGTCGCCGTCGTCGCTCTACGCCCTTCATCAGAGGCGCCGTAAGCCACTGAGAACCCTCTCAAGTAAGGCCAGGTCAGGTGCCTCGTTGTCCTTCGAGGCGCCGCCGTGCACTGTTACCAGTCCCATTCCTGCCATATCTGCGATAAGCACCCGCGCGACGCCAAGTGGAACGACCATAAGCGCTGCGACCTCCGCTACAGAGCGGACCTCTCGGCACAAGATCGCGATGTCACGGTGCTCAGGCTGACTATAGCGATCATAAGACTTGCCGGCAGTCGTCGTCACAATCAGCGCCTCGAGCGGTAGTTCGAGGTCGGAGCGGGTTCGACCGCCGGTGCGAGCATACGGCCGGACAATCGAAGCGTGGTGCCCTTCCTCGGTCGCGGTCACGACACGGCACCGTCACGCCAGTCCACAGCAGTTCCGCGCTCGGATCGCAATTGTGGTGTAACCAGCTCGCCCGCCCTATCTACGAGTAGCGTCATCTCGTACGCGACAAGGCCCATGTCACATCGCGGCGAAGCTAGAACGGCAAGGCATGAACCGTCGGCGATTGCCATAAGTAGCATGCAGCCGAGCTCCATCTCCACAACGGTCTGCACTACTTCACCAGCGCCGAAGACCCGTGCAGCGCCGCGCGTCAGACTTAGCAAACCAGACGCCACTGCAGCCAGCTGGTCCGCCCGATCGCGCGGTAGCCCCTCAGATGAAGTGAGCAACAGGCCGTCTGATGACACGGCTACCGCGTGGCTAACACCTGGCACATTCTTGACAAAATTCGTCAGGAGCCATCCGAATTGGCCAGGCCTTGACGAGGGCTGAGTTGACTGAGACATCACTGATTACCTTCCGATGTCTCCTCGTCTCGCCAATCCTGGTAGCCACCGTTTTCGTCCATCGTCTTCACAGGCCTAGCGTGTCGGCCCATCGTCAACCCGCGTTGGAAGCTCGACATCCGGTCACGAACGGCAGACGCATGCCTGGCCGATGGTTGGGGTGGCAGACCGTTTGTAACCGAATCCGTTGCAGCGCTTCCCGGTACGAGGAATGCTTGCGGGCGGCGCTTTGGTAGTCCAGCGGGAGTTAGCTCATCAACGACCGGCTCCTTCGCTGCTTCAGCAGCCTCCCACCCAGCATCGGCGTCGGATGCCCAGCCAACGTCGTCGGCAATGTCGTCGACGGCGTATGCGATCGCCTCAGCAGAAGCAGGGTTCTCCTGCCGGTCGGTGAACCACTTCGACAGCATGGCGTGGAAGATCGGGGTGTCGTCAACGTTCCCGTTTAGCGGGCTTGGGTCGTCCAACAAGCCAGGTCGGGCCGAAAGGAAGTCCGCGAACTGGACCTGATCATTTAGTCCGATGGCCGGATGGAAGGCGTCGCCTGCCTCGGCGCCATTGACAGAGACATCTGGGGCAGCCCAGCGGCCGCCAAGATAATCGCCTCGGCCGCGAAGGCCGGCTGTTTCAGTCGTGATCAGCTCTTTCGGGAGTGCGACCGTCACGGTGACCCCTGTGCCATCTGACGACGCCAGCTGGACCGTGATGCCGTGTCGGTTAGCGAGCCGGCCGACGACGAAGAGGCCCATCTGCCGCGAAACTGAGACATCGACGGCCGACGGTGCTGCCAATCGCTGATTGATATCGATCAATTGTGGCCGCCGCAGGCCGGTTCCTGCGTCGGTGATTTCGACGACCAATCCGCCCTCGTCGCCGAACCGTGCCGACAGTCGGACTTGAGTCTCTGGGCTTGAGTACGCAGTTGCGTTATCAAGGAGCTCAGCTACGAGGTGGACGATATCGTTAACGGCAAGGCCCGACACCATCGCCCGCGGAAGTGGTTGCATCGAGACTCGCTGATACTCCTCGATCTCCGATACCGCTGCTCGAAGAACATCTACGATCGGCACCGGCTCACCGCTGCGTTGACGGAGCTC
>Ga0075424_100007735_pt1 | contig 10454 bp, 11 predicted proteins | sample SoiMethybrSBSTD3_FD_75301 | JGI IMG/M metagenome (GOLD analysis project Ga0075424, IMG submission 75301) | Bulk soil microbial communities from a Populus tree surrounding site in Tennessee, USA - Soil MetaG P. TD hybrid SBSTD3 | ecosystem: Environmental > Terrestrial > Soil > Tree plantation...
TGGGGCGCCTCTTCGATTCGCGCTGAGGTCGTGGACGGGAAGTTCGTTGTCTCTCCCGCGGTGACCTCGGGCTGCATCCCCACTAAGCCACGCAGAGTTTCGACAAAGCTGGGAGCCGAGCAACCCTGAGGTAGGAACGAGCTGCTCGGCTCAAGGGATGTTCTTGCCACGGTGCTCGAAACCGTAATCAACGCTGCTGACCCGCCGCGAGTTCTGCCGGTCGACGGCGCATGATGGCTCCGTCAGGGCATAGCTGGCTCCGAGTCTGAGCCCTGCCGTGCGGTGGCCCTGCGAGGTCGACGCTGCTCCTCTCTGGGGCCGAGACAGCTCATTTGAGTCTAGAGCTCGCTCATAAAGCGTCGCGCAGGGCTGGCGAACGCTCGGGCGAGAGGACGCTCGCCCACGCACGGCCCACCACCTGAGCAGGGAATGTCAAGTGTCCAGAACGCCGCCCCGCCAAGCCTCTCTGCGAAGTTGCGCGCAGAAACACAGTGGCGGGAGAATCGACCGCGTGAACGCTGAGGCCGCGATCCAGGAGATAATCGATCGCGAGACGCAGGCTTGGAACGCGAAAGACGTCTCCTTGCTACTCAGCGTGTTCCATCCCGACATGGTTTGGGCGTGGCCTGCGACATACACGTCTTACGACCCTGTTGATTGGCGTCTCGTGCTGGGTAAGTTCGATGCCGAGCGCTGGGGCGCTATCTATGAGCACTTGTTCATGGCGCGGACGCTAGTCCACAACCACCGCGAAACAGTGCGGATCGAGATTTCGAAGCAAGGCGATGGTGCGTTCGGAGTTGTGGACATCGACACGCTCTGGCGTGAGGACGCCACAGGCTTCGAAGATCACTGGCTTGGACGCACCTGCAAGCTCTATGCGCTCGTCGGAAGCGAATGGAAGATGACGGCGCAGGTTGGAGCGTTGCAGTACTGATTGTTCCGGGTAGCGTCGTCCCGATGTCGAGGATCTTGGTAACCGGCATGTCGGGAACCGGCAAGTCGTCGGCTCTCGCCGAACTTGGCCGACGCGGTTATCGCGTCGTAGACACCGGTGATCCGGGCTGGCGCGAGTATCGCGAGTATGTTGAGTCTTCCGACGAGTTGCACGCTCGATGAAGTCGTCGCCGACTTGATCGCGATCGCGTCGCGTCCGATGACGACGTCCTAGGCCGCCGCGCCTTCGGGGGACATTCCCGAACACTGGCCCAGGCGGGCGACCTGTCTACCCGCGAGCTTCAGGATGTTTGTCTCGAAGTAGCTAAGAGGCTGCGTATGCCTCTAGCGCTTTCCGCGCATCCAGTTCGTGAGCCGATTGGTTAGCGATGGAGCCGACGGCCGCCAGACGGTCACAGCCTTAGGAGCCTCGAACAGTTCAAGGTCGCGCGCTTCGCTGCCAGAGAATTGGACTGTGACCTTGCCAGGAAAGATCAGTCCGACGCGCTCCCCTGGCACGTAGCGCGCTGGCGCGGAGCCGCCCAGGTCGACCGCGAGACCGTCGAAGATGTCTTCGTGCTTGTCGCCGGCAACACTTACAACCGATCCAACCAGTTCGCCGTCAGATCCGACAACGCTCCAGCCCGGCTCGATCTGAAGCCAGGAAACCGGGTCGGCCGCCCCCGCGTCCTTGCCTCCCGGTGGTGACGAAAACACGCTCATACGTCCGTCACGCTAGCGACAGGGGGTCGCATCTCGCCGATCGGCTGCTTCATCTCGAGCGGCTCTCGGGCTCGGGAGCTGCTTCAACGCTGCGGCTCGGAACCCAGCCCTCGCGACCATCGGTCGAACGGCACCAGAGCCACCCAGACTCGTCATCGCGAGCGATGACTTCGAGGATCTCGCCACTCCTCGTCGCAAGCTCGGTGGTGTTGTAGGGCATCTCTACAATCGCCCGCCCCGCATCCGCCGAGAGATACCGCGACGGCACCCAGCCCGAGCCTTGAGCGGTCGTGACGAAGACGAACGCGGGCCAGTCAGCATCCCGACGACCGACTGTCACGACGTCGCCCGACGCCAGAGACAATGGCGGGCGCTCAGGGATCGCGTGCGCCTCTGTTGCCACGACGAACGGCATCGCAAAACCCCCGGTCAGTCTACTTCGGGAAACTGCCGAGCCAGCTTGAAGTGTCCGGCGCTCTTGTTGTTTTCGGTTGGAGAGGTCTCAGTGCGTCCGGAGCTCGCATTAGCGTTGTTGTCATGACCGAACAGATCAGATGTGAGGCCTGCGGGCACGCGATCGGTTTTTTTGACAGGCCGATCCGAATGGCCAAGCAGGTCGACGTTACGGGAATGGATGCAGCTGCGCAGCGCGAGCGGGCGGATGGGCTTGTTTCGTCCTTCCACGAGGAGTGCGCACTTGAAGCAGAGGCAGGCCTCTGGCGAAGGGTCGCGTAGCGCGGTCTTCCTCGGCGAGGTAAACCGCAAGACCCCCATCAACCGCGGTTAACTGCTCGTTCCGCCGCAATGCGGACCGCCTTTCTCGACCCCAGAGGGATTAGCTCCCAGTAGTCAGCGAGCCGGTGCCGCGTTAGTCTCGGCACATGGTCGTCGCGGCAACTCGCGATATCGATTTCTGGGTGGTCTTGGGGATCTACCTCCTCGCTGCGCTCATACTCGCCTACTGGGTTCCTCGTCTACTCGGCTTCATTCTCGTCTTGCCGCTTCGGGCGGTGGGGAAGGCCCGCCGCCGAGGGCAGAGAGAACCCGGCTAGCCAGGCCAGGCAGCGGAAGCCGAGGCGTTGGACGCGCGAGGACGGAGTGGCGGTCTGGTAGTAGCGGTCGAGCAGCCGTCATGATCCGTGCGTGGACGCCGCGGCCGATCCCGGTGGCTTCGCGGACGCCCCCGCGGCGAGGATCAGTGCCGCAAGCACCACCGCCCCGGCGATCATTCGTACTCGCATGTGGTTCTCCCCTCCTGCTCGTTTTCCGCCGAATCCCGCGGAGCAGAACCCGCCTTCCTACCCGGCGCCTATGCGCCGGGCGAGGCGACAGCGAGTTTCCTGCCTTGTGACACGAATTGCAAGTGCGGCAGGAAGTCCTACATAGGGTTTGGGCGAACGTGGCCCGTTCGACACGAGCGCTCTGAAATCCTCATGCGCTAACGCCATGCCGCCTCGCGCCAAGACTGTCGGGTGACATTCCCGAAACACTGGCCCAAGCGCGAGCCGAACCGGACGGAGGCGACTCGAGGTCCGCCAGCGGCTCCCGGAGCACCTGGCGTCCCCCAGCGAGGAGGGCTGGCTCGAGTCGTTCACCAAGACGACGGTACGATCGACATTCGAACCGACACGCGCTATAGGGAGGTGATCGGATGAACGACAAGCCGAACTGGCACGTCGCGCACCTCGACGACATCGAGCGCCGTGGCAGAGACATTCCGGTCCGCGAGCACCTCGGGATCCACGCATTTGGAATCAATGCCTACACGCCCAGCGAGGACGGCACGCTGATCAGCGAGCACGACGAGGCCGGCTCGGGCCAGGAGGAGCTGTACATCGTGCTCGACGGGCAGGCGACCTTCGAGGTCGACGGCAACGTGGTCGACGCCCCGCCGGGAACACTTGTGTTCGTCGGGCCGGCGTCGCGGCGTAAGGCGACCGGGGACGGAACCGTCCTCGCCGTCGGCGGCACACCCGGCGAGGCGTACCAGGCGATTGACTGGGGCGGGGCATGGCCGTTCCACAGAGAGTCCATGACCGCCTACGGCGAACAGCGCTACGCCGACGCGCTCGAAGCGGTCCGCGGCGGCCTCGAGCACACGCCGGACAACGCCGGCTTGCATTACAACTACGCGTGCTTCGCAACGCTCGCGGGCGACACCGGCGACGACATGTTCGCCCACCTCAGGCGCTCCGTCGAGCTGCTCCCGCGGTTCCGCGAGGACGCGCGCAGAGACGACGACCTTGCCGCCGTACGCGACGACCCACGGTTCGAGGAGGCTCTTCGCTGAGGCGTAGGTCTCGGCCGGGGCTGGGAGCGGGCCCGAGCAGGAGGCCTGGGTGCGGTGGTTCGCCGAGTGGGCGACGGTCCATCCGGGCGTTAGTGGTCGATAGGCTCGGCGCACATGGAAGAACAGGTCGTGCCTGTGCTTCGCGTGAAGGTCGCTTCGCGCGCGGTGGCCTGGTACGAGCGCCTCGGCTTCCAGAAGGAGTGGGAGCATCAGTTCGAGCCGGGACTCCCCTGGTTCGTGTCGGTTGCGCGCGGAAATGCTCGGCTCTACCTGTCCGAGCACACGGGCGATGCGCCCCCGGACACGCTGATCCACCTCTACGTCAACGACATAGACGCGGTCTCGAAGGAGTTCGGCGTTCCAGTTGACGAGGAGGGTCTAGCCGGCCGAGAGTGCGACCTGAGCGATCCCGACGGAAATCGGCTGCGGATCGCGACACCGCGTAGCTGAGTGGACCCTGCGGGATAGGTACTACCCGAAGTAGCGCTCGGTCCCCTCGCCAGCTGCTTTCGACGCTCGTGCCGAGCGGCTTGAGATGATGTCGAAGTGAGGGCGCCGACGGCCTCACTGGAGCCGCTGCGGGAGCGCCCGTTCCGCCTTCTTTTCTCCGCTCGGGCGCTGTCTGCGGTCGGCGATGCAATCGTTCCGGTCGCAATCACCTTCGCCGTGCTGAAGCACGGGAATGCGACTGATCTCGGGATCGTGCTCGGGGCGCAGTGGGGCGCGCGAGTGCTCTTCCTCGTCGTTGGCGGAGTGTGGGCTGACAGGTTGCCGCGCCAGCTGGTGATGATGGCCGCGGACGTCCTTCGCGCCCTCGTCCAGGCCCTGATTGCCGTCGCGTTCTTCACGGGCAGCATTCAGGTCTGGCAGCTTGCGGTCGCGTCAGCGCTGTTCGGCTTCGCGTCGGCGTTCTTCAACCCCGCTTCGACGGGTCTCGTGCCGAGCATCGTCAGCGCGGAGAGGCTCCAGGAAGCAAATGCCCTGTTGGGGCTGATGCGCGGTCTCACCGATGTCGCCGGCCCGACTGTTTCGGGCCTGATTGTGGCGACGCTTGGCTTCGGACCCGTCTTCGCTATCGACTCCGCAAGCTTTGTCGCGAGCTTCGCCTGCCTGGCCGCGATCAGCCTGCCTCGGAATGTCCAGCGCCAGGAAGGTCGGAGTGTGATCGGCGATGCGCTCGAGGGCTTTCGTCTCGTGCGCGAGCGCCGCTGGATGGTGGCCGGGCTTTGCTCGGACGTCATCTCCAACCTTGCGCTAGCGGCTCTGTTTGTCCTCGGCCCGGTTGTGGCCAAGCAGCACTTCAACGGCGCCCGCGACTGGGGCCTCGTCCTCACCGGTGGCGCCGTCGGCGGCCTGGTCGGGAGTGCGATCGCGTTACGTTACAAGCCGCAGCGGCCTCTCTTCGTTGGCTACTCGCTTGGCCTCACCTTCGTCCTCGAGCTGCTCGGACTCGTTCCGCCTCTCCCGTTGCCCGCCGTGATCTTCGGTAACGGGATCGTCTTCGCCGCGATCGTGATCCTCAATACGTACTGGACGACGATGGAGCAGCAGCACGTGCCGGCGGAGGCCCTGTCGCGCGTTGACTCGCTCTCGTGGGTCGCCTCGCTGATCGTCTTCCCCGTCGGCCTGATCGTGGTTGGGCCGGTCGCAGCCGCAATCGGCGTTCGCAGCACGCTCGTCGTCGCAAGCGGGCTCGCAGCGCTCGCCGTCGTGATCGCGCTTTCGGTCCGCGACGTACGCGAGCTACGACGGATCGAGCTTTCAAAGGAAGACGAGCTGGTGTTAACGGCCTAGATCCCGACCTCGATCGGCTTCGGCGGGACTCCGCGCTCCAAGAGCTCCCGCAGGAGCTCCGGTAGCCGCTCCGGCACGAGCGTCTCCTCGGCCGCCTCGAGCTCGGGGAGCGTCCACCACCGAAGCTCGTGTACGCCCTCTGGGCGCAGGTCGACCGTCGGCGCAGGGTCGTGCTGCTCGACTCGGACGAGGCGGACGTGCTCTCGCTGTCGCAGGATGCGGGCCATCCAGGCGAAGGTGTGCTCTCTTGTCCAAATCTCGGGACCGAGCTCGAAGTCCTTCAGGCCGAGCTCCTCGTTCAGCTCACGGCGAAGCGTCTGCTCCGCGGACTCGTCCTCGTCGATCCCGCCGCCGGGCGTTGCCCACCACACCTGGCCGACCACATCGACGAACTTGACGAGCAGGGCGCGGTTCTGGGCATCGAGGACGAGCGCGCGCACGGCGGGGCGGTCGATCGGCTCGAGCCAGTCGCGCAGCGCCTCGAACCAGCGCAGCCTTTCCGTATATGGCACCGCCGCGTTCGCGGGCGAGGTCGAGGGCAGAACGAAGAGGCCGACGTCGCCGATCGTGCGTTCCTGCGGACCAAGCTCCGGCCGCTCGCCGAAGAGGCCTCGGTACGCCTCCTTGCCGACAAAGGCAACTGCGCGGGGAGTGAGCTCGCCAATCACCCGCTCCAGCCGCTCACGGTCGAAGTCGCCGCGGCGGAGATTGCCCGAGCCGCGGGTCGTGCGCGCCGCGGCGTTCGTCAGCCCGACCCCGAACTCGAGTACGTCGAACTGCTCCTCGGGAGCGAGCAGCCGCGGCGTGAAGCCGGCGTCGTGCAAGAGCCGCCAGAAGTCGTTGCGCGGGTTCGCGAAGTGCGCGCCGGCCGCGGCCGACACGAAGCCGGGATTGATGCCGCAGAAGACGACCCGCAGGCCGGGCGCGAGAACGTCTGGGACCGCGCTCAGCGCCGGGATGCAGCCGACCGCGGCCTGCAGGCGCCAGGCCCGGCGCTCGACGACCAGCCGGCGCCCAGCCCGTGCCAGCGCACCGCGCGGCGGCTCGAGCTGCGCCGCGGAGTCCAGACCCGCCACGATCGGCGGCTACCGCGCAGGCAAGTCACGCGGCCACGCCCTGCTCGCGCAGGTCGAGCCTGGCTTCGAACAGGCGGCGAATCCGCTCGCCCGTCAGGCGCACCTCTTTGAGCTCCGGCCTTTCGACGCGAAAGACCTTGACCGACTCGTCAGACCCGCCGTAGCAGCGCAGATAGCACTCAGCTTCGCTCAGGGTCCGCAGCCTGCGCATTGCGCACCAGCGTAGGCCCCTTCTCGGACGTAACGGCTTACTCGTACTGCAGCGCTTCGAGCACGTTCAGTCGCGCGGCCCTGCGGGCCGGGAAGATGGCCGCCAGAAGCCCGACCACGATTGCGGCGATGACGAAGTAGACGAGCTGCATCCACGGGACCGCAAAGACGATTCCCTGGCTCGACAGCGCGTGCGTCACGAGGAGCGCGAGGAAGATACCCACCGCTATCCCGAGCGCCGCGCCCATCAGTGAGGTGACGATGCTCTCGTAACGGATCATCATCCGTGTCTGCCGCCGGGTCATCCCGACGGCACGGAGCATTCCGATCTCCCTCGTGCGTTCGTAGACGGTCAGGACGAGGGTGTTGATGATTCCGAGCAGGCTCACCACGACCGAAAGCGCGAGCAGAACGTAGAGCAGGTTGAGCAGCTGATTGATCGGCTTCTCGAAGTTCTTCTTGAACTGGTCGCGGGTTTGCACCTTGGCGTCGGCGAAACCGGTCGTGTCGCGTTTGAGAGCAGCCGTGTTCGCGTCGTTGACGCCGCCCGGGATGTTGATCAGGACCATCTGATCCTGAGGCCGCGCGTAGTTGGCGTCGAACAATGAGGTCGACAGGACTGCGTCGCCGAATGGCGACCCGCCCTTCGGCTTCTTGTAGGTCCCGATCAGGTGGACTTCGGTCTTCCGGCCGGTTGGAAACTCGATCACGACGGGCGAACCAGCATGTAGGTGGTGCTTCTTCGCATAGTCGGTATCGGTGAAGAAACCGCTCTGGCCGAGTCGGCCGGGAACCGAGTTGTTGCCAAGTTTCCAGTCAAGGTGGATCACCTTGGGAGCATTCCGGTCGACCGCGCTGATGTCGTGGACAGAGCCGAGGAACTTTGCCGAGCCCGCCCGAATCGGCGAGACGACCGTGAGCCCGGGCTTGCCGCTCAGCGCCTTGCCGGCGCTCGCGGAGATCGGGTTGAAGGTGCCCGAGGACGTGACCGCGTAGTCCGCGATGAACAGCTTGTTCACCGCGTCCTCGAACGGGGCCCGCAGGCCCTGGGCGAAGAGCGCCACGAAGGTCACGAGCGCCAAGCCGATCATCAGCGCGGACGCGGTCGACGCCGTCCGCGCAGGGTTCCGCGAGGCGTTGTCGCGCGCGAGGATGCCCGGAGCCCCACCGATCTCGCGCGCGGGCCAGCCGAGCACGTTCGCAAGCGGGCGAACAACTCTGGAGGCGTTCATCGAGACGCCGAAGAAGAGGAGGAGGACGCCGAGACCAATCGCGAGCAAGCGGGGGCCGGTGGCCAGCCCACTCGCGAGCGAGCCGAGCGAAACGAGTGCGATCGCGAGGATCAGAATCCCAAGTGCGGTTGCTGGCCCGAAACGAGCCCAGCGCGACGGAGGAAGAACGGACCCCTCGCGCACCGCCGCGATCGGGGGCACCCGCGTTGCGCGTCGCGCAGGCCGCAGGCTCGCCAAAAGCGTGATCAGTGTCCCGACGACGAGCGAGACGATGATCGTCCGCGTCGCAAAGATCGTCGCTCCCTGGGGCAGGTTGATGCCGATGGCGACAAAGAGCTTGTTCAGCCCTTTCGCGAGCAGGAGCCCGAGGAACAGCCCGACGACCGAGCCGGTCAATCCGATGATGAGCGCCTCGACGATCACCGACCAAAGCACCTGCCGCCGGGAGGCGCCGATCGTCCGCAGCGTCGCGAACTCCCGCATCCGCTGGGCGATCGTGATCCCTAGCGTGTTCGCGATCACGAAGGCGCCGACGAAGACGGCAATGCCCGCGAACGCCAGCAATGCGTACTTGATCACGTTGATGAAGCCGAGGTCCTTCTTGTCCTCCTTCACCTGAGCGGATGGGGTCCGGACGGCCGCCGTGGGCGGAAGCAGCGGCCTGATCTCGGCGGCGAGGCGACTGTTGGAGACACCGGCCTTCGACTGCACCTGGATCGCGTCGAGCTGTCCGACCTTCTGGAAGAGTCGCTGCGCGGTCGGCTGGTCGAAGATGGCAAAGGTGACGCCCCCGAGCGAGACGTTGGCCGAGTACTTCGCAATCCCGGAGATCTGGAACTGCTGGATGGGGCCGTATACCTGGACGCCGATCTTGTCGCCCGCGCCGAGATGTTTTTTGTCGGCCGTGGACTTGTCGATCACTACCTGATGAGGCCCCGAGGCCCATGCCCCACTCACGAGCTTGGACGGGTTGAAGCGCATGTCGGCCCGCGGGTCGAGCGAGAACCCAAGCGCCGGGGCGTTGTTCGCGCTGATCAGCTTTCCGTTGGAGCCGACGAGCTTGACGGAGTCGCTCTGCACTGAACCCTCGGCGAAGGCGACGTCGGGCAGGGCTTTGACCTTCGTGAGAACGGTGTCCGGGAAAGTTGGGTTCTGAATCTGATTGCCGTTGCCGCCGTTCGAAAACGCGGCCTTGCCGCTGATGATCGCATCGGCGTTCTTGTAGGACGTCTCGAAGATCGTGTTGAAGCCATTGTTGATCGTGTCCGTGAGGACATAGGTGCCGCTGATCATCGCCACGCCGAGGACGATCGCCAGCCCCGTAAGCGAGGCGCGCAACTTGCGCGTCGCGAGGCCCTTCAGCGCGACCGCGAGCATCAGTCCTGAGAGAGCTCGTCCATCGCCGCGATCACCGCGCTCGGCTCAGACCGTGGCAGGTCGCGGACGATCAGGCCGTCTGCGAGGAAGAGGATCCGGTCGGCGATCGCAGCCGCGCGCGGATCGTGCGTGACCATGACGGTCGTCTGACCGTAGGAGTCGACCGAGTTCCTCAGCAGCTCGAGGATCTCCTCGCTCGTCTTCGAGTCGAGGTTGCCGGTCGGCTCGTCGGCGAAGACAACCGTGGGCTTCGAGACCAGCGCGCGTGCGATCGCGACCCGCTGCTGCTGGCCACCGGAGAGCTCGGCTGGACGATGATCGCTTCGGTCCTGGAGACCGACCGTCTTCATCAGCCCGTCGAACCAATCCTTGTCCGGCTTCGTCCCGGCGATCGTCAGCGGCAGCAGGATGTTCTCCTCGGCTGTCAGCATGGGCAGCAGGTTGAAGAACTGGAAGACGAAACCGATGTGCTTACGCCGCAACTTCGTGATCTCCGTGTCGCTGAGCCCGCCGAGACGGGTACCTGCGAGGACGACGTAGCCGCTCGTAGGCGTGTCGAGGGCAGCGAGGATGTGCATCAACGTCGATTTGCCGGAGCCCGACGGGCCCATGACGGCCGTGAGGTTCCCGCGCGAGACCTCGAGGCTGACCCCCCGCAGCGCGTCGACTGCGGTGTCGCCCTCTCCATAGCGGCGGGTCAGCTCGTGCGCCTCGACGACCGCCTCCGTCGGCGCGGCCTCGACTGCGGCCGCGGCCGGCATTGCGAATGATTCGCTCATGTTCTCTCCCTGGTCAGAAACCATAAAGAGGTTGGCA
>Ga0075424_100007737_pt1 | contig 10453 bp, 13 predicted proteins | sample SoiMethybrSBSTD3_FD_75301 | JGI IMG/M metagenome (GOLD analysis project Ga0075424, IMG submission 75301) | Bulk soil microbial communities from a Populus tree surrounding site in Tennessee, USA - Soil MetaG P. TD hybrid SBSTD3 | ecosystem: Environmental > Terrestrial > Soil > Tree plantation...
ATGCCAAAGGGCGCGTTCTACGCGTTTCCAAATGTGAGCGCCACTGGTTGGCCGTCGATGAAACTAGCCAATGCGTTGCTGGAAGAAGCAGGCGTGGCCTGCCTCTCTGGAACGGCCTTTGGAGACTTCGGCGAAGGATACCTGCGTTTCAGCGTTGCGAACTCGCTCGAGAATCTGAAAAATGCTTTGGAGCGTATCGGCGAGTGGACTAGAAGGAATCTCTAATTCGTGGAGTAGCGCGGGCATCTTGCCGGCTTTCCCGAGGGGCGTCCTTGCCCTCGGCGGCGGGGCTCCTGCCGATAGCCGCCGGGACGGCGGCGCCTTCCCAAGACTCGCTCCTCCCTACGTCACCCCTGCCTGTGCCTTACCTCACTGTGGCCTGCGGTCCCATGGTTCCGGAGGCAATGCGCGCGGCCTGGATTCTGAAACGTGAATACGGTTTTGAAACCCGAATCCTCAACCTGCATACTCTGAAACCAATCGACCAGCCGGCCATTGTTTGGGCCGCCAAGCAGACGGGTGTCGTCGTGACAGCAGAAGAACACCGATAGGCGCACTGGCGTGGCGCGTGAGCAATATCATCACGGAGAGCCCAACGTTGGTTGGCGTACCGGTGATCACGGGCTCGATCGGCGTGAAAGATCGCTTTGGTGATTCAGGGGCTCCGTGGGAACTGATCAAGGAATTCGAAGTCAGCGCCGAACACATTGCCCGCAAGGCAATTGAACTGGTCGAGATCAAGAAGAAGCATCTGACAGAACGCGAAGAGAGCCGACTGCTCGCGACGCATCGTTAGGACCTTTCAGGTCTCATAGTCGTCGGAATGCGCTCTGGTTACATGACATAACGTCCACAAGTACCTATCAGGTACACTGTTGCTTCTCTGCGCATGGGTGCGGAGATCTGCACGACCCAACATCCTGAGAAAGCAATGGCTAAAAAATATCGCGTATTTGCTACCTGCGACATTGGGGAATCGATCGAGTTACTGCGAAAGCGTGGCTATGATGTTGAGGTCTATCCGAGTCCCGAGCCCCCGCCCAAAAGCCTCATTGTGTCGAAGTTGAAGTCTGGTATCGATGGGTTGATCACCACTCTTCGCGACCAGGTGGACGCCGAACTTTTCGAAGCCGGCAAAGGGACTCTCAAGGTCGTCGCGCAGTTTGCGGTCGGATTCGACAACATCAATCGTGCAGATGCGAACCACTATCGCATTCCGTTTACGAACACCGCCGATGTGCTGACCGAGGCCACCGCCGAATTTGCTTTTTTCATGATGGGGGCCTTGGCGCGGCGATTGTGGTCTGCCGAGCACCTGACGCGCGAGAACAAGTGGGGCTTCTGGCACCCGTACTTGCCCTTCCTCGGTGACGAAGTCACAGGAAAAACTATTGCTGTCATTGGTACCGGACGCATCGGCCTGGCGATGATCAAGAAGAGCACCGGCTTCGACATGAATATCCTGTGTTATGACCCCGCGTACCAAAATCACGAATACGTGAAAGGGATCCAGGAAATCAAGGATCTGCGTTATGCGCGCGGCATGACCCGCGAACGTTGCTGGATCAAGTACAGCTCACTGGACGACGCACTAAGTGACGCCGATTTTGTGAGCGTGCACGTGCCATTGCTGCGCGAAGGCGAGAGTCCCACACCGACGTTTCACTTGTTCAATGAAGCCACTTTCCGGAAGATGAAGCGGACAGCCTTTCTGGTAAACACATCACGGGGTCCGGTGATCGACGAAGCTGCCCTGGCCAAGGCCCTGCGCGAGAATTGGATTGCGGGCGCTGCGCTGGATGTGTACGAAACGGAGCCTTTGCCACCGGATTCGCCGTTGCGCGACCCGGCGATCGAAGACCGTAGCCGTTTGTATCCGCACTTTGCCAGCGCTGCCAAGATCACGCGTCTTTCCACCGATCCGGAGAAAGGCATGGCAGGCCGGTGCGTGCAAGGCCTGATCGATGTGCTTGAAGGGAACTACAACGGCGACATCTTGCAGATGCCTTACGTAGTCAACAAGGAAGCATTCTCAAAGTGACAGGCATTTCAGCCTAGGAACACAACTCGAACTCAGCCTGATTCCCGGGCTTGCTTTGACGATCCATCCATGTTCTCCAAGCGCACAGAATGGAAATTGACCCCGAACCGCTTTGCCCAGACGCAAGCCGATCTGCGTTCGGCCGGAATGGAGGTTCTTGACCTCAGCATTTCCAATCCAACACGGGCGGGATTTCACTTTGATGAAGAGGCGATTCTAGGCTCCCTCGTTGTGCCCGAAGTGATGGACTACGATCCGCAGTCCAAAGGCCTGCTGACAGCCCGAGAAGCGGTCGCTCACTATTACCGGGATGCGCACGAAGGCTACGATGTCGATCCTGAATCCGTGATTCTCACCACCAGTACGAGTGAGGCTTACTCTTATATCTTTCGCCTGCTGTGTAATCCGGGAGACGAATTACTCGTTGCCAAGCCGAGCTATCCGCTTTTCGAGTTTCTGGGGGATCTGGAAAACGTGAAGCTTGCTTCTTATCCCTTGCTCTACGATCACGGCTGGCAGATCGATTTCCCTTCACTTTACAGAGCTGTAAATCATCACACCCGTGGTGTACTAGTCGTCCATCCGAACAACCCGACGGGTTCCTATGTGAAGCAGAATGAACTGGCGAACCTCAATCACTTCTGCAAGGAATACGACCTGGCACTGATCGTCGACGAAGTCTTTTTGGATTACGCACACGATGGCGCCACCCGAAACACGTTTGCGCTGAACAGCGATGTTTTGACCTTTACGCTGAGCGGTTTGTCGAAGATTTCCGGCCTTCCGCAGATGAAGGTCGCTTGGGCGATAACGAGCGGACCCGAGGAGCGCAAGAGAGAAGCGCTGGCACGGCTGGAAGTGATTGCCGACACTTACCTCTCGATGAACGCGCCTCTGCAGTGGGCCACACCAGCACTGCTCGCGCAACGCAAAGGTTTTCAGCCACTGCTGCTGGATCGGGTCCGCACAAACCTGCAGGAACTGGACCACCAACTATCCCACCAGAAAACCTGCGAGCGTCTCGACGTCGAAGGCGGATGGTATGTAGTCCTGAGAGTTCCCGCGACCCAGTCGGATGAAGAGCTGTCGCTTGATCTTCTGCGCAAAGTCGCAGTGCTCGTGCACCCAGGCCATTTCTACGATTTTCCGAGGGATGGCTATCTGGTTCTGAGCTTGATCACTCCAACCGCGTCATTCAGGGAGGGCGTGAGCCGAATCTTGTCTTTGCTGAATTCTTAGCCTGCTAGCGCTTCACCAGAAACGGATTGCCCTCTCGTTCCTCGCCAATCGTCGTCATCTCTCCGTGCCCTGGGAGAACGGCCGTTTCGTCAGGGAGAGCCAAAACACGGTCGTGAAGGGAGTGCATGATCTTCTCGTACGAGCCGCCCGGAAGATCCGTACGACCGATACTGCCGGCGAAGAGAGTATCGCCAGCAATCAAAGTCTTCTCGGCCGGGAAGTAGAGACAGATGCTGCCCTCGGTGTGTCCGGGCGTATGGAGGACTTGCCCCTCGATTGAGCCCGCGCTTACGAGATCGCCCGATCCAATCGTCTGGTCGATCTCTACCTTTCCGGGATTTCTCATCCCCAGCCAGGCCGCCTGCACGTCCAGCATTTTCAGCAGCGCGTAGTCGTTCTGGTTTAAAAGAATCGGTGCTCCGGTGGCGGCCCGGAGTTTCATCGCTCCGCCTACGTGGTCGATGTGCGCATGGGTGATGACGATTTGCTTGACTTGGAGGTGATGCTTTTTGATCAGCGCGAGAACCTGCTCGATCTCGTCGCCAGGGTCGATGACCATCGCTTCATGAGACTGCTCGTCTCCGATGATGGAGCAATTGCATTGCAGCGGACCGACCGGCAGGATCTCGTGGATCATGGAACTATTCTAGTGGACGATCGGAATCGCCTCGAGCAACAGAAGCAGAAAGTCCTCCGCGAAGGAGGACTTTCTCAGAGCCGCGATTGTTACTTCTTCGCTGGGGCAGGCTGAGACGCCGGAGCCGCTGGTTGGGATGTGGTTTGGGAAGGCTTCTCGCCCGACAGGACCGACTTCGAAGTCGGTCCACTGCGTCGCACAGCAAAAATCGAAAGCGTGATGGAGGTCACCATGAAGAGAACCGCTGACCAAGTGGTGGCCTTCGAGAGCGCCGTGGCTGCGCCGCGCGGACCAAATGCAGTTTGACTTCCCATGCCACCAAAGGCCGCCGCTATGTCGCCGCTTTTGCCGCTCTGCAACAGCACAACCACAACCAGGAACAGGCACACAAGGATGTGTACCGCGTAAATCAGACCAATCAAGTAATTCATGTGATCGTAAGCCTAACCGGCGCGCTGGCCGGCCTCTCCTTCAATCAAGAAATGAGGATTTTGGTGCGGAAGGGGGGATTTGAACCCCCACGCCTTTCGGCGCCACCCCCTCAAGATGGTGTGTCTGCCAGTTCCACCACTTCCGCACATTGAAAACTGCCTTGTTATCAACAAGTTATACCCACAACTTCAAGTTTTCGCAAATTTTAGTGTATGCGTTTTTGTATGCGCTGTTCGCAACATACCCCTCCCGCACCTCTTCCACTGCTTTTTGGGAAAGCTTCCGATCCCCTACGCCGACTCCGCTGGTTTCTTTTTCTGATTCATGCGCCCGAACGCCCGGCTCACAGACTCCGCCCGAGGGTGGACATAACGCATCGTGGTCTTGATGGTGTCGTGCCCGGCGATGTACTGCAGCGTAAAGGCGTCCGTATGCTCTCCCGCCTCGGTCAAAAAAGTGTGGCGCAGAGTGTGAAGTCCAGCATCCGGATCGACATTAATTTTATCACGGGCAAGCTTTTCCCGGAGACGGCCCATTTCCGATTCGAGTACCCAGGGCTGCAGTTTCTGGTCCGGATGTCTTGGTTGGCTGAATACCTGGCGGCATTTCGATTGGGAGATGAGGGTTTCGAGGACTGACTTTGATTCTCCATTGATTTTGAGCACGCGTTTGCGGGCCCGGCGCTTAAGCCCACGCTTGATGATGAGGTCGCCCCAGTTTCCCTCTTCGTCAAGCTCCTTGCGGATGATCACGTAGTCTCTTTCTCGAGGTTCAGCATCTCGACCGCGCGAGATGCCCGAGCTGCGCGCCAGAATCGACGCCGAGCGCAGAGGCTCTTCCGCGTTCGAGATCCAGAGCTGATAGGTGGCCTCGTCGAAGACATATTCCACCTTACGTTCGTTCTGGTACTGCTCGATGACCGGAGCCTTGTCGATGATTTTCAGTTTCCGCCAAGCGTAGCGCAGGCCCTTCCGCAACGTCGCGAGATACCGGTTCACCGTGGTCCGCCCGACTTTCCGCAAAGCCCAGAACTTGAAGCGCTCGATCACCGCTTCGTCGATGCGGTCGAGCGGGAGATCGCGCATCGGTTCAAATTCGAGCAGCTTCTGGTAGTTGCTCTTGTAGAACTTGATGGTTCCGGGCTTTCCGGCATGCTGGGTGTCGATCCAGACGTCAAACTGCGCCTGAAACTCCCGGAATGTCGGTACGTGGGGCTTCTCCTCCTCGACGATTCCGACTTGCTGCTTGATCAACTTAAGCCGGTAGGCAGCCGCGTAATCGAGAGCCTGGCGCTCGTTCTTGAGACGGGTCGATTTGACGTGTGTCTTTCCACCGAGATCGAAGTCGAAATAGTAGTAAGGACTTCGGGGACGCTTGAAGACACGCATGGGTTCAACCCGAGGCGGGACGAGTGTTGTACGCAATAAACTCCCGGATGGTATCGGGACGAAACATCACGCGGCCTCCGACTTTGACGCGCGCAATCTTCTTGCGCTGGATCCAGTTTCGGAGTGTGCACTGGGAGATCCCGAGGATCTTCGCCGCCTGGGGAACGCTCAGCAGGGGCTCGATCACTTCAAGTAAAGGAGCGGGTGCCGGTTGCGCCGGTCGGGGCGTGGCCATGGTGTCTTCCTTGCGGGACCTGATTTTGGGAGCCAGTTTGGCCGCGGGCGGCGTTTTCGACCGCGATGTGGCACGCCGGTCACAAGGGCAGGAATCGGCCGCGGGGCTGGTCCGCACCGCTCTATGTAAGCCGTAAGGAGGTTTACGTCAAACGCTCTCGCGAACGCGTGTCGAGGGCGGCATCCGATTGAGCATCGGTGATCGCAACCGACTGCAACGACGTGCCTTGAACCGTGGTGCTACAAATCAGGGAGTCGGTCGCCGGTTCCCCACCCGGAGTGCATACGGAAGCAAAAATTCCGCAGTCCAACAAACTAAGGCGGCGGCCAACGTCGAAGAACCCTCGTCGATGGGCAATATAGTCAGTTATGGCCGATCGCATTGCGTGCTCGTGCGTTACCTGTCCGAAGTGTGGGACCTGGATTGTCGTCAGAGAGCCAACCCAGGCTCGACCGGGCAACGAAGAGTTTCGCGCCAGTTGCCCGGTCCCGGAATGCGGGAAAGAGTTTGAATTCGAACCAGGTGAGGCGCAAGTGTTCGATCTGCCATTGCTTCTTTTCGAGCGACGTCACTTCTACCGTTCCGAACTGTTGTGATCGCCGGGTCGCTTTCTTCTGCAGTTGATTGCGTACCAAGGAGATACCTGGGGGATCATCTCTTTGATCTCTTTGTGCTGCTCTCTGGCGAACTCGTACCACATATTAGATAACGCATTCACTCTCGGATTATCCGCTGACATCTCCGGGTATTCCATATTTCCTCCCTAGCGCCGCGAATTATACCCCGCTATTCTTTGCACGTTCCGTTCTTGTGCGGCGTGAGATCCACTTTGGGCATGAGTTCGTTCAAGTCCGTTTGGCAAGTTGGGCAGATGCCCTTGTTCTCTTTAAACCAGGCCCATGGCCCTGGCGTCTCTCGCCCTTTCTTGCAGGCCGCTGTATACCGTTTAACCTCATCTTGATGGTCAAGAATGTAATCAGCGAAAAGAATGGCCCAACAATTGGCTAGGATCGGATACAAAATCCATGTGTCTTTTCAATGCTTCGTCTTCCTTGAATTGCTCCAAAAGAAGCGCTAACGCCAGGCCTCGGTCACCCCCAAAAACTTCTATGCCCATAATGCCTCCCAGTCGCTAAGACTCACTTACATGCCGGGAGACAATAGCACAGGAATGGTGTCGGGGGGGTTATATCTGGCCTCCATCCATCACTTCGATTACAGCTCCGCATTCCTGACAGACCATGTGGGAATGGCTGCAATTGCTCAGTTCGTGCGTGTACTGGACGGCATCCCCGCCCTCGATTTTGTTAGCAAGGCCACAGGCCACTAAGCGATTCAGCGTTTGATAGACCGTGTGGTAAGAAATCCCGATATCTTCCTTCTTCACGAGGTAGACCAGGTCCAATACGGTAATCGGCTTCGTGGTGAGAAGGAATACCCTCAGGACAACAGAACTTCGGGTTGCCGACTTCACCCGAGCCATCCACCATCCGTAAGGATTGAAATCCCCGAAAACGGGGAGCTGCCCGCGCAACGTCGCTTAGTGAAGTGGCAGCGGAACTGGTTGCTGTTTGTAGACGGGCCGAACATAGTTTTTGGGGGTAAGTCGAAGTGTCTTTGATTGATGATATTTATCAAACGTACCCGTTCGAAAGATTACCAACTCCCCATACGCTTAGCCCCATTTTCGCCCAAAACTTTACAACCGTGTGGCGCGTGCAGCCTCCTGTGACCACACGCGCCCGTAATGGGAGCCCTTGCCAACCCACAGCTAGACCTGGAGTCAGTTGAGGCTCGATCCGTCACGCGACGACAGCGAACGTGACTATCTCTGGCCTTGATTGTCGGAGTGCCCGCCCCCATGTCGCGAGCCGGCCAGAGTAAACGCGTACACTTTGTTGTTTCCGATTCCGGGGGGGATATTCCGGTAACCGGATCCCCAATACAGGGTGCCGTCTACGATGGATGGGCCATCGATGACTGTGCCTCCGCTTGCAAAATTCCAGAGGATCTTTCCAGTTTCCGTATCGAAGGCATACATCTGCCCCGAGTAAGAGCCGGCATACATGACGCCGTTTGCGACACTCACAGAGCCGGTGTCAATGGTGCCTGGAGTGGGGTCTGCAACCTGCCAAAGAATCTTCCCAGTGGCGACATCGAGAGCGCTCCACGCCCCCCACGTAATCTGCTGTCCCGACGGCACCAAAGTGTAGGGGAGATGATCGCTATTGGCGATCGCGACATAAATGCGCTTACCATCAGTCGCGGTGCCCCACTCGATGCCACCGAGCGCAGCACCTGGCCCAACTGGTGTGCTCCAGACGATGTTGCCGTCATCGGGGTTGAGGGCCCAAAAGATGCCGCTCTTTTGACCAAAGCCGACAATATTGCCGAGCAGATTAGGTCCTGATCCTCCAAGATCGAAATCCGGGCTGCTTGGTACGGGACAATTCGGGTTTGGTCCGGAAGAAGTTATGCAGGCTATGGTCCAGGTATCAAAGCCTTGCAGCTTCTTTGACCATTTGACCTGCCCGGTCTTTAAGTCCAACCCGAGAGCAGCGTCGAAGAGATCGTCCGGCGCAGTGCAATTCGCGGTAGGAGTTGCGTTCTGGCAAGCGACCACATCAGCGGGAACGGTGTAGTTGTTTCCAGTGCCGATGAAGAGCGTGCCGCGCTTAGGATCGATCGCAGGCGGTTGCCATACCGCGCCGCCGCTGTATTGGTCCGTGCGCCCACCGTTATCGGGCATATCGAACGTCTTCCAAAGGATCGCGCCGCTCTTCGCGTCGAGCGCCACTACACTGCCGCGAAAGCTGCAACACGGATACGCGGGATTCGTCGCCAGAGTTTCTTCACTCGAAGAGACGCCAATGTAAACAACTCCATCGAAGACAACCGGAGATCCAGTAATGATTGCGGCTGGATGACTCTCCACTTGTGTAGTCCAGCGGAGTGCTCCCGTTTTCCGATCGACTGCGATCACGTTCGCGCCGTTGTGCACCTGATTGCGACTGAGAATGTCACCAATAATTACTTGGTCATGATCGACCGCAGGACTAACGCGAGAGACAGCTCCGTCCACCCCGTCGTACTCGGAGATCTTATGAGACCAGATGAGACGGCCACTGTCCTTCTTGACGGCGAAGAGGTTGCCGCCCCAATCAGGGAAGTAGACTGCGTCACCATCCACGGTAGGAGTGGCAGAAACGTCTCCACCGGTTGTGAATGTCCATTTGGGAGATAGATTCTTGACGTTGGCAGGGTCGATTGAATGCTCTGCCGGCTGGCTCCAAGTGTTGCTCAGATTTTGTCCGGCTATTCGCCATTGACCAGATCGGGACCGATCTGATTCGCTTTGCGCGCTCAGCGGCACGACTAATAAAAGAACACTGATCAATGCCGCCATGGACAATGACACATCACGATTCTTAATGGACATCCCTATTGTTCTCCTTGAATTCGGTTGCGGTCATGTCGCCGCATTGTTACAGTGTTACAGATTATGTATAATTTGTAACGATTCAAAATTATGCAGAAAAAAACTGTTGATCGAGATGCAGCACGGCGGCGAGTTATCCTCGATGCTGCCCGCGACTGCATCCTTAAATTCGGCTATGCGAAGAGTTCGCTCGAAGATATCGCCAAACAGGCCGCCATATCGCGACCGCTGATCTACCGCAAGTTCAAGAGCAAGGAGGAGATTTTTGGCGCGGTTCTGGGGGACATCTTCGAAACACAGTATCGGGCCGCGGAACACGCTCTCGCAAAGCCGGGGAGCAAACGGGAAAAGCTTATGTCGCTCTATGAAGCTCTGTTGCTTGACCCGTGGAAGGAGCTGATCGTGGATGCTCCGATGGGCGCGGAATTCTATGAGGCATGCAGTCGAGTCACGCCGGACATTAACGAAAGGCACAGAAAGATTCAACTCAAGTACACGCAGGCGGTCCTTGGTACTAAAGAGGTCTCGGAGGTCTTCATGCTGGCTGTAGACGGGCTTCATCAGGATCTACCAGTGACAAAAGTTCTCCGCAGGAGACTGGAAGTGCTGATTGATCGATTCGTTCGCGACTAAGGCTAAACCGATCATTTAGGCGCGTCTGGTGATTCCAACAGGAAGGCGTAAAGCAGGCAGGCAGAGAGGCAGGAAGAGCAAAGCTTCCCCTTACCCCAATGTGGAGTGTTTACGGATTAGTTATTCGGCTGTTACTGGATGAGTAACTACTGCATCCAGCGCGCACCAGCTTCAGACGGGAAGCTGTAGGTCAGATTCTGGTATTTCGGCTTGCTCTTGGCTGCGACCTTGACTGCGAAGGTCATGGCGAGTGTGTCGCCGTCATCGGGAGAAGCTTCGCCGCGGGCCTTCAGGTCGTCTTTGTGCTCGAGCTGAATGGACCCGTGGAAGCGCTTGCCTCGAGTGGTGTCGTAGCCAGGAGTAGTCAGGTCAACCGCCAGCTCGGGATCGTCGGGAATCTCCGCTCCAG
>Ga0075424_100007741_pt1 | contig 10451 bp, 7 predicted proteins | sample SoiMethybrSBSTD3_FD_75301 | JGI IMG/M metagenome (GOLD analysis project Ga0075424, IMG submission 75301) | Bulk soil microbial communities from a Populus tree surrounding site in Tennessee, USA - Soil MetaG P. TD hybrid SBSTD3 | ecosystem: Environmental > Terrestrial > Soil > Tree plantation...
CCCTGCTCCCCCCTGCAGCAGAACGGCTGGGCGCTGAGGTCTTCACCTGCATGAACGCGGGCCTCGAAGGCGCCGACATCGTCATGATGCTGCGGCTACAGCGGGAGCGCATGCAGGGCTCCTACGTGCCCTCCACCCGCGAATACTTCCACTTCTTCGGCCTCGATCACGAGAAGCTCGCGCGCGCCAAGCCGGATGCTCTCATCATGCATCCGGGCCCCATGAACCGCGGCGTGGAAATTGCGTCCACCATCGCCGACCACTCGCGCAGCGTCATCCGCGACCAGGTGGAGATGGGCGTCGCAGTGCGCATGGCCGTGCTTGAGGCCATGGCGCGCCAGCTGCCCAACCACTGAGGTGCGGCCCATGCCCAAGAACGGCTCACCGGCACAGGACGCAACGACCTTCCTCAACGCCCGTCTCGTCGATCCCGCCACCGGCAAGGACGAGCCTGGTGGTTTGCTGGTCAAGGACGGCGTAATCGCCGATTTGGGCTCGCATTTGCGGCGCAACGCGCCCGAACGCTCCAAGGTTGTGGATTGTAAGGGCCACGTGCTCTGCCCCGGGCTCATCGACATGCAGGTGTTCACGGGTGAGCCTGGTCTGGAGCACCGTGAAACGCTCAAGACCGCGAGCCACGCGGCGGCCGCGGGCGGCGTTACCAGCATTGTCGTTATGCCTGATACGGAACCCGTAATCGATCAGGTGGCGCTGGTGGACTTCATCCAGCGCCGGGCGCGCGACAACGCCATCGTCAATGTCCATGTGATGGCTGCCATGACACGCGGTCTCAGGGGCACCGAGATGACCGAAATCGGGCTCCTGAAGCGGGCCGGGGCTGTCGCCTTCAGCAATGGCAAGTCAAGCGTGGCCAATGCGCGCGTGATGCGCAACGTTCTGCTCTACGGCAAGGATCACGCGACCCTCATTGTGCATCACACGGAGGATCCGCATCTCACAGAGGGTAGCGTGATGAACGCCGGTGAGGTGGCGACCAGGCTCGGCTTGCCGGGTGTCCACAAGGCGGCCGAGACGATCGTGCTTGAGCGCGACTTGCGGCTCGTCGAGATCACTGGCGGGCGGTATCACGCTGCCACGCTGTCTTGTGCGGAGAGTTTGGCCGTGGTGCGGGCTGCCAAGGCGAAGGGATTGCCCGTGACCTGCGGGGTGTCGATCAACCACCTCACCCTTAACGAGAACGACATCGGCTCGTACCGCACCTTCTTGCGTCTGAAGCCCCCGCTGCGCGGCGAGGAGGACCGCACCGCCATGGTGCGAGGGCTCGCCGCCGGCGACATCGATGTGGTGGTCTCGAGCCACGATCCGCAGGACGCCGACGTCAAACGCCATCCCTTCGCCGAAGCCGCAGACGGCGCCATCGGTCTTGAAACCCTGCTTGCGGCGGGCTTGCGTCTCTACCACAACGGCGAGATCGGGCTTGTCGCGCTGTTGCGCGCTCTGACGACCAACCCGGCGAGGCTCCTAGGCCTCCCCTCGGGACGCCTCGACAGGGGGGCGCCAGCGGACCTCATCCTCGTCGACCTGGGACAGCCGTGGGTGGTCGATAAGGCGTTGCTTAGAGCGCGTTCAAAGAACTCACCCTTTGACGAGAGCCGGATGCAGGGCCGTGTGCTCGCCACCATGGTTGCGGGTCACACGGTCTACCAATACGCTCAGCCCGACGGCGCCTGAGCGCTGGGGGATCGAATTTTCATGGGCGTACTCTTCTCAAACACCGCGGCCTTGGCTTTGCTCGCCGGCTACCTCTTGGGATCGATCCCGTTCGGTCTTCTCCTCACCCGCGCCGCCGGCTTGGGCGACGTGCGGGCCATCGGGTCTGGCAACATCGGGGCCACCAACGTGCTGCGCACAGGCCACAAGGGTCTGGCAGCAACCACGCTCTTGCTCGACGCCGCCAAGGGAAGTGTGGCGGTGCTTCTCATCGATCATCTGGCAAGGCGCTACACGGCCTTTGAAGCGTTCCAGCTTGCCTATCTGGCAGGTCTGGGCGCGTTCCTTGGTCACCTCTTTCCGGTCTGGCTTTACTTCGAGGGTGGCAAGGGCGTGGCCACCTACATCGGGGTCCTGCTCGCCGCCCATTGGCCCGCGGCCCTGGTTTTTTGCCTCGTTTGGTTGGCCGTGGCCTTGAGCACACGCTACTCCTCGTTGGCCGCACTGGCCGGCGCCGCGGCCGTCGTCCTTTATTATGCCGTCACGGGCTGGGCGGGGTTGCCGCTCATTGGCATTATGTCCCTGCTCGTCTTTGCCAAACATCACGGCAATATCCGCCGGCTGTTGGCGGGCCAGGAGAGCAAGATTGGCGCGCGGTCGTCGGCCCCCTCCTGAAACGCGCGCAGGCCCTGCCGCGGCTGCGAGGATCGCGGCCGGCGTTGAGTGTCGCGGCGCAGCCGTGCGCTTGGAGGCGGAAAGGCCCAAAGCCCCGGGGCAGGCCGGGGAGGCGGCAGCATGGCCCGCGCCCCGCAATCCCCGCGGAGATTTGGCCCGCGGGTTTGGGGCTCAGAACTGCGGGCTCTTTCAACACTTTGCCCTCTTGCCGGCGCACGCTTTGCGCTCTTCAAGTGCCGGCCGAGGAAAGCCGATGCCCCCCCGGGATCAGTGGCCGTAGACGCCAATGAGGGATGGACGCTCTGGCTTCTCCTTTTGTGGCAATTTAGGCAATTTGGCCGCTGCCCTTGAGCCCAACCCGAACCCGTCGGCCTCGGGAGCTTACTATTTTATGTAGGATATTCTAGCAAAACGTAGGCACAGTGCCTTCCCCGTGGGCGCCTGGCGCGCAGGCCGCTTCGGCGGAGGCGGTTTGACATGCCTCCTCAGTTCCACCATGTTCCTGCCGGCCTGAAAGGCAACGGATCGGGAACGCGGTGGCTCGCGACGTCTCGGAACGGGCGGTCGGGACGGGACTTATGGACAAGTGGAGCGGCGGCTGAGAGCCATAGGGCATGAACATCGTCATCGTGGAATCGCTCGCCAAGGCCAAGGCGATCAACAAGTATCTGGGGTCCAAATACCGGGTTTTGGCCTCCTTTGGGCATGTGCGCGACCTCCCGTCGAAGGACGGGTCGGTGGAACCCGACAACGATTTTCGCATGCACTGGGACGTCGACGGTCGGTCGGCCAAGGTGATGAAGGAGATCGCCGCGGCGGTTAAGGGCGCCGACAAGCTGATCCTGGCCACGGATCCCGATCGCGAGGGCGAAGCCATATCCTGGCACATCTTGCGCATCTTGGAGGAGAGGAAGGCTCTCAAGGGCATCCCCGTCGAGCGGGTGACCTTCAATGCGGTGACCAAGCAGTCGGTTCTCGATGCGTTCAGGATGCCGCGCGACATCGATGCGCCGCTGGTGGATGCCTACCTCGCGCGGCGGGCGCTCGACTATCTGGTCGGCTTCACCCTCTCCCCCGTCCTGTGGCGCAAATTGCCGGGCGCCCGCTCCGCGGGACGCGTGCAGTCGGTGGCGCTTAGGCTCGTATGTGATCGCGAGGGGGAGATCGAGGCCTTCAAAAGCGAGGAGTATTGGACGATCGAGGCCCTGCTGGCGACCGCCCGCGGCGACACGTTTACCGCGCGCTTAACCAGCATCGCCGGCCGCAAGCTCGAGAAGCTCGACCTCAAGGACCAAGCGTCCGCCCATGCCATCAAGGCTGCCGTCGAGGGGGGCGCGTTCACCGTCGCCTCGGTCGAGAAGAAGGCGGTGCGCCGCAACCCCTATGCGCCCTTCACCACCTCCACCCTGCAGCAGGAGGCCTCCCGCAAACTTGGCTTCTCGGCCAAGCAGACCATGCAGCTCGCCCAGCGCCTCTACGAGGGGGTCGAGATCGATGGCGAGCTGACCGGTCTCATCACCTACATGCGCACGGATGGCGTCACCATCATTCCCGAGGCCGTCGCGGCCATCAGGCAGCTGGTCGAGCGCGACTATTCCAGGCGCTACCTGCCTCCCTTCATCCGCGAATACAAGGTCAAGGCCAAGAACGCCCAGGAAGCGCACGAGGCGATTCGCCCGACCGACGTCGACCGCAAGCCCGACCACGTGGCGCGCCACCTCGACCGCGACCAGGCGCGCCTTTACGAGCTCATCTGGAAGCGCGCGGTCGCGAGCCAGATGGCCTCCGCGGAGCTTGAGCAGACGACGGCCGAAATCGACGTTCCGGGCCGGGATGGCAAGGCTTACCGGTTCAGGGCGACCGGCTCCGTCATGCTATTTGATGGCTTCATGCGGCTCTACGAGGAGGGTCGCGACGATCGCTTGCGCAACGGCAAGGCCGGCGAGACAGAGGACGAGGAGGCCTCCCGACTGCCGCCGCTCGCCCAAGGTGACGCGCTCAAGGACAGGGGTATCGAAGCCAAGCAGCACTTTACCGAGCCGCCGCCGCGGTTCACGGAGGCGACGCTCGTCAAGCGCATGGAAGAGCTGGGCATCGGCCGGCCCTCCACCTACGCCTCCACGTTGGCATTGCTGCAGGAGCGCGACTACGTCCGCATCGACAAGAAGCGGCTGATCCCAGAGGACAAGGGTCGGCTCGTCACGGCCTTCCTGGAGAGCTTCTTCAGGCGCTATGTGGAATACGACTTCACCGCGGACCTGGAGGAAAAGCTCGACCTAATCTCCGACGGCAAGCTCGAATGGAAGGACGTGCTGCGCCAGTTCTGGCGCGAGTTCATGCGCGCCGTGGCCGACATCAAGGACTTGCGGGTGGGGGACGTGCTCGAGGCCCTCAACGAGTTGCTGGGCCCACACATCTTCCCGCCCAGGATGGAAGGGGGCGACCCGCGGCTGTGCCCCAACTGTGGCGAAGGACGCCTCAGCCTCAAGATCAGCGGCAAGTATGGTGCCTTTATCGGCTGTTCGCGCTATCCCGACTGCCGCTATACGCGCCAGCTCTCCCAGCCCGAGGGCCCCGCCGAGGCCTCCACCCCCGAGGGTAAGCATTTGGGCGATGATCCCGAGACCGGCCTTGCCGTCACCTTGCGCACGGGCCGCTTTGGGCCCTACGTGCAGCTTGGCGAAGCGAGCAAGGACGAGAAGCCCAAGCGCGCCTCGGTTCCCAGAGGCGTCGATGCCAATACCGTGGAGCTCCCCTACGCCCTCAAGCTCTTGTCCCTGCCGCGTGAGGTGGGCCTGCATCCTGAGACCAGCAAGCCGATCACAGCTGGCCTCGGCCGCTATGGGCCCTTCGTCCTGCACGATGGTGTCTACGCCGGCCTGCCCGCAGTGGAGGAGGCCTTCGACATCGGCATCAACCGGGCCGTGGCCCTGTTGGCGGAGAAGAAGGCCGGCGGTGGCAAGAGCCGTTTCCAGCGCGCAGCCCCGACGATCCTGAAGGATCTGGGCGACCACCCAAGCGAGGGTGGCAAGGTGCAGGTGCTGGCTGGCCGCTATGGTCCCTACGTCAGGCACGGGGAGGTGAATGCGACGTTGCCAAGGGGCAAGGAGCCTGCCGCGCTCACCATAGACGAGGCCGTGCAGCTGATCGCCGAGCGCATCGCCAAAGGGCCTTCCAAGCCCAAGGCCAAACGCGGCGCCTCAACGAAGAAGCCGCCGCGCTCCCAGCTCCGCGCGGCCACTGCCGCGGCCAAGCCGGTTACGGCGAAGGCCAAGGCTCCGGCAAAATCCAAAGCCGCACAAAAATCCAAGGCCAAACCGGCAGGCACGAGAGAGGCCGCGGAATAGCCTAAGGACCGACGATCACGGTGCCCCGAAAACCCAAAGAGGTCCGCCGCGCAACGGGCCTGCCCAGCAAGCAAGACATCCTTGACTACGTTCGCACGGCGGGTGCCAAGACGGGCAAGCGCGAAATTGCCCGCGCCTTCCACATCAAGGGTGGTGAGCGGGTTGCGCTGAAGAGCCTGCTCTCTGAAATGGCCGAGGAAGGCCTGCTGCGCGGCAACCGCAAGGGCTTCAAGGAGCGCGGGTTTCTGCCCTCGGTGGCCGTGCTCGAGATCGTCGGGCGGGATGCAGACGGGGAGCTCATCGGGGAACCCGCTGCCTGGGACACGGCCGAGGGCCAGCGTCCGCGTGTGCTCGTGCTGGCGTCCCGCGGCAAGGGGCGGTCGGGGGAGCCGGCGTTGGGCCACGGCGACCGTATTCTGGCGCGCATCGCGCGGCTGGAGGGGAACGACGTCGATGGCTACCGCTACGAGGCCCAGCCGATCAAGCGGATCCCGCGCACGGACCGCCGGCTGCTCGGCATCTTTCGCAGCAAGGGTGGCGGTGGCGGTGTCGTCGATCCCGTCGATCGCAGAGAGCTCAGGGAGTGGCCGGTCGCCCCGGACGACGTCGGCACGGCCAAGGAGGGGGACCTCGTCCGTTTCGAACTCGCGCGCGCACACCGCTATGGGGTGCCGCAGGTTCGCATCGTCGAGACGCTCGGCAATCCCGGCGACCAGCGCAAGATCAGTCTCATTGCCGTGCATGCGCACGGCATTCCCGATACGTTTCCCGCAGGAGTGCTCGGCGAGGTACGCGCACTGGAGCCGCCGAGCCGCGACGGGCGTGTGGACTTGCGCGGCCTTTCCCTCGTCACCATCGACCCCGAAGACGCGCGCGACCATGATGATGCCGTGCACGCCGCCCCCGACGACGATCCAGGCAACAGAGGCGGCTTCGTCGTGCACGTGGCCATCGCCGACGTCGCCCATTATGTGCGACCGGGATCGCGGCTCGATCGAGAAGCGCAGTTGCGCGGCAACTCGGTCTACTTTCCCGACCGCGTCGTGCCCATGCTGCCCGAGCGCATCTCCAACGACCTGTGCTCGCTCAAGGAGCGGGAGGAACGACCTTGCCTCGTCGCGCGCATGGTGTTCGACCGACACGGCAGCAAGAAGGGTCACGTTTTCTTCCGCGCCATGATGTGCTCGGCGGCCAAACTCTCCTATCAGGAAGCGCAAGCGGCGATCGAGGGACGGCCGAGCGCGCGTGCTCTGCCGCTGCTCCAGTCGGCGCTGAGGCCGCTGTGGTCGGCTTACGCGGCGCTAGCCGCCGCCCGCGATCGGCGCGCGCCGCTCGACCTCGACCTGCCCGAACGCAAGATCCAGCTCGACAGGGAGGGTCGCGTTCAGAGCGTGACCACGCTGGAGCGTCTGGAGGCGCACCGGCTGATCGAGGAGTTCATGATCCAGGCCAACGTGGCCGCCGCGGAAGCGCTTGAAGCCAAGCGCGCCGCCGTCCTCTACCGGGTGCACGATGCACCCTCGCAGGAGAGGCTCGCAGCGCTGCGCGAGTTCCTGGACGGCCTTGGACTGAAATTACCGGGTGCGGCCAGCCTGCGCGCGGGCGACTTCAACCGCGTTCTGCAGCGCGCCAAATCGCTGCCCTCGAGCGACCTGGTGCACGAGGTGGTGCTGCGGGCCCAGGCCCAGGCGCAATACGCTGCCGCGAACCTCGGCCACTTTGGGCTCAACTTACGCCGCTATGCGCATTTCACCTCACCAATCCGCCGCTATGCCGATCTCATTGTGCACCGCGCGCTCATTCGCGCGCTGGGTCTGGGCGCAGGTGGGCTCACCGATGAGGAGGTCCGGCAGCTTTCGCAGATTGCCCAGGCAATCTCAGAGGCCGAGCGCCGCGCCATGGCGGCCGAGCGCGAAACCAACGATCGGCTGATTGCGGGCTACCTTGCCGACCGTGTCGGGGCAGAGTTCGAAGCGCGCATTTCCGGCGTCACGCGCTCCGGACTGTTCGTTCGCCTCACCGAGACAGGGGCCGACGGCTTCGTGCCGGCCGCCACCATCGGCAACGATTACTGGCGCTATCACGAGCATCACCACGCCCTCATCGGCGACCGCAGTGGGGAAACCTATCGGCTGGGCGATGCCGTGCGCGTGCGCCTCGTTGAGGCCATTGCCACCGCGGGCGCGCTGCGCTTTGAAATGCTGTCGGAGGGCAAGCGCGATGGCGCAGTCGCGTCGGGCCCGGCGCGGGGTCGCCGTTTCGCCAGAGGCTTCGGGCGGAAAAGGTCGCAACGATGACGTCGATGGAGGGCACCTGCCCCCACGGCAACGCCGCCACGCGGCAAAGGAGCCATTGCCGCCCGGCAGCAAAGGTAGGCTGATGCGGGTGAGGGCCCATGGACGACGCTGTTGACACGAGGGTGTCGGGCAAGGGCTTGGCGAGTGCCTGATCGAGCGGAGGCAGCATGACCGTAGAGCAGCCACAAGCGCCCGACACACGGGCCAAGCCGCGGGCGCTGCGACCGCGCGATGCCGCCACCTTGATCATTGTCGACAGCTCCTCAGGCGAACCGCGCGTGCTGCTTGGACGCCGGCGGCTCGACATGGTGTTCATGCCGGGGCGCTATGTCTTTCCTGGGGGACGCGTTGACCCCGCCGACAGGCAGGTCACGGTCGCGGAAGACTTGCGCTCGAGCGACCTGGAAAAATTGCTCGTTGCCATGAAGGGCACACCCAGCGTGGCGCGGGCCCGGGCGCTGGCGTTAGCAGCCGTGCGCGAGACCTTCGAGGAGGCGGGCTTGCTGATCGGCACGCCGTTCGGTGCGGGCGCTCTGCCGAAGGCGGCCAACTGGCGGGCCTTCTTCGCCACCGGCTACCGTCCGGCGCTCGGCCGCCTGACGTTCTTTGCACGCGCCATCACGCCGCCGGGACGCACGCGCCGCTTCGACAGCCGCTTCTTCTGCGTCGATGCCGAGGCGATCGTGCACAGGGCGACCATCGCGGACGGGGAGCTGTCGGATCTCGAATGGCATTCAATCGCCCAGGCGCGTTCGCTCGAGCTACCCAACATCACGCGCGTCGTCCTTGAGGATCTGGGCGAGCGCATCGCTGCCGGCGCGTTGCACGCGGGCGATTTTCCGGTCCCGTTCTACCACCGCCGCAATGGCAGCTTTCGGCGCGATCTCATCGGCGCTGGCGGCGATCTCGCGTGAGCCTCTGCAGGCTGCGACAACGACCTTGACTAACCGCGCTCAGCGACTAGAGTTCGCCTCCGTCAATTTCGCGTCACAACCAAACTTGGGCGCTGCTGTCATGGCCAAGCCGATTACCCAGAAGATCAAGCTGCTGAGCACGGCAGGCACCGGCTTCTTCTATGTAACGAAGAAGAACCCCAGAACTGCAACCGACAAACTTTCCTTCAAGAAGTACGATCCGATTGCGCGCAAGCACGTTGCCTTCAAGGAAACGAAGATCAAATAGGCGCTCGGCACGGCCGACGTTGGCTCACGCGACTTGCCAGCTGCTCGAACCGGAGCCCCATGGGTCCGGGGCGGACCTCGGTTGGCGCCTGTCAATCAAGGGAGAGGCTGAAAAGCGCTCAAGATGGCAAGGTTGTCGGGGGCTTTTGGCGTCGGTGACGCTCTTTAGCCGCGTGCTGATTGAGCGTGTTTTTGAGAGTGTGGCCGCGTCCGTGACTGACATCGGCAGCGGGGTAGAAGTCCGAGCAGTCACGGACGCAGGCCTGCCAAGTCGTGGACCAAAGAGGGCGTTGGCCAGACCTGGCGTTCGACCGTCCCTTGGCGGCACTTCAAGAGGAGGCCACTCCTAGCCGCTTACGGACGATCACACCTCACGGCGTCAGGAGATGCGGCGGACCTGACTGTCCATGAGGATCTCGCGAATTTTTCTGTGGACACGGCGACGCGCCCGCCTGGCGCCGCCCGCAAACCGATCCCGCTTGTCCCTCCTCCCGCATAACCCCTCACGGAGCAAAGCAGATCGGCAAACAGTTTGCAATACTTTGTTATTTTGCATCAAACCCTTGGGTGTGCTTCAGAGGTTAAAGAGCAGCCGCAAGGTTATCCCCGGCACCTCTGATTACCAAAATCCTTCAACGGCTTAGGAGAGCGGGCTGGAGCGGCCCAGGCGGCATCGGCAACCACCCTATTGCGGCCGCTGCGCTTGACCCAAGTAGGGGGCTTGGTCGGCGCGTTTGAAGAGGACCTCCAAGCCCTCGTGCGCCGCATGGCTGGCTGACCCCACGCTGGCCGTCACCTTGAGCATGGTCTCGCCGGGGGCCTGGAACGGTGCTGCGGCGATGCTGGTTCTGAGGTGCTCCCCAGCCCGGGGCAGGCCGCCGCCAGGTTGCTCTGAGGCGTGATGATGACGAACTCCTCCCCGCCGAGGCGACAGACTGCATCGGTGCTGCGCGCGTTGCAGCCCAAGCGGGTCGCCAACTCGCGCAGGATGCTGTCGCCGGCGACGCGGCCGTGGGTATCATTGATTGACTTAAATTTATCGATGTCGACCAGCACCCGTGAGAGCGGCTGACCGTCCGTGTGCGGCTCCTCGGCGAGTGCGGCAGACTGCGTCTCCATAAAGCGGCGGTTATGCAGCCCCCGTCAGCGCATCCGTCACCGCCAGCTCGACGCTCTCCTGCAGGCGGTCGCGCAAGTAGTCGGAATGCCCCTTGCGCTTGATCTGTGTACGCACGCGCGCCATGAGCTCGTTGCGATCGACGGGGCGCGTCAGATAGTCG
>Ga0075424_100007742_pt1 | contig 10447 bp, 7 predicted proteins | sample SoiMethybrSBSTD3_FD_75301 | JGI IMG/M metagenome (GOLD analysis project Ga0075424, IMG submission 75301) | Bulk soil microbial communities from a Populus tree surrounding site in Tennessee, USA - Soil MetaG P. TD hybrid SBSTD3 | ecosystem: Environmental > Terrestrial > Soil > Tree plantation...
GTGGGCAAGCAATTGCAGATGTTCAGCCGCGGTCAGCTTGTAATCGAGCGGTACCAGCACGCCACCACAATAAAAAATCGCGTACGCCGAAATCAGCCACTTCGACTGATTGGTCATGATGATCGCCGCGCGGTCGCTTGCCTGAAACTCGGCATCCTCGAGAGCGCGCGCCAACGGCAGCGCCATGTCTTTGAAATCGGAGTACGTCAGCCGCGTGCGCTCGCGGTCGCGATCGGCTTCGATCAGGCAGGTCTCGTTGGGCCAATGATCCAAGGCATCGCGCAGGGCGGCCCCAAGAGACGGATATTGGCGGAGATCGAGCATTTAATCTATTTCACCACGGAGACACAGAGCCCCGGAGAAGGCGCTATTAACCAACCCTGTTACCTGCGGGCACAAAGAAACAGCGTCCTGGGTTCCCTGATCCTCGATGACTTTCTGACTCCGTGGGATTCTACAGCCGAGACTGAATCCGGCTGGCCAAGGTTCGAAAATCCGACACACCCTGCAGTTCATAGTCGGGGAGTTCCACCTGGAAGTGATTTTCCAAGCGCGTCAGGAGATCGAGGGCCTGCAGGCTGTCGATGCCCAAGGTCTTGAAGAAGTCGTCATCGGGCGTGAGTTTTTCCCGCCCTACTTTGAAGTGCTTGGCCGCAAGATCGAGAATTTCGTCGAGTGTTTGGTCTTGTGTATTCATATATTTCGAACTTGGTGACTCATGTCAGGGCTGTGAGCTACGCGCCGCGAGCGTCGAGCAACCAGTCGCGCAGATGGTCGCTCACAGCTCGGAGCTCGGAGCTCGTAGCTCTTCATGGCAGATACGGCTGCGCGTCCGTGCTTTCCACAAACTTGCGCAGTCCGGCCTCTACGGCCGGTTCCACGAACAGCTGGCAGAACAGATCAATCTCCTGCTTCAACTCATGATACGGAATCGGCTTGATGAACTGTTTCGCGGCGATAGACGTGCGACGGTCGAACTTGCCCAATTGTGCGGCCGTAGCGCGCGCGACCCGCAAGGCCTCCCCCTCGCCTACGACCTGGCTGACCAGTCCCACGGCCTGCGCTTTGCTGGCGTTGATGCTGCGGCCAGTGAGTAAAAGATCGCGTACGACGCCGTTTCCCAGATCCCGCTTCAGCCTAGGGATTCCCCCAAAACCGGGGATGAGTCCCAAGCGCAGTTCTGGGAAACAGAAGCGCGCCATCTTGTCGGCGATGATGAGATCGCAGACGAGAGCGAGTTCAAACCCACCCCCAAAAACAACTCCGTGGACCGCGCCAATGGTCGTGAGTGGGGCTGCGTCGATTGCATTCATCACCCTGTGAATCCGCTCCAGAAAATCGCGTACTCCTTCCAGCGCACGAGCCTTCCCTATCTCTCTCGACTGGAAATACAACTCACGCAAGTCAGCGCCCGCACAAAAACCGCACGGCAACGTGCTGTACATGATCAACGCGTGGGCATCAGGACCCGAAGTTTCCAGCGCGTCGGCGAATCTCTCCAGTTCCTCGAGGGTGAGCAGGCCAATTTCATTGCAGGGAGAGCGGTGGAGCGCCAATTCGATGACGCCATCCTTCGAAAACCACGAAATCGCCTGTCCCTGAAAATCTTTCACGCGCTCCCTTCTACACTGCCACCTTTACCCGATACATCTCCTCGATCTCAGAACTCAGAGTCTGCGCAATCAAATCCCGGCGCAGCTTTCCGTTGGCCGTAAGCAATCCATTCTCGATAGTGAATGCCTCGGGCCGCAAGTGAAAGGCGCGGATCTGCTTGTAATGCGGGAACTGTGGGTTGACGGCATCAATCGCGGCTTGCACCTGCTGTGATGTCACCGTGCCCGTGATGATCGCCGACAGGTAGCCTTTGCCATTTCCCACAAGTACCACCTGCGCCCCCGCGGGCAAATGTTGCAGCAGTTTTTCTTCAATCGGTTCCGGAGCGATGTTGTGTCCCGACCCGAGGATAATCAGGTTCTTGATCCGGCCAACAATTCGCCAGTTTCCGGACGCGTCAACCTCACCCTGATCCCCAGTATGAAACCATTCAGCGCGCAGCGCATTGGCCGTTTCTTGCGGACGATTCCAATAACCCGGAAAGATGTTTGGTCCACGGACGATGATCTCTTCACTTTCGCCGAGCTTCATCTCGATTCCCGGGATAGCCGGTCCGACCCGACCAGCTTCATAATGACGTGGGTCGTCCAGCGTGCAGATGGCCGTTGTCTCCGTGAGGCCATAACTCTGCAGCACGGGGATTCCCAGCATCATAAAAAATAACTGGGTCTCAACGCTGAGTGGCGCCGATCCGCAAATCAGCGCACGCAGATTCCGGCCAATCATCTTCTTGCGGATGGTCGGAAATATGGCGAAGTTTGCCAGCGAAAGCCACATTGAGTCGAGCGACTTCGGAGTGCCGTCATGTTTGCGAGCCCAGGCTGACTTGGCACGGCTGTAAATCCCTTGCACAAAGCCGCCCGCCTGCCAGAGTTGTTCATCGACGGCGCGGCGCATGCGCTCGAGCAAGGCCGGGACATTGAGAAAGTAGTCCGGGGCTACCGTGCGCATATCCTGGGCAATCTTTCCCAGATCGGTGTTGATTGTGAGCAGACTTCCGCGCAGCAGCGAAGTCATCAGCAACATCCATGATCCGGCGAAGACGAACGGGAGGTAATGAAAGACGCGGTCTTGCTGCTTCCTACCGTCCATGAGCAGATCAAGCCGCTCATTGATACACCCGAGCATGTGCGCGATGTTCGCGGCGTTGAGGACTACACCCTTCGCTTCTCCCGAGGTCCCCGAGGTATAGATGATGGTGACGGCGTCGGTTTCGGAGACAGAGGGTGGTGTCCACGCCGCAGGCGAGGAAGCGAAAACCTCGTCGAACAAAGCTTGAATAGGAGCATCGGACCAAAGTTGAGTGAGTCCGTCCCTTAAGGCCGCATCTCCGCAACAGATGATGGCCGGCGAACAATCCTTCATCATGGCGATGAGTTCCGTAGGAGCCTGACGCGCGTAGAGAGGAACCACAATCAGGCCCTCGGCCATCGCGGCAAGGTCCATGGCCACCCAGCGAATGCCATTAGGGGCGTAGAGGGCACAACGGTCGCCCTTCTTCAGTCCGCGGCCCGCCAGAAAGGCGCGTGCCCGCGCCACTTGCGCGAGTAATTCTCCTCCACTGAGGGCGCTGACGCGGCCCTCACGGATCTCCTGGAGGACGCAACTCTCCCGATGGCGTTCGAGACTCGCGAAGATGTCGTTGAGAAAGCTCATCGAATGCCGGGCGGCCTCTTAATCAACGGGCGCAATGTTGCCGGGGACAACAGCGAACCTCAGGCGCTGAAGCGCGAACTTAAGAGCTTGCTTGCGGCACGACTGAAGTCGTGCCCTTCCCTTTTTTCGCACTACCACTTTTGTTTACTCGAGTGGAATCGCCTGGGATCAATTTTTGGCGATCAATTCAATCCCCAAATCAATTCATCCTCAATCAACTCAATCCCGATCAACTCACTTCCCAACATCAATTCCTGTCGAAGTCAATTCACATCGGCGTGTCGGTATTCTGTCCACCTTGAAAACCCGGATCGAACGGCGTGATTCTTAGCTGGCCGCCAATGGCATCTCGGCTGGTGACTCGTGGCGCTCCACCAAGTCGCGCAAATTGTGGCTGATCGGCGGCAGATAGTCCTCCCAACTCCACTCTCCCGTACGAGTGGGAAACTCCGGGTAGCGCCGCTGGACCTCTTCTTCAAAATGGACACCCATGCGCGCCATCAACTTCAGGTTCCGGACGACAGTTCTGGCAATTCCGGTCGCGATCGACTCGCCATCGGCATACAGCTTCTCCAGCGCATCGAGCAGACCTGGCTCTAGGTCGACATCGTCGACGTTCATGAGCAAATCCTCGTGTCCGCGCTCACGCATCAGATTGCGGATACGCTCATCCATTGTGATTCCCGCCGAGGGCACCAGTCCTGGCATGGAAGTCACAATCCCGTGGTAACGGGAGGAGGCCATCATGTGACAGGAGCGCAAAATGCTGACCACTTGATACATGTCGTAGTCGTCGGAGCTGAGCACGGGTAGGCCGCCCAGCTTTTCGGCGATCTTGCGCGCCGGACGAGCATCCAGTCTCTCGGTGGCTACAAGAATTACGAATACGTCGCGTCTCTTCGCGCGAAATGCAGCCACGGCATTCGCGATGGCTGTCAGGTACTGTTCGTAGGCGCGATCGGCTTCCGGGCCGGAATTGTGGAAATACACGGAGCGATAGTGGCTGTCTTTGTAAGCCCCGGTAAGGTTGCGGGCTACTAGTTTGCCGACGGAAGCTTTGACAGGCCACTCAAAGGGATTGATAGGGCACACGACGAGAACGCGTGCTTTTCCGTCCCATCCCACTTCGCGCAGCACTTTCTGACCATACTCGGGCGGCAAAGGCTCGAAGGTCCAGGCCGTGTCGGTTCCGAGTTCGGTGGGTACACCGAGTTCGCGCAATATGGTGCGCGATTCCTCGTTGCGCGTGATGATCAGCGAGTCCTTGCAGAATCTGCCGCACATTCGCGCAATCAGAGGGTCCATGTGGCCAGCCTCAGCCCCGTATCCCACGGAAAGTTTGTTCTGAGCGGACGCGATGCCCAGCGAGCCAATCATCATGGTGGTGAGCGCATTGGCGAACTTGCTCTTGAACATGGAACCTTCACAGGCAACAACGCCATGATGCCTGGGCACTTCGTCGGCGAGGAAAGGCGGGAAAATCTGTGGGAGTAGTACTTGCCTGGTGCCTTGAAAGTAGCCCTGGGAACGCTCGAAGCTTTGGGTCATCACGCTGAAGTCAACGCGCTCAGCGCCAAGAATGTGGCGGACCTGGCGAAGCATCTCCTCAACCCGGACGTCCGAACCCATATTGCGCGTGCCGTTGTAGCCAGCGAAGAGCAGTTTCAGCTTCTCGCCGGGTTGCCAAGCGTTGCCACCGCCCATCATCCAAGCAATGCGCTTGGACTCGATGATGCTGCTGACCCACGCTTCGAGGACAAAGTCCATCATGCGGCTGATCCTCCCGCCGCGGTGCTGCTGGGCCAAGGCTTAAAGTGATACGTGAAGTTATTTTCGCGGCTGAATTTCAACAGCGAATAGCTGTATCTGGAAAATGGCACGGGTTGTTTGCTCAACTCCGTCGTCACCCGCGTGTTATCGAAGACGGTGTTCCAGACCAGGTAGGGCATAAATACCTTCATTAAGGATGCCCCGTAAGCCATTGATCCTTTGCGATTAGCCATCACGTCTACCGTGGCAGTGAAAGGCTTTTCCAGGAATGGAAGGAAAATGGGCGCACGTTGATGCTGGGCTGTGGCCAAGGCTCGCGTGACCTCGCGGAAGGTCTGCGATCCGGAGCCCGACGAGAGATGATAAGTATCGTACTGTGGCTCAGGTTTCTGGTGCAGAGTGGCAATCGCGTCAGCCACGAAGTCGACGTTCACGATGTCGAGCTTGTCCGAGGGGCGAAACGGCAAGGCTTTCAGGCTTGCGAGAAACACGAACGCTCGCACCATGTCGAACTGGGTGGTATCTGCGTACCGGCTGTCACCGAGCACGATGCTGGGGCGAAAGATCGTAGTCGGCACATCCGACAGCAGCTCCCGCACCATGTGCTCACAAAACTTTTTCGTGCGGGCATAGGGATCATAGTCCGAGCGGTCCCATTCGACGGAACGGTCTTCGGTTACGACTTCGTTCTGCCTCTTTCCCGCTACGGCTACAGTGCTGACGTTGCTGAAGCGGCGCAAGCCATGGTAGTAGTGCGAGCGGCGCGCCAGCTGCACGACTTCCAGCGTGCCACGCAGGTTGACATTCAAACAGCTCTTTTCGGATTTTCGATTGAGCGACGCCGCGCAATGCACGACCGAATCCGTCGTGTGAATCAGGCGGTCGTAGTCGTCACGGCTGAGGCCAAACAGCGGAGAAGTAATATCGCCGCGAAAGATTCGAATGCGCGTTTGCAAGTGTTCGTAAAAACGCGGGAAGTCCATATGCAACTGCAGTCCGTTCCACAAGCGCACAGCGGCTTCTTCGGGAGTCTTGGCCCGCACCAAGACATTTAAGGCGGCGCCGTGAGCATCCAGAAGGTTGGCGGCCACGTGCGCGCCAATGTAACCCGTCGCACCCGTCAGGAATATAGCCACGATGCTCCGTTGGTCCCGGTCTTCACGGTGACGTCGTTAGAGGTCTCTTCGCTCAATTGGAACGTCCGCGGCGGCCGGACTTCCAGCGGGCGGCCTTCGATCAGGGGATAGGTCCAGCGGCGCAGGGCGGGGATGTGGATATCGATCCAGTAAGTCCACCAGTCGAGCGATCGCGTATCGTAGCCGAACTGTTCGCGCTCCGCAGGAACCAGTACGCTGGAGAGCTTCTCCACATTGTCGGCCACGAAATCATGTTCGTTCTGCAGGATGAAAGGCTCGAACAAGCCAATCAGCTTTTCGACCTTTTCCAAGTTGCGTTCGGCCCGGGCGAGAGGCGTCTTCTTCAGCGGCAGGGGAGCCATGATGCGCTGGATCGATTTGACGATCGCTTTTTGCGCGGGAGCCGACATGCGGTTGTAGCGCGTCTTGGAGACGGGAATGGCGTCCATGCGCAAGCGCAGCCATGATTCCAATCCTTCCTGCGCACGATAGTGCTTGCGATGAGCCAAAGACGTCAGTTCGATGGAGCGACCCATGTCGCAGGGATTGGTAACCGATGTCGCCAACTGATAGATGGCGTCATTGCGCCGCTCGACAACGGCTGCGGCGATGAGAGTCAACCCACGACAGACGGAATCTACCGGGATGATATCCAGGCGCTTTTTTTCGTTGGAGGGCAGCTGGCGGAAGTTTGTTCCCAACAAGTACGACAGAGAAGCTGAGGTGTTGATGCCTTCATTCCATCCGATAAATGGCTTCTGGACGGACGTCTCAACAATGGCTGGGCGCACAATCGCCACCGGCAGGCCATTGCCGCGTTTGCTGATGATTGACTCAGCCAGGCTCTTCGTCAACGTATAAGTATTGGGCCAGCCCAGTTCCAGAGCACGCTTCATACCAGCTTCGGTCAGGGTGTCGCGAAGCCAGCGGATTCGATTCTTGCGGATCTGATTCTCCAGGGCGACACCCTGGAGATCCTTCGCAGCATGTTCCTTGTCCATCGCCTGGCGCTGCAGTTCTGCCGTGACTTCCGGACTCTCAGCCTTTGCTTGCGTCTCGCGGACGAGCTGATAAAGCGACTGCAACTCTTGCTCCGCATCAAAGTTCGCCACTCCAGCGGGCGTGTAGTTGGGACGGACCTTTTCACTCACGCGTCCATCGCGTGCTCCTGCCACATAACAGGTCGAGAGATGCACCAGACCGCAGTGTTGCGAGGAGTGCACGAAATCCAAGACGTGGAGAGCAGCGTCTACGTTTGTAGCCAGCGCATCGCGCAGGTCAGGATTGAAATCGGTAAGACCGGAGCTGTTGACAATGACATCGAGGTCACGGCTCAAGCGGGCCGCTACTTCCCTATCCAGTCCCAATCCAGCCTGGGTCACATCTCCTTCGACGACTTCAACCTTGTCGAGAAGGAAGCGTGGAAGCCGCTCGCCGTATCGGTTATAGAGAGGATCGAAAACGGGCGATTCTTCCACCATCTTCTCGAAACGCTTCATCGCGGGATTGGACTTCTGGCAGCGGATCAGGAGATAGATCCGGCCAATTTCCGGAAGGTCCATCAGAGTATTCACCAGCCACACTTTGCCGATGAATCCTGTCACACCGATGAGCATCACGTGCTTCCCCGACAAAGCAGCACGTACCGACAGTGGCCGGGTCTGCCGATGGTTGTCGAAATAGACGACTGGCCGGTGGACAATCTGTTTTGATCTCTCGGCTGCGACAATCCCGGAGTCAAGCGCCTTGACCGTTGGCAAGCCTAGTTCCCGAATCAGGCTCTGGGGATCACGCTCTCCATTGGGACCAGCGCCTGTGACGCGTGCAAACAATCCGCGCGGGCGAATGACCGGCGTCCGTAGTCTGCCGGTAGCAACGCGATCACGAAACTCCAGGCGATTCGCAATCACCCACTTCACGCCGAGGTATCGGGCCAGTGGGATCATGACATGGTCCAGGGCCTGACTTACCAGCACAACCTCCACACCGGAAGCCTGCAGTCGCTTGAGTTGGGTTACCCCGTCTGGCTTCAAGAAAGGCTTCAGCTTGTACTGAAAGTATTCATCTCCCAGCAGGTCCAAGCGGTCGCGGCTCACGCCGCGCAATACACTGTGGACAACGCGAGTGGCGAATACACGATGAGCCGCGTACAAGAAGGGCCGCAATGCGGCCATCAGAAAAACCAGGCCCCGGCGCACCATGCGAGCGATGAAGGTTTGGGCGTTCCAGGTGAAGAAAGCGACCGGTTGAACCGTGGTCAAATCGAGCAGGCTCCCCTCGACACGCCAGTAGGCTCGCCGCGAGGGAGTCGGCAGGACGGAATTGTGCCTGGGTTGGTCCAAATTCGTATAAGTCCCGGACGTGCGGGCTCTCACAGGGAGCCTCTGCTAAGGAGGCCAAAAACAACTATTGTAAACAATAACCCCGAAAGGACGAAGTAGAACCTTGTGTCTGAGAAGTGGTCTCGGCTTGGTAAACCTTGGCTAGTCAAGTTGTTACCGAACTCGCCGATATTGGGTTTAAGACGTCAAACGAAAACGCCATCACGCGATCGCACCCCCGTTGCCGGAAAGCTCAGTTCTCCGGGGGATGCTTCACTCGTAGCACCGTTAGCCCGCTCATTGCCAGGACGGCGCCAACGACCAGGAGTCCACCTCGAAAATTCCCCGTCGCATTGCGTAGCCAGCCGATGATGTAAGGACCAAAGAATCCGCCCAGATTTCCCACTGAATTAATAAGAGCAATGCCCACCGCAACCGCGACGCCGCTCAGGAGGCTAGTGGGCATCGTCCAGAAAGGCGCCACCATCGAGAACACACCAAGTACTGCGACGCTGATCGCGGCAATCGATACTGGAAGTGAATTCGAATAGGCAGCCACAGCCAGTGCACTTGCCGCGGCAAAGGCGGGCACAGCAGTGTGCCAGCGGCGCTCTCCGGAACGATCCGAGTGCAGTCCGACCCAGATCATTACGATCACGGCTGCCAAATATGGGATCGCAGAGAGTAGCCCGATTGCCACATTACTCACCCCCGAAAGGCTGTGAATCAGGTTGGGCAGCCAAAAACTGACGCCGTAGGAGACTGTGTTCAGGCCAAAATAAACGAACGTAAGGGCCCAAATCGCGGGAGTGCGGAAGGCAATAAAAGTTCGCAGATCCTTCCCGGTCGGGTTCCCTGCCTCGACGGCGAGTCGATCAAGCAGCCAAGCACGTTGATCATTCGTGAGCCACGCGGCGTCCTGCGGACGATTTGTCAGGTAAAGCAACACAACTCCTCCCAACAGAATTGCGGGCAAACCTTCCATCAGGAACAGCCATTGCCAGCCGGACATTCCTGCACGACCGTGCCAGTTGAGCAATGCGCCCGATATCGGACCGCCGATGACGCCAGACAGGGGTGCGGCCGCCATGAACCGCGCGACCGTGCGCGCTCGGGCTGATGTCGGGAACCAATTTCTTAGGTAGAGAATGACTCCCGGGTAAAAACCTGCTTCGGCAGCTCCCAAGAGAAAGCGTATGGCGTAAAAACTTCGTGCGGAGCTTACAAGAATCATGGAACAGGAAATTGCTCCCCACATCATCATGAGGACCGCAATCCACCGCTTTGGGCCCACCTTCTGCAGGACGAGGTTGCTGGGGACTTGAAAGAAGAAATATCCCGCGAAGAACATTCCTGCGCCCAACCCGTATACAGCGTCGTTGAAATGCAGTTCCCGCTGCATCTGCAGCGCGGCAAAACCTACATTAATTCGGTCGAGATAGTTAACGACGTACAGCACGAAGAGAAATGGGACCAACCGCCAGGTAAGCTTGGCGACAACCTTCGATTCGAGGTCGGGATGCGAGGCAGCCAGCAGCGGATTGGTTCCTGCAGCTGTTGTTTCGGAGGATTTTTGCACCCAGGCTTCTCCGGTCGCGGCGGGAGTGAGGAAAGTGACTTGGGATTTATATCAGGGATGAATGGCCCAAATGGCAGAAAACTGGATTACAAACGACGATTCAGATAGTAGACGGGCTATCCAGTCCGAGCGTTCTTCGAATTTCCGAAACAATCTCGAGCGGAGACGGCTGAATATTCACTGCGGTGGCCGCCTTTGGTTCCTCAAGGTTTGCGAATTGATCGGCCAGGATTGCTTCGGTGGCAAAGTGTCCGTGGCGCTCTTGCAACCTCGAAGCAATCAAATCGTAGCTGCCCTTGAGATACACCAGGCGAACTTCGTCGCCTATACCCAGTTTGTTGCGATAAGACTCCTTCAGCGCGGAACAGGCA
>Ga0075424_100007744_pt1 | contig 10447 bp, 12 predicted proteins | sample SoiMethybrSBSTD3_FD_75301 | JGI IMG/M metagenome (GOLD analysis project Ga0075424, IMG submission 75301) | Bulk soil microbial communities from a Populus tree surrounding site in Tennessee, USA - Soil MetaG P. TD hybrid SBSTD3 | ecosystem: Environmental > Terrestrial > Soil > Tree plantation...
ATCTCCACCCTCCGCGGTAGCGGTAGTGGCCGGTGATGGGAAAGGCCAGGAGCATGTCCTCGATCTCCGGGCCGTTGCCGATGTTGTGGACGATGAGCGGCCGCTCCCCGTCCGCGCTTCGCCGATCGGAGACGAGGCCGATGTGCGGCAGGTTGCCGGGCAGCATCCAGGTGACGAGGTCGCCCGTCGCGTAGTCCCGCGGGTTGCGCGTGGCCGCGGCCTCCGCTCCCTGCCTGCGGAAGTATGTCTGGAGGTTCGGCACCCGGCGGTGGTCGATGTTCGGGTCGGGACGCTCCAGGCCCCAGATCCGCGGGTACGCGGCGAAGGCGCGCGTCATGTCCTCGTGCACGCGCTGCTGGAGGTCTACGCCGGCCGCGCGAAAGGCGCGGATCACCACGTCGGTGCAGACCCCGACGTCGGCGGGCACGTCGCCGCCGGGATAGGGGATCCGGCGGTAGCTCCCGTCGTAGCGCGTGGGCCGGCCGGCCTGGGCCACCGCCGCCGTGATGACCTGCCGGACGAAGTCCGCGGGAGCCGCGGGCGACGGCGGCGGAACCGCGAGCAGCGCGGCCAGGGCCGCCCCGCGCAGCGGCCCGCGCGTCGGACCGGACGCGGCGTGACCGACGCGTATCATGGTTGAAATGCGCACGGACCCGGCGATCATAGCTCTGAGTCTGTCACTCGCGATGGCGGTCCCGGTCCGCGGCGAGGAAGTCCCGCCCAAGAGTCAGACGGTCAGGCGGCCGCGGGACTCGTGGACGCTTCAACTCGGCCTGTCCCACTCCTCGTCCGACCTCGATCACTACGCCGTCTCCGGTTTCCACGCCTGGTTCCCGCTCTATTCGCTGGACCGCGATACCAAGAGCGATGCGTTCGGGACGATCGGCCTTGAGGTCGGTGCCTATCCCTATCCCGACATCTCCCGCGCCTACGTTCCGGGGCCGGACGCCGACCCCGAGACGCCCGGTAAGTTCAACTTCTGGGAAGCCGTGGGGCTGAGCTACTACACGCCGCGGCTGGGACCGGCGCAGTTCGAGGGGGGCGTGCGCCTGGCCTTCATCGACGAGGCGGATCGCGTCCTGACCTCGCCCAACGGCTGCGGGGAGAACGGCCTCGACCCGCACTGCAACGAGTACATCAAGGAGTCGCTGAAGACGCTCGACACCATCCTCTTCCCGAGCTTCGGCGATCCGGGCGTGGTGGTCTTCGTGGCCGGGGCCCTCATGTACAAGAGGGTCGGGCTGCGCGTGGAGCTGGCCCAGCTCAACTCCGGCGGCGCCAAGGTCAACGCGCGAGGCTGGCGCTTCGGCATCACCGCGCGCTGACCGGGCCGGCCTAGACGACCCGGAAGACCTGGCCGGTCCGGGCCCCTTCCACGCTCTTCGCGTAGGCCAGGGAGACGCGCGACGCGGGCACGGTCTCGAAACCGCGGAAGAACGGGGCCAACTCTCCGGCCGACTCGTCCAGCAACCCGGGGCTCACGGCGTTGATGCGGAGGCCGCGCGGCAGCTCGATGGCCGCGGCCATCACGAACGCGTTGATGGCGCCGTTGACCATGGACGCGGAGGACCCGGCGCGGATCGGATCGCTGTCCAGCACGCCGGACGTCAAAGTGAACGACCCGCCGTCCGCGACCGAGTCGCGGCCGATCAGGACCAGGCTGACCTGGCCCATGAGCTTGTCCCGCAACCCGAGGTCGTAGTCGGCGGGTTGCATCTGCTCCAGCGGGGCGAACTTGGCCTCGCCGGCGGCCGACACCACCGCGTCCACCCGGCCGACCTTGCCGAACGCGGCCCGGATCGAGGCGGCGTCCGTCATGTCCAGGCGGACGTCGCCGGACTTGCGCCCCGCGGCGATGACCTCGTGCCGCTGGCCCAGCTCGGCGGCCACCGCCCGGCCGATCGTCCCCGACGCGCCCACGATGAGGATCTTCACTTCTTCGCCCTCGATTTCTTCCGCGCCTTCACCGTCGTCTTGCGGGACTTCGTCTTCCGCTTGGGCTTCACGTGATCGGGCAGCTTGCGCCCGCCGGTCTCGCGGTTCCACTCCTCGAAGGTCTGGGGCGAGATCTTGCCCTCGACGAGGAGCTGCGCGAACTTCCTCCGCTGCGCCTGGCTCTTGAAAGGCATCGCTCTCTCCTATCCTCGCGCCCGGCCCCACGCCTCGATCTCGGCCAGGTGCGCCTCGTCGTGTTCCGCCATCATCGACGGCAGGTCGCACAGCGCGACGCGGCCCACTCCCTCCTGGGTCCCGGCCCGCGTCCATTGCTCGCGCTCGACGGAGCGCAGCGCCGCCAGGTTCGCCTCGCGGCCGCTGCGAAAGGTGGCCAAGCCCTCCTGGAGCGACCGGGAACGGTACTGCCGCTCCCGCGCCAGGCGGGCGCCGTCGAAGTCGGGCAGGAAGGGGTCCTCTTCCTCGAGCAGCTTTCGGATGCGCGCGCCGAAGCCCTCAAGCTCCAGGTCCGCCAGATGCCAGCACTGCTCGACCGGAGAGAACGCGTCGCCGGGGCCCGGTCGCGCGGCCTCGTCGGCGGACAGCGAGGCGAACCGCTCGGCCAGGAAATCGGGCATCGCTCGAAGCCGATCCATGAGCGCCGCCCGCTCGTCGCGCGTCTGTCGCAGGTATCTCAACTCGGCCTCCGCTCCTCGCCAACGGAAATCGCCAGGCCGTCGGGGTCGGCGTACTGCGCGATGCGCGAACCGAACACCGCCCTCGGCTCCTGGAGGCAGACGACGCTCTTCTCCATCATCGTCCGATGGAACGCGTCCAGGTCGCTCACGGCGAGGCCGGGATGGCAGCGGCCGGCAGGGAGATGCTTCGCCGCCTCGCCCGATCCCTGGGCCTCGCTGGCGTGGAGCGCCAGCGTCGCCCCGCCCGTGTCGAACTCGGTCCAGCCCGGGGACTCGAACCGGAGCGTCAGGCCGATCACATCGCGGTAGAAGGCCACCGACTTCCCCATGTCACTCACGAACACGATCGCATAGCTCAGTCGCACACCGTGCTCCTCAGAACCACGTCTCTTCTTTATATTGCCTGTACCTCTCGCCGAAGGCCGCCTCCATCACCTGTTGCTCGCGCCGGGCCCGGAAGAGCGTGAGCGGGACGAGCGCCACGCCGATCGCGAAGACCGGCCAGATCTGCAAGGCGAGCAAGGCGGCCAGCGAGGCGACGGTCCCGAAGAGATACACGGGATGCCGGATGCGCGAGTAGAGGCCGCTGGTCACGAGGGTGCGGGCCTCCGGCCACAGCGAGATCGCCGAGCCGAGCTGAACCCGGGCCGCGATCCACAACGGGAACGCGACCGCCGCCACGGCGATGGCGGCCACCTGGACGCGCGTGCGGGGCCTGAGGACCACGGCCGCGATCAGGACGGCCAGGTAGAAGGCGATGTCGCCCCATATCCAAACCTTCCGACTCATGACCGGTCTTGTCCCCTCTTGTCCACCAGCCGCTTCAAGGCCTCGCTGATCCGCCCTTGCGCGTCCTTCATCTCTTCCGGGCTCCCGTACCGCAGCCGCGGCCAGAAGAACCCGCGCAGCCCGTCCTTCTTCCGCCGGGGCACCACGTGGACGTGCACGTGGGGCACGCTCTGGCTCACGCGGTTGTTGATGGCCATGAACGTGCCGTCCGCGCCCATCCCCTCCTCCACCGCCGCCGCCAGCTCGCGCGCCCTCAGGAAGAGCGGGGCCACCTGTTCGGGAGGCAGGTCGACCAGCGTCTCGAAGTGCTGCCGGGGGACGAGCAGGCAGTGGCCTGGAAAGACCGGACGATGGTCGAGGAAGGCCACGCAGTGCTCGTCGTCGAGAACGACGTGGCTGTCTCCCCCGGCCACGATCGCGCAGAACGCGCAGCCCGCCTGCGGCGCCACGGCGCCAGCCTACCGCAGTTGGTCGGCCCCGGCTTGCGGCGTGCGCGCGAGGGTGATCGACGCGATCGCCGCTGGCCGGATCTCGTGGGGCCCGTATCCACGCACGCGGCGGAAGAGCGGCGCGCGGTCGAAACGCAGGACCAGCTCGTTCGTGCCCTCGTGGACTGCGGCCGCCGGGACCGCGAACGTGTAGTCGGCCCAGGTCGTGGTCATCGGCTGCCGGCCAGTGGGCGTGCCGTTCCAGTCCAGCTCCATGAACTGGGGCTCCGCCGTCTCGAGGGCGCGCGCCTGAACGGTGACCTGGACGGCCGAGGCGCCTGATAGCGGGATGAACAGCCGCGCATCGCGATCGCGCACCCAACGGCATCTCACGCCGTCCTCCACCTCTGGATCCGAGAAGTTCCGGGCTTGAAGCGGGAGGTGGAGGACGGCGGCGTCGCCGGCCATATCGATGCGCGTCCCGCCATCCTCGAGGATCCGTTCGCCGGTCACGGAGCCCAGGAGTCCGGCCGCCATTCGCGGCGCCCGCGGCTCGACGAGTCGATAGGCGTCGGCGGTCAGGCTCCGGCCGACTTCTCTACATGCGGCGCGCCCGGTTACGGGTTCTCCCGGCAAGGCGCGCAGCGTGTCGACGGCCAGGTCGTATCTCAACACCAGGAAGGCCAGCAGCGCGGGCAGAATCCAGACCGTCCTCGTCAGCGGCTCGATCAGCACGGCCAGCCCTGGCGCCAGGAACGGCACCAGTCCCGTAAAGCGCCGCACGTGGTACCAGTCGAAGATCGTGGAGTTCACGTACCAGCCGGCCAGGAGCGCGGGCAGGATCGAGAGGACATACCGCCGGTCCCGGAACGCCAGCGCCACCAGGCCCACCGCCGCGGCCAGCATCGCCGGGTAGTTGAGGAAGAGCCCGCCCCGCGGGGAAAACAGGGTGCCCAGGAGCTCGGGATGGTCCAGGTGCATGAACTGCGCGCCGTGGATGACCTTGTGGGGGATGAGCAGCGGGACGCCGAACATGGCCTGCCAGACCGCCGCCTGGGGCAGCGCGGTCACGGCGAACGCGCCCGCCAGCGCCAGCAGCGCCCGGCCGGCATCGCGGCGGGCGCTTCCCCCTTGGGCCGCGCGCCAGCCGAGCTCCAACGCCGGCAGCGAGAGGAGGATCCCGTCCTGCGAGCGGACCAGGAAGAGCAGCCCGCAGGCCGCGCCCGCCCACGCCGCGCGCCCGGCGTTGGGTCGGTCGCGCAGGGCCAGATACGCCCGCAAGACGAGCACGGCCGCGAAGAACTCCGCGCCGTGCGCCATGCCGGGGATGACCGACAGGTAGAACCGCAGCGGCGAGCCGACCCAGCACAGGACCGTGGCCCAGAAGGCCGCCGCCGCGCCCGTCCACCGGCGCAACACACCTTGGAGGAGGAAGAGTCCGGCCGTCCCGTAGGCCAGGGTGGCCAGGCAGGCCGCACCCTGGTAGATCGGCTCCACGCCGGTCGGCGGGCCGGCCCCGAAGAGCCGGGCCGACTCCCGGCCGAGATGCACCAGGAGGACGAGCGGGCTCCACAGGATGGCGACGCCGACCGGCAGTACGTTGCGGTGCGCGGTGTTCGCCCATCCCAGCATCTCGTACTCGTTGCGCAGGTCCAGGTCGCCGTCGAAGAGGAGCGAGTGCAGGTACGCGTAGTAGTGGATCCCGTCGCTCTCCATGTTGCGGGAGTGATCGACGTAGGTCGGGATCAGGAAGGCGGCCAGGGCCAGCCAGGGCAGCGCCTCGCGCAGCGTCCGGCCGCGCTCGCGGAGGAGTGCCCACAGCGCGGCCACCGTCGCCAGCGCCGCCGCCCATTGCCACGGCCGCAGGCCGGGCCCCACGTAGGGCCGCGCCAGGTCCAGCACGGCGAGGAGGACGACGAGCGCCGCGAGGACGAGGCGGCGCGTCAGGGCCGGAACTTCTCGGAGCGCACGATCCCGGCGCGATGGAGCAGGAAGCGCGCCGCGGTCGCCAGCGTCCCCAGCCCGTACACGACGCCGGCCCCGAAGCCGACCGAAGAGGCCTCGGCGAAGTAGCGCGTGGAGATCGGGACCTCCACCACCGGCAGCTCGAAGTGGACGGCCTGGAAGATCACCTCGGTATCGAACACGAAGCCGTTGGAGTTGCGCAGGAAGGGCACCGTCTCCAGGAACCGCCGGCTGTACGCGCGGTAGCCGGTATGGCACTCCGAGAACCGCCGACCCATGGCGAGGTTCTCGGCGGTGGTGAGGAAGCGGTTGGCGATCCGCTTCCACCACGGCATCCCGCCGCGCGCCGCGCTGCCCGCGACCATCATGCGCGAGCCCAGGACCATGTCCGCGCGGCCCTCGCGGATGGGCCGGATCATCTCCGGGATGATGGCCGGATCGTACTGGCCGTCGGGGTGGAGCATGACCACGATGTCGGCGCCGTCGCGCAGGGCCTCCATGTAGCAGGTCTTCTGGTTGCCGCCGTAGCCCACGTTGTGGGGATGGCGGATGGCCTTCAGGTTGAGCCGGCGGGCCAGCTCCGTGGTCTCGTCGCGGCTGTGGTCGTCCACCACCACGATCTCGTCGAAGTAGCCCGACGGGATGGCGCGGAAGGTGTCCTCCAGCGTCCGGGCCGCGTTGTAGGCGGGCATGACGATCACGACGCGGGGCTTCGCGTCACCGCCGGGCGAGGGAGGGCGGACGGGCGATGCGGTCCGGCTCATGGGGCCACTGATCTTAACCTCCCCGAGGAGGTCCGCGCGACCCAGACGAAGAGCGCGGCCACCAGGGCCAGGTGGGCGACGGCCACCAGCACGGTGAGGTCGACGCGGGCCGCCATGCGGAAGGCCTCGAGCCCGGCCTGCGTGGTGATCCGCCGGCCGAAGCCGGCCGCGAAGTACAGGCTCGCGAACAGGAACGCGGAGACCACCGCCAGCAGCCGCATCGCTGGCGGCCAGACGCCGATCAGGAGCGGGGCGAGCACGACGGCCAGGAACGTGTGGTTCTCGTGGACGCTCGTCCCGAGGAGCGCGTACGCGTGGACCTGCAGGATCACGACGAGCGCGATCATCCGCCGGTCCTTGCCCGGGGCTCGCAGGAGCAGCCACAGGCCGGCCGCGGTGGAGACGGCCAGCAGGAGCCGCGAGACGAGGCGCGGATCGATGCCGGCCCACGCGCGGAAGGCGTCGATCGAAACGATCTCGGCCACCGGGAGCGGCGCCCCGCGCGCCCACTTCATGGCCCACCCGGCGATCCACCAGACGTTCAGCCCGAGCGGCGCCAGCGTGCCCTGCGACAAGGGGCGGCGGAAGCCGTCCAGGGCCGACAACAGGTGGCCGCTCGCCCACCACGGCGCCAGGATGGCGGCCGCGGTCCCCAGGCCGGCGAGGACGGCCAGGAGCCAGACCCGCGGGCGGGCCTCGCGCACGACGACAACGAAGAGCACCGGCAGCAGCAGCACGCCTTGCGGCTTGACGAGCGCCGACGCCACCACCAGGGCAGTGGCCGCGACGTGCCGTCCGCGCATCAGCGCCAGGACTGCCGCGAGACCGAGGGCCGCGAAGATCGGGTCTTGATAGCCCAGGACCGGCGCGGCCAGGAAGACAGCGGGGTTGAACCAGAAGGCCAGCGCGCGCCACCGTCCGGCCTCTCCATCGGCACTGAGCCGGAGCAGCAGCGCGATGACCAGGCTGGCCAGGAGCGGCGCCACGTTGATCGCCGCGTTGAAGAGGGGCCGGTTGGGCAGGGTGGGCGCGAGGAGCGCATACAGCCGGCCGGCGGCCCAGAGCACGAGCACGCTGCCGGGCGGGTAGTCGACGAAGTAGTCGGCGGTCCCCCACTGGAAGACCGTCCGCGGGAACGGCATCGCGAGAAGCTGCGCCGCTGGCGAGCCGCCGCGTGATCGCGCCGCCGCCATCAGGTCGCGATCCGCCGGGCCGTAGATGTCCGCCAACCCTGCCGTGGCCGCGCGCGCGCTCCACGCCTTCTGCACCTCGGTGTCGAACGTCCCCCAGAGCGGAAGGGCCCACACGCGGAGGGCCAGCCCCAGGCCCATCGCGATCAGGAAGACCGGGCGCGTCATGGTGGGCCAGGACGCTACCACGCGGCGCGCATGCTAGGCTCGCCCGCGTGATCCTCGACGAGCTGCTCTCCCGGCGGCTGCTCATCCTGTCGGGCAAGGGCGGCGTGGGCAAGAGCGTCGTGGGCATGGCCCTGGCGTTGGCCGCGCACCGGCGCGGCAAGCGCGTGCTCTTCGTGGAGGTGGACGCGGCGCTGCCCGCGGCGCGTCTTCTCGGCGAGGAGGCCGGCCTCTCGTCGGTCAACCTGGACCCGCCCGGCGTCATGGACGAGTACGTCCGGCAGACGGTGCGGGTGGATCTGCTGGCGCGCAAGGTCCTGGACAGCCCGGTGTATCGCCGCTTCTTCGCCGCGGCGCCTGGGCTCGCGGACTTGATGGTCCTGGGCAAGATCATGGTCCTGGTGGATTCGCACGCGCGGTTTTCCCATCGCCCTGTCCACGACCTGGTGATCGTCGACGCCCCGGCCACCGGCCATGGCCTGGCGTTCCTCAAGGTGCCGCTGGCCGCGTCCGAGGCCGTACCCGTGGGACCCGTGGGCAACAACGCCCGCCGCATCCTCCGGCTGCTGCGCGACCCCGAGCGCACCGCGGTCGGCATCGTGGCCATCCCGGAGGAGATGGCTGCGGTGGAGGCGGCGGAGATGCACCGGCTGGCCGCGGAGGACGTGGGCATCACCCCGCGGGTCCTCTTCCTGAACCAGTGCCACGAGCGCCGGTTCACCGACGAGCAGGAAGCGGCAGTGCTTCGCCTGGCCGCGGCGCGCGCGGACGGAGTCCTGGCTCCGGGCATGACGCTGTCCGGCGCGCTGGCCGCGGCGCGCCGGCACATCCGGCGCCGCAAGCTCACCCGCTTCTACGAGAGGCGGCTGCGGCGCGCGGTCCCCGCGCCGCTCGTCACCCTGCCCTATCTGCACGAGGAGATCGGTCCGCAGTCCCTCCGCCTGCTCGCGAGCCGCCTCGAGGCCGCGTGACCCGCGGCGGGCGGCGTGGACGCCCGGCCGCGGGGACCGCCCTGCCGGCCGCCCTGCGCGACAAGCGCATCCTGATCGTGGGCGGCGCAGGCGGGGTGGGCAAGACGACGGTGGCCGCCGCGCTGGCGCTGCGCGCCGCTCTCGACGGCCGGCGCGTCCTCGTCTGCACCATCGACCCGTCGCGGAGGCTGGCTACCAGCCTCGGGTTGGACCGCCTCCCGGACCGGCCCCGCGCCCTCTCCCTGGCCCGGCTCGGCCCGCGGCCGGGCGGCGCGCTCATGGCCATGGCCCTCGATACCCGGCGGACCTTCGATGAGCTGGTGGAGCGGCACATGGCGGACGAGGAGGCGCGCCGGCGCGTCCTCCAGAACCGGTTCTACAAGCAGGTCTCTTCGGCCATGACCGGCAGCCACGAGTACATGGCGACGGAGAAGCTGCTGGAGCTGTCGGGCGACCCCCGCTTCGACCTGGTGGTCCTCGATACGCCGCCCACCCGGCACGCCCTCGACTTCCTCGAGGCGCCGGACCGGCTGATGGGGTTCCTCGACACCAGCGTGCTGCGCTATTTCCTCAGGCCCTACTTCGTGGCGGGCCGGCTCACGCTCAAGGTGGCCACGCGCACCGGCGCCATGGCCCTTCGGCTGGCCGACCGGTTCCTGGGGCTCCAGTTCCTCCAGGACCTCTCGGAGTTCTTCCTGGCCTTCGAGGGCATGTACGATGGTTTCAAGGCGCGCGCGGCGCAGGTCAAGGACCTGTTGCGCGGCCCCACAGCCGGCTTCGTGGTGGTGGCGGGTCCGGCGCCCACCGCCATGGACGAGGCGCTGTACTTCCATCGCCGCCTGCGCGAGGGCCTCATGCCTTTCGTGTCCTTCGTCGTCAACCGCGTCCATCCCGATCCGGGCCGAGCCGGATCGCCGAAGGACGGAGGACGCACGCGGCCGCCGGCGCTCGACCCCGACCTGGCGGAGACGCTGGCCGCGGTGTTCCGCGACCAGCAGCGCGTGGCCCGGCGCGAGCGGCGCGCCGCCGCCGCCCTGGCCGCGCGCACCGGCGCGCCCACGGTCGTCATCCCCGAGCAGGACGCCGACGTCCACGACCTGCGCGGCCTCAAGGCCATCGGCGAGGTCGCGGTGAAGGGAAAGGCGTGAGGATCATCCTCTACTCCGGCAAGGGAGGCGTCGGGAAGACCAGCCTCTCCGCGGCCACCGCGGTCCTGTCCGCGCGCCGCGGCCGCCGGACGCTGGTCGTCTCCACCGACGCGGCGCACAGCCTGGCCGACGCCTTGGACGTTCCCGTGGGCAGCTCGCCCACGCGCATCGCCCCCCACCTCGACGCCCTGGAGATCGACGTGAACCAGGAGCTGTCCAGCCACTGGGGCGTGATCCAGGAGTTCCTGACACGATTCATGACCTTCAAGGGAGTGGACGAGGCGGTGGCCGAGGAGATGGCCATCCTTCCGGGGATGGAGGAGCTGTTCAGCCTCCTCAAGGTGAAGGGCTTCGCGGACACCAAGGCCTACGAGCTGGTGGTCATCGACTGCGCTCC
>Ga0075424_100007745_pt1 | contig 10446 bp, 10 predicted proteins | sample SoiMethybrSBSTD3_FD_75301 | JGI IMG/M metagenome (GOLD analysis project Ga0075424, IMG submission 75301) | Bulk soil microbial communities from a Populus tree surrounding site in Tennessee, USA - Soil MetaG P. TD hybrid SBSTD3 | ecosystem: Environmental > Terrestrial > Soil > Tree plantation...
CCCCAAGGCGATCGACCACTACCAGCAGTCGCTTGCGATCAGCCTCGAACTCGGCGACCGGCAGGGCGAAGCCCACCAGCTCGGCGGCCTCGCCGGCTGCTACGCCATGCTGGATGACATCCCCAAGGCGATCGACCTCCGCCAGCAGTCGCTTGCGATCAGCCTCGACATCGGCGACCGGCAGGGCGAAGCCCGCCAGCTCGGCGGCCTCGGCGACTGCTACGCCAGCCTGGATGACACCCCCAAGGCGATCGACCACTACCAGCAGTCGCTAGCCATCAGCCTCGACATCGGCGACCGGCAGGGCGAAGCCAACCAGCTGGACAATCTTGGCGAGGCCCACGCTGATCTGGGGGACGACCAGCAGGCCGTCGACGTGTACCGGCAGGCGCTTGCGATCGCCGATCAGATCGGGGTGGTTCAGATCCAGACTGACGTGCGCGTCCACCTAGCCCGGTCACTCCTCTCTCAGGGCGACCTCGACGCGGCGGCACAGACCGCCGCCGAGGCATGCGAATACGACTACACACCAGGCCTTTCTCAGGCATGGTTGGTCCTCGGCATCGCGAGACTCCGACAGACGAACCATGACCAAGCACGATCTGCGTTCGACGCGGCCGTGACAGCCTCCGCGCCGCTGCTCCGCGCCGCCGGCAACAACTACGAAGTCCTGGACACCAAGGCGCTCGCACTGTGCGGACTCGGACTGCTCGGCCACACCGACCGACTCGCCGAGGCGGCAGAAGCGTTTCGCGCCGCTCGGACCGCCACCAAAGCGGTGGGCATCATCAATCGCCTCCTCAGGCTCTTCGACACCCTCGCCGCCGCGGATCCGGGAGCCATCGTGGCCGAGATCCGCCCCATCGCCGCCGGACAACAAGACTGAGATCCACACGGGATCGCCGATTCCCTGGCTCCGCCTCGGTTCGAGATCGTTGTAGGTAGAGCCCGGAAACGCCGTCGCCGCTACTGCTAGGCGAAGCACCGCCCGTATGGGTTCCAGCACAGAAGGTCAACTTGTGCCCGAGTTCCTGCAATCCCTATAACCCGTCAAGGATCGCGGAAAGGAGGTAGGTGGGAGGTGCGGTGTCGTAGGTGAGGGTAGCCTTGTCTGTCCAGGCTCGAACTGGCGGCGCTTGCGCCCTCCGTTCGCGCCCGTCGTCGTCCCTCGACCGGTGTGACGCGCTCGGATCCGCACGAGATCAGCGTCGTCACCCGCCCCGACGATCCCCGTTGCTATCGGCTGGATGGCGCGGCCTCAGCGCCGAAGCTGACCGCGCCCGCGGTAGGCCCCTCCTGCCGAACGAGGTTGCCCCTCTGCACGCATTGCAGCGGGTGCAGCGGCACCCCGACTGAAGATGACCTCCACCCCGAAACCTGGGACACGACCCCGTAGGCGGTGGGTGGGCCTACGAACTGGCACCGGCTCAGCTAGACCTGAGCTCCCTCGCCACGCCACCTCTGACCACGAAGCCTGATGCGATTCATCGCAGGTTCGGCGTCAACCGAGCGTCGCCAAAGCGATCAACGGAGCGAACCCTGCGGAGCCTTAGCTGCCGCCATATACTAAATCGGTGAATCCCACGGCCGGCCGGGGGTCATGAAGGTTTTTGTGTCCCATACGATGAAGGACCGGCAGGTCGCCGAATCTGTCTATTCGGACTTGCAGAATGCGGGCGCGCAAGTCTACCAGTTTGGCGAATCCGAAGCTTTGGGCGGAGATGCTTGGGATCAAATCCTCACGTGGATCTCGGATTCGGACGCGTTCGTGGTCCTGTTGTCGCGTCATACGCCGAGCTCGAAGGGCGTTAAGGCCGAGATCCAACAAGCGAACCACAGCTACATAAACAAGAATCGGCCAAGCGCCGTGATCCCGGCTCTCGTTCAGGCCGGTGCCCAAGTTCCCGTCCTCGTCGAGCGATTTACGCAGCTCGACCTCGTCGACTACAAGAAGGGAATCGCGAAGCTCATCGCAGAGCTCCGCCTCGGGCCGGCGAGCCGGATACAACTTGGGAAGGCGGATTCAGCAGCCAAGCCGTTCGACTCAGATGCGATCCTCGCTCGCTCTGGGAAGGCATCGCCATTGCCGCGAAGTACGGAGCTGTGGACACAGGGCGCGACGAAGATCCTGTCCAGCTATAAGGAAGCTGGGCCGCCCGAAATGCCCAAGGACAAGGAGGCGACTTACCTGGACGGGGTCTTGGCGGAGTATTCCGGAAAGCGTCCGAAGCCAACGGCGCTCGACGACTCCTTTGGCTCATTTGAGTCGCGGCTGCGCAGCGCTTCAACCCCTAGCCTGCCTGATCTCAAGACGGCAGAGAAACCCAAGGCCCCCGTTTCAGACCTGCTGCTGGGGTTCGATAAATCGAGGTCTTTCGCAGCACTCGACGCGCCAACGCTCAAGTTGGAGATATTGGGAATGAAATGGACCGCAGTTAAGTACGCGAAGGACTACGTGCTTGAATCTGCCGCTGACGAGCAATTCCGGACGCCCATAGAAGTCTATCGCGGGTCGGCGACGAACTTTTTCGGGATGGCACTGCTCGGTGCGAAGTACTTTCGCGTGAGAGCACTGTCTAGCGGTTTGTTCGCCGACAGTCCGTGGAGCAATACGGTTCGGAAGGAAAGGTAGCGGATTGGGTCCGTGCATTAGATTTCGCCACATCGCCGGAAGCGCGTTCATCGGGGAGCCGGTGTACACTAGTTTGTTGGTCTGCATCCCGGCTGCGCCACTCCGCTGCGAGCGGCGATGATAGGCTGATGGCGCCATGAAGGAGTCGGGCGCGACACGGCCTACCGCCGGCGCTGAGTTCCCCGCGGGGTTCTTGGACCAGTACCAGCTAGCGGTCGAGATGGCCGACCGTGTGTCGGCGCGGAGGGGGGTCGCCAACTCCTTTTTTCTAACGGTTAACACAGCGCTGATCGCAGTGATCGGCGGTACCGATCTCCGCTGGTATGTACCGGTGGCAGGGATCGCGTTCGCCGCTAGCTGGTGGGCGCTGCTGCGCAGCTACCGCGACCTGAATCGGGCAAAGTTCAAGGTAATCCTCGAGATGGAAGATCGGCTGCCAGTGCGCGTGTACGGCGATGAATGGACAGTGCTCCAGGAGGCGGGGGTGTCGCGCCGGACGCGGCTAGCGAAGTACTATGAACTTGGCCAGATCGAGCGCTTGGTGCCAGCCCTATTCGCGCTGCTCTACGCGTTCGACGTGATCCGGCAGGTGACGTGACCTACCTGGACGACATCGCGGACGCGATCAGGGCGAACATCCCGGAGCATCTGATCCCCAGCGAAGACACAGACGCGCTGTTTCGCCTCTATGCGGTCCTCGCGCTGGCGAAGGGCCCGGCCGTAGAGCCGTCCGATGTGCACAACGCTTGGGCCGCCTGGATGCACGAACGGGACCCGAATCATCCGGCGATCAGGCCGTTCGACGAGCTCGACGCCGACACCCAGCGGATGGACGAACCGTTCGCGCGAGCGATCCGGGCGATGAGCGCCGAGGGCGGGTTCGGCGCCGGCGCCTAACAGGGGCGCGGATGGTTCTGTTTGGGACGGAAGGTGTTCACGAGGTGCGAACCGTAACGCGGGCAGGTGTGCGGTCAGACGAGCTTCAGGCGACCGTCGTCCAGTAGCGTGTCGCCGTCGAGTTCGATCCGAACGTCGAGCATGACGCCGTCGACATGCACGGTTGCCGCGTTCGCGCCACCGAGGCCCTGGCTGGCACCGAATGCGAAGTGCGCAGTGCCGCTGGCCTTCTCATCTTCAAGGACGTTCCCGGTCAGCCGAGCGCCCAGGTTTGTACCGACGCCGAGCTCAGCTAGCGACCGTCCGTGTTCGCCGCCGGCTTCAAGCGTCGTCATCAGCCACTGGCCGACATCGCCGCTCGCATCAACGGCGCGGCCGTGCCGCACCGTGAGAGAGACCGGATCTGCGAGGCGGCCGTAACCGGCAAGCGAGCCGTCAATTACGATCATGCCGTCCCCGGTAGTTTCGATGGGTGCGATGTAGCCTTCGCCCGCCGGCAGATTGCCAAATGCTTCACGCTGTTGCAGATTGCCATCGTCGCTTCGTCCCTCCCGGCCTTCCAGCGTCACGACGATGTCGGTTCCCGCCGGTGATGTGACGCGCGCGCGTGACGCCGCGGTCAGCCGCGCCGCGACCGACTGGCTGATCCGGTTCAGCTCGGAATAGTCGATCGGCAGCGCCCGCACGAAGATCTCCTCGGTGATCGTCGGCAAGGTTGCGATCCGCGCGCCACGCTGTGTCGCCGCTTGTCGTGCCACAGTGTGGCTGAGCGACTTCGACGTGGGCGCCAGGACGACATCAGCGGCGAGCATGGCTTCCGCGACGTTCGCGGGCGGTTCTTCCCCATGGCGCGATGTCGCCTCAAACTCGAGCAGCGTCACCGCTCTCGCACGCCGATTCGCAGCCAGGGCCAATGCCTCCGCGATCGAGCGCTGCTCATCGTTGAACACGACGGCGACAACATCGCCGCCCTGCACGCCGAGGCAGTCAAGCGCCGCCTCCGCTGACTCGCGCACACCCATACCCTTACAGCGTATCGGGTCTCAGAGCAGTATTTCCCCGCCCGACGCGCGCTGCGAACCGTAACGCGGTCAGTCAGAAGCTGAGCGCCGAGCTTTCCCGGACACCGTAGCTGGAGTCGTCCGCGAGGGTGCGTTCGAGGTCGCACGGCTACAACATGATGCGGCGGATCCCGGCCTCGACGTTGTCCCCGAGTCGGCGCGGCACTTCCACCTCAAATCGGCGCTCGAGCTCGGCCCGGTGGCTCAGGGACTCGGCAATCGCGGCACCTAGGTCGGCGGGGACCGCATCGGCGCCGATCGGCCGAGGTGGCCCGGTACCGCAGCGCATCCATTGCCACGGGAGTGCCGCCACGAAGTTCACTTGGATGCCGATCACGTGCCACTCGCAAGCTCCGACCCATTGATAGTCCTGCGTCTGGAACCACCAGCCCGGGTGATCAGACGAGGGCAGTGACGGCGGTGCGGACGAGGGTCTCGGTTCCGTGTTGGAGCGATCTCTCGTCGATGGTGAAGCGAGGGTGGTGGTGGGGGTGGGTGGATCCGGCTTCGTCACTGCGTGTGCCGACAAAGAAGTACGCGCCCGGAGCTGCCTGGAGGAAATAGGTCATGTCGTCGCCGGCGGGCAGCGGTCCCATCTCGACGAGCTCAGCCCCGTGTACCTGCCTGGCGCAGCGGGTGACGAGGCCGGCGACTTGGGGATCGTTGCTGCCGGCGTCGTAGCCGGAGAGGTAGTCCAGCTCGTAGTGGGCACCGTGTGCGCTGACGATACCGGCGATCGTCTGTTCGATCGCAGCCCTCGTCTGCTCTCGAATCTCAGCGTCGAAGGTGCGAACCGTGCCACCCAGCCGCACCCGGTCGGGGATCACGGTGTCCGAGGCGCCGCCGTGGAACTGGGTGACGGAGACAACGACGCTTGTGAGCGGGTTGGTGCGGCGGGAAACGATCTGCTGCAGGTTCGTGACCACCTGTGCGCCAATCGTGATCGGGTCCACGCTGAGATGGGGGAAAGCTCCGTGGCCGCCACTGCCGGTGATCGTGATCGTGAAGGTGTCGGCGGCTGCCGTGCATGCGCCCGCGGGCGCGGCGAGTTGACCGAACGGCAGCGTGCTCATCAGGTGGCAGCCGATCACCATGTCCACGTCTTTGAGCACCCCGGCCGCGACCAGTTCCCGCGCGCCGCCGGGCGGCCGCTCCTCGGCGTGTTGGAAGACGAAACGGATCTCACCGCGAAGCTGCGAGGACAGCGTCGCCAGCACACTCGCCGCCCCCAGCAGCATCGCGGTATGCCCGTCGTGGCCGCAGGCGTGCATGACCCCCGCGTTCTGCGAGCGGAAGCAGAAGTCATTCTCCTCGTCGATCGGCAGCGCGTCGATATCGGCGCGCAGCGCCACCCGGGCCCCGGGTCCGCCGCCGCAACGCAGCACGCCCAGCACGCTGGTGGGTGTGGGGCGGCTCACCTCTACCCCTGGGATGCCGGCGAGGATGTCGCTGATATATCGAGCGGTTTCGTGCTCCTCGAACGACAGCTCGGGATACATGTGCAGGTGCCGTCGCCACTCGACCATCGGCCGAGCAACCTGCTCCACCAGCGCGGATAGCTCTGCTCGAGTCACTCGACCGCCAGCGTACACCCCCGCACCGGTGTCGCCTCGGCGTCGCCACGCCGCGCCACAACGCGTCCTGATACCTTGGCTCCGAGAAGAGAAGGGAGGACCCATGCTGTGGCGATCCATTCCACCACTGATTCTGATTGCGGTCCTCGGCGCCTGCGGCGGCTCCGATGACCCAGCGGGCGAGGCGGTTGAACGCGGATTCGCGCGGCAGGCCACGGCGGTCTGCGCTTCCGCCCTCGCTGAAAAACGCGCCCAACGCCCATTCCCCTATCCCGACTTCAATCCAACGCGTCCCGATCCAGCCAAACTTCCAGACGTCGCCGACTTCTTGGAGGAAACGGACACCACGTTTACGTCGTGGCAGAGACGGATGGTGGCACTCGGCCAGCCCCGGCACGGTGCTGATGCGTGGCACGAGCTCATCGCTGCGATCGAAACGCACGTCCGCCTGAACCGCGATCAGATCACTGCCGCACGATCGGGCGACACCCGGCGGTTTGCCGACGACTACCGGAAAGGTGTCGACACCCAGGCCAAACTCCTCGATGCAGCGAACACTGCCGGTGTCCCACGCTGCGCCAACGTAGATCGCTAGAACCACAGATCCCATCCGTCGACGGTTGATCTGGCGCACCCGCCGCCGCGGCTCGGCGCCCGCCAGGAACCGATCGCGCAAAGGCTGGACGAGGAATGCATTGCGTGCTTCGAGCTCCTGTTGGGCTTCCCAAGAAGATCGACATCGACAAGATGCACGCATACCGCGATGCGATCCGCGACCTCGGTGACCAGCGGGTGGTGGATTCTGCAGCCATCGTGTACCCAGGGCCGCTCGCGAATACGGTGGAGGCGTCGCGGCACTTCCCGGGTATCCGGGCGCCACGGAGTTGCTAACCAGCGAGGTTGAAGGGTGATCCGCCAACGGCTCATGTAGCACGCTGCACCTCGAGGTACGTGATCAGCGCCGGCAGAGCCCCGTCAGGCGGTTGTTCGCCGCGATCGCGAACACGAACCGAGGATCGAAGAACAGCTCCAGTGGGGTAACCGGATGCTCGTCAAGCGACGTCTCGGTGCTTGACATGGCGACAGTTTGGCGTGGCGCCTCGTCGGACAAGCGTTCGCTGTGCGGGTCAGTGGGGAGCGAGTTCGCCGTAGACCGCGGGGAGCGGCTGCGGCCGGCCAAGCAGATAGCCCTGGCCGTAGTGCACACCGACCACCTGCAATGCGGTCAGCGTCTCGGCGCGCTCGATCCCCTCGGCGATCACGAGCTGGCCCATCTCAGACGCGAACGAGACGAGCGCGGACATCATCGCGCGCGAACCGCGGTCGCTGTCGACCAACGCGGTCAAGCTGATGTCGACCTTGATGATGTCGGGGTTGAGATTGAGGATGTGGCGGAGGCTCGCGTACCCGGCCCCGGCGTCATCGATCGCCAGGCGGAGGCCGTGCGCACGCAGCTGGAGCAGTCCGGCATGCAACGCGTCGTAGTCGGACACCTGCGCGTGCTCGGTCAGCTCGATGACCGTCCGCGCCGGGGCGTGTGTGGCGAGCAGCGTCGTCATGTCATCGTCGAGCGCGGCCTCCGGGCCGAGGTTGACCGTCATGAAGCAGTTCGGAGGGAGCCGCCCGAATCCGGCCAGCGCGGACTCGAGCGCCGCCCGCTCCAGCTCGCGCTCCAGGCTCACGGAGGCCGCGTCCGCAAACCACGCGGCGGGGGCCTGCCGGGGTTCGAGGTTGAAGCGGGAGAGCGCCTCGAAGCCGACGGTGCGTCCGGTCGCGAGCTCGACGATGGGCTGGTAGACGGTCGCGATGGCCCCCGGTTGCGTTGCTTGCCGCACCTGTGCGACGCGCCGTCGCCGCACGTCCTCCGAGATGCGGCTCCGGTTGAGGTGACCCGCAAGCTCGTGCAGCACATCGGAGGTCACCGACTCCGAGAGCGTCGATTCGCCGGCCGTGGCCCGGTCGACCGCCCGCACGATGTCGGCCGCGTCAGCGCCCTTCACCAGATACGCGATCGCACCGGCCTGCAGCATCTCGAATACCGCCGACCGGTCCTCGTAGACCGAGAACGCCACGACGCGGGTGTTCGGACAGCTCGCACGCATCTCGCGCACGAGCCGGGGTCCGCCGCCGTGCAGCTTGAACCCGACAATGGCGACGTCGGGCTGCTCGCGGATCGCGTGCTCGAGCGCGCCCTGGAAGTCGGACGCGAGGCCAACCAGCCACAGCGAGGGGTCGCGTTCGACCACCTGGGCAAGTGCTGCGCGCACCTCGGCGTGAGCCTCGACCACGAGGACGCGCGTGTGGTGCACCTACGCTACCCGGCGGCGAGGGCGGGAAGTGAGAACTCGACGACGGTTCCCCCGCCGTCGCCCGACTCGAGCCGGAACCAGCCGCCGGCCATCTCGGCGCGCTCGCGCATCGACACCAGGCCAAGGTGTCCCGGCTCGTCCGGCCCGCTCTGGAAGCCGCGGCCGTCGTCTGCGATTCGGACGACCAGGGCGTGCTCGTCGCTGCGCAGACCTACCGTGACGTGTTGAGCGCACGCATGCTTGCGGATGTTCGTGAGCGCCTCCTGGGCGATCCGGTAGGCGATCGCGCTCGTCTCCGGCGAGGGCGGCCCGGTCACCTCGCTCTCGAGCACAAACTGTGTGCCCGTGTCCTGCCGCATCTGCTCGAGCTGCACGCGAAGCGCGCCCTCGAGCCCCTCGCGATCGAGCATCGGGGGATGCAGCTCGAATGTCAGGCTGCGCAGGCTCGCGATGGTCGCGCGAGCGGTGCGCCGAGCCTCCGAGAGCGCCGCCAGGAGCTCCGGGTCGTCGGTGGTTCCGGCCAGCATGTCCAGGCGAAGCGACAGCGCAACCAGCACCTGGACGGGCTCGTCGTGGACATCGCGGGCGATTCGCTGTCGCTCCTCCTCCTGAGCGTGCACCAACCGCTCGAGCAGGCGACGCCGCTCGTGATCGGCCGACCGCAACCGCTCCAGGCTGCGCTCGGCGTCCCTCCGCGCGCTCACCGACTCCGTGACGTCGATCCCGAACGACACGGTCCCGATCACCTCGCCGCATTCGACTCGCCGGCTGTTCTGCCACAGGATGAAACGCTCGTCGCCCGCTTTCGTGACGATGGGGTTCGCATATCGCGGCGCGCCTTCGTCGATAAGTCGGCGGTGGGTGTCCCACACCTCGGGATAGCGGTCCCGCGGCACCACCACGTCCCAGTTTCGCCCCACGAGCTCCTCGCGCGTGTACCCGGTGATCTCCTCGCCGGCGCGGTTGAAGTCGAGGACGTTCGCCGCGGGGTCCAGCACGAGGACGATCGCATTCGACGTCTCGATCAGCTGCTCCGAGAACCGCTCGGCCCGCCGGCGCTCGGTGACATCGAACACGATCGCCGCCACGCCGATGACCTCCCCAGCGGCGCCTCGCACCGCATGGAAGCTCGCGAGCCAATGGCGATCGGCCTCTCCGCCGGCGCCCTGGCCCGCAACCTCGTGATTGACGACGTCCTCGCCCGCCTCCAGCACGTGGCGGACCGCGCTCTCCATCTGCGGCCAAAGGTGCGGGACAGCCTCGGCGACCGTACTCCCGATCTGCTCCTCCACCGTGCCGCCGGTGATGGCGGCGAGCATCGCGTTCAGCCGCACGATCCGGCAGTCGCGGTCGACGAAGCCGAATCCCACGGTCTGGCTCGACGTGATCGCCTGGAGCAGCGCGAGCGATTCGAGTGTTCGAGGCTCCGGCGACAGCGTGCTCGGCCGATCGATGTCGGTCACGGCTCCCGACGCCTCCTGGCACCCGGCACCCCCCGGGCAGGAATCCCGCCTTCACGCACGATCAAGGACCCCCTCGGGAGGACGCCGCGATCAACCGGGCACGCGGGAGCTTACCATCGCGAATTGGACGTGAAAACCGCTCGCGACGGCCGTCCGCCCCTCCCCCGTTGAACGAAACCCCCCGGGTGGGGCGGGTCGAGGAGGGGACGCGACCCCGCATGGTCGCGAGCCTTGGTTCCGGGTCAGCACGGTCACGCTGAGGGCTCGAGAGCTGAGCGAGTGCTACCAGGGAATCGTTCGAGGGAGTCCGAAGTGCGGTAGGGCGCTGGTCGCGGGGAAGCGGGTGATGTGCGAGATCCGGTCGCCGTCGAGTGTCAGCACGAGCAGCCCGAGCGCGCGGCCGACGTCGGCGTGTGGGTCCTTGACGTACTGACCGAACGCGGGTTGGGAGTTGGCCCGCGTCGGAATGAGGCGGTGGGGGTTGTCCCGTCTCGCGAAGGCCTGGGCGTA
>Ga0075424_100007746_pt1 | contig 10445 bp, 6 predicted proteins | sample SoiMethybrSBSTD3_FD_75301 | JGI IMG/M metagenome (GOLD analysis project Ga0075424, IMG submission 75301) | Bulk soil microbial communities from a Populus tree surrounding site in Tennessee, USA - Soil MetaG P. TD hybrid SBSTD3 | ecosystem: Environmental > Terrestrial > Soil > Tree plantation...
AGGGCATCACGGCCCTGCAGATGGACATCAAGGTCACCGGCATCACGGCCGAGATCATGCGCGAGGCGCTCGAGCAGGCCCGGGCCGGCCGCATCCACATCCTCGGCAAGATGGCCGAGACGATCAGCGCGCCGCGCAACAGCGTCTCGCCGATCGCGCCGCGGATCGTCACCATCAAGATCCCGGTGGACAAGATCCGCGACGTCATCGGGCCCGGCGGCAAGATGATCCGCTCGATCATCGAGCGCACGGGCGTCAAGATCGACGTCGAAGACGACGGCCGCGTGAACGTCGCGTCGGCCGACGAGGCGTCGGCCGCCAAGGCGATCGGGATCATCCAGGAGCTGACCGCGACACCCGAGCTGAACAAGACGTATCTCGGGAAGGTCCAGCGGATCACCGATTTCGGCGCGTTCGTCGAGATCATGCCGGGGCTCGACGGCCTCCTGCACGTCTCCGAGATCGCGCACTATCGCGTGAAGGACGTCCGCGACGAGCTGAAGGAAGGGGATCAGGTGATGGTCAAGGTGATCAACATCGATCCGTCCGGAAAAATCAGGCTCAGTCGCAAGGCCCTGCTGACGCCAGACGAGGCGCACGCAAAGGCCGGAGCCGAAAAGGCCGAAAAGACAGAAGGGCGCCGATAGCACCCCCTCCGGGGGCAAACCTATCGGTGGCCCCCACCGTCTTATCCGAGGGGGCCCGATGACTCACCTCCGTGACAAAACTGTACTTGGGGCAGCCTGCCTGGCGGGCGTGGTGCTCGGCGTGCTGACGATCCGCCCGGCCGCGCGCGCGCAGGCCGCGACGCGCGAATTCACGATCGACGCCGACCACTTCGCGTTCTCCCCCGCCCGCATCGAGGTCAACAAGGACGATGTGGTGAAGATTACGTTCACCGCGAAGGACATCGCGCACAGCTTCACGATCGACAATTACAGAATCGCGAAGCGCGCGGCGGCGGGGCAGACCGTGACATTCGAGTTCCGGGCGGATCAGCCCGGCACGCACCGGATCTACTGCAATCTCACGATCGACGATCGGTGCAAGAGGATGGAAGGGACGCTCGTCGTTCGCTGATCGATTGCCGATTGGCGAGTGCCGAGTGCAGATTCTTCGATTGACGAGTGTCGAGTGAGATTGTGGACTGCGGGTCGCGGCGAACCGACGGTCCGCTGACCGCAGGCGCGCAGTGGCCCATCAGCCATCAGCGCGTCACGAGTCGCTCGTCCCTACACGTTCATCCCGTTGCTGCAAAGCACGCGGCTTCTGACACCTCCGTGATCCTCAAACGTAAAGCGCCCAACGGTGACCGCCTCGCTCGTCGGGCCACGAGAGCAGAAACGTCAACGTGCGCTTGTTTATTCTTGATTGCGCCCCCGGGATTTCAGGGACACCCGAGCTCGTACGCGACGTCGAGCTCTGTGGCGACTGTCGCCAGTGCAGCGTCCGCCGTCCATAGCCGAAGGCCGGCGATCAAGGCTGACGCCAGCAGATGAGCGTCGATCCAACCGATACCGCGGCCGTGAAGGTGCCTGTCGCGCACAAAGACTGCGACTTCGGCGTGAGGGACGATTGGGGCGTAGTCCATCAGCTCATAATGCCCGAGTAGCTTCTTCCGTCCGCTCCTATCGCCGATCAGGAGTTCGCCGTACACGAAGTCGTGTGCCCTGACATCCTCGCGGTTCAGAAGATCATCCAGTTCGCGCGCGTACGGCGCTCGGTTCGAAAGGAAGCGAATCCAGATGGACGTATCGACGAGAACGCTCATGCGCGGGAGTGCTTCCCGGACGACGGCCGCTCACGACGTCGCCGAACGTCGTGTGCACCCGGTTCCGACCCGCGTAACGCGCGCAGGCGCTCATAAGCGCGCCGCCTTATCAGCGCCTCGAGTCCGAGACGAACCGCCTCGGTATCGGTTTTCGCGCCGGCCGCCGACTTCGCGTCCTGTAGCAGCCGCTCGTCAATGTGGAGTGTCTTCTTCATACAGCCTATTGTGCCATATCTATATGGCACGCAATGCTGGGCTCGCGCGAAGCTGTGGATTTTCTCAGGCCGACCATCACGTTGTCGGCGGAAGAGGCCGTGCAGGAGAGTCAGTAGTGCGACTGCGCGCTCCTGGAAGACGTGGCTCGATTGTTGTGGCAGGCGGGAATCAGGACGAACAGAGCGATCGCTGCTGTCGGAATTAGAACGACCAGTATCACTTGCCACCAGGCTCGAGATTGGAAAGTCGACCAGAGTCGCATATGGTCAACGCCGCGTTCGGCCAGCTTTTTTAAGCTGCTCCAGCTCCGCCGCCAGCTCGCGGACTTTGTCCGGCATCGCCGCGGCGAGATTCCTCTGCTCTCCAGGATCCTTGGACAGGTCGTACAGCTGCGCCTCCGGGCTGTTCCCGAGCGCTGTGTTCGTGTTCGCGTTGAACGCCTGACGCGTGTTCGGCTCGATGTACTTCCACTGGCCGCGCCGCAGCGCGAGGCCGCCCGCCTCTTCGATGACGCTGTCGCGCCCGTGCTTCGATTGACCGAGGAACGCCGCCATGGTGTCGACGCTGTCCGGACCAGCGTCCGCATCCAGCTTCTGGTTCGTGAACGCGGCGAACGACGCGAGGAAATCGACCTGGGAGACGAGTGCGTCGGAGACGCCCGCCTTCACGTGGCCGGGCCAGCGGACGATGAACGGCACGCGCGTCCCAGCCTCGAACGTGCTGTACTTGCCGCCGCGGAACGGCCCCGACGGTCGATGGTTTCCCAGCTTCTCCGTCGCATCATCCTTGTACCCATCGTCGACGACAGGCCCGTTGTCGCTGGAGAAGATGACGAGGGTGTTACTGGTGAGGCTCAGATGATCCAGGGTCTCGATGATGCGGCCGACGGACCAGTCCGCTTCCACGATCGCGTCGCCGCGCGGTCCCATCCCTGACTTGCCGACGAATCGCGGATGCGGCACGCGCGGCACGTGGGGATCGTGGGTCGCGAAGTACAGGAAGAACGGTCCTTCCTTGTGCTTTTCGATGAACTCGACGGCCTTGCCGGTGAAGACGTCCGCCATGTCTTCGTCCTTCCAGAGCGCCGTCTTCCCGCCGGTCATGTAGCCGATGCGGCCGATGCCGTTGACGATCGTCTGATCGTGCCCATGGCTCGACTGCATCTGGAGCAGTTCGGGATGGTCCTTGCCAGTCGGCCAGTCCCCTACGGGGTTCGTGTAGCTGACGAAGACCGGATCGGCCGGATCGAGATTCACCACGCGGCCGTTCTCGACAAACACCGTCGGCACGCGGTCTCCGGTCGCCGCCATGATGAACGAGTAGGTGAACCCAATGGAGTTCGGACTCGGAACGATCTCCTTGTTCCAGTCCGGTCCTCCCTCAGGCCCCAGGCCCAGGTGCCACTTGCCGACCGCGCCTGCCGCGTAGCCCGCTTTCACGAATATCGATGGCAATGTCGTGCGACCGGGCTCGATGATCAGTGCGGCGTTGCCAGGGAGTACGCCGCGGCCCGGCTTCCTGAATGCATATTCACCCGTCAAAAGGGCGAACCGGGACGGCGTGCAGGTCGCGGCCTCCGAATGCGCATCGGTGAACCGCAGCCCTTCCCTCGCAAGCTTGTCGATATTGGGCGTCTTGATCGCCGTCGACCCGTACGCGGACGTGTCGCCGTAGCCGAGATCGTCCGTGTAGATGATGAGCACGTTGGGGCGAGTCTGCGCGGAGCCTGGGTCTCCGAGCGTAAGCAGCACTGCAACGACGGCGAGCGCAAGAGCGGGGATTCTTCTCACGGCCTTCTCCCCGAAAACAAACCTCCGTTACCTCCGTTCCTCCGTGGTTAGCGCCAGCGATCTTCCCCGCTCTCTCCGCCTCCTGCGCTACCTCCCGGCGCTGCGGATCACTTCGCGAACCACGGCCTGCGGCCGCTGGTTGACGGCCAGGAACATGCGACCGAGATACTCGCCGATCAGGCCCAGCATGATCAATTGAATCCCGGAAAAGATCAGGAACGCGGACATCAGCCAGCCGAAGCCGTACGCGGGACCGCGGTTCACGGTCCAGAGCCACAGCACGACCAGGAAGGCGACGATGCCGGCAGCGGCCGTGGTGAATCCGGCGACGGTGGCGAGGCGGAGCGGCAATACCGAGAAGTTCACCCATGCGCTCAGCCACAGCCGCACGAGCCGCCGGAAGGTGTAGCCGCTCGCCCCGCTGCGGCGCGCCTCGTGCGCGACCACGACCGAGTCGATCCGCTGGGTAACCTGCAGGAGCAGCCCGTCGATGTACGGATACGGTCCGGCGTACCCGACGACCTGCTGCGCGATGAACGCGCTGACGCAGCGAAAGCTGGAGAGATAGAACCCGGAAGGCTTGTCGAGCGCCCAGTCGGTGATCTTGTTGGTGATCCAGCTGCCGAAGTTCCGCCACAGCGAATGCTGCTTCACCTCGTAGTGCCCGTACACGACATCCATGCCGTTCGCGATCGCATGCTGCCAGAGCCGCACCGCCTCGCGCGGGGGGTTCTGTCCATCGTCATCGAGGTTGACGATGTGATCGCCTCGGGCGTGGCGCCAGCCTGTCAGCACCGCGTTGTGCTCGCCGAAGTTCCGCGCGTGCTCGACGACGGTGATCGGCACCCGGGCGGTGCGGAGGAGCGCACGGCAGACCTCCATCGTGTTGTCCGATCCGCCGTCGTTCACCAGCACGATTTCGTGGCCCCCGTCGACCTTCAGCTGCTCGATGTCGCGCACCAGTGACGCGATCGTCGGCGCAGCGTTGTACATGGGGATGACGAAGCTGAGCGCCGGGGTCACGCCGCCATGCCCTTGCAGCTCCGGGCGGCCTCAATCCGCTGCTCGATCGGGGGATGCGTGTGGAAGAACCAGAGCACGGCGCGCGAGGGCCGCTCCTCCGCAAGATTCTGGGCGCCGAGCCGCTTCATGGCGGAGATGAACGCGGCCGGCTGCCGCGTCAGTTCGAGGGCGTAGCGATCGGCCCTGCGCTCGTTTCGCCGCGACATCGCGTTCACACACGGCGTGGCGGCGACGGAGACCGCAAGGCCAGCGAGGAGCAGCAGCGGCAATCCGGCGACGTCAGTGGGAGCGCTCAGGCCGAGCGGCTCCCACCACAGCACAAGGGCGGCCGCGGCGGTCAGGAACGCAACGACGAGCAGTGCGGCCTCCGCCGCGAGGCCCATGAGGATGTCGCGGTGCACGTGATGCGCGATCTCGTGCGCGAGGATGACTTCGATCTCATCGTCCGAATACCCGGCAAGCAGCGTGTCGGAGACGATGATACGCCGTGTGGCGCCCGTTCCGACGAGGGCAGCGTTCGCACGTCGCGACTTGTCGCCAAGCGCCCATTCATACACCCCGAGCACCGGGACGCCGGCGCGTTCAGACAGCGATATCAGGCGTGACCGCAGCGACTCTCGCGTGAGCGGCGTAAATCGATAGAAGAGCGGCAGCAGGACGAGCGGCGCAACCTTCGCCAACACGACCATGACAAGCGCGAAGACCGCCGCGGAAAGCGCCCACCACCACGACGTCGTGAGGTGAAGGCTCGCGTACACGACCTCCGCGCCCGCCAGGCCGAGCACGAACCCAAGCGCCGCCGCTTTCAGGTGATCGCGCAGCCAGACGCGGAAGGACTCCGACGACAAGCCGTAGCGGCGTTCGAGGACGAAGCCTCGATACAGCGCGAGCGGGAACGTGACGATTTCGTGGAGTGAAGCAAGGACGGCGACGTAGACCGCCACCGCGACGAATGAATACCCCTGGCCTGTCGACCCCGCGAACAGGCGCGACCGGTCCGCAACCACCGATGAACAACCCGAGAGCAGGAATCCGGCCAGAAGCCCCGCAGTGAGCCCCACCGACACGACGGCTGAACGCCGCTTCAGCCGATGGTACCGAGAGGCCTTATCTTCGTTCATGACGAAGGAGACAGGAGACAGGCTCCCGAGACCTTTCTCTAGTTCAGTTGCACTGAAATCAATTTCGATACGCCAGGTTCTTCCATCGTGACGCCGTACAACCGATCGGCAATCTCCATCGTCTTCCGGTTGTGCGTAATCAGGATGAACTGCGTGTGCTCCTGCATGCCCTGAAGCATCTCGACGAAGCGGCCGATGTTCGCGTCGTCCAGGGGCGCGTCGATCTCGTCGAGGAGACAGAACGGGCTGGGGCGGTATTTGAAGATCGCGAACATCAGCGCCATCGCCGTGAGCGCCTTCTCTCCGCCGGAGAGGAGCTGGACACTCTGGAGGCGCTTGCCAGGCGGCTGCGCGATGATGTCGATGCCGCTCTCGAGCTGATCCGCTTCGTCGAGCAGCATCAGCCCGGCCTGGCCGCCGCCGAACAGCGTCTTGAACGTCCCCTGGAAGTTCTCGTTGATCGCGGCAAAGGCCTCGCGGAAGCGCTCCTTCGTCGTCTTGTCGATCTTCCTGATCGCTTCACCGGTCGCCGCGATCGAATCGATCAGGTCCTTGCGCTGCGCGGTCAGGAACGCATGACGCGATTCGAGGTCGTCGAACTGATCGATCGCCATCATGTTGACGGCGCCCATCCGTTCGATCTTGGCCCGCAGATCGGCCACCATTTCGTCGGGTGTCAGCCTTCGCTCGCCCTGCGGGCGCGCTTCGGCGAGACCGCCTTCGGCGGTCGGCAACTCGGTCGCGCCGCCCTCAGACTCCAATTCCGCAGCTTCCGGCGAGTCGTCGACCGGCTTCGGGCTCGCGAGAACGCCATCGCGCTCTAGCTGGGCCACTTCGGCGGCGACCTCGTCGAGCGACGCCTGCACCGAGTCGACGCAGGCCGTGGCGAGATGCGACAGGTCCGATTCGGCCGTAGCCCTTGCGACTTCGAGCTGGCCCGCCTGGGCGCGAATCGCTTCCAGCGATCGCCGCGCCTCGCGGATCCGGCCCTCCTGTTCGTCGAATTGCGCGCGCAGCGCCTGCGACGCGTCGTCGGCCTCGCGGACGCGGTCGCGCACCTCGTCGAACGCGCGCAGCCCTGCGTCGAGGGTCGCTTCCGAGACCTGAATCGATTCGAGGAGGGCCGCCCGGCGCGACTGCGTCCGCGCCAGATCGTCGCGCCGCGTCGTCGCGCGCAGCTCGAGCTCGCGCGCGGACTCTTCCAGCCGCTGCACTTCGATCGCCACCGCGCCCGCGCGCTCGACGAGCGCCGCGTGCGACGCCTTGGCCTCGGAGGTCCGCTGCGCCTGCGACTGCGTCGCCTCGCGAGCCTCGAACAGACGCCGCTGGGCGGAGTTCAAGAGATCGTCGGCGGTGCGCTGTTCCGCCTCGATGCGGGCGATCGACGCGCGCGCCTCTTCCTGACGCGCTTCCTGCGTCTTGAGCTCTTCTTCGGCCGATCGTCGCTCCGTCGCAATCTGTTCGCGCTTGCGGTTCACCCGGTCGAGCGTCTCGCCGACATTTGCAAGCTGCAGCTCGAACCCGAGCAGCGCCTTCTCCTGACGATGCGTTTCTCCCTGGAGCGACAGGATGCCGGATTCGAGACCTGCGACGGCGACGTCGAGCGATGCGACATCCTCGCGGAGCCGCTCGACGGAGGCACGTTCGGCCTCCGAACGCTCGCGCAGCTCCTTGATCTCGCGCTTCGTCGTCAGGATTCCGCGTGATTCGCTGCGGCTGCCCCCCTCGATCACATGCGCGCTGCGAAACACCTCGCCGTCTGGCGTCACGATTGGATGGGTGGTCGAGCCAGCCGCGGCATCCGCCTTCGCCAAAGCTGCGGCGGACAGGCGCGCGGCGTCGTAGCTTGGGGCAATCCACGCACTCGCAATGGCGCTGCGAATCGCGTCCGCGGCCGGCCCCCCGATCCGGACAACGGCGGAGAGCGCCGTCAAATCGGCGCCGGGAGCCGCCGTTTCAACCGCAGGCGGCGCAGCGCCCGCGACGAGGAATCCGACACGGCCGGCATTCTGCGTGCGCACGAACTGCAGCCCCGCCGCCGCATGCTCGTGGGTCTCTACGACGACGTGCTGCAGCAGCTCGCCGAGGCATGCCTCGACGGCCCGCTCGTACCCCGGCTCGACGTCCAGATGATCGGCGACGGATCCCATCTGGCCCACATCGCCGTTCGACTCGGCAAGCACGAGGCGCGCGGCATCGCCGTATTCTGCACGCGCCGCCTCCAGCTCCTCGAGCGACTTCAGCCGCGCCAGCATGCCCGCGAGCTCCCGCTCGCGCGTCCGGAGCTCCTGCGAGCGCTGCTCACGATCGGCCCGTACGCCGGCGAGCTCGGATTCCTTCGCGGCGCGTTCGAGGCGGAGGACGTCCATCGCTTCGCGCGCGCGCTGCATCGCCTCTTCGGCCTCCGCGCGATCGCGCGCGGCGCGGTCTGACTCAATGCGCAGGTCGCCGCTTTCGATCTCGAGCCGATTGATCTGTTCGGCCATTCGGGTCCGCGCGGCCGCGGCGTGTTCCATTGCGTGGCGCAGCGCGGTCGCGGCGTTGACGGCCGCGAAGAGCTCGCTGCGCGCCGCCTCGACATCGGCCTCGAGGACTTCGACGTTGCGCTGCAGGCCGGCGTACGCCGCCTCTTCGCTCCGAAGCGTGTCGGCCGCGCTGCCGCGCTCCGCGGTCGCGCGTCCCGCCGCCTCGCGGCGCGCCTCCAGCTCAACGCGCGCGGGCTCACGGCGCGCTTCGAGAGCGCGGACTTCAGTCTCGATATCGGCCGCCGCAGCCCCGAGCGATTCCACCTGCTGCTTGTCGAACACGATCTGCTGCTGCAGACGCCCGATCTCGAGCTCGCGCGCGTGCGCAGCCTCGCGGGCGGCGGTCGTCCGGCTGTCAGCCTCGGTAAGCTCGAGCCGCAGCCGTTCAAGCGACGCCTCGACTTCCGCCAGGTGCGCCGCGGCTGCCGCTTCGCGCGCCCGTGCGTCGGCGAGCTTGCCGCGCGCCGCCACGATGGCTTCGCCGAGCAAGCGGTACCGCTCGGCGAACTGCACTTTCTCCCAGCGCCGGAGCTCCTCGCGCAGGCGCCGATATCGCCGCGCCTTGGCGGCCTGCCGCTTCAACGCGCCGCGCTGCTTCTCCACTTCGAACACGATGTCGTCGACCCGGGTGAGATTCTGCTGCGCGGCTTCGAGCTTCAGTTCGGCCGCGCGCCGGCGGCTCTTGTACTTGGTGACGCCGGCCGCCTCTTCGATCAACTGACGCCGATCGGTGGGACGCGCGCTGAGGATCTGCCCGATCTTCCCCTGCTCGATGACCGCGTACGCCTTCACCCCGACACCCGCGTCCATCAGCAGGTCCTGGACGTCTCTGAGGCGGACCGACTCCCCGTCAATCAGATACTCGCTCTCGCCCGATCGATAGAGACGGCGCATCACCTCGACGTCGCGCACGATGAGCGGCGGCTCGTCCGCTTCTACCTGAAGCGCCACGGCCGCGCCGGCCATGAGGTCACCGGCTGCCGCAGCGACCGGCCGGAAACCACCGGTATCCCTGACATTGCCGGGAACGCGGGACGCCACGCCGGCGAGCTTCAACCGGACTTCCGCCGCGCCGGTCGGTTTTCGCGCGTCGCTGCCGCCGAAGATCACGTCTTCCATCCGATCGCCGCGCAGGCTCTTGGCGCTCTGCTCGCCGAGCACCCACGTCAACGCGTCGACGACGTTGCTCTTGCCGCAGCCGTTCGGGCCGACGATCGCGGTGACGCCGGTGTCGAACGTCAGCTCGGATCGATCCGGGAAGCTCTTGAATCCAGCAATCTCCAGCCGTTGAAGCCGCATGTTGATCCTGCAAAAAAAAACCGCTTCAGGATCGAGAAAACCTCGACCCGGAAGCGGCTGGGTTCGCTTCGTAGATGCTTCGATGACCTGACAACAGACCGTTAGGGCCGGCGTCCACACTCCGCCCAAAGCGGAGCGTCCCCTGGGAACCGGTGAACGGGCGTCAGTCTAACAAGCCCCATACGTAGGGGCAATACTAAAGTGCTACCGCAAAATATAGGGCTAAAGGCCAAATGGCGGGGCTAAAGCCCCGCCCTACATTCCTTTCCGGGCCGCGTGCGTCGAGGAAAGCGCCAGCAGATTCTCCGCCTCGCCGAATTGTCCGAGCGCGAACTGTGCTTGCGGATCTTTCGCGATCAGGTTCTTTCGCGCTTCGTCCATCCCGAACAGCGCCCTGTCGATCTCGAAGTGAATCATCGCGCGGATGAAGACCGCGTCCTTCGCGAAGCTGTCCTCGTCGATCGTGACCTTGCGCGTCGCGAGGAAGTCGCGGAACTCCTTCAGCATCGCGTCGGTGACGGCGAAGCCGCGCGCGATCGGCTTCTTGTTCTTGTTCGCCGCGCTCAGACGCGTGTCCCCTTCGGCGACATACAGATCGGCGAAGTTCGCGAACTCCTTCGCGAACAGCAGGCGGCCGAACCTGGTCGGGTTGAATCCTTCGTAGCTTGCGCCGACGACGAACTTGTCCGGCTCGATGCCG
>Ga0075424_100007747_pt1 | contig 10444 bp, 10 predicted proteins | sample SoiMethybrSBSTD3_FD_75301 | JGI IMG/M metagenome (GOLD analysis project Ga0075424, IMG submission 75301) | Bulk soil microbial communities from a Populus tree surrounding site in Tennessee, USA - Soil MetaG P. TD hybrid SBSTD3 | ecosystem: Environmental > Terrestrial > Soil > Tree plantation...
ACTGTCCTGAAAGTCTCTGTGGAGTCGTACTCTAAATGACAAGCCTCTGCGTACGCAAGGCTTGCTTGACGCGCGCCGCGGCAGAGGATATATCTGCCGCACTGAGAGAGTCTTTCCGTCCAATTTCGAATATTTTGATTTCGAATTGTTCCCCGAATGCGGATTTGTCCAATAGTCCGATGTTTAAGATGATCTCAAAGTGGACCATTGGACGAGTCCACATTCGGGGAACAATTCGAAATCAAAATATTCGAAATTGGAAGGGATCCCACTCACAACCCGGAGGTGCTTGTGGAGAACATCATTTCAAACCTGTTGGGACGTTACGAGAGCGGCGCGCTCACCCGCCGCGAACTGATTCAGGGTCTCGCCATGCTGGCCGTGGCCGGCGGAACGGCATCTGCGCAGGATACCGGCTTCCACGCCGCCACAATCAATCACGTTTCCATTCAAGTCAGCGACATCAAGCGATCCGCAGAGTTTTACATGCGTGCGTTTGGCTTGCCGAAACGCACAGCAGCCAATCCCAGCTCTATCCGTTTAGGCGTAGGCCCGAGCCATCTCACGCTTCGACAAGAGAAGCCTTCCGGAAACGTGGACCACTTTTGTCTTGGCATTGATAAGTTCAACCGGGAGTCGGTAATCCGCGATCTGAAAGCGCGAGGTGTTACTCCGGAGCCCGACGAAAACGGGCCTCAAGGTTTCCATGTGAAAGACCCTGACGGATTCCGCGTTCAATTGGGTGATTCGTCCGAATTCTAGAAAGTGCTGGCGGAAATCGACACTGAGGCATGACGAATCAACAGAACACCCATCGGATATTGACGACGCATGTCGGCAGCCTGCCGCGACCGAAAGATCTTCTCGATTTGATGAAGGCAAAGATTTCGGGAGTTGCGTACGACACGACAGTATATGAAACCAGGATTCACAGCGCCGTCGCAGATTGCGTGCGTCAGCAGGCTGAAACGGGAATCGACATCGTAAACGACGGCGAGCAGTCGAAACCAGGTTTCTTCACCTATGTCCGCGAGCGATTGGAAGGATTCGAACCTCGACCTGAGCAGCGTATGAAAGGGTGGCCTCTTGAAGTCGCCGCCTTTCCGGAGTATTACGAGCAATATTTTAGGGAGGCAATGGCTGGAGGTGCGGTCGTTCCAGTTGTGCCTATGGTCTGTACGAGACCGATTCGATACTGCGGTGAACGTGCATTAAATCGTGATATCGAGAATCTCAAGGCGGCTGTGCCTGGCCTGCCTGCCCAGGCTGTATTCATGTCGTCAGTTGCGCCAAGTGGAGTTGGATCGAATGAATTCTATCCGACCGAAGAAGAATTCTTCCATGCTGCCGGTGCTGCGCTGCGGACGGAATATAAAGCGATTGTCGATGCCGGATTCCTTGTGCAGATTGACGATCCATTTCTTACTGACATTTTCTCGGATCCTTCACTGAACGCTTCCCAGCGCGACAGGCGCGCGATGATGTTCGTCGAGGCCATCAATGAGAGTCTTCGGGGCATTCCTACCGAGCGAGTCCGTTTTCACACCTGCTACGGCATTAACGAGGGACCGCGTGTGCATGACGCTCGATTCGAAGATATCGTCCCATACATGCTGAAGATTACCGCCGGAGCATTCAGCTTCGAGGCAGCCAATCCTCGGCACGAGCATGAGTACCACATTTGGGAACGAGTTCGGTTACCAGAAGGCAAAGTCCTGATACCGGGTGTGATCACGCATGCCAGCAACATTGTGGAGCATCCCGAATGGATCGCCGAACGCCTGATTCGTTTTGCGCGTCTGGTTGGCCGCGAGAATGTAATCGCCGGTGCCGATTGTGGCTTTTCCTCTCAGGCAAGTTACCGGACTGAGGTGCACCCGTCCGTGATCTGGGAAAAATTCAGGGCGTTGGCCGAAGGCGCACGTCTCGCAACGGATCAACTCCGTTTTTCATAGGAGGAGGAATGGTGAGCGAGCAACAGGAAGTGTCATTTGGACTGATTGCCCCGGCAGTCGTATTTTTGCCGCTTTGGGTCGCCGAGCGTAAAGGCTTCCTGGCCCGGCACGGCGTCAAGGCAAGCTGGACCATCTGCGGAACCACGGACGGAACGACGGAGGCCGTCCGGAAAGGCGCCGTCGACATCATCATGAACACTCCGGAAGGTTCCATCGCCGACCGGATTGGGGGCGGATCGCTTCGCCTGATCGGCGGTCTGGCCAACCGACCACCGTTATCTCTGATTGCGCGGCCGGAATACACGGCGATCAAGGATCTTCGCGGCAAGCGGATCGGGACGTCGTCCCTGAAGGAAGGAACCTGCCATCTCGTGCAACTGATGCTGGGCGAACATGGACTTCACTATCCGGAAGACTTTGAGTTCGTATTAGCCGGCGCGCACCCTCAGCGGTGGGAAGCCTTACAGTCAGGAACGATTGACGCCGCCCTCCAGCTCCTTCCCTTCGACATGATCGCGGAGGATGCGGGGTACTCGAATCTGGGAGCAGCCGACGATTATGCTCCGGAGTTCTCGTTCGTGGCGGTTTCCACGCGCATAGACTGGCTCGAGAAGAATGCCGGCCTTGCGGCAAGAGTGATGCGCGGACTGCTCGACGCGACAGCGTGGTTTTACGAGCACCCGCTGGAGGCGGCGCAGATCGTTTCGATGGAGAGCCGCACGCCACCGCAGTACGCGCTGCGTGCCTGCGAGCGGCTGATCGCCAAGAAAGTGATCCCTCGCGACCTCCGGGTCAGTATGCCCGCGCTCGATCGAGCCGTCGACGCGATGCGGACATCCGGTCAGATTTCCGCCGAAAGCACTCTCCCCACCGACATCCTCGACACGCGGTGGCTGGATCGCGCGGAGGCCCTTTGACGAACCCATCTATCGGAGCACAAAAGCCAGGTTCATTCCACGTTGAAACGGATCGCGGCGTTGCTCCGTGATTTCGATGGCCGGTGTCCCCGGACGCAATGCATTCACGAGATAAACGCCAAAATCGGTCTTGTGATTGTTTTGATAAACAAGGTGATGAGCACCGGCTGAGCCCTGCCATATCGCTCGAGCATATATTCGAATCGTGCCTTCGCCGGCGCTCATCTCTTGAAATGAAGGAAATTCGTATTTCAGCACGATGAACTGCGAACGATGGCCATCAATATCGAGGGCGGTTTCCCGCATAACCTGATTCGCATATCGTTCGGCTTCCGACGGTGAAATGCGGCCATCGTGATCCGTGTTGATCAGCGAAAAGATCAGCGGCGCGACATCCACGCCCGGCGTCAGATCGATCTCAATTCCCACCTCATTAGGACTCAGCGAAAGTCGCGTTGCTTGCAGATATTCATCCAATCGATGTGCGCTCGCGCTTCGCGCAAGAATCAACAAAACTCCGGCTATGGCGAACAGAGTTTTCTGTCTCATCGCGCTATCAGTTTCGCCCCGTAATCATTGGTGGGATCGCGATAGAACGTGTGGATGTGGTCTGGACTCGGTCGCCCGGAACCACATGGGACAGCTACGCATTGGGGCGCATATTCAATCTCAACAGTGGGGCCTTGTATCCGAAAATAGGAGGCGCTGCCGTTAGTCGTAGGCCCGCTCCACGCAAAAAAGGTATCCGCCAAATTCCTTTTCACTTCGGCCATCTTTGCTTTCGCATCGGTCTCATTGATGATGCTGACCCATTCCTGAACGAGATCGAGGAGCATGGCTTGCTGGCGTTCCGTAAACGATGCCGCACGGACACCTTCAGGCTGAATCACTTCACCATCATGTCCCGGCCCGAGCACGCCGTCTGCGACGTAATAATCGAGCATCGCTTGCTTGCGTTGCGCCGCACTGAGTGCATTGATCAACGCGAAGGCTTTGTCATTTTCCTTGCCGAGCGGCCGAATCGTTTGGCCATTCATGCTGTATGTCGCCGGCTGCGCTCCGGTGTGACTGGGCGTCAACACATGTTGTGAACCGACAAGTGTGATGTTAATGCCAAGATGATGGCCGCCAAGTTGAATCATCCAGGGCGTGGTCGCCGAAGGCGTGCCCAGGATCGCAACGTAGAACTCTCCTCGCCCAAACACCGGCGCAGTATTCTCGCGAAAACGGAGGGACGGTGCCATTGTCTTAAAAACTTCATCACCGTTTACGATGTTGATTACTTTTTGGTAACCCTGCGGGCTCAACGGCGCAGCCACAAGCTTGAGTGCTGCCTCCTGCTGCGCTGGTGTCAGGTCTCCCAATCGCATACCGTTGCGTGGATAAGGTGCTATGCCGGTCGGAAGATTGGACCACCTGATCCTGGTGTCTTCATTAAGCTCGACATTCACGACCTTCCGCTGATGTTCATTAAGGGTCGAAAGGAAAGCCTGAGCTGCAGCAATCGCTTTGACTGTCGCGTCCGTTGCGTCCGGCTTGCGCTGTGTGCTGAGCAGTAGAGGCGAAGCGGCCAAAAGAACTAATACGAACAACAGTAATAGACTCCGATGAGACGGGATATTCATAGGGAACCTCCCTTCTAACCCAACGCGAACGTCTTGTCAGTGATGATTCATTTTTGCCTGACTCAGCGCGCTAATACAATTGCCAGGATGAGGGCGATGACGAGTCCCGCAGCCAGAGTAAGATTCCATACGCGTTGGCGGCGGATGGTCGCGGCCAGCCGTGAATTCTGCTGGTTGACCATCGCTACGACTGCCTCGAGATTGCGATCGACTTGGGCGCGGTGTTCAGCCAATAGCGCCTGCATGTCATTGGGTGACGGCTCAGCTTCGGTAGTCTTGTTCCTTCCAGACGAACGAATGTTCCCGATGACTTCCTGACCGAGCTGCGTACCTGCCGCCTCTCGAATGACTCCAAAAGCAACTTTAAGCCAGCTCATGCCTTTAACTATAGCCGCATTTCCTGCGGACCCGCAGCGTTCACCGCGATATTACGGCACCTTACACCTAAAATTCGCCGTGTCGTCGGCGCTACCGCGCCTTACGCCTAAGCTTTATACTCCGAAAACAATTTGACTAATGAGGATCTGAACAATGGGAGATTCGGGTGAAGGACTGATCGATAACGAAGGAAGGATTCAAGAGCGCATGGATGAACTGCAGCGGAACCGCGAGCGGGCGCGCAAACCCGCGATTCAGAATCCGGAGGTAGCGCACAAACTTGAATCGCTGCAGCTGGCGCGCAAGGAAATCCTCCGCTCCCTAGGGACTACAACTCACGCAGCGCGGAAGGCTCAACTCACGGCGGCGCTTGCTGACGTTGAAAAGCGCATCTCGGCGTTGATTCCCTGACGCTCCTGGAACCAATTACTTCCGCCATATTGGATAAGCGAAATTGATTCCTTTTCGTTGCGGTGCCAGCACCGTCACTAACGGTCGCTCGAAATTCCACCTCATTGGTTGTAGCGTGTCTGAAGCTGGCGGGGCCAATAACGGAATGCGCTCGCCGGCTGCGGATCCTTCTATGCCGATATGTCCGAAATGCAAGTCTAATGACGTTTGCCGTTCCCGGCGACGTCGCGGACATGAATGGTTGCTGAAACTCATTGGCATTTTCCCGTGGCGGTGTATGCATTGTTACTATCGGTTCGCAGAACGCAATTAGAACCTCTTCTTAAGGACAGAATGAGTTCAAGGTACCGCTACGGACTGTTTGCAGTCGGAGGAACTGGGATGGCCAGACCGTCGAATGTGCTTATCGATGTCCTTATCTATGCGATTGTAATTGCTATCGCCTTGGGAACAACATGGCTGATAAACCCGCAAATATTTTCGATAGGTTGTTCCGTTCTTCCCAACATTCTGCAACGAGTCTTAGATTGCCTTTAGTCCCTTCACAGACCGCGCCGCGATCAGAAAACAAACTTCAACGCAAGCTGCATGATCCGCGGATCCGATGCGCTCAAGATCTTGCCGAAAGTGGGGCTGTTCAGGATGACGTCGGGACATAAGATTGCCGGTGCGATCCCCTGAAATGCCGCGGTGCAGTAATTCGCGTGGTTCGGGAGGTTGAACACTTCGGCCCGGAGTTGCAGGGACTGCTTCTCCCGAATGGCGAATGTTCGCGTCAGGCCCATGTCGATGCGAATGCTGCCCGGTCCCACGATATTTCTTGAATTGAGATTGCCATACGTGCCCAATTCCGGCTGCGAAAACGCTGCAGGGTTGAGCCACCCATTGACTCCTTTATTGGGAAGGTAAGGTGAATCAAGAATCTGATTCGGCCTTTGGTCGGTTCCAGTGTTGCCGCTGACGCTCGACCCGCTGAGTGCCCTATCGGTCCCTGCCGAGATGCTGGCGTAAGCACCCGTTAGAGATCGAACAATTCCCGAGATCTGCCAGCCACTGCCGAGAACGCGGAGCGCGGTGTTGGCAAATTGCGGCGTCTCGTATACAACCGACATGTTCAAGTTATGACGGCGGTCCAACTCGCAGTTTCCGCGGTTGGCTCCGCGGCGGGATGGAATCCAGCCGCCATTGTTCTGAATGACGTCGACGTACCCATCATCGATGCAATGCGACCACGTGTAATTTCCCTGGATAGTCATGCCTTTCGCGCGCCTGCGCTGGATCTGCAGCACGAACGCGTTATAGCTGCGAGTTGCGCCGTCGTCGCCAACAATAATGTTGGAGAAGTACTGACCAATTTCCGGATTCTGCAGATACAGCACACGCCGTTGGTTGGTATTGCCGACCGAGGAACATGGGCTAAAGCTTCGGCCGGCAATCACACAACTGGTGCCCGGCAGGTAAACGGCTGGATTGCCTTCATAGCGAAGCAACATGTGAATGGCGTTGTTGCCGATGTAATTTCCAGCAACGAGCCAATTCTGTCCGAATTGCTTTTGCAGACTCAGATTCCATTGATTGATGTAGGGCTTTTTCAAGTTGAACGGAAAGATCGTGTAAACGCCGTTTAATGGAAAGGGACTGGTTTTGTCCAAGGCAATAGGGTAGGGATTTCCACCGGGAAAGCTCGCCCACGGATCATCGAGGGACGGATTATTCACGACAGTCTGTGCGCCTTTCGGCGCAGTGTCCCGTTTCCCGCCGTACTGGTGCAAATGCGGAAGATCGAAAAAGATCCCATAGGCAGCACGGAGAGTCATGAGACCGTCGCCCTTGGGATCCCAGGCGAATCCAATCCGTGGTGCGAAATGTTTCCAGTTGTTCGATTGCCAGGCATTCGTATCCGGAATTCCGCCTTCACCTTGAAAATAGATTCCCGCAGGTGCCTTCGGGTAAATGGTGCTCACAAGGCCCTGATCGAACCGCGTCTTATCGAAGAACGCTCCCTTTCCCGCCGCATCGTACGGACCCCTGTAGGGCTCCCATCGCAGACCCGCGTTCACCGTCAAGTGAGTGTTGGCTTTCCAGGTGTCCTGCAAGTACAGGCCAATGTAATTCTGCCGGAAGTATTCGTTCGTAATTCGGCTCTGAGTGTAAGTGTTGGCTCTTCCCGTCATCAGGTCCGCGAGCGCGAGTCCGGTGTTGACACCGGTAAAATTAAAATTACCGGGAGCATTCGTACTCGCCGTGTAGTTCATCATCTGGTGGATGAAACTCACGCCGAATCCGATCTGGTGTGCGCCCCGTGAGTTCGTGAGATCCTCGGAAAATTGATAGACAGTGGAGTTCGTGACCGCGGGAGTCGACTGAGCGGTGAAGAGGTTGAGCGAGCCTGTGACCTGAAGGAGCAGCATTTTCGGATAATCCGGAGGGTAGTAAAGATTCTTCACGCCCAGGTCACTCCACGTGAAATAGTCCGGAAAGGTTTTCACGTTCGTCGTACGAAGAACCGAGCCGCGGAACGAACTGACCATGGCCGGACTGATCAAGTAGGTGTCACCCAGGACAAACGTCTTCACGCGCCGGTAAAAGTTCGGATTCGCTATCGAGATGACCGACTTGCCGTCATAGTCGCTCGGCGTGTCCAGGTGCGCCAATTCATACCGGCCAAACAAAGACTGTTTTTCAGTCATCTGATAATCCACCTTCGCGACGGGAAGCCACTCATCCGCGTTGGTCTTTCGGCCGAACAAGACTCTTCCGCATGAATCGATTGGCGTGACGTTCAAACGTTTGATGAGTTCAACTGCCGGTTTGGAGAACAAAGTGGGATCGATCCGATTGCCCACGAATGGACCTCCTAGTGTGATAGTCCTGCCGCTTTGGCACGCGGCGGATGTGTACGCCGTCCAGTCGCCGGCGAGCATCTGCGGTGTAGGCATGAACGTCGTGTTGCCCTTCGGGTCCGAACGCTGGAGTGTGGTCTGGAGACCGCCGAAGAAGAAGAGTTTGTTCTTCACGATCGGTCCACCGATAACTCCGCCAAACTGGTTGCGCTTGAGTCCGTCCCGTTCCAGCGCAAAGGTGTTGCGCGCGTTGAAAATTCTGTTCCGCACGAATTCAAAGAGGCTGCCGTGAAATTCGTTGGTGCCCGATTTCGTTACCACGTTCACGGCGCCCGCCGCGTGGAAACCATACTGGGCGGGTACTGCGCTGGTCTCCACTTTGAACTCCTGCAGCGCATCCGGAAAAGGCAAAGGTAAGGCCTGGTTACCGTACGGATCGTTGTGCACTCCTCCGTCCAACAGGAATGTGAGGCCGTCGTTCGATCCGCCGCCGACGGAAATGATGTCCGTCGGGTAATTACGCGGAGTGTTTTGGGCTCCTCCACCAACAGCCGCGCCTGAGAGAATGATCAACTCCGTCACCTGACGCCCATTGAGCGGCAATTCCGTGACACGCACGTTGTCGATCACCTGACCGACACCTGTGTTCCGTGTTTCTACCAATACCGCATCCGCCTGGACCTCGACGGTCTCGGCAACCTGACCCACTTCCAACACGATGTTAATGACGGGATTCGCATTGACCTGCAGCACGATTCCGGTTTGCACAAACATACGAAAACCGGGAAGGCTTGCTTCTAATCGATAAGGTCCGATCGGCAGGTTCGGCAATATATACGACCCTGTCTCATTCGTCACCGCGCTCCGCGCGATGCCAGTGGCCGTTTGCGTCGCCGCCACTTCGACTCCAGGCAATACCGCACCGCTTTGGTCCCTTACGGTGCCGCTGACTTGAGCGGTCGACTGTCCGCATACAACCGTGCACGTCAGGGATAGATACACAAATCCGAGCAGCGCGCTTCTCCAGGTAAGCAGGTTCATTGTTCCTCCTATCTCCCAGCAGTTTGAGCACAACGTCGGTGCGGCATGGCAAGCTCGCACTAAATAAAAATGCGTCGGCAAGCTTCAGGTTGTATGAATTTTTTTATGTGGAACAGTTACGCCCGTTTGGAAAGGTTGTCAAGAAAAGAGGGGAAGGCGCGATCGGCTGACGTCCTTGACTTGATATCGGACGCCCCACAATCCCAAGACGAAGCTCTGCCCTTCTCCTCCTGTCAAGCCAGCTGCTCGAGGGCATGATTCTCGAGCGGGCTCGTCGCTTGTGTGCTGCGTGCGCGATCGGCCGTGTTCGATCTGTTCCGCAAGTCTCGGTGACCGCTGAAATCGTAGCAGGCGGCAGAATAGTTTCGGTGCAACCGCTACGATGCGTTCCCAAGACTTGCGAATCCAGAAGACCACGCCTGCAGAACTCAGAACACCAGCTTCAAAGCGAACTGGATCTGACGCGATGTTGTGGCGGTCTGTGTGATGACGCCCGCCGACGAGCTGTAATTTCCGCCGGAGAAAATGACCTCGTTTGGATACGCGAAATTCGCGTGATTGAGAATGTTGAACGCTTCGGCGCGGAACTGCAGGTTCACATCCTCGGTGATGCTTATCTTCTTAAATAATGATGTATCGAGCGAGAACAGGCCCGGACCGCGAAGGGCTCCGCGCGACACGGTCCCGAACGTACCCTGAAGCGGTAAGACGAACGCTTTGGGATCAAACCATTGATCCGGCCTGCCCAGAATGACCTTGCCATGGAAGTTCGGATTCCAACTCGGCGTGTCCGATTGATTGGAGTCGCCGGTACCGGAAGTATTCGAGCCCGCCAAAGGCGTGAATGGGAACCCACCCTGCCAGTTCATGATTCCATTCCACTGCCAGTTGCCGATCAGTTTATCGACAAATCCCTCACCTCTTCCAAACGGCAACTGGTAGTTGAAATTCGCGTTGAACTGATGAGCCAGGCTGTAGGATGCGACGCCCCGGTTCAGATTGCGATAATACGGGCTAAAGATATCCGGCGGCTCGTTTCCAGCCGAAGGCGACAGGACTGCGGAATTCAAATCGATCACTTTGCCCCAGGTGTAGTTAGTTTTGAACGCAAGCCCGCGGCTGGCGCGTTTGGTAAGCGACACGTTCAGCGCATTGTAGTTGCTTGTACCCTGATCGACCCATGTCACGCCAACTCCGACGTACGGGTTCGGTCGTGTGCTCGGCGGGTGATACAGCGTGCCTTTCGGGACGACCACTCGTTGAGCGACCGGAAC